>Ga0137404_10000064_pt1 | contig 56617 bp, 107 predicted proteins | sample CZOMad2_1_16fung_FD_108285 | JGI IMG/M metagenome (GOLD analysis project Ga0137404, IMG submission 108285) | Vadose zone soil fungal communities from Angelo Coast Range Reserve, California, USA - CZOMad2_1_16fungal (Illumina Assembly) | ecosystem: Environmental > Terrestrial > Soil > Vadose... | reverse complement strand
CCCGCGATCGCACGCGCCTCGGCCGCGATGATCTCGGCCGCCTCCCGCATCGGCTTGCCGCCCGCGCCGAGCGACCCGACAGTGACGCCCTGCCCGGCCGGGAGGCGGTGAGAGGCCAGGCTGGGCATGGTGTCTCCTAGGTTGACAGGTGGTATACCATCTGGACATGGGACGCATCTTAGGAACCATCGCCGCCGCCGCCCTGCTCATCGCGCTCGCCGCCTGCGGCGCTCCTGCCGCTAAAGCGGACCCGGTAGCGGCCGTGAAGGCCCGCGAATGCGCCGTCTACGCCAGGGTCCGCGACCAGATCCGCAGCGCTACGGCTCACGGCACGGAGGTTTTCGAGCTCATGTCAGCCATGACAGCGCAGGGAACGCCACCCTGGGGCAGCGAGCTCAGCCGGGCCGCGAAATATGCTGACGTCCCGTCCGTCCCCCTCGGCGGCAACCCCGCGCGCGAGGTGGCCGCGGCGCTCAGCAACCTGGCGCTGCAGATCGATGACCTCGACCTGGACGCCACCGCCAGCAACCTCTCCGGCGTCCCGAACATCCCCAGCGACTGGAACCGGATCCTGGACGCCCAGGCCACGGTGGCTGCCGCCTGTGGCTGACCTGCACCGGCAGAAGCCGCTGTGCTTCCGGCCGTCCGGGGACGACCGCGCATGGCTGGCAGAGTATGCCCGGCGCGCTGGCCGCTCCGTCTACGCAGTCCTCGCCGACGCCCTCGCCGAGTACCGGCACCGGCATACGGCGGAAGAAGCAGAGAAAAGGGAAAGATCATGAACCGACGCACGTTATTCCTGATCGCCATGGCTGCCGTCATGATTGCCGCGTTCCTCGCGTTCCTCGCGATGTACCAGGGGCCTCCCGCTGGTGCCGCCACGCAAGCGCCGCCCCGGCACTGGCTGATCAGCAAGCCTGAACTCGCCCGTATCCGCGCCGCCGGGGCCACCGCAGGTTTCGGGTGGGTCATGTGCGACCCGGTTCCCCAGCGGTCACTGGGCTGCCCGGTACCCACGTTCACCAGCTACTACGCGTTCCGCCAGTGGGTCCTGGCCGGCGGCGCCGGCACAGCAGAGATCGACTACGAAGGGTCGGTCACCCCGCACTGGCAGATGACGCACCTGCTGTTCTACGTCCGCCTCACCGCCCAGCTCGGCCGCGCGCACGGCGTGTTCACCATCCTGTCCCCGATCACGTCGCGGGCGTCGGTGCCCACGTCGATGCTCGCGGTGGACGAGCAGGCCGCCCGGTACGGCGCGGGTGCGGTGGACATCCAGCTGCAGTGGATGGAGCAGCACCCGTGGCGGTACGCGGCCCTCCTGGCGTCCTGGGTGCCGCAGATCCGTCAGGCCGGGCCGGGCACGCTGGTTCTCGCCGGCCTGGCGACCGACCCGGAAGGCACCCCAGTGACCCCGTGGATTCTGACCCGCACGTACAGCCTGACCCGGGACATGGTGGACGGGTACTGGCTGAACGTCCACCCGTGGCCCGGGCACCCCGGCTGCGCGCCGCAGGGCTGCCCGCAGGTAGCGGTCACGTTCCTGCGGAACATCGGCGCCTGATAGACTGGGACCAATACGGACAATCAGGCAGGAATGGTGATATTCTCGACGGGCGCCGACGTCGGGGTGAACTGAAGCTCGATGGTGGTCGGGTTGCCGCCGATCGAGCTGGACGGCGCCGACTGGAGCACCTTGATCGCGAACGCGTTCATTTTCCTGCCCGGGACGTCGCCGCCGGGCAGGACCAGCATGAACCCGGTGGTGTTGCGGGGCAGCAGCGTCCGGACGTCCGCGCTGGCCACGTCCGCGTACATGCTCAGCGTCGTCCCGTCCGCCGACAGCAGCCCGGGGATCGACGGGACGAACGTCGACGCCAGGTCCGGGGTCGGCACCGCCGCCCCGATCACGGCCCACGTCCCGTAGGAGGCGACCTGCGGGGACAGGTCAGTGCCCGCGTTGATCTCCGCCCGCGTCGGCGATGACAGGATCGCGATCGCGGGCAGGAAATTGAAGTGCCACGTGCCCTCCGGGATGTACCGGCTGGCCACGCTGATCGGGGTCGCTGGCATCGCTTACTCGCCTTCCCTGGTGTCGTCGGCCCCGGCGGCTGCCGCTGCCTCTGCTTTCGCCTTCGCCGCGCTGGCCCGCACCGGCTTCGGGGGGTCCGGGTCCGGCTCGGGGGACTCGTCCAGCAGCGCCCACCCGGCCCGGTAGTGGTGCGGCAGCGACGACTCGGGCACCACCGCGGTGCCCTGCGTCTCCGGGTGGATGATCTTCACGTATCCGGGTTCCATGTCAGGCTCCGATCGCGATGACAGCGGCCAGGACGTTCGTGAGCGTGCCGGACACCGCGAAGGTCGCCACCGCGGTCACCGGGTCAGCGAGGTAGCCGACCAGCGGCAGCACCCCGTAGCCGGGAGACGCGACCGTCAGCGACCGGGTGCCGTTCACCGCCGTCCCGGCGACCGGGAGCCCGTCGAAGCTGGAGGCCGTCGGGATGGCCACGCTCACCGTGATGCTGGTGCCGCCCGACGGGTTGATGAGCAGCAGCCCGACGCCGTTCCCGCACGGCGCCGTGTTGCCCGACGCGGCCGGCGCGGCCGTCGTCAGCGTCGCCCCCGCGTGCGAGGGATTCTGGATGGTGTAGGCGGCCATCTCTAGGTCTCCGTCCGGTCAGTCACGTGGAACTCCCTTGCCTAGGTGGCGGTGTAGGCGTCCACCTGGACGCCGAACTCGACGATCGCGCGGGCACCCTGCGACGGGTCCAGGCGCAGCGCCGCCCCGGATATCCCGGCGCGCAGCACCAGCCCGGACAGGGTCCGGTTCGCGGCCAGCGCCGCGCCGCATGCGGTGACGAGCTGGAAGGCGCGGACGGTGGCCTCCATCAGGTCCCCGCCGCCGTCCAGCACCAGCGCCGAGCACCGGATCACGTACTGCTCCCGGTCCGGGTTCCCGGCCAGGCCCTCGGCGGCCAGCGTGCCGTCAGCGGCGAGCGTGTCGGACGCCTGCCCGCCCCAGCCGACGATCACGACCTGCAGCGCCGGCGAGCTGGTCACCACAGGCCCGTAGCGGACCTCTACCGGCGCCGCCAGCGCCGGCGCAGACTGGAACAGTCCCAGGATCGCGGCGAGCGCGGCCGGGGTCGTCGGCGACCAGGCCATCAGGCGATCACCGGGCGCGGCGGCCCGCACCACTCCTTAGCCTTGGCCGGGACGGTGAAGAACTCGCCGGGCTGCCTGGACTGCTCCTCCGGGCCGATAACGCCGGACTGCATGGTGCCCACGCCGCGCTGGGTCTCCCACAGGTGCTCGATCATGACCAGCGCGCCGCGCCGGTACCGGGACGGGACCTGCTGGTACCCGGCGACGTAGGTGACGTCGACCAGGCCGGTGACGGGGGGTCCGGTCATGACCCTGATGATGCCGCCGGGGCTGACCCGCATCGTCGTGACGTCCCAGGTGATCGCGGCGTCCCACGAGACGACGGAGGTGAGGGAGATGACGGGCGGGTCCGCTGCGACGCTGAACTCCCGCACTTCGCCGTAGCCGCACAGGTCGATCTCGTCGGTGATCACCCGCCGGACGATGGTCTCGTGCTTGTAGTCCTCGATCGCGCCCGTGGTGCCGGCGAGGAAGTCGAGCAGCTCGTCGTCGTAACTGTGGTTGGCCGGGTCGATGTTGAGCTGCTTCTTAGTGTCGGCCAGGGACACGATCGCGGGCCACGGGGTGGGGTCCACGTCCCACTCGTCGTCCCACGAGGTGACGGGCCCGGTGGTGACGGCGTGGGCGGTGTACCGGCCGGGAATCGTGGTCTGGTAGGAGAGGCGGTACTGGCCGGGGACGGCCGCGTCGGTGATCGCCGGGGTGGCCGTGGTCGCGTCGGGCAGGGTGACGGTCAGGGTGGCCGTGGCCGCGTGGGCCAGGGCGCCCGTGGCGTCCAGGACGTCGAACGCGATGGGGTACATGCCGCCTGCGCTGATCAACCGAACTGCCCTCCCTGCGCTCTCGGGATGGTCATGGTGCCCGCCACCGCGCGGGAGGCGGTCGTGCTGGCGTCTCCCGCGCGGGCGGCGGGAAGAGGCATGGCTGCGTGCCGCGCGGTCCCGTACAGCACCGGCGGCCCGGCGGCGGGCGGAGGGTTCCACCAGCAGCTGCGGCGCAGCCGGGCCGGCCAGCGCGGCCGGTGCCCCGCCTGCCGGATGAGCGGGGCGGTCAGCGGCCCGGGTGAGGTGCTCGCCGGGCGCGCCGCGGGAACCTGGAAGATGCACCCGCGGCGGGGCTGCGCGGCCCGCGAGACGGCCCGGCGGCGCAGCTGCGGCGGGATGCCGGGGGACGCGTGCGGGACGCCCCAGATGCAGCCCCGGCGCGGCAGCCGTGCCCTGGCCGGTGGCTGCCGCGGGAACTGGGCCGGAATCGCCGCCGGGGGCGGCGCGGCAGCGCCCTGCCACGGCGGCTCGGAGCGGTGGCCGCGGGGTATGCGGAGCGGCTGGGCGCGGCGCTGGCGCAGGTGCGGGGAAACCAGCGGCCCCGGCGCTCCGGGAGCCGCAGCCGCCGGGGGCAGCGGGAAGAACCGCCCGCGGGGGGGACGGGCGAGCCGGGACGCACGGCGCGCCGTTCCCGGCGGCACGGAAGCAGCCGCCGCGGGTACCGCGAACCCGGCGGCCGGCCTGCGCGGGGGAAGCCACCGGCGGCCGGCCTGCCGCATCTGCGGTAGCGCAAGTGCCGGGGACGGCGCGGCGGCCTGCGGGAAGAACTGGCCCCGGCGCGGGACGATGAGGCGCCGGCCGGGATGGCGGGCGACCCGGGCGACGAGCGGGCCCGGCGCCGGGGGCGGCGGCGGCTGCGGCAGCCCCCAGAGCCGGCCGCGGCGCGGGACGGCAAGCCGCCGGTCGGCCTGCTGGATGAACGCGGCGATCAGGCGGGCCTGCGCCGCGGCCGGGCGCGGGGGAACGCCCCAGAACATGCCGCGGCGGGCCAGGAGGTTACGCCACCGCCTCACGGCTTACCTCCCGGACTGGCCTCACGGCACTAGAGCAGGACCCTTCACTCCTCCCACTCGACGCTGAGCGAGATCTGGTGCCCGGCGGGCAGCGCGACCAGCCGGTTCACGAACGCGATGCCCAGCGACGTCGACCCGCCGATCCGCCATTCCTCCAGCAGCTCCCACGGCAGGTCCGCGCCGGACTGGCTGTTGAACGACACGGTAAACGCGTCCGCCGCGGTCGCCGCGAGGGTCGGCGGCGTCGCGAACGTCGATGCCAGGCTGACCGCGTTCGCGGCCGAGGACGGGTCGAGCTTGTTGGTCGTCGTGTTCGTCGGCGTCACCACGGCGCCGGTCGTCACGTTGAAGCCCACCCGGACCTGCTGACTGGTCGGCACGACCGCGGTGGTCGTCGACACGCCTAGGGTGACCCGGCGCAGCCGGGCAACGGTGGCGACGTACCCGAAGTAGCCGAACGCGGTGTCGGCGGCGACTGCCGCCGCTGAGAGTAGCTGCGAGTTGTAGCGAGCCATGCCGGGCCTCTCCTGGTGATCTCTTAGAATCTTCCGCCGTACTGGCTGACCAGCGGCGCCGGGACCGGCGTCGTAACCCGGGCGATCCACACCCCGGCGTAATCGGCGCCTGAGGCGTTCGCCTTGATTTTCTCGGCCCAGGCCAGGCCGCCGCCGGACACGGTCATCGTGGTGACGCCCGCGCCGCCGTCCGAGGAGACCAGGGCGACCAGCCACGACAGGGGCGGCGGGGTGAACGCGTTGCACGACACCGACGTGCCGCCCGTGTTCACCGCCACCGGAGGCGCCGAGGCGTCCTCGGTGATCGTCCCGGCTGCCAGGACCTCCAGCAGCGCCGCGCCGCCCCCCGTGCTGTTGGTGAACCCGTGCAGCGTCGCGCCGGGCGTGCCCGTCGCCGACGTCGCCGAGAACGTCAGGTACTGCTCGGTGTTGACGCCGTCGCCCACGCTGTCGACCTGCGTGGACAGCGGCTCCGCGGTGTAGGTGCCGTTCGGCGTCGCGACCGCCGCGCCGTACACCCGCGAGCCGGTCACCGTCGTGGTGATCGTGGCGTGCTGCGACGTGTTCGCCGACAGCGTGGCGCCCGTCTGCGCCGCCGCCGCGCCGGTCAGGACCTTGATGCGCAGCAGGATGCCGTTCGCCCCGCCAGCCGACGCCGCCGTGATCACCGGGTCGCCCGGCGGGGGGGCCTGCGCCACCCACACGCCTGCATAGTCATTGCCGGACGGGTTCTGCTCGACCATCGGTGCCCAGGTGACCCCGCCGCCCGACACGGTCATGCTGGTCGTGCCGCCGCCGCCGTCCGAGGCGACCAGCGCCACCAGCAGCGCCCCCGCCGGCGGGATGAAGCTCGCCGTCGTCACCTGCGTCGCCGACGTCGTCGACGCCACGGGCGGCCCGGAGGAGTCCTCCGAGATCGCACTGCCCGAGCCGTCCGGCAGGATCTCGGCCAGGGCCACCCCGCCCGAGTTCGACGTGTTCTCCCCGATGGCCGTCGCGCCCGGCGTGCCCGTCGCGGCGGTCGCCCGGAACGTCAGGTACTCCTCGCCGTTGATCCCGTCAGCGATGTCGTCGATCTCGGTCGTGGCGGCCGACAGCGGCGAGTAGGAGCCGTTCGGGCTCGCCACCGCCGCGCCGTACACCCTCGAACTGGTGACCGTCGTGGTGATCGTGGCGGACTGGGCGGTGGCGGCCTGCGCGGTCGCGCCGTTCTGCAGGCTCGCCGCGTTGTTCAGGACCAGGACGCGCAGCGCCATCCCGGCGGCCGTCGCCCCGCCCTGCTGCGCGGTGATGGTGACCGCCACGGGCCGTCACCACCTCACGAGATCAGGGCGTATACGCTGTAAACATGGAAGGAACTCCCGTCACAGTCCGGCTCGACGCCCCGACTCTCGCCACAGTCGATGAGCTTGCGGCTTCGGCCCGCAGGATCCCCGTGTTCGCCGCGATGCCCCCCGCCACGCGCTCTGACGTCATCAGGATGATGGTCACCGGATGGCTTCACGACCACCGCCGGGACGTGAGCGAGATGCTGGCCGGCCGCGAGCGGGGCACGTCATGATCATCGTCGCGGCTGCCGTCATCGTTGTCGCCGCTTACCTGGTCACCGGCTTCCGCTTCGTCGCCCCGGCGTGGGTGACACGCCAGGTCGCCAGGAACATCAGCAGCTACCCGGAGCTGGCGCGGGACCCGCAGTACGTCGAGGAGTGGCGCCGCGATTTCGCCGGGCTGGGTATCGGCGTCGCCCTGATCTGGCCCGCGTTCCTGATGATGCGCTTCCTGGCCGGCGGTATCGCCGCCCGGTCGCCGCTGACCAGTCACGAGGCTGCGCAGAAAGCCAGCGCGCAGGACGCGCGCATAGCCGACCTGGAACGCCAGTTGGGCATCAGGCCGTGACGTCAGACGACGCCGGTCAGCAGCTTGGCGTTGAACAGGAAATCGTTATTCGCGGCCACGAACGCCTGCCCGTTAGCCACCCGGTACAGCGAGTTACCCGTACCGCCCAGGTCGAGGAACCCGCTCTTCATCAGCGTCACCTCCGCCTGCGTGTACCCCAGGGCGATCATCGCCGCGTCAGTGAGGGTCGCGTAGTTCTGCAGCTTGAAGCAGAACGCGGAGCAGTTGATCAGCGAGTCACGCACCGCGACCACCAGCGACCCGGCGCGGGAGTCGATGTCGGACTTGCCGGTCGGGAATCCTGCGGACATCAGGTCACCTTTCCTGTCATCACTTAGCCGGCCGCCAGGAAGGCGACGCTGCTGGTCCCCGCCGCGGCACTGGAGCTGGTCACCGCGGCCTGGCCAGCAGGTACTCGCCGGGCACCGGCACGTCCCGGATCCCGTCCGGCATCCACACCGTCTCCCCGGAGTACGCCACCTCCCACCCGTAGCCGAGCCTGGACAGCGCGGCCTCCAGGTCGGCGCGGTCGTAGTAGCCGTAGATGGAGTGGTCCTCGATGAGCAGCACCGGGCGCAGCCGCTCCAGCAGCCCGGCCATGCCCTCGATCGCGTGGATGTCGGCGCCTTCCACGTCGAGCTTCACCAGGTCGAGGCGGTCCAGGCCGGCGAGCTCAGGCTGCGCGTCGAGCCGCCCGGCGGCCACCAGGCCGCCAGTGCCTGCCTCCGCGGGCAGGACCCGCGTCGAGCCGCCCTCGGCCTGCCCGTTCGGGTCGGACAGGGCCAGTGCCGTCTGTTCATCCCACGCCGCCAGCTCCACCACCTCGACCACGGCGCCCAGGTCGTTCATCGCGATGTGGCGGCGCAGCGTCTTAGCGGTCGCCGGGTTCGCCTCCACCGCGATCACCCGCGACGCCCTCGCGGCGAGGCGCAGCGACCAGTGACCCACGTGCGCGCCGACGTCCAGGAACACGCCGCCCTCGGGCAGCAGGCCCTCCAGCACCGGGGCCAGCCCGGCCTCGTGGTCACGCCAGCCGATCCCGTCGCCCGTGCCCGGGCCGCGGTCAATCCACAGCAGCCCGTCCGCCTCCCGCACCGTGGCGGGCCGCACCGGCCGCGGCCCGGACTTCGCCAGGTCCGCGCGCTTCGCCTCCAGCACGCCCCCGAACTTCGCCAGCACCGGCTTCCAGTACCGCTCCGTCACCACGTCCGCGTCGTAGTCCTGCGCGAACGCGTACGCCTCCGCCCGCATCGACTCATCGCGGGCCTTCTCATACGCCTGCTCGTAGGCGTCCGCGATGTCACCTATCCGGGGGACAGCCGCCCACCCGCCCTGGCTGTCGTGCCACGTCCTCTCCCAGCCGACCTTCCACCCGGAGCCGCACAGCTCCGGCATCGCCGTCGCGTCCGTCACGATCACCGGGGTGCCGCACGCCTGCGCCTCCACGATGGGGATGCCGAACCCCTCCCCGTAGGAGCAGTTCGACAGGACATCGGCGGCCCGGTGAACGTCAGCGACCGCGGACGGGTTCAGGCCCTTGCGGTAGGTGTAGATGTCGGTGTAGGTGTAGGAATCGCGCGGGAGCATGTGCTCCAGGAACGCCCGCAGCTGCATCCCCGACGGCTGGTCCACGTCGGTGTGCAGGACCAGCATCGCGTCGGAATGCCGCCTGCGGAGCTGCGCGAACGCGGCGACCTGCTCGGCGAACGCCTTCCGGTTGCCATCCCGCCCGACGTTGTTCGCGACCATCGCCACCACGAACGCGTCCTCCGGCAGCCCCGCCGCGGCGCGGGCCGCGGCCTTGTCACCAGGGCAGAACACGCTGGTGTCAATGCCGTGCGGCACGTACAGCGGGTTCAGGCCCGCACGCTGCAGCGCCGCCTCACCGAAGCGGGACATGGCGATCGGGATGGCGCCCATCACCCCGAACCAGCCCGCCACCACATCCGGGACGTCCAGGTGATCGACCGGCACCCACGAGCCGACGCACAGCTGGTCCAGCAGCGGCGACTCGAACGTCCACACGTCACCCAGGGTCAGGATGATTCCCCTGGCCGAGGCTTCCTCCATGCTGCGGCACTTCTCCGCGCCGAAGTGGTGCAGGGCGTGCGGGACGATCACGTCGGCGCCGTACGGCGCCGAGTAGGACGGGTAGCAGGTCATCCCGTTCCAGTCCATCTGGGCACCCTGCAGGCCGTAGTAGACCGACAGGGCCACATCGTGGCCGAGGTCACGGATGCGGGGCGTCATGATGCCGGTCTGCATTCCGTAACCGGTGGGCGCCCACGGCGCCACCGAATGGAACAAGATCTTCAAGGCTGTTTCCTCCGGGATATGCGGCAGCCCTCCGCTCCCGGAGGGGGACGAAGGGCTGCCACGTAGTTGGTTTCAGCGGCGGGGCTGCGCCGCTGCCGCTGGCTTCTCCTGCCTCGCCGGAGCCTTCGCGGCCACGTCCTCGACGAGGGTGGCCATCCCGGACGCGATGAACGACCTGGCCCACGCGACGGCCTGCCTGTCGCCGTCATCCACCTCGACGTCCTGGTCGGGTGCCCAGGACGTGATCATGCCGTCCGGGCCGGGCCCGGCGGCCGGGCCGTGCACGATGACCTTCATCAGGGGCTCCCCGGGTCGCCGTTGCCGGCGTACCCCTGCCCCGCCGCCGCGCCGTAGCGCGTGGCGGCCAGGCGGGGGCTGACCGGCTCCCCGTCTGAGGTGGCCACCACGTCCGCCACCGGGGGCGCCACGTCCTCATCAGACATGGCGCCGATATCCGGGATCGCCGCGCCCGCCACCTGCTTCCCGCCGCCCAGATCGCCGAAAACTGCGTCTGCCATCATCTGCCTCCCTGGCCGCCCGGGTCGCTGCCCGGGATATTGGGGATCATCGCGCCGCCCGTCTGGCTGGCGACCCCGCCGCCCGGGTCGCCGAACACGCTGTCATGGGCGGGCACTTCACCGCCGCCGCCGGACGGGTTGTTGCTCGGGTTGCCCAGGGCGTTGTGCGGGCCGTCCTGAATCGGGGGCAGCTCGGTCCCCTGCTGCTGCCCCGGGCCGCCCAGGTCGCCGAACACGCTGTCTGCCATCACTGGCCTCCTAGAAGAAGTACGCGCTGATGCTGTTCAGCACGTTGGTGTTCGCCGACATCGTCACCCGCAGGTAGCGCCACGGGTAACCGGCCAGCACATACCGGCGGGTCGTCGTCGCTGTGGTCACCGGGCCGAACGTGGCCACGCTGACCACCGTCGGGGAGGCCGGGTCCGCGTACGGGATGGCGAAGAAGCTCGTCCCGTCCGCCGACCCCTCCACCAGGTAGGTGCAGGTGGGGGTGGCACCGACCGTGGTGATGACCTCAAGCAGCACCGGGCCGGTACGCCCGCCGCGGTCGATGATGTTCGTCGTCGGCACCGACCCGGCCAGCGCCGTGCACAGGCTGACCGCGGCGGGCGAGTACGGGGCGCCGACGTCAACGGCGAGCGTCGCCATCAGACCAGGTACTTGGCGAACGCAGCCGGGCGGATCACGTCCCCGCCGACACGCTCCTTGAACAGGAACCCGACCAGGCCCTGGTCCGCGTAACGCTCGTCGAGGCGCTGCACCGTGATCCGCTGCCGGTCGCCGATCATGTACCCGGAGCGGATGTCGCCGAACAGCACCGACGGCGCGGAACCCGGCGCCGGGAGCCCGGACACCCGGTAGAACGCCCGGCCGAACAGCCGGTCCGGCTGCCCCGCCTGGTTAGACGGCTGCCACAGGTAGTTCGACGTCGAGTCCTTGAGCAGCGCGATCGACTGCGTCGCGAGGTCGGAGGCGACGTAGGAGCCGACGTTCGCGAACCGGGACAGGATCACGTACTGCAGCTTCTTCAGGTCATCCGGCACGATCACCGCCGACGTCGCCGCGGTGACGCCCTGCGCGGCGGGGATCGCCCCGCCGATCGTCGCCCGCGTCGCGATGCCGAACGGCTTGCTCGTGCCGTTCCCGGCGGCGAACGCGTCGTCTTCCATCTCGGCGAATTTCTGCCCCACGATCTCCTGCACCAGCGACACCAGGTTCGAGTCGGTGTCCTGCAGCTCATCGACGCCGATCTGCACCAGCGCCACCAGGTCCTGCACGGTGACCGTGTTCGGGCCGGTCGCCGCGATCGCCGCGTCCGTCGGCGGCGTCGCGCCACCCGCGTTCGTGAGCTCGATCTGCCCCCAGCCGGCGGTCACGCCGGTCAGCGCCCGCACGTCCACCAGGTTGGAGGTGGTCGGCCTGACCAGCGCCAGGTCCCGCAGCACCCCGAGGCGCGGCAGCTGCAGGAAGATCGGCCCCGCCAGGTCATGCGGGACGATGATCTGCCCGGTCGAGTTCTCGATGATCGCGGCCTTCTCCTCCATGTTCAGCGAGGAGGCCCCGGTGCGCAGCGCCTTCGCGAACCATTCCGTGGCCATCCGGCCGGACGCCTCAGCGGCCCGGCCGCCCGGCGGGGTCCCGCCGACGGCGGCCTTGACCTGCGCGTCCAGCACCGGGTGCGGGGTTTCCGGGGCGGCGGACCACGACTCCAGGTCGTTGTGCTCCTTCTCGGCCGCAGCCAGGTCCCGGAGCCGGAACGCCTCCTTGTTCAGGGCCTTCATGTTCGCCAGCTCATCGGCGGGCATCTTCGTCGGGTCCGGGAACCTGTCCTTGATCGCCCGGGCGAGGTGAATGCAGTTCAGTGACTTGTCGGTCAGCTCCTGCAGGCGGGTGGTCATCGTCTTCCTTCCTGGAGCTCGGCCTCGAGCCGGTCCATGTCTTCTGCCGCCCGGCCGATTTCGAGCTGGGCGAGGGGACCGGCGAGTGCCTGGGGCGGCTCACCGCCGGGTGCGCCGTCACGCGGCCCGGTAGGGGTGATGAACGACAGCGCGTACCTGGCGCTGGCCTCATCACTGATCACTCGTTCCGCAGTGCCCTCGCCTGGGGCGGCTGCGCCCGCAGTGGGTTCCGGCCCGCCGGCCGTCCCGGCTGCGTCGTCATCGTCAAGGGGCTGGTACGCGGCGACCAGGAGGTCGGCCGCTGCCTTGGCCGCGGGCCTGTACGTGATGCTGAGCGCCTTGCCCATCAGGTCGCTGAACTGGCCGAAGTCGAGGCTGGACGACTCTGTGACCTTGCTCCCGAACTTCTCCTGCGCCGCGCGCACCTTCGGCAGCGCCTGCTTCCCGAACTCCGCCCCCTGGGCGATCCGGACTGCGGCATTATCCGCGTGGGCCCTGTCGTGGACAGGGAAGTGCCGCAGCGACCTCGGGGTGGTCTTCCCCTCGGCGTCCTTGCTGCCTCCGGGCTCAATGTAGGCGAACGCGGAATCCGGCAGGTCATTGATGCTCGCGGAGGTCATCGCTGCTTTCGCCGACGCCGTCGCCAGCTCGTTGATGGGGAACGGCGACACCGTCACCTCGAACAGCTTCAGCTCCTGCAGGAACCGCGCCGACTTCCCGGCATGCTGCCCCAGGTAGTGCTTCACCGCCTGGTAGGTGAACGACATGCCCTTCAGGTGGCCCTCGACCATCTTCGTCCGGACCGACTGGGCCTTCTGGTCGGAGGAGAACCGGGCCCGCACCCGCAGGCCGGTGGCGTCTTCCCGCGCGTCGTGGACGCTGCCGATCACCCCGGCCGTGGACAGGTCGTGGTCAGCGATCAGCGGCAGCGGCTGCCGCGAGTGGGACCAGTCGGTGAGCGTCTTCTTGAACGCCCCGGGCATGACGACGTCACCGTCGGCGTCCACGTTCCCGAACACGCTGGCGTAGCCCTCCAGCTCACCCGGGCTGCCGGAGGCGGCTTTCCACTCGACCGGCACGATCATGTGATCCGGCATCGGTGCTCCTTACCGGCCGTGGCCGTTGACGCGGGCCAGGTCTGGCCGCTTGCGCGCGAGATCAGCGAGGAACTCGCCGGCGTAGGACGCCACCCGGACCTGCGGCAGCGGCGGCGCCCCCGGCTCCAGCCCCGGCTGATCACCCGGCGGCTGCGCGCCGATCACGTCACCGGCCTGCGGCAGCGCCCCCATCGGCAGCGGCACCGCGCCGCGGGGCAGCAGGAACACGTCCCCGGCCGCGTCGGTGTCCAGGCCCACGATCCGCCGGAAGTCGTTGACCGTGATCCCGCCGTGAGACAGGGCGTTCACCGCCCGCTCCCACTTCGACGACTCGGCCTCCTGCAGGGCCAGCACCTGGCTGTTGTCCCACCGGACAGCCACCCGCGCCCGGCCCGTCCCGGAGAACTCCGCCAGCAGCCGCGTCTCCACCGGGTCACGGAACCGCCGCTGCAGGGAAAAAATGGCTTCTTCCCACAATTGTTTACGCGCTTCTTGGTAATTCGTAAAAGTGCTTCTATCCAATCCTACCTTTGCGCCGACAAGGATTGGGGGAACTTGCATTGCGGCACAAATGCGCGATTCTGAAATGGCCCGCAGGTCCGGGAACTCCAGGTCCCGCAGGTTCATCCCCAGCGGCTGCACGTCCATCCCCGCCTGCAGCACCGCTGGCTCACCGCGGCGGGCGCCGGCGAACGCGGCCTTCCACTTGCGTTTCAGCATGTCCGCGACGGCCTGCGTCGTCTCCGTCGCCGTCTTGATCACCACGCCCGGCACCGCGTAGTTGCGCAGCAGCGTGTCCACGAAATCGGTGGCCGAGTTGTCCAGCGACACCGCCCGCGCCGCCGGCCGCAAGGGCGGCTGCCCGAAATAGGCGCTCAGCGGGTTCGGGTACTTCACGTGGATGATGTCCCGGTACGCGATCGGGATGATCGCCGCCGTGACGTTGCGCGGGCCCGTCGTCGGGTCCAGGACATACCCGTAGGACCACACCCGCGGGTCGGTGGTCGGGAAGATGCGGATCAGGTCCGGGCGCACCGGCCACAGCTCCGCCGGGAGGCCGTCGCGGCCCCGCTGGATCAGCCAGTAGGAGTTCCCCGCCAGGTCCAGGTACGTGACGCTGAGCTCGAAGAACTCGAACTCGCCGGTCACGGGGTTCGGCCGGGAGATCAGCCGCCGCAGCCGGTGGCTCTCCAGCGGCTCCCCGTGCGCCACGGGCTGGTCCCCCGGGTAGACCCGCAGCACCGACTGGGGCAGGTTCTCCGCCCGCTCCCGGATGCACGCGTAGACGAGCTCGTTGCGGCCGTACCCCGCCGACGCGGACGACTGGTAGGACGAGTCCGGGTACAGGGCACCGTCGAGGTTCGGCTTCCCCCCGGCGAACGGCGGGACCTGGATGACGTTCTGGGTGCCGTCACCGCGGGGCAGCAGCAGCGCGGACGCCTTGCGCTCCGCCGCCGACCCGTCAAGCCAGCCCATTACGGCGCGGCCAGCCCGCGGGTAACGATGGCGGCATCACCGAAGTGGTCCTGATTCCATCCGCATCCGAGGAGGCACACCAGTCCCGGCGGAGGGCTGGTGCCGGCGCCATGACGGTAGAACAGCGGTTCACCGCAGTCCGGGCACGGGCTTCCGTCGGTGAGTCCGGGAAGGTTCACGCGCCCTGCCCCGTCAGCAGGCTCAGCCCGATCAGCAGGCCGCCCGCCGCGGCCACCCCTGCGCCAGCCCCGGCCCACAGGCCCAGCCCGGCCGGGACCAGCGCCAGCCCGCCGCCCATGCCCGCCGCCGCCACCGCCCGCCGCGGCGCCGAGACCGCAGCCGCAGCCGCCCGCCGCGCCAGGCCGCCAGCCCGCCGGGACGCCGCGGCCAGCACCGAATCCGCACTGCCAGGCACCAGCGCAAACACCAGCAAAGCTCCCGCAAGCAGCGCCCAGCCCGGCCCGGCGAGCACGTAAGCACCCGCGGAAGCCAGGCAAGCCGCCAGCACGGACCGGGCCATCAGATCTCCCTCACTGCATACTGGCGGGATGACCCCGCCGATCAGGCCATGGCAGAAACTGCCGTACGTGTCCTGTTACTGCTGTCCCGCCCAGGCCACGTACCGTGCCGCAGCGGCATCCTTGGTGCCCGATGACAGATACGAAGGCGACGGGATCGCGCTGACTTTCACAGACGAGCCGGAACGCGCGAGCCTGCTGGCCTGCGATGAGCATTTTGAGCAAGCCATGCAGTCAGTTAGGGAGACCTCAGACGCGGACGGCTCCATCGGCGGGCCGCTGCGGCTTCCCTGGCGGTGCTGGTTTCTCTATTACTCGACGACCGGGCGGCCGATCGGGGACTTCGCCGTGAAGCTGTCCAACTGGAGGTTTGAGCGGTGGTCGGCTAGGGCCGATGACTCCCTGATAGCTCAGAAAACGTCAGGCTCAGGCGGAACCTGAACCCCGAACGTCGCATGGCCGTGGCGGGCCAGGGTGACCGCCTCCAGCGGGCTCACAGGCGCCGCGGCACCGCGCCACGACCACGCCCACGCATCTGCCAGCGACCGGGTCCGGGCACCCTCTGCGGCCGCGTCCAGCGGCCCCTGCCCGAGATGCCGCCACCGGCCGTTCTTCACGTCCTGGGCCAGCGCGCCGCAGCCCTGCGCGTACTCCCGCATGGACGTCATCTGCAGCCGCCGCTTACCCGGCGGCGGGTCCTTCCCCGGCGCCGTCACCGCGAACCCGCGCCCGATCAGCTCTTTCGCGAACGCGCCGGCCGCCCCGGCCGGGTTCATCACCAGCACGCACGGGTCATGCGCATCCGCCAGCTCGCACAGCCGGTCAGCCAGCCCCGCCGTGTCCTCATGCGGCGGCTCGGTCAGCTCCCCGTGGCCCAGGCCATCCGCCCGGCGGCCCGCCACCGCCACCGACCACGTACCCGGCCACGGCGACTCATCAGGCTCCACCGCGAACGCCAGCGCCACCGGCCCGCTGATCTGCGACGCCGGGTCAGCCAGGCCCGCCCACGCCGCGACGAAACCAGCACCGGCCCTCATCCCCGACCGGTCCGGGACATTCCCGTACGCCCGGGCGAACTCAGGTGCTTCCATTGACACCCGCTCACTGCGGATCGCGTCCAGCGTGATCGTGTGCCGCCACTTCCCGCCGCCGCACCGGCACGGAGGCGACGGGCACAGCGCCGGCATGAACCCGAAGTAGGAGTCCTCGTCCAGCGGGTCCCAGCCCTCCGGCGCCGAGTACTCGAAATAGGCGATCCCGTGCCCGGAGTCCTCCCGGGCCGCGGCACGGCCCAGCTCCATCTGCCGGTCCAGCACCACCGACGCCGCAGTCCCCGCTGTCGAGCACACCAGCACCTGCGCATCAGCGATCGTGATCATCGCCGGGCCCAGGCCCTGCTCCCGGCGGTTGTCGGTGTCATGCCAGATCTCGTCTAGCACCGACTGGTGCAGCGTCTTGGAGTGCCCCGACGACGACGACGTCGACAGCAGCCGGATCAGCGACCCGTTCGTGAACGAGATGTACTCGTTGCCCATGCCCTCATAGATCCGCCGGACCAGCGGCTTCAGTTTCCTCGACCGGCGGATCAGCGGGAACAGCTCATCCAGCCACTTATCCCGCGCGTCCTTCCCCGACTGCGCCGTGAACGCCGACCGCTGCGGATGCGACCACCTCGGCGCAGTGCACCGGTGGATCTGGAACGCCAGGAACAGCGTCGTCTTCCCCGTCTGCCGGGGCACCGTGACGATGATCTTCCGGTAAGCCGGCAGCCCCGTCTGCCCGTCGATCTCCCCCCCGACCATGGCGATGTCCCGCTGGTGGGGCATGAACGGCTGGCCCAGCGCCGCGCCGATCCCGGTCAGCTCACCGCCGAACGACTCCCGCTCAGGCCTGCGCCTCGTCGCGTACTTCGGGGAACAGCTCGGCAAGAGCCGCGTCGGCGGAGCCGTCATCGTCATCCGCCGTCAGCTCCCTCAGCACCACGTGGTACTGCCGCCACAAAGCCGCATTCGACGGGTCCTCGTCAAGCGCGAACGCCATCGAGCGGAGCGACTGGACGGTCGCGGCGTCGACCTTCTCGACGCGGCCCAGGCGGCGCAGCTCCCTCAGCGTCTGCTCCAGCTGGCCATGGTTCGTAGTCCGCACGCACGCCCCCCCCGGTCAGCGAAAAATCGGCGCCGTAAATAAATCCCAGACGGCTGCGGAGTCGCACGTCAGCGATCCGCAATCGTGATCTTGCCCTGGGGTCTGGGCTAATGGTCTACCAGCGGCGCGACGTGGCCATGATGGTCTCGGCGCGGGCCGCGCTCACCCGCGCGGTGACGCCGGGCCCGGGCGCGCCGGGACGCTGCTGCCACCTGGGCGCGCCTGGCTGGCGTGGTGCCCGGAGCCCGAGCGCCCTGTTCCGCTTTCGCAGCTCGGTGCCGCATGCGCGGCTGCAGCTGCGCTGAGGTGCGTGGTTAGGGTGGTAGTGCGCGCCGCAGATCTCGCAGCTGCGCGCGGCGTAGTGGTAGGGCTTGCCGCATGCCTGGCAGGTGGTGTCGTGTCCTGCGCCGAGGATCAGGTGCGGCTGCGCCTGGTTGCCTGCGGTCGCGCCGGCGCTGCGGTTGCAGGATGCGTGCTCCAGGACGGCGGGCCCGTTCGTGCCGCCCTTGGCCCGGTCGGTGATGTGGCCGCGGTCGAGTGCCTGCGTCCTGTACATGGGCTGGCCGCACCGCCAGCACGGGGTGCCGTCAACGTGAGCTGCAAGCAGCCGCTTCTTGTCCGCGACGTGCGGTGAGCCGAGGCCCCTTTCGGCTGTGGTTCCCCGGTAGCGCGCCATCAGCCCGTCCTCACCGTGGCGGTGCGCGGCTCGTGCTGGCAGTCGCACAGTGCGCTGGCCGCCCGCTCGGTGACGGTGAGGTCACGCCGCTGGCGGGCCTTCTCGGGGCAGGCGCCGTGCTGGCCGTCGCGGCAGGGCTGGCAGACCATGGTCAGTCCGCGTTCTCGGTCAGCCAGCGGGTGACGCGGTAGCCGAGCTCGATCAGGGCCATGGTGTAGCTCGTGCTGGTGAGGTCACGCTCGTCGCGGTCCGCGGTGTCAGTCATTGCCCGTTGCCCTGCCTCCCCGCGCATGGAAAAGGCCCCGGTGCCCGGATCCGGGCATGAGGTCTCAGGCCTTTTGTAGCACACGCTAGTTACCTGCGGGAACGCAGAGCGCTTCCGCGGCGCGCAGCCAGGGCTGGAGCGCGGTGTGCAGGCGGCTGATCCCGGCCCAGTCGTAGCAGGCGACGGGGTGGCCGCGGCCGGTGCCGGGGTGCCGCCATCCGGCGGGCTGCACGCCGAGCGCGCGGACGATGACGCGCAGCTGCGCCTCGGTCATGCGGGGCCTGAGCAGGCCGGCGGCCTCGGCCAGGGTGACCAGGACGGCGGCAGGCATGCCCGATTTTCGCATGCCTGCCGCGCCGGGCCATAACCTGCCGAGTCCCGGCCCGCGATGCCGCGCCGATCCTGCCTGGCCAGTGCTGGCCGTGCCCCGCGCCTATAGCAGACCTAGCCCAGGCCGGCGCGGGGCCACCCCGGACGGCAGGGCCACGCCAATGGCCCTGCCGTCCCACATGCGCCCGTAGCTCAGAGGAAGAGCAAACCACTCGCAGGGTCAGGCCGCAGGTTCGAATCCTGCCGGGCGCGCGTGCCCATACAGGCTACAAGGTTTCTTGCCAACGAGCTCCCTGGCGGAGTTGCTTTCGTCAGGGAGCTGGCCGTCACCCGGGCTGCGGCACATGCCGCAGCACCGGCCGGGGGACGGTCACCTCGCGGGCGCGGCGGACGAGTGCGTCGCGCAGGGCCCGGGATTTCGCGCCGAGCACCGCGGCGGCTTTCCGCTTCCGGCGCCGCTTCCGCCGCTCGTTCCACCACGACCAGGCGCACAGTGCGCCGCAGAACGCGAACCAGGCCGCCGCCAGGTACCCGTGCTGCAGCAGGTAAAAGACGACCAGGCAGGCGTCCAGCAGGGCGAACAGCCCGGTCATGTACTCGAACCCGCGTTCCATCAGGCCCGCGAGCCGCAGCACGCCGCAGGCGACGGCCACGCCCATCAGGCACGACTCAGCAACGGTGAACATGATGATCATGTGACCAGCCCGTCTGCCCACTCGATGACCGGGGTGACCTGGTCGACGGGGCTGTAGCCCATCCGGCCGACCGGGTGGCTGCCGTCACTGTCGGTGCAGTCGCCTTTCAGGCAGGTCACCAGGCGGTCGCGGACCAGGGCGCTGAGCATGGGGCAGGTGCAGTACGGGCAGGGCGCCGGGATCCGCTGCGGCCGCTCGGCCTCGTCGATCGCGGGGAGCTGCAGGATCGCCGTCACGCACCCGTTCAGGTCACGGACGGCCCGGCAGTACTCGCAGCGGCACGGCTTCCCGGCGCGCGAGTGCTCCTGCGGCATGGCGCAGCCGAGGCGCCCGATGGCCTCCAGTGCCCTGGCGGTGTTGCGGTCTGACCAGCCGCGGCGGGGCCGGGCCCGGCCGGTGACGGCCTGGGCGAGGATCTGCTCGGTGTCGCGGATGAGGGCGTGCGCGGTGCCCCAGGCCGCCGCGGCCTGGCTGTTCCACGGCGGGGTGCTGCCGGGCTTGCTCCCGCCGCGGGTGCCGTCGGCGTCGGGCTCGCCGAGCAGGGCGGCGGCGGTGCGCAGCAGCGGCCCCAGGTCGGCGCACGCCTCGCTCAGGCTGGTCACCGGCCGCCTTCCATGTCGCGGACGATGCCGCCGAAGACGGCATCGTCACGGAGCTGCCGGAACGTCTCCTGGCCTTCGGTGCTGGACGCCCACGCGTCCGCTTCCTCCTTGGTCGCGTCGAAGTCACCGTCGACGACTCGCTGGGCGAGGGATGCCAGGGCTGCTCTTGCTTTCGGGCCGGTCGCCGGCTGCTTCGCGAGCGCTTTCAGGTCGCTGACGAGCTGGATCTCCGGGAATATCAGCGGCGAGAGGTAGTCGTGGTAGTAGCCGTCCACGGCGCGGGTGATCATGTCGCGCGGCATTCCCGGCACTTCGCGGAGCGCCTGGGCGAGCTTGGCCGTGGTGTGCTCGCTCATGTCGTGCCTCCTGTGAGCAGCGGGCCCAGGTCAGCGCACGCCTCGCTCAGCGACGTCACAGCAGGCCGGCCAGTACGATCAGCGGCAGGGCATTCCATATGTCCCACACGTCAGAGCTGGACTGCCAGAGGTGGCCGTCAGTGTCGCCGTGCGGGTGCTCGCCGCATCTGAGATAGATGACCTTGTCGCCATTGCAGGTGGCGGAGCTAAACTCCCGTCCGCGAAAGTCACATCGATACCGCTCGCGAACTTCGGCTGAACGGACAAGCGAGCCGTCAAGCGAGCCGATGACCTCGATTATGCCGGTGGCAGCAAACGGCTTGCGAGCGCCAGTGCGAATGCGGCCGAACGGCTTGATCAGGAAGGGATCTACCTCGTCAAGCTGACGAGCGACGCTCAGGGTGACCTGCCGTGAGCCGACCATCAGCACGCGGACCTCAGCGGTCAGTACCTCAACCGTCGCGGTGCTCATGCCGTGCCGCCTGGCAGCCACAGCGGCAGCCCCGCCCGCATGACCGCATCCCACCCGATGCGCCCGGTCAGGACGCCGTTCACGTACTCCGCGAACGCCGGCGGGAGGACGCCGCCGGGCGAGTGCGCCAGCGTCAGCCGCACGATCACCGACGGGTCCGTGCCGTGCTGGCGGGCGAGCCCGGCCAGGGACGACTGCCCGGCGGTCACGTGCAGCACCGGGCCGGACGGCCTGGGCGGCGGCGCGAACAAGCGGATCCACGCGTCCAGGTCCGCGCTCGTGCCGTTGAACGCGTCGCGGTCCACCCCGTTGCGGATGCCGTACTGCCAGAATTTCCACGACGACCACGGCTTCACCTCCGCCGGCGACGGCGCGGTAGCGGCGGGGTGGGCGATCCACAGGGCGTACCGGTCCAGGCCCGCGCAGTACCCGCCCTTGGCGAAGCTGAGGAACGTGTAGACGCCGCGCGGGTTGCGGGGGCACAGCTTGTCCAGCTCAGCCATGAACGCGCGGGCGCACGCCGCGGTCTCGCGGAAGCCGGGGTTGGCCGGGTTCTCGTTGTCGAGCCACAGCATGTCCTGCGGGGTCAGGCCGAGGTCGTGGTAGGCGGCGGCGAACCGGGCGGCCTGGGCGGCGCCGGACTCGAACGGGTCGAGGAAGTGGTAGGCGCCCCTGTGCAGGCCCCTCTTGGCGATCTCGGCGTGGTTCCACTGCGCTGTGGGATCAGGCGAGTTGGTGCCGGGCGTGGACAGGCCCTGGGTGAGGCGGTGGATGCCGAACGACAGGCCGGACGTGGCCGACCAGGCGAACTTCCCCTGAAAATTGGACACGTCCAGGCCCTGGGCGGAGCGGACGGTGGTAGCTGCGGGGTGGGTCATGCGGTGCCTCCTGCGGGCTCGTACGTGGCTTCGAAGATGTCGGGCTTGGCAATGCCGAATAGGAAATCTGCTGCGCGCAGTAGCAGGGTTGGGTTGTCCCTGAAGAAGCCGAGTCCCTTGTTGCACGGTGCGCAGAGGCGACCTCGAACCCGGCCTGTCTGATGGCTGTGATCGATGCAGAGGCGCTCGGTCGCACCACAGATGACGCAGACCATTGGCATTGCATCCCACTGGGCCTGCGTTAGGCCGAATGCGCTCCTGGCCTTATGGGCCGCCACGCGCTCTTTGTTCTCGGTCACCCACGCCTTGTGGGCAGCCTTGGCCTTCTCCGTGTTGGCGGCGTAGTAAGCGCTGCTTGCAGCCTGGCTGCATGCCTTGCACCAGCTCGTCGGCTTCGCCCTGGTCTTGTCGCGGTAGAACTCGCTCAGCGGCTTGGCTACACGGCACTTCGAGCACGTCTTCATTCGCTCACGGCCTCGTAAGTCAGGGCGAAAACATCTGCGGCGCAGGGGTAGAGCTCGGACTTGACGCCGCGGATGATCCAGTCGCCGGGGCGGAATTCCATGTCGCCCTCCAGCGTCGTGATGTAGCCGCCGTCGTTGGTGCGGCTTTTCCACGTGTGGCCAGGAGCCGATGAGCCGCCGAGGAATGCGGTTACCTCGGTGCAGCTGTCTCCGCTGCCGGTGAACTGGACGGCCTCGATGACGACGGGCTTCTTGCGGTACCGCTGGCTGGTCACGTGGTGCCTCCTGGGGTGGTCATGGTCGTGCGGTGGTACCAGCGGGGCATGGGCTCGCCGGGCGGCGGGCCGGGGTCGGAGCCCAGCGGGCGCATGAACCACTCCCAGTACTCGGCGTCGAAATCGCCGACGGTGCCGGGGTCGGTGGCGTGGGGGCAGTCGCGGCCGGGGTGGCCGAACACCGTTGGATCGGGGCAGCAGCAGGCGGTCACAGCAGGCTCCGGCTTTTTGTCTTTTCCATTTCAATTCCGCTTTTCCCGCGCGCATCGCGCGTTGCCAGTCGTTCAAGATTTCTGCGCGTCAGTTAGGTGGGGTCTCCGTTAGTCCGTCCGTCCGTCCGTGCTCTTGTGACAAGCATTGTGACAAGCATTGTGACAAGCATGTTTCCGCAGGTCACACGGCGTTTTGAGCATCGTGACAAGCATCGTGACAAGCATCGTGAAACGGACATTGAGCATCGTGACATCTGAGTTTCACCTGGCCTGAGCATCGTGACGCTGCCCACGGCTCTTGCGCTGGCGAGCGGCGTCACTCAGCGGCTCGTGACCGTTCCAGCGCGCCTGAGCTGCGGACTGTGCCCGGATGCGCCGCTTCTTGGTCTCGTCGTTGCTCTCCTGGAACTCATCCCAGCCATGGATAAGCCAGCCCCCAGGCTGTGGATAAACGAATCCGTGCGTGACAAGCCGCGTGACATCCGCGTGACGAGCGTGCACGAACGGGAGCGCCTCGCGCGGGATGAACCCGTCGGTGCCCTGCTCGCCGGAATAGGAAAGCATGCACAGATAGGCGAGCGCGGCACGGTAGCCGTCCTTCTCGGACAGCAGGGCGAGCAGCTTCGGGTTACGCGGGAACGTGGTATCCAGGCGCACCCACGGAAGCGGCATCAGTAGCTGCCCTGCTGCGCAGTCAGGGGAATGTGGATTTCGCCGGGATGCGGATCGGCGTCAGCATTGAGCACCATGCATTCACCGTCGTCGCAGCACGGGCCCCTGTGATACCACTGGGCCTCGATTCCGTGTCTGCCGTACTGGTCCATTCCGGCCCACATCACGGCTGGAGCACCGGGGTCCTGGCTCCATGTCCACCAGTCGGACCCCTGGCACGGGCTGAATACATGCAGGGCCGGGTAGCGGCTTCCGTATGACCAGAAGACGAGCTCCAGCAGTGCGTCCGGGCGGCTGGCCCAGGCGATGGTCATGCGCCGGAGAATGCCGTCCACGTGCGCGATCATGTCGGCCGACTCCAGCAGGGGGCCGACTGGCTTGACCTCGGTGAAGCTCCGGAACGGGCGCTCGTCGCCGTCGCTGAGCATGTCGCTGCCGAAGTCAGGCAGCCACTGGCCAGCCGGGCTGGCGAAGCAGTCGGGCTCATACTCCCACCGGCAGCCGATGGAGCTGAGCCATGCGGCGAAGTCCGCTTCGAGCCGTGACCGCATGCGGATGCCGTTGTAGGTAGTGGGCCGCGCCTTAATAGTCTCGGTCATCCCCGGAGCCTTTCTGCGGACGCGGATGGTGAAGCGGTGTGGCCCGTCCTGGCGGCCTCCGGGGGGATGGCGGCACGCCAGGACGGGGTGGATGCCCCCGGCCCGCCCGGCGTTGCTGCGCGCGGGCGGCCGGGGACGCTAGGGGGCGGGCGGCATCAAGGGCGCGGGCCGTGTTCCCGGCGCGTACGGCTGGGTGCCGAGGATGCCCAGCAGCCAGTCAGCGGCCCACCCGTACATCCGCTCGCAGACGATGGACTGCCGCCAGCCCTCATCGCAGACGATCATGTACTGCGTCGTGGGCAGCCCGTCGTCGTGGCTGACCTTCCGGTAAGCGGGGCTGGGCTCGGCTGCGTCGGTCATGCGGGGTCTCCTAGGGGGTGTGGTGGCCGTCGCGGATGGCGGCCTCCCGGCGCTGGAAGTGGACCATCCGCGTGGCCGCCTTCCCGTTCGTGCAGGGCATGCCGGGCAGGGCGGAGCACCTGGGGCAGGGGGACTTACGGCAGTTCTCCTCAGCCGGGCTGAGCCGCGCGGCTCTTGATACGGCCATGGGGGGTCTCCTTTACGGGCTGAGCTGGCGGATGGTGATGACCGCGCCGGGCAGGCCGAGGCTGGTGAGGCCGCCGGTCGTGCAGCACGGGTAGTCCTTGACGGCCAGGACCCGGACGGCCTGGGCGTCGTCGTGCCAGACCCCGGCAGCCGTCAGTGCGTCGAAAGTGGACCGGACGTACTTGTCGATGTCGGGCCGCTTGTCCGGCCAGGTCCGCCGTGTCTTCGGCGCGCTGGCTGGCCGGCGGACGGTGAAGTGGATGACGACGTCGAGCGGCCCGTCGTAGGGCGGGTGCTCACCCCAGCCCATGGCCTCCCCGGCGGCGTTCCGGACGTCCTGCCGCCAGTTCGTGACGCCTGCCTTGGCTGACTCGGCCATGGACACGCGGGCCTTCCCGCCGCCCTTGGGGATGTAGGCCCGTGCTGTCTTCGACCCCTGCGGCGCGGGGGTGCCGTGCACGGTGATGGTGACCGGCGGGCGCGGGCCGGCCAGCGGGGCGGTCACGGCGCGTCCCGCGTGGCGATGAACACCGGGCTGCCGTAGCCATCGCCCCGGAACGCCACGAGCCCGTGCCCCATGGCCGTGGCCATGTCGCCGCTGCGCTCGGGCCGCCCGTCGCGCAGCAGCGCCAGCACGGCCTCGCGGTCCCAGTCGGCGCCGATGAGCGTCAGGCCCCCGTCGAGGAGCGTGTGCACGGTCTCGCCGTCCGGCAGCAGCGCCACGGCCTGCTCATAGCCCAGCGCGTACTCCGGGTCGCCGCCTCTCACTGCTGCCTCGCCTCCTCGAATGCCTCGCGGCTCTCGTACACCACGAGGCCGCTCTGGTCCGGGTCGCAGACGACCCGCTCGGCGGTGCTGCCGTCCGGCAGGGTGATCCGCAGGATGACGTACCAGCGGTGGGCGTTGATCTCCACCTGGCTGCATTCCACGACCTCAACCATCGCCGTCCTCCCCGTCCTGGCCGTCGAGGCGCTCGCCGGTCCTGGGGTCGATCTGCCGGAACGCGAGCCGCATGTCGTCTTCCAGGTCGAGCGGCAGGACGGTGCGGCCGTTGCGGGACTCCAGGGCGCGGCGCATCAGCTGCTCGGCGACTGGCAGGTCATCGCGGAGGACGACCTCGATGCGGCGGATGCGGGCGGTGGGGACTACCTCGCCGGTGTCGTTGTCGGTGGTGACCTTCTTGCAGTCGATGATCGACAGGATGACGTGGAAGCGGTGGGGCTCGTCGATGAGCATGCGGACCACGGGTCCGATGCCGTTCGCGTCGCCCTTCGGCAGCGAGCCGGAGATACCAGGACCGCTCACGCGGGCCTCCTTCGTCTTGGGTCGGGGGTGCCGCGGCCCCGGCGGACGTCCGCCGGGCCGGGGCCGCGGCAGGCACCCGGGGCCGGTGCTTAGTCGGCGATGAGGCGCTCTTCGGCGGCCTGCTCACGCTGGCGGCGCAGCACGTACGTGCCGGCCGCGATGCCGGCGTAGGCGTGCTCGGGGTGCGCGACGTAGGCCGTGCCGGTGCACTGCAGGGTGCCGATGTCCTGGCCGCCGCCCGGGTCAGCGACGAACACGGCGGTGCCGGGCGTGCCCGCGAACAGGCGGTGCTCGTGACCGGACCCGACCGGCGCGATCACCGCGACCCCGGCGGGCGGGACGGTCTTCCCGGGCACGTTCCGGTGGCCGACGGGGACGATGGCCAGGTCGCCCTGGAACTGCAGGCCGGCGAGCACCGGGACCTCGGCGGAGGTGTCGCAGTGGTCCAGGACGTCGAAGCCGTGCCGGTCGACCAGCTGGGCGATCGTGGTGGTCATGATGTTCCTTTCATCGGGATGAGTGGTACCGGGCGGTTTAGGTGCGGCGCCGTAGACGCCGGATGGTGCTGATAAGGCGCGGGACGTCGTCGCTGTACCAGGCCCGCTCGTGCTCGCTGCCGTCGGTAGCGCGGTCGAGCATGGCCTGCAGCTGGCCGGCGAGGATCGCGAACTCGGCATCGGCGGCAGTGACGATGCCGTCGTGGATGGCGAGCCGGAGGATGGCCACTGGGTCGCGCGGCGCGTAGTCGCCCCATGTCCGGCGGGCAACGGAGCGCAGCCACGCGTCCCGCAGCCGCTGGCAGCGCAGCGGGATCAGCGTGATCGGGATCTGCCGGGAGAAGGCGCCCCTCATGTGCGCCTCTGGGCGGCGGCGTACTCGTCACGGGTGAGGTTGTAGGTCCAGGCGGCTGCCTCGACGGGATCGCTGATCTCCGCAGGTATCGTCAGCCCGTACCGGCGGCGCGTGCCGTCGCGCTCGGCCGAGCCGTTGGTGCACATCAGCAGGCGCACGCGGGAGCCCCACAGCCGCTCCGGCACGTCATAGAGGACCAGGTGCTGGCCCGGGTTACCCGGGTCGGGGACGCGGGCGTTGCACAGCTCCGTGCTCGCCTGCCGGGTACCCGGCGTGAGGCCGACCGGGACGAGGCCGGCTTCCTCGGCGAACCGGGACCAGCCCATCGCCTCGATCGCGCACCGGCGGACCTCGACATTCTGCTCGGCGCCGATCGCCTCGACGGTCGGCGCCCCGATGACCCACGGGTCGACGCGGCGGCCGTGCCAGGCGTGGAACCCCCAGCCGTCCGGGTAGACGATCGCCGGGCCCGTCGCGGAGTGCAGCGCGCCGTCCGGGTCGCGGTGCAGCTGCGCCGGCCGCTCGGTCGCGATGGCGAAACCGGAGTAGGCCCACCACCAGCCGCACGACCGGGCGGCCTGCTGCTGCCCGTGGACGGGCTCCAGGCCGGTGACGCCGAGCCGTTCCATCGCGTCGTAGAACGACAGGTAGCCGGCCCAGTGCTGGCCGTACATGCAGCCTTCCCACCAGCCCAGCAGCCGCCCCCGGACAGGCTCATCGCCGGCGCCGCGCACCTGGCCGTCCACCTGGCCGCGCACCTGGCCGTCCACCTGGCCGCGCACCTGGCCGCGCACCTGGCCGTCCACCTGGCCGCGCACCTGGCCGTACACCTGGCCGTCCACCTGGCCGCGCACCTGGCCGCGCACCTGGCCGCGCACCTGGCCGCGCACCTGGCCGTCCACCTGGCCGCGCACCTGGCCGCGCACCTGGCCGTCCACCTGGCCGCGCACCTGGCCGTCCACCTGGCCGTCCACCTGGCCGCGCCGGCGCGGCGGCTTCCCGGCGTCGAGCAGCGCGGCGTCGATGATCTCCGGTGCGATGGCCTGGGCGATGGTCCCGGCCCAGGGTGAGCCGAGCCAGACGATGATGCGCGGTGGCGGAAGGGCGGCCGCGGCGTAGGCGGCGCGGATGCCGGCTTCGGCGGAGGGCCGGTCGGCGGCCTGCGTGGACAGGCCGATCGCCAGCCACTCGTCGCGGATCCGGGGCAGGAGGGCTTCCTGCTCTGCGGTGAGTTTCGTGATCTTCTTCATGGGGTTGTTGCTCCTGGGTCGGGGAACAGCAGTGGTGGCTGGGCGGGCTGGCCGGGCTCGCGCACGGCGGGCGGGCGGCGGCGGCGGTGCCGGCTGTCAGCGGCGAGGGCGGCGAGAGCGGCGGCACGGCGGAACTCCGCGGCGTCCGGGCACGTGTCGAGATGATTCGTGAATCTCGACTCGCCCTCCGCAGGCTTCTCATCCTTGGCGAGGAACCGGCCCGGCTCGGTGGTGTACGGGCGGGCGGCGACGGTGCCCGTCTCGGACGGGGCGGCTTCGAGGGGGAGGCGCAGCAGCCGCCCCCCGGCGGGCGGCTGGACGGTCTTCATCCACACCAGGGCGGTGCAGTGCGGGCCGCGGCAGGCCGCGGGGTGCCGGGGTGAGCTGGGCAAGCCGGGCGGGCGGCTAGGCACGGGGCACCGCCAGCGGCGAGCGGGCCATCTGGCGCAGCGGGCAGCGGTGGCCGTCGGCTTCCCGGCACTCGCCGCAGAGCGCTATCCCGGCGGTGAGGTCGCCGGCGTGCGGAGCGCACAGCTCGCGCAGGCCGAGGTGCTCGTGGACGCATCCGGCCATGACCATCACCGTCGCTGCCCGCTCGCAGTCATGGCCCGACTCGAAGTTGTAGGCCATGCAGGTCTCATCCACTGGCGTCAGCCCCCTGCCGCTGAGAGGCAGGCTGTAGTCGGCGGTGACGACGGTGACGTCATCCATCGCCGGCCTCCTGGTCATGGCGGCGCAGCTTCCCGCACCAGCACGCGCCCCGGTCCGCGCAGCCTTCGCGGCAGTGCCGGTCGATGAGCGGGTTCCGGCCGTGGCATGGCCGGGAGGTGAGCAGCGCACTGTGCGCGTTCGCGGGGCAGATGCCGGGGAGGCGGCGCAGCAGGCCCCACAGTTTCCAGCGCAGCCGCTCAGTCATCGCCGGCCTCCGTCGCGGGCCGGGCGTACGTGGTGCCCTCCTGCGGGCCGCAGCGGTGCGACCTGGACCCGTTGTGGAACCAGCCCTTGCACTGCGGCGGGCAGGGCGGCGTGCCGTGCGGCCGGGTGATGCACTGGCGGATGGCCTTCCCGCAGCCCGGCTGCCCGCACCGCGGCATCCGGACGCGGCTAGCCACGGCCGGCCTCCTTGCCGCGCATGTCCCGGGCGAGGAACCGCACCGTCTTGCCGACCTGCCGCCAGGCGATCTCGAACTCGTCGTCGGACAGTCCGTGCAGCGCGTCGGCCAGCAGCTCAGGCCAGTTGGCCGGAAGGCCGGGCACTGTCACTGGCGGCCGGTGCGGCACGCGGCTAGCCATCGTCGTCGTCCAGCTCGTCTTCGGAGACGTCGTCCAGCTCGCCGTCAACGATGTCGGCGTCGACGTAGTCCGGGTCGCCGGCCGCGATCGCGGCCCACGGGTCCGGGCGGGCGGTCACCTGCCACTGGGCGACGGGCATGTCGTCGCGGATGGACAGGGCGCCGACCTTCCGCGCCATGTCCTCGGTGCACGGCGTCAGGCAGTACACCGGGTAGCTCGTGAACTGGGTAGCCGCAGGCGCGGCGGCGTCACCGGGGTAGATGTCGACCTTCAGCCGGGTGGCCTGCATCAGGGGAGCGTCGGCGGTGACGTACCCGGCGAGGCGCCGGCGGCCAAGCAATTCGCATATCGCCCAGCCCTCGAAGGGATCCGCACTCACGCCGCGCTCCTCATGTTGTGGCCGCTCATGAAGCGCCGGTCACGGCCTTTGCTGTCTGGTGTCTCGATCTGCTCGCCGCACCCGCAGGCACACGCGATCAGGACTCGGGGCTTGCGCCTGGCGGCCACTGCCTGCGCGATCGTGACCTGCCGAAGTCCAGTCCTGTATGCGTGCCGCATGTTGTCCGGACGTGTCAGGTACTCGAGATTCCAGGCGGCCGGCTGCTGCTTGTCGCCGTCCTTGTGATTGACCTCATGGCCAGGCGGGCACGGCCTGATGAACGCAGCGGCAACGAGGCAGTGAACGAGTCGCGTTGACGGCCGGCCGTCACGCCAGAGCTGCACAACCAGATAGCTGCCGGGTGCCACCTCGTGCGCCTTGAGTACGCGGCCGATGCGGGCGCCCCCGCCATGCCCGGCGCCGTTGCGTGCGGCCCGGCCGATGCGTCGCACCCGGCCACGGTCGCTCACTTCGTAGGCCGGGAAGCCCTCGACGATGGCCCAGCCCTCGAACGCGTCAGCCATCGGTGGCCTCCCCGCTGGCGTCCTGCTCGATGCGGGTGGCGGCGGCCAAGAGGCCGGCGCGGTCCTTGATGCCGTTGAGCCGGCCGATCGCGGTCCGGGCCTGGGCCTCGGTGAGGTCCTTAGTGGACTCCAGGTCATCAGGGACGCCGGCGAGGCGGGCGGTGAAGACCAGGCGCTCCTCGCGGTCGTGGTCCTCGTAGCCGAGCTTGCTGAACGCGGTGCGGATGATGCCGACCTGCCCGCTGCTGGCCCGCGCGGGCGGCCGCTCAGCGCCGTCGCCGCGCGGGTCCGCTGGCTCATCGGGCGGCAGGGGCACGTCGAGCCTGGCGGCCATCTTGCCGGGCTGCTCAGCCCAGTCGTCGCGGGTCCGCTGCTGGCGGGGCGGCCGGCGGGTGGTGATGTCCTCGGCGGTGATCCGGACAGCCGCAGGCGCGGGGTCGCCGGGCCCGCCGGCGGGCTGGACCTCCTCGGGGATGTAGATCCCGCCGAGGTCGTGCGGGAACGCGCGGCGCAGCGCGAACGCCTCGGCGCACTTCTCGATCATGTGGTCGGGCTGTGTTTTCCACTGCCCGGCCGGTTCGCCGCCCTTGGTGAGCTGCATGTACGAGGCGGTGCGGCAGACGCCGGGGTACCGCTTGCCGTCCTTGAGGACGACGACTTTCGCCGCGGCGGGCGGGTAGTCCCAGAGCCACACGCCGTGCTGGCCTCCGTCGCCGTCGTACCAGATGGTGTCCTCGTACTCGACGGTGAGGCCGAGGCGCTGGGCGATGCGGTCGCGGATGACCTGGAAGCCGCCGATGCCGACCTGGATGGTCCACTTGGTGACCCACTGCTCCTGCCACTGCCCGCGGTCGTCCTGCCACTTCTCCTTGTTGCGGCGGCCGATGTAGTAGATCTGCCTGCTGAACGGGTCGAGCTGGGTTTTCTGGCAGTAGTGCATGAACACGGCCAGCTCAGCGTCGGAGCAGTCCTTGATGCCGAGGACGGCCAGGCCCGCCTTCTGCTTCTCGTTGAATGTCTCCTGGCCGGGCTTGATGACCAGGCCGGACAGGGGTGCGGGACGGGTGGCGATGCCGTTTCCGGGGGTGCTCATGATGGCTCCACGGGGGTTGCGGGCGCGATGTGCTCGCGCCAGGTGAGCAGCTCGGATACCGGGTCTATGACCCGGATCGCGCGGGCCGGGTCGAATTCGGCGGTGATGTAGGCGGCGAAGGCGTCAGCGACGGCCTGGTCGCTGAACAGGCCCCAGCACGCGGAGGAGTGGTAGGGCAGGTGGCTGCCGAGCACGACGACCCACATCAGGAGGCCCCTTTCGGCGGCCGGGTGGTGACCTCGAAGAGCGGCAGGATCTGCCAGTTGTCGTCGCCCATGCCGGGCAGCCGCTGGAGGCTCTTCATCGCGCCCTCGGCCGCGACCGGATTCTCGTAGGGGCCGTAGACGCCCTTGACGGCTGAGCCGTCGTAGTAGCTGACGACGATGACGGCGCGGCGGTAGGTCTCGCCGGCGTTCGGGCTGGCGGCCATCAGTAACCGGTGTCCTCTCGGGTGGCCCACGCGGGCAGGGTGATCTCGGTGAGGCCGTCGCCGTAGCCCGGCCAGTCCCCGGTCTCGGTGCATGCCCGGTAGACGTCGATCGCCCGGCTGTTGCGATTGCGGCCGATGCGGACCGCATCAGGGATCAGCTCGATGACGTTGACGAGATAGGGAGGGCTCTTTTCCTGGGCCACGAACCAGAAAGCAACATCCGCCCCGGTCACCGCGGCCAGGCCGTCTTGGTAGTGGGCGTGCTGCTGGTGATATCCGTAGTCCGCGCAGGCCTTCCCGAACTTGCCCGGGTCAGCGGAATCGGCGGTCTTGTAGTCGACGATGATGAGCTGGCCGGTGCCGGGGTCATACATCCAGTCGAGGCGGGCGCGCAGCTGCGTGCCGGTGCGCTGGTCGGCCCAGTACACGGACTGCTCGGCCTGCCCGTGCTCGGGGTCTAGGAGGTTCCACGCGAGCGGGTGCTCTTCCAGCGCGGCGGCCATGGCCCGGCACTGAGCCAGCTCCCTGGTCAGCAGCGGGATCTTCCCCCCGGCGCGGGCGTCGTCGCGCTGCTGCTTCGCGGCCTTGGTCATCCAGTTGTCGCAGGTGACCTCTACGATGTCGGGGCCGTTGCCGAGGACGAGGTTGTGGGCGCCGGATCCGAAGTCCCACACCTTCTTGCGCTCGGGGTGGTCCTGGCGCCAGAAGAACTTAGCCGGGCAGTACGGCGGGAGCAGGAGCTTGGCGCCGGAGCAGGACAGCGCCCACGTGTCGCCGAAGTAGTCGGCCTCGGGGATGTCGTGGATCCCGGCGGCGCGCGGCGGGGCATCGGCGGTGGCTGTCACTCTGGCTCCCTGCGCATCTGCTCTTCCATCTGCCGCGCCCACTGCGCATGCTCGGCGGCGCGGTCCCGCTCGGCGCGGACGGCGGTGTGGCGGGGACACCAGATGCACCCGCACTTGTGGATGGTCACGCCGGGCAGCACGTGGACCCGCTCGGCGGTGGCGTCGGCCAGGGCCGAGATGCGGGGGTCCTGCTCCGGCGGCGGGATAGTGGCGCCGCGCAGGACCCGGCCGAGCAGCGGCGCGCCGATCAGCACGCCGAACGCGTAGAGGGTGATGGCGTCAGGCCACGTCATGACTTCGGCTCCCTGGCGGCTGCGGCGGCGAGTGCTGCGCGGCGCTCGGCGGTGATGCCGCCCGTGTAGACGGCGTAGTCGTCGGCGGCCTGGAGGATGACTTCCATGGCCAGCTGGCGCGTCTTCGGCACCGGGCACGTCAGGGCCGTCGACTGCCGCCAGACCAGCGCCTCCAGCTCGTCGCGGGTCACGGCGTCACCTCCGGCGGCTGCGGCCCGATGATGACCAGCCGGGACTGGATGACGCGGACCCGGTGGCCCAGGCCGCCGCGCGCGTGCTCAGCGGCGGCCTTCTCGGCGGTGGTGTCGTCGCCGCTGGTCAGGAAGACCTCGCAGTCCTCGCACCAGCCGGCAGCGGACAGGACCTGGTAGCGGCGGGTCAGCCTGGTCACCGGGTGCCCTCCAGTTCCCAGAGGTGGAAGCAGGTGTCGTGCAGGCTGAGGTACTCCGCGCGGGGCGGCAGCAGCATCGCCACCCGGATCTCATCCGGGATGAACCGGTAGCGGGCCTCGGTGATCTCGTCCCAGTCCGGGTACCGGCCCGGGCGCGGCGGATGGGTACTGGTGCGGTGGCTGATGGACAGGTGCCACAGCGGCCGTGAGTACGCCGGGTCGGGCTCCAGGCCGGCGAGGACCATCAGGTGCCCGTCGGCGACGTCGCGCTGCCACGCGCGGGTGCCGGGGAAGCTGGCCTTCATGACCGGCCCGGGGTCGACGCGTACCCACTTCACCTTCACCGGGTCACCGCCGTGACGTCAAAAAGGTGCCAGACGAAGCCGTCTCCGGTGCGCGGGCACGTCCCGGCCCACTTCGCGCCTTCGGGCAGCGCGTGGCCGGTGCCGAACACCTGGTACGCGCGGTCATGCTCTGGTGCCCCGTCGGTGTGCTCGGCCCAGAACTCGACGCCGTACGACGTGCTGAGCGCGGCGACGGCCACGGGGCTGCCGGTCAGCCTGACGCTGTGCGCCCGGTCGTCGATCGGCACCTCGTAGCGGCGCATCATCCGGAGGTTCACCGGGTCACCGCCAGGACGCCGATGAGCTGGCGGCCGACGTGCTCGGTATAGGCCGGCGGGATGGCCTGGCTCATCTCGGCGCCGGTCATCCAGTCGATGCCCATGAGCTGGCGCCAGTCGGCGAAGGTGGCGTGCCGCTGCCGGGACTTGGTTGCGCCCGTCCCGGTGACGCTGATGGCGCGGCCGACATGGTGGCAGCCGGGACGCATCTCGAATGCACGCCAGCTTGTCTCGAACCACCGCTCGCGGATGAGCTGCCCAGCGGGAGTGCGCAGGCCGAACATGCAGCCGCACAGCTTGAGATCGGGCCGCATCGGCGCGCCGGGGACGTTCTCGATTACCCACGGCCTGCCGCTCCGGGCGAGCAGTTCACGAACGGGGCCGATCTGGTCAGGGTGACTGGCGCGGGTGCGCTCCGGAGTGGAAGCGCTGTACCGCTTGCAGACCGGGCTGACGTGGATCGCGGCCACGCCGGCGAGGCTGGCGCTGGCCAGGAACTGGAGCATGTCGGCCTGGACGAACCGGAACGGATAATGCGGCTGCGGCTGGATGTCGACGCCGAGGATGTCGAACCCGGCACGGTGGTAACCGGTCCCGGCACCGCCGGCCTTGCAGAAGCCGTCAAGCAGCAGAGGCCGGGTCACGTCGCCCACCCGCCGTCTTCCCACTCGGGCCGGATGGGGCTGAGGCAGCGGGGCGACTGCCCGGCGAGCACGGCGTCGACCCAGGACCCAAGCTCGGAGCGGCCCGGCCCGGCGAGGGTGGACGCGACGTACTCGCGGAGGTCGGCGGGGGGTGTCCACGGCGGCGGCTCGGGGACGTCGCCGCAGTGGCGGGGCGGCCAGAAGGGCGTGAACGACGGCAGCGGCGGCAGCGTCGCCTCCACGGCGGGCGCGGCCAGGAATCCGGAGTACGGCTCCGGGCCGTCGACGGGGTCGACGAACTCGCGGTAGAAGCGCGTCTCAGCCTCGGTGCCGGGCGACGGCCGACTCGCGGCCGACTCGCGCAGCGCCTCGCGGAATCCCTCCCGGAACCGCTCCATCTGCTCCTCGGTCAGCTCGCCGTCGAACGGCCGGATCTCCAGGCTGGGCTGGCAGTCGTCGTGGAGGTCGGAGGGTCCGCCGCCGCAGTCCGGGCCCGGGTCCTCGCCACCGCCCGGCTCGCCGTCGACGGGGTCGACGAACTCGCGGTAGAAGCGGATCTCGGCTGGAGACGGCAGGGGGTCGCCGATGTCCAGTCCGAGGTCTTCCAGGATCCGGGCGGCGGCCCCGGCGTCAGGCGGCGACGGCGGGTGCACGATGATCGTGCCGCCCTCCAGCCACGGCGCAGGGCCGTCCTGCCCGCTGTCCCACCCTTCGCTGTGGCCGTGGTGGCGCGGTCCGGCGTGGCTGGGTGAGTGCCGGCGGAACGCGCCGTGCAGCGTGAGCACGGCCACGGCCACTACCAGGACGGCCAGGGGGATCATGAGCCACGTCACTGGGTCACCGCCGCGCTGGTCTTCTCGTGGGCGCGCTGGCAGGCGGAAGGGCTGCGCCCCCGGCATACGCCGCACAGCCCGTCCAGGCCGTCAGCTCCCACGCCCAGGTTGTGGCCAGCGTGGCACCAGCAGTACCCGAAGCCCGCGTCTCCGCTCTCCATGATCATGGTGTTTTTCACTGCCACCGCCTCCCCTCGCGGGCGACGCGGGCACGCGCGGCGGTGAGCGCCTCGCGGGACGGCGGGTACTGCGGCGGCGGGAGCCTCCGCCCGGCACGGGACCGGGCCAGGAGCACGGCCGCGTAGGCGGCAAGGATCACGGCGTACAGGACGATGGCGGTCACGCGGCGGCCCGCCGCTCCGTGATGAGCGCGCGCCACGCGGCGTTCAGCGGGTCGATGTCCTCGAACCGGGCGCCCCAGTGGAAGCCGAGCTCGACGTCGCGGGCGGAGCTCTCCTCGACGAGGCCGAGGGCGGTGAGGCCGGCGCCGTAGCCGCCGTGCCGCTGGCCGACGACGCAGTCGCAGGAGGACATGATGTCCAGCCTGTCCAGGTCGAGGCGCTCAGCCCAGCCGGGCTCGCGCTCGTCGAGCAGCGCGGCGCCGGCGGCGACACGCTCAGCGATGGTGGGGGCGGTCATGCGGCCACCCGCCGATCAGCGATCAGGGCGCGCCACTCAGCGTCGATCGCCTGCCACGCCTCTACGCTGACCTCGGACGTGGTGAGGTCGAAGCCCAGGAAGAGGGGGTCCACGCCCAGCTCGTCCTGAGCCCAGTAGTAGCTGTCGCCGGCGTATTCATCCGCCTCGGCTGCCTCGGCGAAGACCTGGCCGAGGACGCACAGGCACGCATTGGCCAGGTCGAGGCGTCCCAGGTCGATGCGCTCCTGCCAGCCTGGGGAGTTGCCGTCCAGCCAGTCCGCGCCGCGTGCGACACGCTCAGCGATGGTGTCCATGGCGGTCACAGCAGGTCTCCTTTCATGGTCACCGTCTCGGTCTGCGGCGGCAGCGACTGCCTGAGCCACGCGGACACGACGGCTATGTACACGTCCAGGCGGGCCAGGGCCTGCGCCGCCTGCTTCTCGATCGCGGTTATCTCCGCCGGGGTCGCCGGGCGGCTCAGCGGGCCGGGGCCGGTCACCGGGCACCGTCCTCAAGGTCGAACATGCCGGGCTGCATCGGCCTGCGCATCCGGGTCATGATCAGGCCGGCGTAGGCCGGGTCACGCTCGATCAGGATGCAGCGGCGCCGCTCGACCACGGCGGCCTCAGCGGTGGTGCCGCTCCCGGCGAACGGGTCGAGGACGGTCCCGCCGGGCGGGGTGACGAGCCGGATGAGCCACGCCATGAGGCTGACGGGCTTGACGGTGGGGTGCGCGGTTCCGTCGCCGCCGCGCGGGCGCTCGCTGCTGGCGGCCTTGGCCTCGTAGCGGAACACCGGGAAGAACCGGGACGCGCCGCCGGAGTCGTCACGGGAGATGCATTCGTAATCCCTCGGCAGGCCCTCGCCGCTGGCGTAGATTCCGTTGCCGCTGGCGCGGCCCGCGCCGCCTGTCCTGCTCGGCTTCGCCGCGCGGGTGCCCGAACGCTGCCGGTCAAGCTCAGCGGCGGCGTCAGGGCCGAGCAGGACGTTCGGCGGCCAGCGGCCGGCGGCGTGCGCCTCGGATTGCTCGCGGGGCTCTCCCGTGCCGTTCATGATTCCGCCGGCACTTTTGCGAGGCGAGCCAAATGGCGTCGGCTTAGGTCCGGCGACCCGGCACCCGTCGATGTTGAGCGCGCCCGTGCCGTGCTCCTGCACGTTGCCGGCCACCGTCCCGGCCAGGGGCTTGCGGGCGACGATGACGGGCTCGTGGGCGGGCTTGAGCGCCGTGCCCCAGCCCTCCCAGCGGGCCGCGTCATCGGTGGCGGGGGCGGTGATGGCTGAGGCGTCGTACTCGCCGCTGTGATCGCCGGCGAAGAACTTGACCGGCCATGCCTGCGTGGGCGTCGCAGCCCTGTCGGTTCGCCGTCCGATGACCTCGCGCTCTGCCCCGGCTGCCTTGTCGATGGCCTTGGACACGTCCAGGGACTTCGGGAACCCCGACCCGTAAATCCAGTGCATGCTGTCGCGGACCTCGAACCCGGCATCCTCAATGCCGCACGCCAGCCGGTGATAGGTCCGCGTCCCGCCGAACGCCAGCAGGTGGCCGCCCGGCTTGAGGACGCGCAGGCACTCGGCCGCCCACGCCTCGCACCAGGACTGGAACGGCTGCCCGGCGATGTAGGACTCCGGCGTGGTCACGACCGACGCGCCCACGGCCGGGTTGGTGCGGGCATCGGCCCGGGTCCGCAGGCGAGCACCTGACGGCTTGAAGCTGTCCCACTCGCGGCCCATGAACTCCAGGCCGTACGGCGGGTCAGTGACTACGGCATCGACCGAGGCGCCGGGCATCTCGGCTAGCACCTCCATGCAGTCGCCCAGGTACAGGCTGACGTCGCCGTCCGACCAGTAGGGGGTCACCGGGCACCTGCCAGGGCCAGGGCGGCCAGCACCAGCAGGACAGCCCATGGGCCCGGGCGGCTCAGGGGGTCCGGGCCGGTCACCGGGCACGCACCAGGATGCCGCCGTCGCCGCGGGCCTCGACCGTCAGCCACGGGCAGGGCTGCGGCCGTAGCTCGCCGGGCGTGATCTCAGCCTCGCCGCCGTAGCGGCGCAGCAGCGCGTGGATGAGCGACGGGCCGTCCGGGATGACGCGCAGGACGAAGCAGCGCTGGCCGCAGAAGCGGCAGTAAGGGCCAGCCATGTCAGGCCACCTCCGGCAGCAGCGCGGTCATGACCGCGGTGGCGGCCGGGGAAGTGACCGCCACCACGGCAGCGGGCGCACCGCCGGCGGCGATGCCGGTGAGCGCCCCGGTGCACGCCGCGCACTCGCGGGCGTGGGCCAGCGCGGCCCCGGAGTCCAGGCGGCGGCCCTGCCCGCCGCACAGGTACCGCAAGTAGAGCCACGCGTCGGGGCCGAGGTAACCCAGCGTGATCCCGTCAGCCATGAGCCACCTCGCGCGGCGCAAGAACCGGCTGGCAATCCCAGGTGACGACATCGACGGTCTCGGTGACCTTCTCCACCACGGCCGGGGTGATGACCTTCTCCACCTCGCGTTCCTCGGTGCCGGTCACCACGCGGGTGCACACGGCGTCGCGCTCGGCGACCAGCTCGACCTTGAGTCCGGCCAGCTTGCCGGCCATCCGCATGAAGCTCTCGCTGACGGTCTTGTCCCATGACGGGCACGGGAGCGCGCGGGCGGTAGCCGCCAGCCGGCCGCGGGCGTCATCGCCCCAGAAGGTGAAGCCCAGGGGAAGGGTCAAGCCGTCGGAAGGCAGCTGGATCTCCTCGTGCTCCTCCAGCGCGCCGGCGAGCTGGAGGAGGCCCTCGATGTACGCGGCGCGGGTGTCGTCGGCGGTCATGACGTCGCTCCGGCCTGCTCATCGACCGCGGCCAGGACCGCGCGGAGCTGGTGGCTGAGCAGCGCCTGCGCGGCGAGGAACCGGGCCGAGTCGTAGCTGCTGAGCCGGGACATGGCGGCCAGCTCGTCGTAGGCGGCCAGCGCCGCGCGGGCCTCCGTGACGGCGGGGGCGGTGCGCAGCCGCGAGCCGATGTACAGCCGCCAGCACGGCGGCCAGTGCGTCGGCTCGGTGCCGGTGCCCCCGCAGTCCGGGCAGGTGTACGTGGGGACGCGGCGGGCCTCGGCCAGGTTCGCGCGGCCGTCGGTCTCGGTGCCGTCCAGCTCCGTGGCGTAGCCGGGGCAGCAGTCGGTGCTGAGCTCGCGGTTGACCGGGGCCGGGTCCTGCGCAGCGACGCGGGAGTCCGGGCCGGCTCCCGGCGGGGCGGCCCCGGGGTCCTGCGGCCAGGTGTACCTGCGCATCTCCTCGTCGTCGCGGGCGCCGCCGTAGGGGACGTGGTCCCCGGCGTGGCCCCGGGCGGCCAGGCAGGTGAGGCGGCCGCCCGCGGTCGCCCTCTCGGCAGCACAGTCCGGCTCATTGCCGGCTGCGCGGGGCGCCAGCGGGGCGGGGGCCTGGGTGCGGTCGCGGGCACGGCCGAGGTGGCCGGCGGGGGGCGGGGGGGTGTCTGGCTTGTCCATTCCGGGTTCCTGGTGTCATAGTTGGGGCGGGTTACTTGGTTGCGGAGGCGTCTCGCCGGGGTCGGCGGGGCGCTTTCCGCATGTCAGGGGGCGGCGGCGGCGCCGTCTTCGAGGTCACCGAGGACGTCGGCGGTGGTCAGGTCGCCGGTCAGGAGCGGCCGGACCTTGCCGTAGGCGCCGTCGAACGCGGCCAGGTCGGCTTCCGCCGCGTCGATCGCGCCCTGCGCCCGGGTGTGGAGCATGTTGTAAGCCATGTCCCAGTCGTGGCCGTCCATCAGGGCGACCGGCCGCAGGACGCCGGGCCGGACGTACAGGCGGGCGGGCAGGTCGGGGAACAGCTCGGACTGGCCGGCGGCGGGGAAGCCGGCGGCGCGGCGGGCGCGGTGCCAGGCGTCGAGCTGGCGGGCGGCGAACTCGGCGGTGATCGCGAGCCGGAACGCTGTGTCGGCGCTGCGGATGATCGCGTCGCGGAGCATGGTGACGGCCTCGGCGCGGGTGATGGACCGCTCCGCGTTCTGCGCGCCGATGGTGTCGAGCTCGCGGGCGAGCCAGTCGGGCAGGCTCATGCGTTCCTCCGGATGGGCGTGACGGTGGCGCTGTCACATCCGTTGTCACATCCGTGACCCCTGGGGGTCACTTCCGTGACAGGCAGGTGTGACACCTTGGCCTGCTGGGCGTCCCACGCGGCGAGGTCCCGGCGGACGGTCTCGTAGGACGCGTGGATGCGCGCGCCGATCTGCCGGAGCGACAGGCCCTCAGCGCGCAGGGCGGCTGCCTGCTCCCGGCGGCTGCGCCGGTACGTCGGCCGCGGCTTGTAAGTCCTCACGCCGACTTCGCCTCGGCCCTGGACTCGGCCAGCCGGGCGACGTCGGCGCGGTCGAAGACGTACGCACCATTCGGGCCGGGCATCTTGTGCTTGGCCGTCAGCTCGCCCCTGGCAACCATCCGGATGAAGGAGTCCCGGCTGGTGATGCCCAGGACTTCCATCGCCTCGGTGGTGCCGATGAGTTCGTCTGCGTTCGTCATGTTCGCGAGCATCGCATATTTTGCGATGGTCGGCAAGTTGTGTATCGCGGGTAGTTTTCCGCTAGGCGTAAGTTGCGATACTCATCTCAGATGTGCGATGCTCATCGCATGAGCGAGCAACCAGCCTTCTCCGCTGGCATCCCCGAGTGGGATGTCGCTGACCGCATGCGCAAGGCCCTCCGGTACGCCGGAGTGATGCCTGGCCAGATGGCCGCCTATCTCGAAGTCGGCAATAACACGGTCAGCACCTGGATCAACGGCCGAATCACCCCCACACCACAGACCATCCGGCTCTTCGCCATGCGCTGCGGAGTCGCCTACGAATGGCTCCGGTTCGGCGCACCGGAGTTCGAGCCCCGTCCCCCCGACCCCGGCATATCCGCAGTTCAGCAGGAGTATGAGGAGATGTGTCGCAGCACATTGACCCCCTGGGGCACTTCGGTGTCTCCTATCCCGTTGACGGCAGGCGCGGCAGCGTGACTACTCTCCGCTTATCACTAATCGCCACCCCGCGGGACGGCACAGGTGCCGGCATGGACGACTCTCACCGTCAGGAGATCAACGCCCACATCACCCACATCACCCTCGAAGGGTTAGCCCCCGGAACCATCTACGGGCGCCGCCAGTGCCTCATCCGCCTCGCCGACTACCTCGAAATGCCCCTCACCGAAGCCACCGCCGACGACCTCCTGCACTGGCGCGCGGCACTCCAGCACCTGTGCGCCGGGACGATCTACAACTACTGCACCCACGCCCGCGAGTTCTACCGGTGGGCCGCCCTCCGCGGCCTCCTCCCCCGCGGCGAGGACCCCACCGAGGGCCTGCCTGTCCCCAGGCGCCCGCAGCGGATCCCCCGGCCCATCTCCGAGCCGGACCTGATGGACGTCGTGGCCGCCGCGCCGCGCCGGATCAGGCTGTGGCTCGACCTGGCCGCCTGGTGCGGGTTAAGAGCCTGCGAGATCGCCCGGCTGCGATGCGAGAACATTCACCTGGGGCCGGACCCCTACCTGCATGTCGCCGCCGACGCGACGAAGGGGATCCGCGAGCGGATCATCCCGCTGTGCGACTACGTCGTCGCCGAGATCATCGCGGCCCGGCTCCCGCCGCGCGGGTGGGCGTTCACCCGCCGCGACTGCCGGGCCGGCCCGGTCAACGCCGGGCTGGTCTCCAAGATCGCCAACCGGCACCTGCTGCGCTGCGGGGTGTCCGCGACGCTCCACCAGCTGCGGCACCGCTTCGGCACGCAGGCCTACCGGGCCAGTCATGACATCCTGGCTGTCAAGGAGCTGATGGGCCACCAGTCCACCGCGACCACGACGCTGTACACGCTGGCCGACCAGCCCGCGCAGGTCGCCGTGGTCCAGGCCCTGCCCGTGCCGCCGCCGGCGCTCCGCGCGGCCGGGTAGGATTGCCCCCGGGGCCAACGGCGGGCCCCGCGCGGGGTGCAGGGATGAGGGCGGCAGCTAGAGCGCAAGCTCGCTGCCGCCCTCAGCTGCTGCTAGCCGCGCCGGGATTAGCAGCTAATTAGCAGCCGGGCCGGGCTCGGTGCCCTCAGTGCCGCATCAGGTGCTCAGGCGGCAGCTCGCCCAGGACGACATCAGCCGGCGCCACCTCGGCAGGAGAGCCGGTCGCCGGATCCCGGTAGCGGCACCCTTCCTCATCGCGGGCGTACCGGAAGACGCGGGCGAACGGCACATCTGCCAGCCAGAACTCGATGCGGTGGGTGTCCTCGCCGGCGCCGCAGTGCTGTATCGCCCAGGCGAACGCTTCCTCCCGCAGCGGTGAGAGGAAGAAGCTGGGCACGGCGGCGTCCCACACGGCCAGCGGGGCCACTGCGATACTGCTCATGGTCACCGGTCCTCTCGCACTCCAGTTAATCAGCAGGCGGCCGGACGACGAACGTGCCCCGGCCCGGTACCGTGCGGATGAGGCCCTCGCTGATGAGGACGCGGACGGCCCGGCGCACCGTCATGGGAGACAAGCCCGATTCGGCCTCTATGTCGGTCAGCGCCGGGATGCGCACCGTGTAGGTGCCGTCTGCGATGCGGGCGCGGAGGATCGCGGCGAGCTGGGCGAACGGGAACTCCTCGGCATCCGGGTCGATCTCCACGAGACCAGTGTTGCGGGTGTGACCAGGCGAAAGCCAGATCGGGTGGTCTCTGGCAGTATCGGGCACGCTCCCGTACGCTACCGGTCATGAGCATCCCTCACCCGCGCCCCGCCGCCGAAGACACCGACAGCACCCCCCCGCCCGCTGCCGCCACGCGGCCTCCCGGCCGCCGCGACGGCCACGCCGGGGAAATCCGCGACCGCACCGCCCGCCGTTACGCCAGCATTGCCGAGGCATACCAGCAGCTCGGCGCCGGGCTCCCCGACCGCATGACGACGTGACCCCGTGCGCGAGCCAGACGACACCATCAAGGCCCGCATCACCGCGGCGTGGCCCGCCGTCCGCGTCCGCAAGGACACTGAGACCGGCCGGTGGCACGCCGCCGTGCCCGTCGCCGCGTCCGGCACTGTCGGCGTGTCCCGCCGCAGCCTCGCCGCGTTAGAGGACGCGGTCCACGATGTCCTCAACGGCGCCGAGCGCGCCGAGCGGGAGCAGCGCCGGGCCGCCGCCGGGCGGCGCACCGTCTAGGCTGCCCGGCATGAGCGCCAACCCGCGCTACAAGCACGACCCTGAGTACCTGGCTGCCCAGCGTGCTTACGTCGCCGACTATCCGTCAGCCTCCGAGGCATTCCGGGCACGTAATGCCGCGACAGAGACGATGGACCGCGTCGAGAATGCCTACGCCGCCGACCCCGACCTCGGCCGACTCTCCGAGATAGATGAGTGGGCGCGCGAAATCGCGGACACGCTGCCGCCGTTTACGCCTAAGCAGATAACAGAGATCGCCCTGCTAGCTGCCAAGATCGAAAAGCGCATAGCCGCCCAATAGCAAAGGCCGGCCCTGCGCCCGCAGGGCCGGCAGCAGCAGCGAGAGGATGCCCGGCATGAGACACGACCCCCGCCGCGCAGGACCGCCCCCGCCATCCGTGCCGCCGCTGGCCGGCCCGCCGCTGGCCCGCTGGCCGCAGGAGGCCGCCCGGTGAGCGTCATCCGGTACCAGCGCAAGCCGAAGCCCGAGCCGGAGGGCATCCTGCACGCCGCCCGCTACGACCCCGGCCAGCCGCTCAGCGACCTCATGAAGGTCGCCCGCATGGCCGACCACTACGCCGGGGACGCCGAGCTGGCCGAGGTCAGCCTGCCGTCCGGGCCGGTCCTCCTGGTCCGCTACTGGCGCGGGCGCGATGACGGGCCGGCGAAACTGGAGTGGGAAGTGGTCCGGCCCGGCGAGTACCTGACCTGGAGCGAGTCCTACGACTTCCTGGGCACCGACACCGAGGACGGCCTGGCCCAGTGGTACGAGGAGATGAAGCGGTGACCCTGCCCGAGTTCGTGGCCGCGCGGCTGGACGAGCGGGAGTCGGCGGCGAAGGGTCCGCCCGGCTGGAGGCTGGAGCACTGGACCGCCGTCCGGTACGCGGACAAGGACAGCGGCCGGAACTGGCGCGTTGATGCCGAGCCGAGATGCGTAGTCGACGCGGTCGCTGAGGAAGACGCAGCGTTCATCGCCCTGAACGACCCGGCGCGGGTGCTCCGCGAGGTGCAGGCCGGGCGGAAGATCATGGCCCTGGCCGACGAGGCCGACCGCATCGAGGAGATGCGTGACCAGGAGTTCCGGGTTCCCGGCGATCCCGTCCGCCCGTCCGCAGGCCAGCAGATCCGCTGGCAACTCGCCGCCGTCGACAGTGACCACCCTGATTATGACCAGGGGTGGGTGCCCGCATGAGCGAGCGGGGGGCCGGGGACGGTGCCGCGCCGGAGCTGCCGGCCCGTGCCCCCGGCATGCTGTGCGCCGTGCCATACGCGATCGACGACGCGGGAGACGACGTCGTGGCGTGCGGCCTGCACCGGGGCCACCCCGGCCCGCACATGGCGATCGTGTGGTGGACCAGCCCCGGCCACATGTGGCCGCCCCGCGAACCCGGCCCCTGAATGCAAAAAGGCCGGCCCTGCGCCCGAGGGGGGACGCAAGGCCGGTCTCTTACTGCGGATGGTCGGGGAGACAGGGAGCGGCTTCCAGGCTGCCGCCGCCCGCCGGGCACTGCCGCCGAAGCGGGGACCCCGGACATCCCATCCCTGAGCGTCTCCCCTGGCGGGAATCCTGCGCCCCCGGCCTGACGGACGCCCGCTCCCCTGGAGCAGCCGCTACCCGACGACGCGGGGGCTAGTGGCGCGGACCGGATTTGAACCGGTGGTCTCTGGCTTATGAGGCCAGCGAGGACAGCCGAGCTCCTCTACCGCGCTAGCCGCGATGCTAGCGGACGAGCAGCGGCACCCGGGGGCTTGACGGTAGTTACTACCTCTTGCTAAGGTAGTAACTACCCGAGCGAGAGGAACCCCCGATGTACGAGATCTACCTCACCGAGACCAGCGGCACCGATGCGCACCCGCACCGCGTCTGCGACCTCACCGGCGCTGAGGGGCCGGCCGAGGCCAGCGACATCTGCACCGCCCTCCAGCCCTGGCTCAAGGACGGCGTCGAGGCGCACTTCGCCCGCCAGGACGAGCCGGGCGAGAGGCGATGACAGACACGACCGCCATGAGCGACAGTGAGTTCTGGGAGTTCCTGCGCTCGCTCAGGCCGCAGTACCCCAGCTCGGTCGACGCGGACGTGATGGACGACGCTGAGCGCCGCGACCCCGAACTCGGGCAGCTGATGCGCCAGCGCCTCGCCATCTTCGCGGCAGCCAACAGGCGTCGCGTCCAGCTTGAGGAAGCGGGGAACTGGGACGGCTGCTCGTCAGTGAGCGAGATGCGCACCCCCGCCGAGGTCGGGGAATGCCGCCGCCTCCTCAAGGCCTACCATGCCCGTTTCAGTGTCCTGATGGCCAGCCCCGTCAGCGACCGGGGACCAGGCCTGATGCCCGGGGGCCGAGTGGGTCCTGATGGACAACATCATAGGTAGTAACTATCAGAGCGAGAGGAACGGAAATGGGCCACCAGCAGATCAGCAAGGCCGCGGCTGCCGCCGATAACGACACCGAGCGCACCGCCAGGGCGGCCTATCGCGCCGCTTATGAGGACGCGCTGCGCCAGTACCAGGAAGACGGCGGACACGCCGCGTTCTCGGCCCGCTGCGAGGCGGCAGCAAGCGACTACAAGGCGGCAGTAGAGCCCGTGCGGGCGCGCCGTAACGCGGTCCTTGACCACGTGGACGACTGATGACCGGCAAGAACAGGCACCCGCTGATCGGCGGCCACGTCCCCGCCGAGCTGGGCGCCTGGGCCAGGGCCGAAGCTGCGCGGCGCGGCGTGCCGCTCGTCGTGATCCTCACCGAGGCGCTGGAGGCCTACCGGGCCTCTGTCGAGAGCAGCGCGGCCAGCTAGCGGACGAGCAGCGACACCGCCCACAGGCACAGGCCGGCGGCCACGCACGCCGGCCACGTCCCCCCCGCGCGGGCGCTGCCCCGCGCGCCCAGCACCGCGGCGATGGTGGCGGTGAGGAACGGAAGCGCGGCGGCCAGGTGCAGCCACCCGTCCGCGCCGGCCACGGTGAAGCTCACGGCGTCCTGCTGGCAGCAGGCCCCGGCCGGGCGGGCGGGGGGGTGAGGTGCGCGCAGTCACGCGGCGCGAAGATGACCAGCAGGTGACGCTCGAACCGGGCCACCCGCGCCCGGCCCGCCGCATCCCGCGGCCGCGGCGACTGGCGGATCACGTACTCCCACAAGCCGACCTGCTCCATCCTGGCCGTGTTAGACGCCTGGCACAGCGCCATCTGCGACGCCGACGACCGGGCCGCCTTCCGCGCCGCCACCGCCGCCTCCCTGGCCGCGACCGTCGCTTTCCGGTCGGCGGCCGTCACCGATGTGACCTCATGGGCGAGGAACAGGTACCCGGCGGCGATCAGCGCCAGCATCACCAGGAACAGCACCGCGACCGCGCGCACCGGGACCATCCGCGGCTCACTCACCGGAAGCCGCCCGAGACGACGACGGCGGCGGAGCCGGCCCAGAACCCGGCGACGGCCGTGATGACGGCCCACCGGACGACCCGCCGAGAAGCGCTTTCAGGTTGCCGCGGACCGCGGGGACCGCGAGTCCCACGCCGGCCAGGATGAGCGCGTCGCTCGGATGCGCCGAGAAAGACTGCAGCGCCACCAGGTAGATGCCGAACCCGGTCAGGCCCACGTCCCGGATCAGTTCCCATGCTTGCGCCCACGCTCGCACCCCGCTCCCTCCATGCCCCGCCGCACGCCCGTTACCGCCAGCCGCCCGGTCACAGGCCCCGCGCCGTCCGCCAGGCCGTGAACGACTTCGCGGCCCGCCCGTTCGCCCCGGCGTGCCGGCCGGCGGCCCACGCGATCATGTCCGGCGACGCGTGCGCCACGTCGGCGGGACTGGCCGGGTACGGCGGCGGGGCAGGTGCGGGCGGGACGGGCACCGGGACCGGCGCGGGCTGCGACAGCGGCACCGACACGGTGGCGTCGCCCTGCTCGGCCAGCAGCCGCTCCAGCGTCGCCCAGGCCATCGACATGCTGCCGTGCAGGCCGAACGACGTGCCCCACGAGTTGTCGCCGAACACCGTCCTGCCCGGGACGTCGCACCCGCGCCACACCGTCTCGTGGCCGCCCCGGACCTGCGCGCCCGGCGAGATGGAGACCAGGCCGCTGCTGGCCGGCTCATCCATCGAGTCATACCAGTTGCATCCGACGATCACCGGCCCCGACTGGAGAGCGTTGAGCACGTCCTCCAGGGAGAGGCAGTGGACATAGCCGGAGATCAGCCCGGCGCTGCGCGCGGCCTCGCAGGCCGACAGGCCCGAGCTGCCGTCATCCTCCGACGGGAGCCCAGCGCCGCCGTCGATCCGCTCGGCGGCCGAGTACAGCGCGAGTGCCATCGGCTCGTCCGGGGGCCGCTTCCCCGCCGGGGCCAGCGTCGCGAACAGCGGGTCAGCGGCCAGCGCCCCCGCTTCCGCCTGCCCGGTGCACGATCCCGTGTGCCCCTGGTCCCAGATGGGGGCGTGCCGGGCGTGCAGCACAGACACCAGCGGCGCGCCGCTGGCACGGCGGTACGGGTAGGCCAGCGACCGGCTGTCGTGCCTGACGTGACGGCCGAGCGGCAGGTCCCGCCCCGTCCGCCCGGCGGCCGGGTACCAGGGGATATCCCGGCGGGTCACGGTCCACGTCTCTGCTGGCATTCAGGCGCTCCCTGCGGGCGGCGCAGCATCCTGCTCGACGCGCTCCGGCCAGTGCCAGGTGCCGCCATTGTGCGCTTGCTCGTCCTGCGGGACGCCCTGGTTGAAGAACATCCCTGTCGGGTTGAGCACGCACAGGTCGGCGAGCTGAGCATCGCCCGGCCCGAGGTCATCGATCCCGTCGCCGTGAACGGGATACTCCAGCATCTCGCCCAGGCCAGTCACCACGGCCGCGCGGCATTTGCTGCCGTACTCTCCGCCGGGCGTGCCGTAGCTGACGTAGTGGACGATCCGTCCGACGCTCGGCTTCATGCGGGCCTCTCTGTGCTGCTTGCAGGAACCGCCGGCGGGACCGCCGGCGGCTTGTCGCGGGTCAGCCAGCCCGCCGCGAACGTCAGCACCGCAGGGACCGCCGCGTACACCTCGGCTGTCTCCGCCGCGTCCAGGGCGCCGTGCACGACGTAGCGGCCCAGCAGCCACACGACGACGCCTGACACCGCGGCGGCGGCGGTGCTGGCCTGGACCTTCCGGCGGACGGGCATGATGCCTCCTGTGGCGGTCATGGCAGCGGCTGGACTGGCGCGTCGACCCGGATGGCCTGCACCCGTGACAGCGGCGCCGCGTACAGCGCCCCGCCGGGGTCGGTGAACCGGAGCCACGGGCCGCCCTGCGGCGTCTCGGACAGGCCCGTCGCCGGGTCGGCGAACGACGGGTCCCGGTCCATGGCCGCCGACCCGGCCGCCATCTCATGCCAGCCGTCGGCCAGCAGCACCGCGTTCACCTCCGTGATCACGTACTCCACGCCGCGCCTCCGGTCTGTGGTACTTGTGGTATATGGCGATGGGCAAAAGGACGAGCGTGTACCTGACCGCCGCCGACCAGGCGCGGCTGGAAGCCTGCGGCCTGCCGCTCCCGGAGGTCATCCGCAGGGGCCTCAACGCGGCACTGAGCATGCGGGTCGATGTCGCGCCCGGCTGCGCGGTCGTGAACGGCCGCGTGTTCAGGTCCGACCTGCCGGCTTACGTCGTCCTGCAGGACCGGGCCGCCGCAGACAGCGAGCAGCCATGACGCTGGACGTGCGCCCGGTCTACCACCGCTGCCCGCCCGACGGCGGCGACTGCTATGCCCAGATCGACGTCAGCACGTACTCTGACCCGCCAGGCAGCAAGTTCATTCCCGGCGCCTGCAGGCACTCCCGCACGGTGCCTGTCGACTCAGCGACCGGGGAGACCCTCGCGTCCCTGTGCCTGTGCTGCGACCGGCAGCTCCCGGTGCGGTCCTAGCGGGACTCCAGGTTGCGCAGCCTGCGCAGCGACGCGGCGATGTGCCTGCCGAGCCGGAACGGGATCGCCCCGGCCTGCACCGTCACCCGCTCATCCCCGTCGTCGCCGATGGCGATGGCCACCTCGACCACGCGCAGCAGGTCGTTCACCGCCAGCCGCCCGGACTGGATCCGCACCGTCACCTCGTCGCCGATCCAGATGTGGCCCGGCCCGCCCCACGCGTTCGCCGCCAGGACAACCGAGTACGACGGGATGACCACCTGCGCCGACGCGAGCTCGAACGCCGCCCGGCTGGCCAGCCCCCCCGACGTGAGCTGCGTGGTGCCGACGACCTGGTCCCAGCGGCCCTCCGGCGCGGTGGCGATGCCCGCCGCCTCGGGCTGCTGCGCGGTCAGCGACGCCGACGGGTCACCCGTCACCAGCAAAGCGTTCGCGAACGCCGACGGGTCCACCGTCCGCGTCATCGACGCGACCAGCGACGACCCGTACTCGAGGACCACGCCGCGGCTGGCGCCCCGGAACGGCGACCAGATGTCGAGGCGCAGGTCCTGCACGCCGTAGCTGCTGATGTCCCAGTCGAACCCGGCGTCCATCTGCGCCATCTGCGTGATGGCCGGGCCGATGAAGTCGCCGGCCTGGAACGTGATGGTCCGCGGGATCCCGGTGTGCGCCCCGGCGCCCGCGACGATGCCGAGGCTCCCCCCGGCGCGGCCCTGCGTGGCGTTAATGAGGCTCATCGCGATCACCGACTGGTCGGCCGCGGTGAACGCCAGCGTGTCGGAGGAGAACAGGCGCCGGCGGGCCAGCACCTCCCGGTAGTCCATCGCGGTGACCGCCACCTTGTGGCCCGCCGCGTCCAGCTGGTCGGAGGTCGGGCCGATCCGGCCCTGGAACACCGGGACCGGCCAGCCGTCCCGGAAGCACCACAGGTCGGCCTGCAGCTCGGTGAACGACGCGGCCTGCGGGTCCTTCCCGTTCAGGGTGAACGACGCCTCATGCTGCTGGTCGGGGCCGAGGCGCACCGTGACCGTCTTGCCGGTGGCGTTGGCCAGCGCCACCGACGGTGACCCGCCCGGCGGGGTTCCGCCCGCCGCGAACGTCCAGCTCACCACGCGGCTACACCGGCACCAGCGTGAGCACCGACCCTGCCTCCAGGGTGATCGTCCCGCCCGTCGTGGTGTTGCCCGTCAGGCCGAACTGGCCCGCCGCCGTGAACGTGATGACCGCCTCGAACTCGCAGAAGAAAAACGCCGCCGCCGCGTACGCGGGCGACGTGATCGCCGTGGCCAGCGCCGTGGTGTGCGCCGAGTTGACCGTGCCCCCGGCCGCGTCCTGCGTGTAGTCCGAGAAGATCCGGATCCCCGTCGCGGACGGCCCCTGGAACTTGAGGTTGAACCCCGGCGTGCCGCCGCCCTGCTGGAAGCTCAGCGTCCCCCGCACGTGGTACTGGCGGGCCGTCACCGGGATGGCCGTGATCCCCGCCACGGCCACGTCCGACGTCGATGTGTAGGCCTGCCCGGTGGCGACGAACCGGGTCTTGGCCGACGGGGCGAGGAAGGTGATGTTGGCGTTCGTCACCGAGACCTGGCCGACGGTCTCCGACACCAGCGCCAGCGTCAGCGCGCTCGCCGGCTCAGCCGGGGTGCCCGCCCCCGTGTCCTGCAGCAGGCTCAGGATGCAGTCGTAGGTCGTGTAGGTGCCGTTGCTGACCTTGTCGCGGACCTGCAGGACCAGGCGGTGGTTCCGTGTGCCCGACCCCGGCGCGGCCGGGCACGCGACGTTGACCGTGGCGTCATTCCACGCCAGGTATAGGCCCTGGCTGGCGATGTCGTCGCCGGTCACCCCGCACAGGCCGGCCGCGACGTCCACGCTGAAGTTCGCGCCCGCGCCCCTCTGCGTGACGTTGAAGTCCGCCGGGGTCAGCACCGCGTTGCCCGTGATCACGCCGAGCGCCGTGTGGTACATGCGGATTTCCTGCGCGGTGTACGTCAGGTCCGGGTCGGTGCCCGCCGTCAGCTCCTGCATCAAGAACGGGACATGCAACGCCATGTGAGGCTCCCCTAGGCCAGCCGCGCCGGGCGGAAGGTCAGCACGGCGCCGGACCCGGCGCCGCTGGTCGGGTGGTAGCGGATGAAGTTCGTCACGCCTGGCTGCAGCGCCCACCACGACGTGTGCGCGAAGTCGAGCAGGCCCAGCTGCGACTGGGCCGGGTCGGACAGCAGGTTCGCCGTGCGCCCGGAGGAGATCTCCACGTACTGCCCGGCCGCCAGGACCAGCGAGTCGAGGAAGGCGATGTCCAGCCCGGCGGTGTCGTTGGCCAGCTTCGGTCCCACGCAGGGGCCGTACAGCTTCGCTTTCCACGGCGGCGGCGCCGACCCCGCCACGGTCACGAGCGACGGCGACAGCCCCGACGACGCGGTGAGATGGACGCCCGTCACCGGCACGGAGTGCAGCCCGCTCCCCGCGGCCAGGTGCAGGCCCCCCGTCGGCGCCAGCAGCGCAGCCAGGTCGTACTCGACCGGGGCCGCGTCCTGCCACACCCCCGACGGGACTTTCCACGAGATGGCCACGTCGGTGCTGACCGGGTTGTCCACAGGCGCGGTCTTGCTGTCGAACCGCAGGGTCAGCGTCCGCGGGCTGGCCCACTGGTCGTTCGTCACGGTCAGCACCGGGCGGCGGAACGGCGCCAGCAGCGGCATGATCTCGTCGATGAAGTCCTCCGCAGTGAACCCCGCCGCCGAGGTGAACAGCCGCAGCGTCAGCGTCAGCGCCGCCGCCGCCAGGAACTCGCTGACGTCGTTCTCCCCGTCGCCGCCCGGCACCGGGTCCGACTGCGCCCGCACCCCCGGCTGCACGTCCAGCGTCATCACCGACACGCCGTCACGGGGCTGGATGATGCTGGAGAGCCCGCTTACGGGATCCGCAAGCGTCATGCTCGTGTAGGTCACCCGAAGCCGGCCCGGGTCACCGTGAACGACAATTGCTGCGCCAGGATTGTTACATCAGCGACCTCGCGCGGATTGAAGTTCTCGATGTGCACCAGCGGGCCGGGCCGCTGCGCCGGCGGGGGCGTGCTGGTCGTGCCGCTGAACCGCTCATAGCCGCTCTCCGCGAACGTGTACGCCTGCCCCGACGCCCCGTACCCGAGCACCGGCTCGGTGAGGACCCCGCCCGACGCGAAGCCCTTCGGGCGGCGGCCCTTCGGCACCCGGAACCACCGCGCCGCCTCCTCGCCGAGGGTCTTGCCGAGGTCCCGGAACAGGTGCTCCAGGCCCGCCCGGTCCCCCTGCAGCTGCTGCAGGAAGTGGCGGCCCGGCTGGTACTTGCCCTCGAACACGCTGCTGGCCGCGCCCCGGGAGATGTTCAGCTCCGCCTGGCCGATCGCGGACTCCTCACGGTTCAGCGCCCGGATCAGCCTCGGGCCGCCGGACAGCAGCTCCTGCCCGTACGCCACGCCCGCGACCGGGTCGGACTGGCCGATCGCGACTACCTGCCGGATCAGTGACGCGTCAGCGTGCGCCGCTGACAGCTTCCCCAGGACCTGCCCGAACTTCTTGAGGCTGGACAGCCGCTGGCCCAGCTGGCCCTGCAGCGACGCCCCCGCCGACAGCGTCCGCGAGCCCACCATCGACCCGCCGAGCGTGGTGGTGGACAGGTCCGCGTATCCCGACAGGCCCTGCTGCACCGACTGCTGGTAGGAGCGCGCTGAGGCCAGGCGGCTGCCCAGCGTGCTGAGCTGGTTGCGGACGTCGATGAGGCGGCCCGTCTGCCGCTCCACGGCCTTGTCCCGCCACTTCGCGCTGGTGCCCTCGAAGTACTTCGCGATGTCGCGGAGGTAGCGGGTCTCCTCCGACCGGATCCCCGCGGCCGTGCCCGGCGAGGCGTAGTAGTTCACCAGGGACAGGCCCGCGGTCTGCTCTTTCCGGAGGTTCCGCGCGGCCAGGGCCGCCGCCTGCTTCGGCGTCAGCGTCCCGGCCGCCAGGCCCGGCCGGCCGCCCATCCCGGCCTGCACCGACTGGGAGTGCGAGAGGACCGGTTCCCCGCCGCGCATGTAGGCCAGCTCCGGGCCGCGCTCGCCGAGCACCGTCCACCCTGGCGTCGCCACGCCGCCGCTGGCCATGTACTTGAGGTAGGCGCCGTTGTTGAACGTCGTCCACGGGCTGAACCCGCCCGCGCCCCGGTACTTCGCCACGGCCGCGCGGGCGTTGGCCGGACCCGTGAGCAGCTGCGCGTCGATGCCCGCCTGCGGCTCGGAGTTGCCCGGGGTGATCTGCCAAAGGCCCCACCCGGTCGTCGCGTACGGCTGGCCCTGCTGCACGGCCCGCACGTTGAACCCCGACTCCGGGCCGGTGATCGCCGCGGCCACGTGCGCGGTGCCGCCGCCCGGGCCGCCCGCCTGGATCCACCAGTTCTCGATCTGCCGCAGGCTGGCGCGCCCCAGGCCGCCGCCGAACGTCTGCGCCGACGCGGTGGCCTGCGCCTTGCGCATCCCGGCCAGCGTCGCCATCGCCGTCGCCGACTCGACCGCGCGGAGGGTGGCCGCGTTCTCCCTGCCGATCCACGACCCGAGCCCGGCCAGCGACCCGGGACCGTAGGAGCCGACGACGCCGCCCTGCGCGAAGCCGGGTATCTTCCCCCGCAGGTGATCGACCGCGCCCGAGCTGACGATCGGGGTGGGCACGACCAGCTCACCGGGCATCGCCATGATCGGCACCGAGTCACGGCCCGGGACGCCACCGCGGATCAGCCCGCCCGCCGCCAGTGACGTCTGCTTGCCACCCGGGCCCGTCCTCAGGCTCGTGACGCTGAAATGGCCCTTGCCGTCGACCGTGATGCTCACATGCTCGGACTTGACGGGCAGCGTGTCCTTCAGCTTCTGGATCTCCAGCCGCAGCGCCTTGTTGTGCCCGGCTGCCTTCTCCAGCCCTGGCAGGGCGTTGTTGATCACCCTGTTGTAATCGCTGGTCTTGCCCGTGGCGGCCTGCGCGTCCGTGGCGGCCAGCGTGACCTGGCTGATGTAGGTGTCGAACGCGCCTCTGGCATCGCGCTGCTTCTGGGTCAGCAGCCCGGTGTTGCCACCCGACGCCTTGAGCGCCTTCGCCAGCGCCACCTGGTCGTCTTTCAGGGTGATGAGGTCCTGGTCGGCGGCGACGGCCGGGTCGAAGAACAGCTTCAGCGCGTTGGTCAGCGCCGTGGTCCGGGTCGCCGCCGTCAGCGTCTTGTTCGCGAAGTCCTGCATGTCCTGCGCTAGCTGCGTCGTGGGCCGCTGCGCCGCCAGGTTCGAGTTCGCGTACGCCTCGGCCTGGGTGACGGCATCCCTCATCGACTGGCCGCCCTTATCAACCTGGCTGGCCAGCACCCCCGACTTCCTGGCGAGCGAGACCGCTGACTGCTGGGTCAGCCCGTATTTGTCCTGCAGGATCCCCAGGAACGTGGTCTGGTTCCGGTAGGCGGTCAGATTCTCCTGGACCGCAGCGGTATTTGTCTGCGTCGCGCCGGTCAGGTCCCCGACGCTGGTCGTCCCGGTCACCATGCCGGTGTGCACGTTGCGCAGGGTGACCTGCTGCTTCTCCTGCTGGGCGTTCGCCGCCGCAATGGCCTTCGCGGCCGCGAAATAGCCCGCCGTGTTGAACCCCTGCGCGTTCGTCTGCTTCTCTATCGAGGTCACCTGGCGGTCGGTGGCCGTCTTCACCTTCGAGGCCCAGAACGCCAGCGCGCCGAGCCCGGCGACAGCAGCCGCTACCCAGAAGAACGGGTTGACTTCATCCAGCGCGGTCATCGCCGCGGCCAGGACTCCCGTCTCAGCCGCCGTCGCGACCTCCGCGCCGCCCAGCGCCGCCGTCGCCACCGCTGCGGCGTCAGCTTCCACGGCTGTTGCCGCCATGGCCGCCTTCGCCGCGGTCAGTGCGCCGGCGAGCCCCGACAGCCTCAGCAGCGGCATCAGCACGCCGAGCTTCGCCAGGGCCAGCGCCAGGCCGCCGACGCCCAGCGCCGCGCCCTCCAGCGGCCCCGGCAGCACCGAGATCACCTTGTCGAGAGCCTGCAGCCCCGCGGTCAGCAGCCTCAGCTCGAACAGGCCCGTGCCGCCCGCCGCCTGCGCCAGCGTCAGCACCGAGTGCACCAGCGTCGTCACGTCGGTGCCTAGCAGCCCGATGGCCTGCGGCGCGACCGTGGACGCCCAGCCGATGAACTTCTGCAGCCCCGCGTCGTTCTCGAACTGCACCAGGAACCGCTCGACGCCCGCACCCGAGGCGGCCGCGAGCTTCCCCAGCGGCCCCAGCAGGCTGTTAGCCGTGGACAGCGCCGTGTTGAACACCTGGAAGGTGCGGGGCTGCAGGCTCGCCGACAGCGCGTCGTACCGGGTTTTCAGCGCCTCGACCCCGGCGGCGGCCGTTTTCTGCCGGGCGTTCAGCGACGCCCACCCGGCGGTCAGGCCACCGGGGCCGCTCATCGCCTTCACCACCGGAGCCAGCGACCCTGCCGCGAGCAGCCCGAATGCGCTGAACGCCAGGCCCCCGGCCGCGAGCGGCCCCGTCAGCGGAGCGCCCAGCCCGATCGCCGCCGCGATCCACGACCCGCCGCCGCCCTTGGACCCCAGGCCCTTCTTCGTCCCGTCCGCGATCCCGGCACCCAGAGCCTTGCCCGCCGCGTCGCCCTGCGCTTTCAGCTCGCCGCGCAGCACCGCCATCTGCCGCAGCGCGGCGGACTTCTCGATGGCCGGCTTGATGGTGGGGTTCAGCTTCCCCAGCGCCACCGCCTCGTTCATGATGGCGTCCAGCTCGGCCTGGGCCTTCGCCGTCTCTGCGAATAGCTTGAGGTTGACAGTCCTGGTCAGAGCCATGTCAGCCTCCCTGCGCGCCGGGCCGAGTCTTGCGGATGTACTTGATTAGGTAGTCGAATTCTGCGACGCGGAGTCCGTAGATGTCGGCGGGCTTGTAGCCGAAGACCTGGGCGAAGGCTCCGAGGTACTCCCAGACGGCGGCCCTGATCCGGGGGCCCCGGTAGGGTCCGACGCGGCCTTCGCCGCCTCGGCCTCAGCCTCGGCCTTCGCCGCCTCGGCGGCGGCCCGCGCTTCCGCGATCACCGCCAGGCGCGCCTCCAGCCACGCCGCCGACAGCCTGACGACCGGGAAGTCCACGCTGGCGATCGGCACGTCAGGGCTGCCGCCGTGGAAGACCAGCCACCCCAGCGCCTGGATGCAGACAGTCCGGCCCGCCCCTAGGCCATCGTCGAAGTCCGCGAGATTGCCCTTGATGTGCTCCTCGACGGCGATGCCCTGCAGGACGGTCAGGTCCTCATCGTCGTAGGACCAGGACTTGCCGTCGTACTCGCACTTGATGATCATTCGGGGCTCCTACCTGAATCCGTGAGCCTTGGCCCACCCGGTGATAGCGGCGTTACCCCACGCGTCGGCGGCCTTCGTCGCGGCCCGGTCAGCCGCCGCGGACAGGAAGGGGCGCGGAACCTGTTTTCGCCATGTCCAGTCCCTCCGGGACTGGTCCGGGCGGCCGAACACGGGGTGGCTGACCCACTGGCCGCCCGGCGCCTCGAACGTGAACGCCATCGGCGCCTCAGCGCCCCCGGCGGTGATCTCCGCTGACTTGCCGTCAGCGGCGACCGTGACCCTGATGGAGCGGGGGATGCGCTCCGACCAGGCCCCCGCGATCGCACGCGCCTCGGCCGCGATGATCTCGGCCGCCTCCCGCATCGGCTTGCCGCCCGCGCCGAGCGACCCGACAGTGACGCCCTGCCCGGCCGGGAGGCGGTGAGAGGCCAGGCTG
>Ga0137404_10000063_pt1 | contig 56831 bp, 93 predicted proteins | sample CZOMad2_1_16fung_FD_108285 | JGI IMG/M metagenome (GOLD analysis project Ga0137404, IMG submission 108285) | Vadose zone soil fungal communities from Angelo Coast Range Reserve, California, USA - CZOMad2_1_16fungal (Illumina Assembly) | ecosystem: Environmental > Terrestrial > Soil > Vadose... | reverse complement strand
TGGATATCGAATCATGATTATTCCATAAATAAGGTGAGAGCCCTGCGGAATTTGCCGCACAACCAACCGAGCCGGCACGCCTGATTATTCTCGCTATAGTCGAAAATAGGCTCCCTAAAAAAGAGAGAGCGGTGAGAAACAAAAGCTATTGCTTATCATGCCTCTTGCGAGAACTCAAAAAGCTCTCATTTCCCACAATCATTAACTAACAAAAGTCATTATTTTACCCACTTCTTCCGAAGTAATGTAAATCTCTCATTAGCTAGCTATACAGAGGTTACGGTCAGGTGGACTTTCTCCCTGTATACCCTGGTCACCCGCAGGTGCGCTCTCATTTGTAGTATATGGCATGGTATATGCACTGTCAATGGGTTTATCACTTATGTCAATCCCTTGTCATCACTTGGCACCTTTGTTGCATCGCTTATATCAAAATATAACTGTAAATTATGATTTGCGTCAGAGCAGGATGGTTTATGGGTATAATAGATAACCCTCAGATTAAGCTTTCCGTCAATCTCCATGAAATTGACTTTATAGTACCAATACCTGCATCTATTTATTTCAATATTAGTTTTAGTAAGGCAGCCATATTTTTCTACAATCATTAATTACTCCGGCTTCGCTATCGCTCTAACAAACGCCATAAAGCCTTGTTCAATATGTGTTTTACCAATGTCTACCCATCGCGGGTCGGCCTTAGATAGTTGATAACGTATTTCCGTTAAAAGATTTTTTTCCAAATTTTTGAAATGATTAATTAATCCAATCTCATAATCTGTTAATTCTTTATAGCCATTAATTTTATGCTCATTCATTTTTATCCACTCTCCATTTTTATATACTTCAAAAGGATGGTCACCGCCGCCCCTTATAACATCATCTACAGGACCAAGAGCCTTACGTTGTTCAGCTGTCATTTTAGGAATCATATTACCCCCTGCTTTTCATTATCAGCTCATACGCTGCATTAATAGCCTGAGCTCTCTCACTTATCTTCTTCATCTCTGATTCTGACAACCCGCGGTTGACGTTTTTGTCAGGGTGATACTTACTCATGAGCTTGCGATAAGCTTTCTTGAGCACATCTTCAGAGACCGTATGCTCTACGCCTAATGTTTTATAGGCCTCAATAAGCTTTGAGTCAATATAAGAAGATGGCGTCTGAGTTCGCTGCTGTTGACTCTGTCGTTGGCCGTGATATTGCTGCCAGAAAGCATCGCTGTTTTGTTGCCATTGACCATTAAAGTTAGAAGCACCTTGCTGGCTAGCGTAATGGTTGTATTGCTGTTGCTGTTCTTTAGACTGCTGATACTGTTCCCATCTGGCATCCACTCTAGCTTTGTTATTACGAAGTCGTTCAGCAAACTGTTGCTTAAGTCTACGCTCTTCTTCCTGAAGCTGCCTAAGCCTTTCATCCGCATATTGTCGCTGTCTCATACGCGCCTCATTCATCCTTTGCTGGTTATCCCTTTGGTTCTGCTCACGCATCAATCGGTCAGCTTCACGCATCTTAGCAAGCTCATGTATAGCCTCATCTAATTCAACTTGCTCAACCTTTGCTTTACGATAGAAATGGATACCGTAACCAATTGCTAGAATAAACCAGATGCAAACAAGAGCTTTCATGACCAAGCCTTTTCAACCCCATATCCATGGTCAAACGGCTTCTTATCTTTCGCCTTACCCTCTCTAAAGATGTGCATGAACCTGTCCGCATAGACCAAGGCTTGAGCCCATGCATACGTAAGCGCATAAGCTTCTATGTCTGGATAAGCGGATACTATATTCAGAAAGTCTGCATCTAATGAGCGTAAGGTATGAGGTTTCTCCTTATGAGGCAATAAATAAAACCTATTCTGCTTCAGCACCTTCATCGCATGATGCAATAAGCCTTCTAGGTTCATACCATTAGTCTCTATCCACAAACGCCGAATGGGTAGAGCATCAAATTGCAATTGATATGCAAAGTGATTAGTAAGATTATCGTTAGCAGGCAATACAATACAATTCTGAGTATAGAGTGAGGGCAGCTTCGCCATAGTGTTGTTAGTAAAATCGTTATTGAGATTAACAGCGTGCGTGAGCACCTCATGAGAATCTAATGGGGACGGGGGCAAGATGTTAGCGAGCGTTAAGAAATGCTTCTGCTCTCTATCTTTCTGCACATCAAAGGTAATGCAGGTAGAGCCATTGGTCTCATCGTTGGAGGTGCTTTTAATGAATATAGGGCTATACCATGACTGAAAGCGGTAGACATGGGAATAGGTAGCCTTTGGAAGGATTTTAAAGCTGGACTTTTGGAGATGCATTAGTAGGACCTCATATCCATATACCCTCTAGTGTAAACAGGAGTACTTCTATAGCCATTATATAACTGCCATGCCAATATAACATCATGTAATCTTTGGCATTTATTGACATACTTCTCGCTTATAAGGAGATGTTTAAATGAAACAAACCAGCATTCATTCAAACCTAGGCGCATTTATAACTCATTTCAAAAAAAATTATCCCCTTCAAAATCGTCATCAACGGCAGAAAGTTGCATCCTAAGACGTGAGAGCTCGTTACGTGACAACAGAACTTCAATACATTCCCCACTTGCCCTTCTTAACGAGATAGTAACTTTTCTAGCCGGAACATTAGCTTTCATAAATATCGAATCATTATTTTCAAGAATTGATTCTCGCTTAGTTTCTAAAAGTCTGCCAATTTTAATCGTCACAACATTCATGCTCCAACTTCAAGAGATTCACCGTTTAAAAACTTTACCCATCTGTCAGGAAAGTCTTTTGTTGGTGCAACGAAAGGCTTCTTATCTTTCAGAAGGCTATCAAAAGACCAATCTATCTTATCTAAAGCCATAGCGGCCCTTAGCTCAATTAAGAAGCTATTCTCTTCTTCCTCAGTATGGTTGCTCATGCGTTTCCCTCCGCATTATTGTCATGCTGCATTTTAAATCTTTCTAAAAGCTTATCATCTGAAATCTCTATGAGCTGCCCTAAAGCACGGATACACTCAAAAAATTGACCAATGTCTGGCTCTTTATTTAAAGCAAATTTACTAAAAACTTCTTTAAGCTCTTTGTGGATTTCAATAAGAACTAGCTTTCTCATCTCAATCATTTGCTTTATTCTCCCGCTCTAATTCAATAACCTTATCAAGCCTCTCTATCATCTTCTTCATAGCCCTACTTTCAGTAGCACGCCAGGTAGAGCACGAAACAATCATAGAGCGAACTTCTTGGATAAGCTGGAATTGCTCCTTAGTCATTAGACTGTTCCAATTTAGCTATAGTATCAGCAATCATTAGCCCAATCCGCTTTAGCTCATCAAGAGTTATTGAGATTGAAACAAGCCCTTCGCATAAATTCATATCATGAGCTAACAGATGGCACTCTTTAGAAAATTTATCGGCTGCTATTCTTATGTCGCTAATACCATCAGCAAATATAACTTCATTAAAAATAAATGCTTCCCAATTAATCATTAAAACCTTTCTTCCTTCACATCCGGGTCATTATGCTCAATATCATCCCTTGCGCTGTAAAGCATAGAAGCCATGTCGCGCAGGTCTTTAGCTGAAATATCAACACAAACTTGCTCCCCGCGCTTTTTACTCCATAATGTTACCCGAGTTACTAATGAGCCAGAGTCGATATGTATAATTACAGTATCGCCAGTGCTTAGCGTTAAGGTTTGGTCTTTCTTAATCATCTTTCTTCCCCTCTGCTTCTTGTTCATTAGTATTCATAATGCGAGCGGCTTCAATCAACATGCTAGATAGCTGATGCAGCTCCTCATAAGTTATATTGCGAACGCATAAGTATTCAGCACCAGAGTTAAAGGCAATGGACGAGCTACCATTGGTTCCGATTGTCATAGGCGAATCAGAACGTTCTGGCGGAGTAACGGCTACTGAAATATTAAATTCAGACTTCGCTAGGTGAAGTATCTTTTCACTTCCTATCATCTTTCTTATCCCCCTCAAACCGTGGATTCATCACATGCGTTAATAACTTCAGGTCTTTCACTAAGTGCAAGAATGCCTGCGATAGTGTATCTACTATATCACGTGACTCACCTTTGGGAAACAGTGTGCATTCATAGACTAACATCTCATGGTCTGCTAACAATACCGTATCGCCTGGCTCTAATGATGCCACCCAAGCCCTACCACATTCAATATAAGAGGAAATCATATGGACACGCTGTAGCTTGTCACCATAGGCATCAGGCATGAATGTAGTAGCAGGAATACCTTTAGACACTAAGTCGCTCGCTAATGGTACGCCAGAAGCTTTGGCTTCAATAAGAATACGGTCTGGCTGTCTACGATAGTCAGGCTCTAAAGGCTCATCATCTATGTCTAGGTAATTATCCCTAAGACGTGCAGCACGCTTAACTAGCTCAGGATAACTGAGTTTGGCCCGATATGCTGTTAATAGCATTACCTGAGGAATATGGTTCAGCTTAAAGATACCCCAGGTAGTACAAGCTGAGTAAGCGCTAGTCTCAGTAGCGGTAAGGGCAGTATCCCAGGATTGTAATACATAGCTAAGCTTTGGCAGGTTGGGCTTATCCCATACTTTAAACCACTCACGCTTAAGGATACCGCCAGACTCAGGGGCAGGGCGTTGTTGGTACTGTCCAGCATAGTTATAGGAGCCTAAAGATGTCTTAAGGTCCTGGATAGCGCTCGCGGATAGATACTTAGGGCACAAAAGCTCACCTTCTTTAAGCCGTAAGTCTTCCCATACTCTGCCGTTAGTGGAGGGCAATACAATGGTCTTACAACGACGAGACTCTTCAAACTCCATAGGTAATATAAGCTTTACCCATTCATTATTAGCATCTCTCTCTAATAGAGCCCCTGAGGCATCCATCTCATTGATACGCTGCTGTACCTGAATATTGATACCTAAGCCACCAGGATTAAGACGAGAAGGCCATGTGCGCGCTAACCAATCATTAGTGCTTTCTCTAGTTACCTGAGAATCTGAAGCTGAGTTGGCGTCATCACATATAATCACATCGCCTCCCCATGCAGTTGCAGAGCCCCCAACAGAGGTGGCTATGCGATGACCAAAGGCTGTATTAGTGAAGTGCCCCTTAGTGTCCTGGTCCTTAGAGATAGCGAATAGATGCCCCCAACGTTCTTGATACCAAGGTGATGCTATCAACAATCGGCATATGCGTGAATGCTCTAGTGACACGCTTTGCTTATAAGAGGCATATAGGAACTTAATGCCAGGGTCAGCTGTCCATACCCAGGCAGGTAGCATGATAGAGATAATATTAGTCTTAGAGGTTCTCGGAGGCACATTGATAAGTAACTTCTTTATCTCACCTCGCATAGCCGCTTCTAAATGCTCGCAGACTGCCTGTATATGCCAACCAGGTATAAATGGCGTAGCGCCTTCTATCTGTGGCCATGCTTCTTTAAGGAAGGTATATAAGGAGAGTTCGCAATTGATAATAGACTGATGATAGTCACGCTCAGCTTTAAGGGAGGCAAGGGCATCAGATATCATTCGAATGGTCTACAGGACTATCTTCTACTTCCTCAGCAACTAATGGCAAACTACTATCAGTTTCAGCTGGCTTCTCATTCACCCACTTCAACTGCTCTTTCAGCTCTAATATCTCTTTAACTAAAGCCTCGTTCTCTTCTTGCTGCTTAATAGCTCTGTCCAGAACTTCTAATGTCTGCTGTGATGATAAGGTTTGAGTATTACTACCTTCTACGGCAATAGATTGATGAGGCCTTCCTAATGCTCTGTCTAGTATTTCTTTAATAGCTACTAGCGCGAATCTTGGCTCATCACTAAAGGCTATTTCAATAAGCCTCTCAACTACTTGGCTAGCAACTTCTAAGCATCTAGCTTTAGCTAATGTCCCGAGTTCTTTAGGACGATTAGTGAATTGATTGATACCAGCAGAGTTTCTTATCTCTCCTTTAACTATCGAGGTTTTTGTAGCTGGACGCATTCTTGCCATCTAACTTGCTCTCCTTAGCTATCCCAGTGTAGATACGTACTATATCAGAAAGCCATTAAGCTAAACTATCTCTTTATAAGTTTTAGAATGCTTAATTTTATCAATGGTTGCCTTAGCTACTCTATACCTCCTCGCTATTGAACGACGACTTTCCCCGTTGCATAATCTTTTTCTTATAGCCAAAACATCTCTGCTCGTTAGTTTTCTAGCAGCAAATCCCAGGGATGATTCACCGTCTTTTATGCCAGGAATCCTACCAGCGCGAACCATCCTAATTGCTGAGTCCTGCTTAGTGCAAAAAAACAGATGTGCTGGATTGACACATCTTAAATTAAAGCATGAATGAGTAACAACCATTCCCAGCGGGATTTTCCCCTTATAATAAACATAAGAATAACGATGTATGTAGACAGCACTATATAAAGCATAACCGCCGGAACTAATAGCTCCAGTCCATTCCCAGCATCCATCCGTCTCTTCTTTCTTGATAATTCTCTCTAAAAATATATCATGAGACATCCTATTTAACATTACCACCCCCTAACAGACGCTACATATAATGACAGCCAACTAATGACATATCAAAATATTTATTAAAAAAGTGTTGCATCTGCATCAATAATGGTCTATCTTTACATTATCAGCAACCAAACAGGAGACTAGGAAATGAGTTGTCATTACATCAAAGACGTTAACTACGATGCATTACTAACCTACCTACTAATGCCATCCACCCCAGAGGACTATGCTAGATGTACAGCAAAGGGCTTAATCCTCAAGCAAGCTAATAGCGAGTCATACACTACACGTTATGGTGAACCTATGGAAAAGCCCTGTTATAGCTTTAAGCCTAAGTTCCTTCCTGATATCTACATTATCTCAGTAGCGATACTAAAACTATGTGAATACTATGAATATCAGACTTGTGAGATGCCAGACTATGAGAGCTCTGAGGCCTATATAATTATCAGGTCAATTAGGAATAAAGCGACGAGTCGACTGGATGGATATGACAAAGCCCCATGGGGACTGTAAGGGTGGCGGCCTTTGGAAGCGGTAAGCAACCAAATAGGAATAAAGTACTTACCGACTTTAATAGCCGCCATAAATAGGACCCTTCAGTATTCCAAAACGAGAGCGTAAACCGATTTAAGGAGATATGCCTGCATGTACTACCGAGGGGTCCAGGCAAGCAATCTATACGGCAGACAGCTGAATGTCAATCGGTGTTAAACACTGGTAAAGGAATACCTGGAAATGGGCCTTTATCAGCCTGAGCCGTATATCACGTAATTATCGAGGGCCACCAAGGAGGTGGTGTTTTGGATTCAAGAAGAGATATTCGCTCTATTAGATTAGTTATATGCTTTGACATAGCGAATCCATTTGAACATAGACCATCCACATCACTTTTAAGCTTATCCATTCGGCCACTAACACTATCAAGCCGTTCTTTCGTCCCTTCCAGATTATTTATTCGCCTGAAAATGTTGTTACACCATATATTCAGCTTATCTACTTCAGCTCTAGGAAGCTTTGCAGGATCAGGATTCTCGATAACTTCCACATCGTCGTCATCAATGGTTCCCCTCAGGGTCATCAGATGGTCGTTCAAGTCTTTCAGAATAGCTTCAGCTTGTTCTAATGTAAAAGCTAAATAGGTATAGTTATTGCTCTCAACACATTCCAACCAAAGATACCCTCCATCAATATTGATATTTAAGCGGTCATCATGGATATCGGTATGCGTAGTCATTGGTGCAACCCTTCTAATACCCATTCTACGTCGGCGACACTTTTGATGGTTCTAACTGGACACTCCAGCCTCTTTAGCTCTTCCCAATCTCGCCATGGCATATCCTTGTCGAATGGGGTTGGCGTGAACTCTAATAACGCTAAAGCACAATAAACCTTTTTCTCAACATGCTCATGAGGCTGAAAGATAGAGTTCTCATTAATACGGTTAACTGATAATTTAACCCGTCTTGCAATCAGCAAGGAATCTCTATAAAAGCATATCACTACAAAATCTTTATTCTTTTCTACCTCATCCAAAATCATTAGCGCGTTTAGTTTTGGGACTGTGGCTCTCTTAGCAGGCTTCTTAAGCGCTACCTTTTTTATAGGGGCCCTTTTAACCACTTTAGGCTTTTTTATCACCTGTTTTTTTATGGGTTTCTTTAATGGCTTCTTCTTGGGGGTAATCTTTGGCACCGGGGATACTCCTATTGCAATTAGTGATGTTATATACAATAATAAATAACTTGTCAATCAACATACTAAGGAAAGCTATGATACGTTCCAATAATCTTATGAAACCATTCAAAAAAGCGAAGACCGGCGATAAGACAATGAGTGCCGTTAAAACACGCCCCATCCTTAAACCAAAGCTAGCTAAGCTTGCCAAAGAATACGGGGGCGTTACTCGTCTAGCCGCTGCCCTAGATATCTCTCAGAGTACTATTTCAAAGCTCATCTATACTGACGCAGCCATTTCCACTAAAGTAGCTATGGCTATCGCAAGCCTTACAGATGGTAAGCTAAGCTTTAATGCGCTAAAGAAGATGCATCTGCCTAAAAGTAAACCCTTAACAGCAACTGGCAAGATGGATATAGCCTTCATCGAGAAAACAATAAAAGAACTGCGAACAACTAAAGACAAAGATACCGCTATCGTACGAATAGTCCCAGCTGTTAAAAGGAAAGCTAATGACAAGTCCAGAAAATAACCTAGCAGTCATGAAGTTCAAGAACAGGAAGGTATATGATAAGAATGTTCTATATGGTGCTTGCCCTGAAGCTGAAGCATTGTTTAGACTAATGAGTCCCAGACAGTATCTCAATCCTAATGAGTTAGTTCATATAGCTAACATGGGTTTCAAATGGGAGATTATCGGAGATATCCGAGAGTTTAAAGAAGAAATGAATCGTATTAATCCAAACTAAGGAGTCACCATGGCCGCTAACCCTAACGCAGTCTTATTAACAAATTATATCAATGCTGAAATTGCGACTATCAATGCGCAGATAAAGTCTCAAACAGATTATATAGCGCAAATCAATGCAGGCTTACAATCAAATCAGGCTAATCTCACAGCATTGACCACCAGTTTACAAAACTTACAACAAACATTGACAGCAGTGAGCTCTGTAACAGCTACGCTACCTGCATAACAAAGGGATTATCACTTAGAGCTCTCTTTAGCTTTTTTCACCGAAGCCCTTATTTTTGCGCGAGCCTTCTTAATTAATGCTGGGTCAACCTTTGCTTTGGGCTTTCGCCTTGTGGGCGCCACTTTTTCTAAGTAATAAGCGTGTGAATAAGCCAATAGCTTTTCTCTGTTAGCCTCATAATAAGCTTTCCTTACTTCAGCCGTCCATTCCTTTCTTGAGCTCTCGTAAGATTTTTTCTTTTCTCTAACAGCAGGGCTAGCAGCGTAATGCTCTCGGTTATACTTATTAATCTTCCTCTTATTGGCCTCATAATAAGCTTTAGCATAAGCTTTCCTCTTAGCCTTTTGTTCTTCAGTGGTCATTTTTCTTAGCCTTTACTCGTCTCTCTCTAGCCGCTGCATTTTCCTTTTCAGGATTAGCTGCATGATTAACTCGTCGCTGCGCTAATATCTTCTCTTTGTTAGCCGCATAATAACTTTTAGCCTTATTAATAACCCTTTCCTTATTTTTCTGATACCAAGCTTTGTAGCTGGCGCGAATCATACCCCTGTTAGCGTCTCTATAAGCCTTTCTCTTTTCTGGAGTCTTCGTGTAGTTATATTTATGCTTATTAGCATGATAATAAGCCCTGAGCTTATCTTTATTAGCTTCACGATACCGCTTATCACTAAGCTTTTTAGCCTCTACGTGCGTTTCCCTATAACGCTTATTAGCGGCCTTACGCTTTTCCTTATCAGGTGTCCACCGATGCTTGTTAGCTTTATAATAAGCGCGACGGAAAGCTCGTTTCTCTTCCGGGGTTTCAGCTTTCGACATCAGACAACCTCTTGAGAGTGCGCCGAATCTCAGCCAAAGGAAATATATCTTCCAAGCCTTCATACTCAATAGTGAACTCACAATTAGGCTTATCTTCTGTCACTGCTTTAAAAAATTCATACCCAGCTTTAAAGCCTTTGGTAAACCCTTGTTCATAACCATCATGATGAGCTGCATCATAACCTTGCGCATAAGCCATCGCTTGCTTGTAAATATCACTTTCCTGCATTTTGCCCCTCCTGCTCTCGCTTTGCTTTCTGTCTATCACGATAAGCCTTATTAGAAATACGATGTCGCTCTATGAGCTTCTCACGATTCTTCTCTCTATACTTTTTATCATAAATCTTATGTTTAACTTTGATGTCCTCAAGGCAAGCGGCGTAGCCTTTCTGATACCCATATGCATGACCCATCTTATAAGGTTCTGAAAGCACCATGTCAGCCCTAACCATTAGGATTTCCTTCTCTGTCATACATCCACCTCACGTAGGCCACTCTCGGAATAAAGCTCCATAAATAATTCTCGCGCCCTAGCAATCATATCGTGTTGCTGTTCGTTAATCTCTTTCACGCCTTGTACTGCCCCGTATTTATCTGCCTGTATCAAGGCTTCTTTAATATCATGAATGAATCGATAATAGTTGCCACCTTCCATCGCGTGAATATATTCACGTTGTTGCTCAGGATTAGCTAAGTTAAATCGTAATATCGCAATCATTTCTTCTTCCTTTTGAAATAATCTAAAAAGCTAAAGACATTCTTCTTAGGTCTAAACTGAAATATGGGGCACCCCATGCCTTCTAACTTAATCGCAGAAAAAGACATGATATGACTGCATCCATAACAGTGTAACTGTAAAGTTGGAGTGACAATATTACTTCCTATCATAGGAGTCAATAATATGGGCGTATAAAGCAATCCAGGGAATTCAAAACTTTTACCCTCACAGATAGGGCAGATTAATTTGTAAGGATAACCTGACATAAACCATTCGGTTATCTGCCGTACGTCACTTTGAGTGAGTTCCATTATGGAACAACCTTATCAGTTTCCACCCATTCTCCATTAATTTTATCATAATATTTAGCTTCTACTAATCTAGAAGTCATTCGTATCCCATTAGCATAAGAAGTTGTCGCCATGGGTTTATTAGAGTTTAATTTTGGCTCAGAGTCTTCCGCAAATTGCTCAGCTACCCACTGGTCAATCGCTTCCCCTTGAGGCTCCTCAACAACTTCACGTTTCCCCATCGTAGCCATACGGGCCTTACGGCTATACTTAATCATACGCGCTAAACGTCTTACTAATAATCTGCCTTTAGCATAATTTAGAACCTTTTGCGAAGCGGTGCCAATCAAAGCTAATAACCATACACCCCCAGCACAAACACCTATCATACCAAGACTGATGATTACAGAATCAAACCAAGAATGTATTGCCATCTATCATACCTCCCTAAGCTTTGTCATCTTCAGTAATGCTAAGAAATGGTCCACGCTGCGCCTTAACTGCACATTGGGCGCTATAGGCGTTGGACGCTCATCTTTATTAGCCAATAAATCCTCAAGTACTCTCATATTAGCCTGTACCCATAAACTTTCAATCAGCTTATCAGCCGCAGCCAATATAACCTCACCTAATTGTAAGGCTTTCTTGCCCTTATCAGTCAAGAAAACTTCCTTTTTGCGCAAATCAGATTCCCCAGACTTTGTAAGACTGGTTTTTAAATTAACCAGCTTAGCCCTTGATAACACTTCTAAGCCACGCGATACGGTACTGCGGTCTGCTTGTAATATACACCCCAGCATCGTCAGAGTAGAGCAGGGGTTATTCTCAACCGCTTGCAAAGTATAAATCTGTGCCGCTGTTAATCCATGGTCATATAACTGCACATCTAAAGTCTTAGTGAGCACACGGTGCAGCTTAGCGACCGCTAAAGTAAAGTAACTATCAATTGTCATTAGGGGTTTCCTTTTTACATTTCGAGCATAAGTTTTCTCGCAAAATAGACCGCGGCGCATAATTTGTCATAATTTGTGAATTTGCCCCAGCTTGTAGATGTGGAGGCAGAGAAAACTGCGACATAACATCACCATCTTTCATTTGGGTACCAGACATCCTTGCAAACCAATCAAATACATTCATTTTAACTCTCCTGTTTAATATGGCGTCCCCAGACGGAATCGAACCGACCTTGCCAGGATGAAAACCTGACGTCCTAACCGATAGACGATGGGGACCAGTTAGGGCAATCTTAGCACAAGGTTATAGTATATGCAACATGTAACTGCAAATATATTATCCTGACCTGGTTGACTTCGTATCAATCTGTACTAAACTGTGATTATCTTAGTAACAAAAGGTAAATGTCATGATAGAATCAGAAATTTTTGGAATATTAGTGATGGGGTGGATGTGTGTAGGTATCACGCTAAGCTGCGTTTTTCACAAGATAAGGGATATATTTAAGAAGGAGATAGCAGCATTTATAAGAGATTGGTAAAAAAGACGGCCCCTAAAACAGGAGTAACAGGGGCCAAATACTACCGAGACCAATGCTTAAATAAAATCTCGATAGGGTTGTTGGTGGTCAAGTTAAGCATAGCATATGCATGAATAATTGCAAGCCTATGCGCTGTACAAAATTTAACCACCACCTATGTGACGACGGGATGCCAGTTTTTTGGTAGTGATTGGTGAGTAGCTAACAGGTTGTTCATCAAAGCTTGTTGAAACCTTAGCCTCCCCGATTAAGGAAGGCGACAGGTAATAGGCTGAATTAGAACCGTAGAGTCTACGCGCTCCTCGCGGAATTCTCAATAGCATGAGTAATTTTACTCAATCTCCCCCGCATCCCCTCTGTCTATCTGGCTGCGCAACCCCCGGCTCACATTGTCAAAGCGAATCGCATTGATAACCCGCGAGAAGTGAATCCGGAACATATCTGAATGCGCAAAGTCATTGGTGCGCATGTCATAACCTTCCTTATCCGCATACTGCTCAAGAGACGGCCACTTATGCAAAGCATCTGATACCACGATAGCTCGGATAGCCATCGGTAGGCCTAAATACCATTCTCGGTTCTCAGCAACGTTCCACATGCAACCTTTACGCAATTTATCTATCTCTGACGACTGACTTTCGGCCGCGGAAGGATGGTGGCTGCCGGGAGTGTTTGAACTTTGCCCATTAGACGATGAATTTGCCTGATTTTGAGTCCGTGGCGCTGTTTTCTGCTCCCCAGGCACCTGATGGCCGCTCTCGATAGCCGAACGCAGCGCCATAGGTAGATTTTCGATACTGGCGAAGTCTCCCTTAGCGAGACGTTTGGCAGCGAGTTGTGCTTTCAAGGGCCCATACTGGCGAATCAGGCCCATAGCGTCCGTTACCGTGAGGCGTCCGTTAAGCATGATGGCCATGTCTGCCGCGAGCTCTGCGTCGCCATAGGGCTTAGACGGCACCACGGTCCATGGAGGCGTCTCCTTGGGAGGGACGGCACCTAGGCTGGCCAGGGTCTTGTCGAAGTCGTCTAGGCCGTCGTTATCGTCGCTCATTGGGGTCACCTCCACGCTTAACCGCTTCTGCCAATACGTCAGATAGCGTTCTGGTTTTACCGCTTGCCTGGCGTGAGAGCCGAGGGCTGAATTGATTGTCGGCGCGCCCCGACAATGTTCCACCATGGTAATCCTTCTCGATAGCGCTCCGAATCCATGCAGGTAGATTGTCAGGTGGTGGACTTCTTGCAAGGCTTGCCTCGAGGTTGGCCTTGACGCGGTTGTAGCCGTGTTGCTCAAAGAGAGCTATTGCCACTCGCCTATCCAGGCCCGTACTCACCAGTCGCCCCACCAAGCCTTCTTTTAAATCTCCAGAAGCAACAACAGCCCCAGAGAGCGCGGGCCCGCGCGTTGTTTGTTCTTGTTTATTAGAAATACTTTTTGTTAGTACTTGTTTGGGTGCATCTCCTGCACCAGGGCTGGTGCATCTCTTGCTACTGGTTAACACACTGTGTACGGAATCTCCTGCACCAGGTGTAATTATAGCTAGTGCATCTCCTGCACCAGGTATATTCACAGCTGGTGCATTTGCTGCACCAGGGGTAAGTGTAGATTTACGTTGCTTATCTTTTATTAGTTGGATATTCAAATTATATTCAGCCGGACTATTGGTTGATGGATTTCCCTTTTTTATCAAGATGAGAAATCCGGATTTAATTAAAAACTTGATGGTTGAACGAACAGTTCTTTCGCAGAAGTTAGTCAGTTCAACAATATATGAAACTGAGGGATAAATTGAAGTTCCGTCCTCGTGGCCAAAGGACGCCATTTTTTCAAGAATGTATTTTTGGGCGCTGGTTAGATGGTTGGAGCTAATCTTTTCTATCAAGCGAATATGGTCAATGTTAACGAAGCGCTTCTTGTCCTGAAAAATTGTCATGGCGATACCTCTGCCTAATTGACTAACTATGTGTAAATTCACGAACTGACAATAACACCCCTGCCCCATTCTCCGATAGGGAAAACCCTGTAAGCCAAAAGCGGTAAAACGTGTAAGCAATTGCTCACACAACCTGTAGTGGTAAAGGATTTCTTGACCACTAGCTGTAGCAATAAGCTGTATAGCTACAGTTGTTTGGCAAATCAGCCCCCGCGTATGATGGCGGTACGGCATATGCCAACCACAAAGGGATGAGTCAGTGTCAGCATTAACCAAAGCCATGATGGTCGCCGAGATAGCCTTAGGGATGGGGCTGTTCTATTCATTCATGGATGGCGGTCCTGTACTGTATGGACTCCTGGGGATTCTCCTATTCGCTCATAGCGCATTGTTTATGAAAGATGGCAGTTAAATGATATGGCTTCCATGGCCCCCGTCGGCTAATCGTTATTGGAGAAGTTTTAGAGGGCGCGTAATCGTATCCGCCGAAGCTAGAAAATATAAAGAAAAGATAAAAATGATTGCCTTACAAGACAGGGTCGAATGTTTAACCGGAAGGCTGTCAATATTAATTCATGCCCATCCCCCCGATAAGCGCAAAAGAGATATCGATAATATTATTAAAGTTTTACTGGATTCTCTGCAAGACGCCAGGTATTATATTAACGATTCCCAGATTGATAAAATTACTATTGAGCGGATGTTTATACAACCTCCTGGTGTGATTTTCGTAGATATTCAGGAGATATTGAAAAGTGATTGACCTAAAAGAATTACGCTTAGCCGTGATACGCCCTGCTTTGCAAGCCATTAACCTCTGGTGCCTAGATGCTGAAGAGCTTCTGATTGCAACTTGCGCACAAGAAACCAAAGGTGGTTTATATCTAGTTCAAGAAACGAGAGGTGGCGAGATGTATATGAAAGGCGGTTTAGGTATCTATCAAATGGAAGCCGCTACACACGAATCCTTATGGCTGCATCGCATCAGTAATATGCCAGAGCTTAAAAGCAAGATAATGACTTATTGTGACTTTCAGGAAAAGCCAGCAGCCGGGGAGCTTGTGCAGAACCTAGGTTACGCTAGCATCATGACCAGGATTTTTTATCATGGCATTGAAGAGCCATTACCGCCCGCTAATAACGTAGAAGCAATGGGCGTTTATTGGAAGAAATACTATAATACTGTCTATGGTGCCGGTACGGTGGATGAATTCGTGAAGTCATATCATACTTATGTTGGTACAACCGTGGGGGCTAAATGAAATATTCAGCGCCATACATTATTAGGACAATCATTATCATTGTGGTCTTATTAGCGATGTTCCATTTGCTAAAGCCAACCAATCCAATTGTAGAACTGGCCGACGATGCGGTCTGTGAATACTTAGACGCAGACATGTGTCAGGACATTAAAGATATCGAGGCTGAGGAAGGTCTTTAATGGATTCTTTTAACATCTTGATGATTTCTTCAACTTCCTCCTTTGTGATAACGACTCCTGCATCTGTAATGTCTTGTTTAGCGCTGTCTGAGCCAAAATTAATACTTAGGCGCAGCTTATCGTTTCCAGAATCAATTGCCATAGAATAACATTCACCAAAATATATCTTACGTGACTTCTTAATCATTTAAAGTTTCCTTATAGTTAAACAGTTGGTCTAAAGTGTCTCTGATGGAGGGAATATCCTTTAAGGCTGTCACAACCTTTTCATGAAAGGCAAGCGCTTCTTGTTTGCTGGTAAATCTTTGCTGCCAATCCAAACCATTCTTATTGTCAAATACCATGGTTTCCCATAGGATAGGCCTGTCTTTATACTCTGGCACAAAGATATGGTCCAATCCTAGGAACACCGTTGAAACGTCAATACCGCCTACATTCTCATAAGATACTTGTTTTTTGTTAGAGTTTAACCACTGCGCCCAAGTATAGATGTTGTGGCACTTAACTGGGTCACCATTGTCGTCTAAGATATAATAGTCACTCATTTATTCACCCATCCTTTAAGACAGGGTAGTCCACAGAAATGGAATACCCTAAATTCAGCGGCAGACTTAAAGATAGTCTCCAAATCCTTGTCAACATAAAGCGAGGGAATGTCTTCCATAGTAAGAATGAATCTGTAGTCATTCTCTAGCTTTGTAGTGCTTAGGTCTTTTTCGCAAGCGTCACAGCTAGTCTTTATCATTTAGTCGCCCATGCTTTAAGGCATGTTAATCCACAGAAATGATGCGGGTTATTGATAGGCGGGTGAACCCTAACAGCAAATTTAATAGGGCTATCAGATGGTAAGCTTTCAGATTGCAACACTAACCTATAAGCTGGATGGGCGCCGGCACAACTTAAATCCGCTTCGCAATGGTCGCAGCTAACCTTAGTCTTTTGCATCTGTTGGTTCCTCTGTCACGTCATTGGGCCATTCGCGCAATATACGCCTGCTTTCTTCTACCATGGTATTAACCTTCGCTAAGTCTACATTATGCATAGTACCTAGATACCATGATGCCCATTCGGAAGTCATATGACCCTTATTGTCACGCGCCTTATCAGGCCGCTTTATAATCTTCATGATTGTGCCAACATTAGGAATGCGTCCTGAAACCATTTTCTCACTGTTTGAGCCCTCCGAGCTAAAGTTGTTTTTGCTAATTGATGACTGATATGCTCCTGAATGATTAGGGCGATTTGTTGCTTGTCAGGTAAGGTGCCACAGCCAATCGTTAGGTCGAGAACCTGTCTAAAAACAGGGTGCTCAAACATACCGCAAATGAGTACCTGGTATCTTTCATGGATGGGTATTAAAGTATATTTCTTGCCAACAATTGTTAAAGTGTAAAATGCATTAATAAGCCCTAGATATCTCGCAGCAGCCAGATAATAATAGGCCTGTCTTTTAGTGAAGGCAATACGCTTAGCCATGTCAGCAATAGCACAGCCTTTGCCGGTTAGTATAATAACGGAATCTAATTTGCGAACATCATCGGCCTGAGGGAATGGCACATCATCAGGCTCCTCGTTTAGGTATGCCGTATATTTGCGCTTAGCCCTCACGGGATGCTTAATCTTTTTCATTACACACCTCGTCAAGGTGGTCTTTGAGACATTTACGCATGTATACGCTTCTAGGAAGATTAGCCTTATCGGCCAGGTTGTTTATTCTGCGCATATCATGCTCAGAAAGCCTTATGCTAATACCGCTAAGCCTAACCGCTTTCTTCTTAGGCTTTCCTTTCACTGTAGTCATTCGTATTCCTCTGTGATTTTTCTTGACACTTGTGATTTCTTGTTTATACTAGCTTATGAATATTAGAAATGCAATAAAATTATCCGGGAGGATGGTATGAGCTACGTCAAACAATTGTTCTTAGATGATAATGGTGAAGTGGATTTATTTCATGATTCCAATGCTTTGGAAGAACAACTTCAGCAAGAAGTTGCCTCATGGTTTAATATAGCAAATAACGAAGAGGAAGAAACTGATGAATAGTTCATTAGAAATTAATGCTGTGATAAAAGCCTATATCCCTGCACAGCAATCATTAGGTAACGTCTCTAAGGATAAAGTAGGGCCTAACTTTAAATACGCTGATTTACCGCAAGTGTTAGAAGCTATTAAGAATGCATTACTGCCACATGGTTTGGTATTCTTTCAGCTTGTTGGGTCTATCGTTGATAATAAGGTGTCCATTACGAATATACTTGCTCATGAAAGCGGTCAATATATTGAGGAAACAGCTGAAATCTACATTGATGCTGTACTAAAGAATAAATACGGTAAAGCTATCATGTCTAGGACGCAACGTTGCGGCGTTGCTATTACCTATCTAAGACGTAAGTCTGCATTAGCATTCTTTGCTATTGGCGAAGAAGACTATGTGGATAAAGGGCACGCGACGCATTATGACCAGTCTGAGCCGCAATATAGTGCTCCTGCTAAACCTGTAGCGCACTCATTGCCAGACGTAGAGGAATATTTAATACAGTTATCAGATATTATTATGAAGACGCCTAATCCAGCGGAAACGATAGAGGCTATTCTTACTAAGCATCAGGTTCAGGCTTTGGAGGACATCAGTATTGCTGATATTCAGAAGTGGATAGCCGCTATTGAAAAGAAGCTTAGCAAATGAAAGATATGTTTATAGAAATTACATTAATCATTTTAGCTATCTTTGTTGCGATGGGCATTATCATTGGTGTTATGTATTTATATGAGAACTATGGTATCCAAGTTATTAAAAAATCCCCGATGCATATATTAAGGAGTGAAGAATAATGGCATACGAACCAGCCCAATTGTCAGATGGCTTTGCTTATTGTGAAGTCAGAAGTACTTATACTAAGACTAAAGAAGGTCAATGGCTAACATCTCGTAAAGGCGATGCAATGCTCACCATACAGTGGAGTGTGGTTGATAAGGATGGTAACAATGGCTCTATTAGAGATTATTTGGTCAGTTCTGCTAGCTGGAAAATAGATAACTATGAAAATGTATTAGGGATAGCTGGCTTATTTGATAAGACTACTAATAGATTTAATGACGGCTTATTGTTAAGAAAAGCTTGTGGTGCTTCAATTAAGCAAGATGAAAATCCCCAGTATGGTTCGAAAATCATTATGTTAGTACCACTGACTTTCTTCCAGCTATTACATGGTGCTGATAATGAGGCAGCCCAGGCTGACAAAGAAGACTATAAGCAGAGCACTTCTAAGTATAAGTATCCATTGCCAGTGACGCTTAAGGAAGAATTTGACCCAGATGAATTGCCGTTCTGACAACAATTTATGTCACTATGCTTTCCTTATATCGTAGTTTATGGCTAGGCTCGACATCCAACCGGGGAAGCACGGTGACGCTTATTAACAGGAGATAGTATGTCTAAAAAGTTTATTAAGATACATTTGCCAGAGAATATGACAGATGCTAAAGGTCTATTACTATGCGTTCAGATAAATGAATATTTAACGAATGTATGGGGAATGAAAGGCACAACAATTAGCGTACATAATGAACCTGTCCCTTTAACACGCAAAGCTGCTGATGCTTATGAGGAACTTAAGCTAACGGGAGATATCCATGCCTAGGACTATTACTATTCAATTCACTGACGAAGCATCCCAAGTTGAATATCTTCAATATTATGCTAATTTATTAGGAAGCATTAAGAATTCTACTATCGTTAAAATGGTTACTGCTAATAGTGAAAACCCGGACATAATAGCTGGATTTTTAGCTGGCTATGGAATGGGAGAAAAGGTATGGGCAGATTGTTTAAAAAATTCATTTAATTAACAGGAGATAAAAATGTCGCAAGGTATTACTAGCTTGAAAGAGCTCTTTGATAAAACGCATGAAATAACTGATGCTAAAGCTGCCGCTATTAGTATCTCAAATAAAGTTGAAGGGGGTTCATTTACGGGTCTAACAGAGATTACTGATATGGTATTCTATCGAGAAATGTGGCGTCGTGACCCGGAAATGGCTAAAGCATTTATTAGCACCCAGATAAATAAGTTAAATGATAAAGTGACATCTCTTAACGAGCTCAGAAATACTACTAAAGAAGAAATCAAAGAACTAGAAAAATTGCTCAATTATCGCTCCGATAAAGCGATTAATACTTATATCAAAAGTACTACCATCACTAAGAATTGGGGGCTCACATCTTCAGTAAGCGCCTGGTTTAGAGAGAATATAGGTAAGCCATTTGATATGCGGGGTGTGTTAAAAGCCATGAAATCACAGGGCGTCCCTAATGCAAGTGGTCCAGCAGTATCACAAGCAATGTATAAGCTTCATGAGCGTGGGGTTATCAGTAAAAAAGGTCGTGGTGTTTATGTAATGGAAGAATCTGATGTCTGAGGTAATTTGTACGTTAATTATAATTAATTGGTGCGCCATAGTGTTAATTGTCTGGATGTGGTCTGAGCCACTTAATGCATTATTAGACGCTATCACCGATAGAATTAAACGTAATGGTTGATATCAATATAATCGCTGAAGCCTTTGACACTGCTTTTAGCTTATTAGGGAAGTATGGCAGATGGTTGAATGTTAAAGGGGAGCGCTTATGTTTTGTTATATGGACCATCACCTGTATTTATTGGTGCTATAGAGATTTAACCATTGGACTATACAGTCAAGGATTCTTTTGTTTTACATCTATAGTGCTGCATATGTATGGGTTTTGGAATTGGAAAGATAAGGGGATAGGTAGATGATTGGTAAAAATGATGAAGATGGGATTACAATAGGTGTTGATTTTAAAGACTTCGAGAAAGAGGCTGAGCCGCACTATAGGGCATTAATGGCTATTGCGCAGCGTATTATTGCACTGGCTAATAAAGAAGCTGAGGCTATAGAAGATATTAAGTTAAAAGAGCATGTATTATCTGAGCGTAGCATTAAGGCTCGAGAATTTTCATCTTACTGCCTTTTCCCATTCTTAATCGATAGGGACCACTTTGACCCTGTTTTTGAATTGACTTTCTTTAAGCATTTTCTAGGAAATAGATTAAAATATCTTAAGGATTATAATGTTGCCTTTAAGATGAAGTTTATGCGCTCTATAGTGAATATAACGCATGACAGTATTTTTGGTGATATATCTGAAGAAGAAACTCAGGAAGGGGCGGTAATAACGATGGACAATGTGAAAGATAACCTAAAAGACTTGCTTAAAAACTTAAAAGCAATGCGCGATGACGACGAGCCTGTTAAACATTAGGAATAATTATGGACCGAAAGTTAGCTTCTATTAGGACCGTTAGAGCGGTAGACCCAATATTCAATGCCGACATGATTGAAAAAATCACGATTGATGGTTGGCAATGTATTGCTAAAAAGGGCGAATTCCATATCGGTGATTTATGTGTTTACTTTGAAATTGATAGCTTCTTACCCATAAAGCCAGAGTTTGAGTTCCTGCGTAAGAGCTCTTATCGCAAGATGGGCGATAAGGAAGGTTTTAAGTTAAGGACTATTAAACTCAGAGGAACGCTGTCGCAAGGGTTAGCGCTGCCAGTGAGCATATTGCCAGAAGGCTATATCTACGACTGTCCAGAAATTGGCGCCACCATGTGTCAAGATGATAACGTCACAGAACTGCTTGGCGTAGTACTCTGGGACCCACCGGTTCCTGCGCAATTAGCGGGTAAAGTTAAAGGTTACTTCCCGTCATTTATCCGCAAGACAGACCAAGGGCGCGTCCAGAACCTATGGTACAGAATAAAGGACTGTGATGAGGATTTTGAGGTCACTGTTAAGCTAGATGGCACCTCATGCACCTACTACCTTAACGATGGTAAGTTCGGCGTCTGTGGCCGCAATTTAGAGCTATTAGAAGACGATACCAATACCCTATGGAAACTAGCTAGACAATATGGAATAGAAGACTTGTTGCGGTCCTGTGGTAAAAACATAGCCTTGCAAGGTGAGGTGATTGGTCCCGGCATACAAAGTAATCATGCAAATCCACATAATATGAAAGAGCCAGATTTCTTCCTGTTTGATATCTGGGATATTGATAGGCAAACATACTTGCCGCCCTGCCTACGGCATGCAGGGCATGTGATTGACTTTACAAACCTGAAACATGTGCCGGTAGTGGGCTATTATCAAAAATTGAGCCAATTCGATACTATCCAGGATATCCTGAATTTTGCTAATGGTGATTCATTGCGTGAAGGTTTGGTATTTAAGTCTAATGATTCCAGCCTAACCTTTAAGGTTATTTCAAATGCTTACCTTTTGGATGAGCGATAGGTTCCCCAGAATCATGCTTTTCAACCACCGCTAAACGCTCAGCTAAAAACTGAGCATTACGCTGAGAGATGAGTAATTGCTGCTCAATCTTGCGCCACTCCATATGCAATACTGCCGCTCTCTTTAAGATGCGGTTAGAAGCGCTCTTTTCCTTTTTGAGCGCTTCTATCAGCCTAGCTCTATACTGCGTAAGCATTACAGCATGCAGCTCTGATTTAAATGTTTAGCAATGTTAATCACGTCTTTTATCGTTTCCCCATCTTCGAGACTAACAAAATCTTGAGTAGCAAGACTTCTAGTTGAAGAGGCGGGGCTAGCGAGCGGATTTTCTGCAACTCTTTCCGCAGGCTTTAATAAGTGCGCTATATTCAGAATCTTAATTAACTGGTCTATGTCTGTGTTAAGCGATTCTTCTCGGCTTTTGTAGGTGTTGATTTCGTTCTCATAGCAAGCGTCCTGAGCCTTTAATAGATTTACCTCATCACTATGCAAGGCGTAATCCTTACTGCCAAATTCAGCGCCTTTCCTGACGGCTTCTACACCCTTAAACTTAGCAAAATGTTGATTCCTAAGCTCTTCAGTCATTTCTCGCTGCGCTCTTAATGCTTGCTTCTTATCCAGACAATTGCGTAACCTTCTCTTTAAATCCTCAGAATCTAATGGGTCAACTTGTGTCGTGGTGGCTGACAGAGATGCTAAGTATGTCTGAGATTTGTATTGATTAAACATGAGTTTCTCCTCTAGATTGGTTGGTTTTAAGGCATCCTTCTTCTCGGTTGAACGTTTCAGCTTTTCTGTATAATTCAGAAAGTCTGAAAATGGCGACACTTGTCGCGTAGCTTTATTTACCCTTGACGGGCCATATTGAGTAAACATATTCACCTATTATCGATTTACGGGGGCCAATGACACCTTAGGAGTTAATTCCTTCGCTAAAGCAATATCCCTTAAATTCTGTATAACAGCCTTGGTTTGGGCGATATCTTCAGTTAACTCAAGTTCTCGCGTTCTCATGGTGTTAATATTATGATTAAAAAACCTTAATACTCCATGCAAAGCATCACCTTCTCTGGTATTGTCTCTGTAAAGACTAGTCTGCAACAAAGCTTCATAAGCAGAAAATTTCTCAGCGTATTCGTTTTCAGCCTTGTGACGCTCTGTTCGGATAACTTCTTTTCTATCCATAAATCTAGTCAATCGCTCAATTAGCACAGACAAGTCTACTCTCGCCTCTTCAGCAATTGCTGGCAATTTTGGAGCTTGCGCCCCTTTGGGATTAGCTAGTCGCATTCTATATTCGTTAAACATAATGGCTCCTTAAATGATTAATGAGTGTCGTGGTTTTTTAACGGGTAACATAACCCCTGTCTTTAGGGGCGCAGGCCGGTAAGTCTCTAAGTTGCGTATCGTAGATGAAAAAATAAGCGGTAACGTAACGCCTGTGGGTTGCTCGCGCTTATAATTATGCAGCCTGGTTATCAATACATTGAGCTCAACCCTATGTGCCATTGCTGCATCTTTTAAGACAGCAATCTTATGGTTATTGGTTGTGATTTCAGTGTTTGAGATATTTAGAATCAAATCAAAATATCTGCTTTGCCTCTCATTAGGGTGCTCGCAGTTATAACGAAAACAACCGGTAATCGAATGTTCCATATGTTTATCGGCCTCTTTCCAGATATACTCTTTGTCAAAATATCCAGACTCATAAGCTTGTCTTAAAAGGTTGTGCAGAATATTGCAATTATTACCATGATTCATCATTGCGTAAACGGTTCTGTCATGACCCATAGGGTGCAACGCAATCGCTAAAAACGTCTTAATATTTTCAGTTAACCATACCTTTTCACGATGCGCGTCATTTTGCTTGATGAGTTCACGAATCTCAGCCTTTAGGGCTAAAATCTTCTTCTCAATCGCCCCACGCCTTTTCTGTAAATCTAGCTGAAATTCCATCACGGCTTTATCTTGCATGTGCTTATCTCCTGCATTGAGAAAGATGACGATAATGAGCAACGCCTGGTAAAAATTAATGCCTTAGGGGCATCCAACCCAGATAATTGCCCTTCATAAGAGGCCAGCCTTTCATCTAGCATCTGAATTTCAGAAGCATTATGTGCCAGCCCAAATCTATTAGCATCCAGTAGGTTTTGTAAATATAGGCGATTATCATCTGTGTCCATATATTCATAAGGATAATCGTGCCTTATCGGAAAATCATTGCAAATGAGACCCTTGGGCTCACCGGTAATCCTGTGCGGAAAGTAGCCAGAGTTATGCATTTTATATAAAGTGAACTGCCAATAATGACAATAATCACGATAACGCTTAAGCGCTAAGGGTAACTGAATGCTAGGGCATCGATTATTGGGATTGCAGTGCCAGGCATGGTCCTTTAAGTTTAATAGCTCAAAGAATCGCTCTAGCATATAAACCTTGTCAGAAAATTCTCGATTCTCACCTACGATAGCCAGCTCAAATTCTTTCTTTGCTTGCATAGCTAACAATATTTTCTCTAAGAGCTTTTCCTTAGTGCTCAGCTGAACTATCTGCGCTGCTATCGCTTCCTGACTCTGCATACGGCCCCCTGTAACATAACTTGCCTGTCATTGCAAAGGTTATAGTATATACATGATAATTTAGGAGTCAACATCTTTTTTCTTATGGTGAGCAGTTGATGGGGCATATTTTGATAGAGACTGCGGGGCTAATATGGCTAAAACGTCCATATAGGACGCCCCGGCTCTCTCTAATTGTTTCATTAGATTGTCTTCCATCTCATGTGATATGTCTAGCGGTATTGAGTGATGGACGCTTCTTTCGGTTCCCGTATGGGGCGGTAATGCTTGCTGTAAGAACTGATGACAGTTCTGGGTGGTCGCAGAAAAAGGTAGCTGGCAGGGGATACGCTCGGTATAAGCTCTTACGATAGGAATATTGTTTAGCTGATTGGCATAGGCGCTTAGGTCATTGAAATGAGGAATATTAACTGCATGTGCCGCAGACAGGGGCTTCCCAGCGGCGGCCTCCAAAGCATGCAATAGCGCTATACGTTCAGCATGCTGTGACATTTCTTTATTGCCACCGCTATAAGCTGCCTGGATAGTAATGGGAGGGGCCATGCGTTTATCGTAGAATCCTATGGAGGCAACATTTCGCTGAAGAGGGACATCAGAATTTCTTCTATAATTAAAAGCTAGTCTGGCCAAATCACCAATGGCATTATGGTGTATTGCATTTTCATAGGGGATTCTGCGCCAGTTTTCTGGATACTTATCGATACGAACTGCTTTCCCCGAATGCAGAGACTTAGCTTTTCTTAGCTGGATTGCCTTTTCTGTTTCTTCTTTCGTTGCTGACATTTAGGCTTCCTAAACAGGCGTTACATTCTGTCCTCGGATGGCAATCGTGATAGTACCAGTAGTACTAATAAGCGCGTAGTAGTTATTTGGCAAGTATACTGAAACAGGCAGGTAACCTACTGTTGTGCTACCGGTCACAATTACCTGTTGTGGAGGTGTATTAGTAGGGCCAACACCGCAACTGATAACGCCGCTAGTATTAGAGGTAATGTCGAAATAAACCTGCAATGTAACGTCATAGCCTAATGAATTCTGATAAGGAACCCCTAAGACTAGACCAGCGGCTCCAGAAGCGGCAGGGGAGGATATAAGCGTATTGGTAGAGACTGATGTTAGCCCAGTTAACGCAGACGCTAGCGCAATGGTTCCTGTGGTGGTAATCGTGCCGCCGGTTAGGTTAGTTCCAGCGGTGATTGCCGTTACGGTACCAGAGCCCGCCGATATCCATGATGTTTGCAAGGTACTTGAGGCCACAGAAGTGATTTGTAGTACTTGGTTAACTGAGCCTGGACCTGTTGGTAGTTTAATGCTGTAACTACTGGTTGTCGAAGCGGCATTCATAAAAACATTAGCCGCAATGCCTGAAAAAGATAAGGAAGCTCCAGAGGTTATCAAACTGAAGGCAGCTGCAGTTGTGCCTGCGCTGCTAGCGCTTAAGAGAATACTGCCAGCGGGAGAGGTAATAAAAACATTCCCCCCAATAGCATTTGCTGAAAGCGTAAGGCCGCCACCGCTATTATTGGCTGTAATCACATTAGGAGTTACACCAATATCTATGTTCCCGCCTGAATTTAGCGAGATAGAGCTAAGATTGGCCAATGTTGGCACAAGGCTAAAAGTAGGAGGACCAGCAACTCCATTACCATTTACAATGGCTACTTGATTCGGCATTCCAACCATCATGGATGTTGTTGTCCATGTGCCATTAGCGGCGGTTCTAACCGCTATTCCCGTGGAAGCACCTAAGCCTGTTAGAGCCCCTAAGTCTGCACCAAGCGCTAAGGTGATAGTGCCAGCTAAAGTAATAGGTGAGCCCCCTATAACAATATTGCCCGATGTAGCGCCGGCAGATATGGCAACGCTTGTTACGCTTCCTGTTCCAACGCCATAAGGGACTAGCTCCCATGTACCATTTACAGAAGAATTGCTAGTTAAATAGAAGGTTGAAAAACTAGGGCCAGTAATGGTATCAATAATAGTCGCACCATCATTAGCGACCAATTTAAATGAGAATCTTGTTTTGTTATTAATAGAAAAGCTAAACCCAACCGAGATATTTAATGCATTAGGCATAATAAGACTGTAACCATTAGCGGTAGGACTTATCTGCATAATAGCCGCTACCACATTAGGATTTGGTCCAAAATCAGTATTCCAAGAAAGTTGCAAATTAGAGCTTAGCGTAATGGCTTCATAAAATGAGAAGCTAGGAGTTAAAAGTGAGCCACTGAAAATATTAGTGAAACTACTCATCGTTCTTATTCTCCTTAGATTCTTTTCCTGGTTGATATGCGGACGCTCTTAGAATCTCATTGGCATGCTTGCCTAGATTTTCCATCAATTGTCCTGAATGTTTCATGTTGCCGTTCTTTCTAGCAATCGCAAAAGCTCTAGCTTGTTGTACGAATTTTGGGTCAGCCATCAATCTGCTAATTAAGTTAGGGACAGCTATTTTTGTAGCTGCGGCCCCTAGCGCACCTATAGCGACTGAAGGATGTGACGAAAACAGTCCTATTAAAGCGGCAGTTGTTTCGGTCCCAAACTTTTTCAGAATGCTTAAGTCTGAAGCCACATAAGCAGTGGATGAGGTATTTAACATGTCTTTACCGGAGTCTATCTGTTCGCGCATGACTTTTGATAGTTCGGATAAATTTTTATAAGGCTCTGGACCCATAAGTTTTTTCAGTAATTCCTGATTGACTTCAGACTTTTCGAACTGTCGCACAAAATTACCAAGCTTTATACCTTCTTCAGTAAATGCACTATTAAATATTTCTCTGGTTTTAGCTTTTTTGAGAGCGTCAAGCACTTCTTTAGCTTTTGGTGATTGCCCCGCTACGCGCTCTAAGATATCAAGATTATTGGCAGCATTGGGTCCTGATAACTTTCCATAAGTATATAAAGGCTTATCACCAGTCAGGATGCTCTCAGCTAAATCTTCTTTAAATCTAGCTGCATATGATTCGCGATAGAAATTATTAGCCTTCTTAATCTCTTGAACATATGGCTTATTAGCGGATGATTCGAAATCTTTTGTAATAGAATTTCTGATTCCCTTAAGCCAGTTCTCCATTCCCAATACTTCTTGCTTATGGCCTAAAATATTACCAAGTTCCGACCGTACGCCTTCTAGTTTTTCTATTGGAATAGCTTTGGCTTTAGTTTCAAAAGAATCAATGAGCTGACCCATTAATTTTGGGTCATCAGCAATCTTTTCCCACCCTTTTGCAAGCTTTGCCCCTTTTGGTGCGATGCCCCAAGAATCTGCTAGCTTAATCACATAACTCGCTACTTTCTTGGTAGCTGGCGATTGAATGTCACGTGTCAGAATTTCTTTCATCGCATGAATAGAATCAATCGTATGCTTAGGAATTACCGAGTCACCCTTGTTTAATAATTTCCTGGCGTTTCCATATTCAACGTCTACTAACTTTTTTGCATCTTTTTGTTCTTGAGATAAAAAATCCTTAAAATTCTGCGACGCTGTCGATGGTTCTGCTCCTGATATATCAATATTTTTCTTAACCACGTCTAGCATAGACTTATTAGACCGATTGAAACTATCGGTAAATTTTTTGCTAGCGAATACACTCTTTGATAAAAAGTTTGATGTTGCGTTCAACGCTTTCGAGCGCATCCCTACATTCAGCGGTAATTCAACACCATGCTTTTCAGCAAGCTTTAATGCCTCTACGTTTGGCTCGGTCCCAAGCGATGCAATATGCGCAGCGCCTTTCCTTAAGCTTTGCAAAGGATGAGCGACCACGGGAACTGTATGCTTAGCAACATTAAGCGCTCCACGCCCTGTAACGCTTCCCAGTAATGCTTTGCCTATCTGTTCCGGTACGCTGCCTTCTTCAGTAATATTGGGCAACGTGTGCAGCGCAGCAGAAGCCCCAAGTGCGCCTGCCACTGCTTTACCAGCTGCCTTCAACCCTTTCATGCCTGCTTGAAGCTTTGTAACACCAGGAAGCGGGCTTAAGAATTCACCCGTTGTTTGCGCAATGCTTGGCTCTGTGCCAGGAAGTGGTGCTTGAGTGCCTGTGAGTTCATGAAACTTAGCGGCCGCCCTTTCAGCGAGTGGTGGACCTGCCTGAATAGCTGGCAATTGGCTGCCTATAGCTTCTTGGGCTTTTCTAAGAGGCATATTATGTTTTAGATGTTCACCAAAAGTTTTTCCCAAAACATCAAACGCGGATGCTGGTGCAGTTACGAATAAACCTTTCAAGAAATCTTCCAACGCACCCGGTTGCAAAGAGCCGCCAGCAACTTCTCTAGCTTCTTGCATTCCAGGAACAGGCTGTTGCTCTTGTGGGATTTGCTGAGATTCTGTTTGTTGACGCTTCTGTAATTCTTGTAATAGCTGTTCGCGTCGCCCAATAGGTTCAGAATTAGCGACAGGCGCAGTAACACCTTTTCGGCGCTCTAGCTCAGCTATTAACTCTTCACGTCTATTCATTTGCTAATTCTGCCTCAATTTGTTCAGTAGACATTGTATCCGGGGCAGGCATCGCACCACCGGTCAAATTTTCTAAATCTAGAGGGTCAATATTGCGTCGAGTCCTTAACGAAATCTCAGAAGCTTTTCTAATCGTAGATAAATCTTTTTCAATCGCTTTCAATTTCTCTCTCGTTGTTGAGAAAGGTTCGCCAAAGCGAGGGAAAACCTCTTCTTTTTCAAATCTATTAGCCATGGAAGCTGGAACCACGCCGTTTCTAATAGCGTTTTCAAAAGTAGATCTAACAGAAGTTATCTTGTCATTTAAGACTCTGGACTGGTCGCGTTCAGAGATAGCATGTTTATTTCCCATGCCAGCTCGCACGTTTGTATATGTTCGACTAATAGCGCCCATTCCTCCGGGAGAGCCAGGGGTGATAACGTCACCTTCTGTTGTCTTTTCTAGCTTATCAAGCAATCTAAGCGCATCTTTCGTACTATGCAGAACGGTACCTAAAGAATTCTTTTGTTTTTGCAAACGATTTAACTCTGTCTTGCCTTCAATTGGCGCATATCCGGAAACATCAACAGATTTGCCATCAATATCAATAAAGGTTTGTCGTCCCGGTTGCTCCATGCCATGTCGTTGCGCGTAATGGCTTTCTATGGCCCTATGATGCCTAGCCTGCTCTTGATTACGATTCATAACCTCTTGCTGTTGTTGTTTTGCAAGTTCAACTTTCTGCAAATATTGCATTATCTGCATATTCTCAGCCATTTGTTGGTCTTGATGTGCATAGGGATGCACATTTGGCATCTGCTGAATATGCCTAGAATTAGGCATAGCATTAGCAAATGCTGCTAAGCCTTCTACAAAAGGACGTCTACGGTCAGGCTTTGAACCAATAGTTTCACGAACTGCTCTAATAGCCTCACTTGCCCCTTTTTCTAAAGGATTAAATGTTCCATGTGGAACATTTTGTTGTGGTTGCGGCGGCATTGGAGAACTTGGTGCACCACTTTCCATCTGAGACAATTGTAAATAATTGTCGGTATTCATTTATCGTCTCCTTGGGCTGAACTGTCTAATAGAGCCGCCAGCTTTAGAGCGACGCTCAACGGGTGCAGGTGTAGTACCAGAACTGTCGCTTGGTTGCCCCATAACCATTGCGGCTCCTTGCATTGCCGCCTTAAGATAATCTTTACCACCCATGCTTTGTCGTTCATGAGGAACCCAATAGGGAGACTCAAGCCTCGTACCATGCGCAATACCGGCAGCATGTGATAACTGCCTTGCCTTATGTCCATGCATGCGTTCTTGTTCTTCTCTGGATAAATCAATTAATGCTTGCGCATTCTCTCTTTCATGAGCCCCGGCACCACCCAACGAAGTCGTATCAATCAGGTGTTGTGCTTGCGTAGTTTTTCCTAACATCGCGTCTAATTCAGCGGTTTTTAATTTGCGGGCCTGGTCTTCTGCATGACGAGCGGCTGCTTGACCGTAACCATGATGCATTAATTGTCCCTGCATAGCGCTTATTTCGTTCTGTGTATCACGTGCAGCACGCTGCGCTAGTTGCGCATGACGACTGCCGCCATGTTGCCCTAGGCGCACAAATTTAGCCTCTAATGCAGGTAAAATGTTTTCAGTAAAATTACGATTGCCTAACTGAGACATTCTGTTAGCAACCTGCTCCTGATAAGGATTCATGTATTGCCCAGACATTTCAGGGAATCGCATCGAACCCTCTGCGCTAAGCGTTTGAGCACGATTCAAGAATGGCACATGCTGTCCAACGTCTCTTGCGCTAGCAAGGTATCGTTCTTCAGTCGGATTAACGGGCGCCCTTTGAAGGTTAGCCGGTAAATTAGGGTTCCAGCCCTGAAATGCTACATAAGGACGTTCTACTTCAGAAATAGATGAACTGCTTAATCCAGCTAATAAATCATTTAATATTTTTCTCAGCTGTTCTGGTGAACCGCCTTCGTGATGTCCAGTAGGCATTATTTACCTCCTTTCATATAACTATGAATATCTTTAGTCTTAGGCGGTAATATCGCTTTAACGCCTTTCTGTTTGCGCAAGTTCTTACGTAACCTATCCATCACCTTGGCGCCCTTCTTGTTATCGCCCTTACCTAGCGCATCAATCGTGCTGGGGCTGATAACATATTCATCATTAGATACCTTCGCGTCAATCAACTTATCTTCATAAGGCCGATGAATACCGCTCTTAGTAAACTTTGCTTCAAAGTCCTGTATACGTTTCACGCCGTTATCAGTACTACCATCTCCTAAGAGCGATAAATCCGTCGCATTCGCCACGTATGAGCCCTCAGGTATTCGCATATGAATGTCATCCGCTTGCCCACCACTATCAGACAATTTGATATGTCCTAAGTGCCGATGGTTAACGAGACCCCCATGAGCATATTTAGGATGCTGCTGTTGCTGCATCTGTGGGGTAAATGCCGCAAGCGGATTAGCGCCCCCTTGTAGATGAGGCGCTAAGGTGCGCAATAGCTCTAACAGTTGCCCAAACATTAGTGCGCCATCATGGGCATTTGTTGTGGGGGCGGAAGCAACTCCATCATCTCTCGAAGATTAGGCATCGGATGACCACCCTGCGCATAACCACCAGCAGCATAAGCGCGACGACCACCACGACCGCCCATACGGTTGCCCATATAGTTACCCATGGCATTAGACATCGCATTACCAACGCCCGCTTGACCAAACTCAGAAGGCATCATGCTGTTCATGGCATTGCCGCCCATTTCTTGGAAGCCTTGGCCACCGCCAAAACCACCACCTTGAGGCATTTGTGGCATCATGCTTTGCGCATAATCACCCGCTTGCTGTGTTAAGCCACCAAGGCTCTGATTCTGCCAACCCTGAGGCATCATTCCCCCAAAGCGATTCCCTAAGAACTGCCCAGCTGCACCACTAAGCGCTTGCCCAAGACCTGCTTGTCCGGCTTCAGGGCCCAGGAAGCGATTCATCGCATTACCAGCCCGGTTCTGCATATTTTGCCCCATTTGCCCAAAAGTCTGGTTCTGCATCTGCTGAGGGATATAGCTATTCATCCCATTAGTGATAGCGCCACCTACATTAGGTTGTTGCGGCTGTTGTTGTTGTGGTTGCTCTTGTTGGCCACCACCGCCAAACAGATTGCCTACAGCGCCTCCTAATTGACTGCCCATCATAGCCCCGCCGGGTCCGCCATAAGCGCCACCCAAGAGAGTCCCTGCAATAGGTGCAAGTGAGCTAAGACCTGACTTCACGCCGCCCCATAAATCTCCAAAAAATCCCATATTCCTTCTCCTTTGTTAAAAATTTGCCATCTGTCTATAAACTGCTAATGCCCATTCGGTCCACTCTGGATAATGCTCTGTACCTGGAACGCCGTTATTCGCAAAAGTATTCTCTTGCCTTAGCATGTTTCCCCAAGTCCGCCAGTCATCCCCAGTGAAGTACAGCGGAACGTTATCGTTCGGGAAGTCAATCACTAAGGATGCACCCCAAGTCTGTAAGTCTGTATTTATCGGCATCATCATTGTCTTGCGTCCCCGATTCTGGCCACCAATAAGGTTTGGCCCATTTCATAATCTCCGCCAATGCTGAAACTATGGAATTTTAAAGTCATTTCGCGTCGTTGTTCGCGCATGTCTATTTTAACGCTATTTGCATCAAACACGTAATCACCCCAGGTGGACCAATTTGGCACTAAATTTATAGGGATTTGCGACCAAACGTAGCTATCCCAAAGAGGCCAAGTTTGCGTTGAGCTCACGACGGGTGAACGTGCATATTCTCGACCATTAACAACAAGCGTAAGATTACCGGATTGCACAAAGTCAGGTTCGACACGATACAGATAAACCCAGCGGTCTATTTCTTTGCGCTGAGAATTAGGGTCAAAGGCGACCCAAGCAATATTGCCAGATTCAAAATGTGATTCAATCGCAGTGAGGTTGCCATTAATATTTTGGTCAACACCATTTTCATGCATCCAGATGGAATAATTGTCAGCCAGGCCAAAGGCAAAAAAGCTTAAGTCGGTTAGTAGATGCCAGACAGGCGAGGTTATCTGAGACCAAGTAAGAGTCGCGCTAAAAGAATTCTGTGAATTCCCAGCCCAGACAGGGAAGGCAAAAGTCTGGTCAAAATAACCATCAGAGCGATTAATAGCAGTGTCATACCAAGTTTTTTCGCGGATGTTGTAAACGATTGCATGATTACATTCTACGCTATTACCAAAAGGAAAGTGCCACCAGATTTCACCAAATTCAGCGACTTTTGTAGCCCACACTTTTTGGCGTTGTGCAAAATTTAAATTAGTAAAAAAGAAACGTAACGACATGGAATTTGGTAGTTCGCGAACAATACCATCATAAAATAAGAAACGGTCAACACCAGCCCAATAATAAACACCATCGTATTCAATCACCGATTGCGAACTCAGGATTGAGCTTTCAGAGGTAATGGTATCGAATGCGAATTCAATCGCTGCTGTTCCCACTTGGGTTACACGAATGACGCTATCTAAGCTCCATAGCAAGCCACCAGGAGACGTATTACCAGCGCGTGCCGATAGTCCCTGTACTATTTTTGAAGCAGTGACGCGCGCAGAACCAAGCTCTGTGGTGGGGTCATTTGCATTGGTCCAGATAACGCCACCGTTAATGTCGAAGATAAACAAGAAGGGATGTAATACGACAATGCCGCCAGCGGTAGTGAATCCGGTAGGTGTTAAGGGGGTATTGGTGCCAAGCTCTCCAAAATAAACAGGGCGCTCAACGGTGTTTTCAATGCTAGCTAGATTAGGTGCTGCGTGCGCAATGAGAATAGACCCATTATCAACGGTTGAGAACATCACGTCGAATGACCAGAGATTATTAGCGTCTGCTTGAAAGAAAGCAGGTGTACGGTCTTGCAGGTTCGATACCGGCGCGCCCGTTGGGTCAATCGTAATAAAGTTTAAACTATCAGCATCGCCGATATAGACGTCAAAGTTTGGCGTATTAGGCGTGACAAAGATTCCTCGTGGGATATTATTAATCTGATTGGTAATCTGAACAAAGCCACCCATCTTTTTAGGAAGTTGGCGGTACCAGCGACACCACTGGCCGTCAATAAAAGCTTGGGATGAAAATTGCGTACCATCCCTTTGAACGCCAGGGTGCATACTGAAAGGATAAATTTTATCAGGAACGGCCATCAGTCTGCGCTCCTATTTGACTGACGGTCGTATACACGTTGGTCATCTTGTCCGTTGAGTGAATCAATACGTTTCTTGTATTGGTCCTCCCACATACCCAATCTTTCATCGTCCTTCAGGTATGGAGTTGCTTCCAAAAGCGTAGCATACAGAAGAACATCAGGTGCGAAATTAGTAAGCCAATTCGTTTGGTTAAGCGGTGTGATTGGGGTTGGCAGCTCTAAAAAGCTAAACTCAAATGGATATGCAGCATCAGGGGTTGGCGCTAATAAATAATTACTATAACCGTAATCGCAGTAATATAAAGGTGTTGCCGTTAAGGTCCTGTTTGGCCAATAATTGATAAGAAATTCATAACTTCTTAATAGTACAGGGCTTCTGGCATTATTGGTGGAACCGGTTCCAACATTAAATGTTATGTTTCTGCGCCAATTAGCAGGCTTGGCATAAACTGCAACCCCAGGCGTTAATAAACCGGTAGCGTATACTTCAAGACCAAGAGTCTTAGTGTCACGCGCAATTCTCTGCTGCGCCTGGAAAATAAAATTTGCAACTTGATTAGTGGTATCTATATCTGTACGGTCAAGATAGCTGAGTACTTGATTAAATAATGATGAGTACGTCATTGTCATGATACGTGGCTCCATCTTAAACCAGACTTTATGCTGTAAATATGAGATTTGTGGACCCCGTATTTTAAAGAGACCGACATCAAAGATTCGCCATCGTTTAATAATGATTTAATTTCTAAAACCTTAGCTTCGGTCAGCTTAGCGTTGGGATGGTTTTCACCAAACGGACTTCTTCTTTTGCTATCTCGGTCGCGCATATTTTGCAAATGTGTTCCGACGGATAAATGAGATGGGTTAATACATTTAGGGTTGTCGCACTTGTGCATGACGCACATACCTTGAGGAATGGGTCCAATAAAGTATTCATACGAATATCGATGAGCTTTAACGGTTCTTTTTTTTTGTCCTTTAATATTAATGCCGCCATAACCATCTTTATAACAGCCCGCCTGCCATTCCCAGCAATCTTTATCATTCCCAACAGTAAATCCTGACAAAAACTTTTCAGCATTAGCGTCTATGTAATCTTTTTTAAGTGCTACTGTCATTGTCATGTTGACGCCCTCCAACCATTAAGGATTATATAAAGGCATCTTGTATTGAGTGCCATTAAGAACCACGATTAAGTAAAGAGCTGGCAGCGCTGGTAACGCAGCTAATACACCTGTTGTCGCAGTGGTGGAGGTTAGCAATGGAGTTCCTGATGAACCAATAACGAATTGGCCGTCACCAAGCGTATTTATTGAAGTGGCAGACTTACCGAGCACAGTGCAATTATTTCTCGCAGAAGCATCAAGACTAGCGGCTTGACCAACAAGAGTATTATTATTATTACCCTGAGACCCAGCGCCTTCTCCGATAATGACGCTGAGACCTCCTCCATAATTAATTCCGGCAGTGTGCCCTATCGCTACATTAAAGGAACCACCCCCATTTAAAAATACTTGATGCCCAACCCCTGTGCATCTATTTGGGGCTACATTTCCAAAAGCCGAAGTACCAATGGCGACAGTTCTTTCATTAGCGCCTAAAGGCAGAGCGTTTTGCCCAACAGCCGTATTGCTTGACCCGCCAGTTGTAGTCCCCATAGCACCTTGCCCGATAGCAGTGCAATTAGCCCCTGTCGTGAAAGCGAGCGCCGCACCTTGTCCAAGAGCTGTGTTATTGGTTCCACTCAACGTCACATTACCGCACTGATACCCTACGAAAGTATTATTGTTTGTGACAACCCCACCATTAATAACGTCAAAAACTCGATTAGTGCCTATCTTATAAAAAGAGCCCGTATTAATAGTGGTGGTAACTTCTAATGAACCGGTAATATTAGTAACCGTTGAATTAGGCGCTAATGTAATCGCACCTGAGCTGGTTGAAATCGTATTCGCTGAGATTGAAAAGTTACCGACACCAATAGATGTTAAACCGCTCGGTGTAGCACTTAATGCAATGGTTCCTGTGGAAGTAATCGTTCCACCAGTAAGATTAGTTCCAGCGGTAATTGACGTCACTGGCGATACACCGCTTGATGCCGCTGTCAGCTGCCCTGTCGCATTTACCGTTAAGCTCGTATAAGTATAAGAACCTGGCGTAACAGCGGTTGTTCCCGTAGAAGCCGCCGTTAACTGCCCTTGTGCATTGACGGTAATAGTAGCGGCCGTATAAGACCCAGGTGTCACCGCTGTATTAGCAATACTGATAGTGCCTATTGTTGAAATCGGTCCACCGGTTAAGCCGGTACCTGTATTAATCTGAGTAACAGAGCCACCAAAGGTTGCCCATATTCCACTTGCATAATTGTAAGTAGCGCCTAGTGTAGTATCGTATACCATCATGCCGTTAGTAGCCGTTAAAGCAAGCTTCTGCACGGTTGTCATACGTGGTAATAACAAGGCGCCTAATGTTGACTGTATTTCTAGCGCGACGCTTGCTGACTGCAAGCCAACTTGCGTTAATGTCGGAACGGAATCTACAGAGCCACTAGCATTGTCGTAGGTGTCCGCTACCAGCATTGCTGTGGTGAAAGTTGTTGGCGACTTGAAGTTAATCATTATTAATAGACACTCCAGTCAAAGCCATTAAAGATGACATTCTTAGCACCAAAGTTACTGGTGATAAGCGGGAATTCCACGTTACCATTTACGATGACGGACAAAGTACTGGCAGAGCCGTTCGCTACGTAGCCATAATGCCCATCGGGAGTAAAAGCAAGGGCGAATATACCTGACATTCCGCCGCCAGTTAGTGTCGTCAATACTGATGGTGAACCAGATTGCGCATTTTGAATAACAACGACAGTGTCATCGTTTGTGTTATTAACGTAGGCAAAATTACCTTGTGACGTAAACACGACGACATCTGGCGTTGCACCTACAGCAAGAGTAAGCGTTGCCAACACACTAGGTGAAGCTGTATCAGCATTTTGGATAACCGTTATCGTACCGGCATTAGCATTGCTGACATAGACAAAATTTCCATTGGGCGATATGCTAACACCTGCTGCACCGGCGCCAGCAGGTATCGTGGTTAATACGGTAGGCGTATTCGTTGAAGCGTTTTGTATAACAGTCACATTGGCTGAAGTACCGTTTGTTACATAGACGAAATTCCCATCCGGTGTAATTGCTGCTGCCTCTGGGTTTGTACCGGCAGGCAAGGTAGTTAGTACGCTTGGGGCTGCGGTGGAAACGTTCTGAATAACGGAAATATTATTAGTTCCAGCGTTAGTCACATAAGCATAATTACCATTCGGCGTAATAGCCATGAAGCCAGTTGTGGTAACGCCAGGCAAAGCTAGGGTCATCGCTACTGTTGGGTTGGTCGTATTGGCATTCTGAATAACCCCTAGATTATGAGACGTTTGATTAACTACGTAAACAAAAACTCCATTAGGCGTTACTTTTAAGTCCGCTACTCCCGACCACGCAACAGACGACAGTGTCGTTACCAGTATCGGATTTATGGTAGAAGCATCTCTAAAAACAGTCACAGGGCAATTAGTAGTATCGTTAGATACGTATAAGAAGCCACCATCTGGCGTTACCAATAGACGTTGAGGGTGCGTTCCTACCGTTAAGGCGGGCGTTAATACGGTTGGTGTTGCTGTGTCGGGATTAAAGACGCGTGATACTGTATTAGCGCCAAAATTTGCCGTGTAAAGATGCTGACCGTTAGGCGTGATTGCGATACCAAAAGGATTAGTACCCACCGTAACAGCCGTGCCAAGCGTTGGAAGCGTTGGCGATGCTGCGCCCTTAATCACTGCAACTGCATTTGCGTTTGCATCCGTTACAAATACATTAACGCCATTAGGGGTAATAGCTAAAAGACCGCTACCGCTATTGGAGAACGTTGAGACCGCTTCCAATAACGTGGGATTAGGCGACGCAGCATCTTGGAAAACATAGACAATGCCGTCGTTCTGGTCTGATATGTAAATAAAATTATTGTCTGGTGAAAACACCATTGAATGAACAGCGGTTCCAATTATAATATTCTGCTGAAATGTTGGCGAGCTTGATGAAGCAGCATTTATAACCGTAATTAGATTTGTTGTGCTACTCGCTACGTAAACATAGTCCCCATTAGGTGATATCGCGATAGCAGTAGGAAATGAACCAGCAGGTAAATTAAAAACTGGCCCTACAGAAGGCGTTCCCGTCGTGGCGTTTGATATAGAGGTAATGTTGCCGGCAGCATTTCCCACGTAGGCCCTACTTCCATCAGGTGTAATCGCTATCACATTAGGGTCTTGTGGTGCGGTTCCCATTGGTACAGTAAACCCAACTGTAGGCGTATCAGTATCAGCATTGATTAATACCGATACGTTAGAGCTACCCGTATTACATACAAAGGCTCTGTTAGAGCTTGGCGTAAGCGCAATAGCATTTGGCGCTAAACCGGTCGGACTTAAAGTTACAGTAGCCGAGACGGCTGGCGCTGTAGTCACCGCTGTTATTACTGAGACATCATTAGTAGTAAGGTTAGTCACCAACGCATGAGCAGACGTGCTGGTAATAACAATATGCTGAGGAGACGTTCCCACGGTAACACCTGCTGCCAATATGGTAGGCGTCGCTGTCGATACACCGGTGATAAATGTGACACTATTGCTACCAGTATTTACAACACCTGCCGTTGTTCCGTCAGCTGATATCGCAACATCACTAGGTGTAGTTGCCGCATTCAGAGTAGTCAATACAGTGGGTGTCGTAGAAGCACCCGTTAGGATAGTGACGTTAGCACTTGTAGCGCCATGGTCAGTAATATAAACCTGAGTACCATCAGGCGTTACAGCAATAGCGGTAGGGCTAGAGCCAGTTGCAATGGTTCTGGTAACGATAGGCAATACGAAATTAATCAGTTCCCCATTGCCATTTAGGTAAACATTATATGAAGATGCATTACCATCAGCGTCAATAATCTTGTAAGTCTGTCCCGTTGAAGGATTGGCTGGCAATACTAAAGTAACCGCATTTATCGTTGTGTTTGGCAGTAATACGCTATCGGTTGATAACACTTGATAATCAAAAGTGCCGGCAGCGATATTGTTAACGTTATCCTGAAACCCTGTGAAGCCATGCTGATATTGAACTGTCCCGATAAAATCATTGGTACCGGTGCCGTTAGATGTAAAAACCAATGATTCATTAAGATTAGTAGCCGCGATGGAATTGTTTTGCAGAGTAATATTACCAACGGTAATGGCGGTTAATCCTATTAATACAGGATTAAGCCCGATAGTGCCGGTAGACGTAATCGTGCCACCTGTTAAGTTTGGTGCTGCCGCCGTTATGGATGATACGGTAGTGGTAGGAATATTTACCCATGCACCTGCTTCATAGAAGGAAAACTCGTTTAAAGTAATATCGTAAATCATCATTCCATTAGCGGGCGTCAATGCAAGCTTTTGCGTAGTCGTCATTCTTGAAACCAGCAGTGCCCCAAGAACAGACTGTATTTCTAACGCGACACTTGCAGCTTGTGTTCCCACTTGCGTAATGGTACGAATAGAATCCACAGAGCCCCTTGGTGCGTTAAAGGTATCTGCAATCAAAACCGCAGTCGTGAACGTGGTTGGCGATACTAAATTAATCATAACTTTCCTCGAAAAATATTAAGTAACAGGAATAATGGAATACCAAATGTAATAGGTAGCGCCACTATTGCCAGTGATAAATGGTACCGTGTTGTTAGTGATAAACATTTGCTTGTTAGCGGCGTTAAGCGATGTGATTCCAACGGTTTGACCAGAAGTGCTACCAATATCGCTAGAACCAGAATTAACCACCGCGGCAGTAACGCCAGTCCCTGCAATAGGTGTTGCTGAATTAGCAGTCGTTGCAGCACCAGAGCCATACTGTAAGAACACCACGCCACCATTCGCATAAGCAACACTGTTAAAAGTAAGCTCTAAGGCAAATGAATTAATCACATACATCATGCCGGCCCCTGGTGCTGGTAGCCCAGGAATAGCAACCGCAGCCCCATTCATCGCTAAAATGTTCGCTGTGGTAATAGTGCCGGTTACATATCTAAAGCCAGTGGTAGCACCAGCGCTAAACCAAGTGCCATTAATGTATTCACGGATGACGCCTAACACAGTGTTGTAATATTCCATACCGTTCACTGGTGAGCCTGGGTCTGCGGCTAAGCTTGGTAATACAAATGCACCACCAGTCGTTGCCAATGTCACGCCCCCTACTTGGAAAGTACCCGATACGTTCAGCGTAGTGGTTGATAATTGAATAGCGCTGTTATTACCCAAACCATCTTGGATATTCTGTAAAGTGCTCGTTAGGCCACCGCCGTTATTGGTGCAAGTAATAAGGTCGCCGTAGGATGCTGCGGGGGATAAATTGGTTAAAATAGTCATCTATAAAGTGCTCCAATTGGCAGTTTGTAATAAAAAAAGTCTCTGATTTTCAGGCAAACAGGGAATACCATCGTCAGACCCGGACCAGCTAACCCAGTCATAAATGGGCAGTAATTGCCATACAGCAGGCTGATTGTTGGTCCATGTCACTAATGTCGGTTGCTGCAATCGTGGTTCACGAATCGGTACTGGGTCTGGCGGTAATATAGGGGGCCGTAATTGCTCATTAGGCTTATCCGCATACCATCTACCGACATAAAATCCTGTCCATACAATTGCGTTACCACGCCATTCCATTTGTCGCACTAAATCACTGCGCTTATGGACAAAGCCTGTGTAATCGCAGATACCTAGCGCCTGAGGGGCGTCTTCATCAATGTTGACATGCTTACCATGTGGTCTATACGTCATTGCTGCGCCCACCCTTGCATGTAATCGCCATAGATGCGTAATGGCACGCGTTCGCGGTCCTCTTCACCTGCTGCTCTGTAAGACATCTCAGCGTCTGCTTTTAATTGCGGCAATACGTTCGCGATAGCAGGATTCTTAATGGCTTCCTTAAGACCTAATGCATAAGCTAATGCTGAACATAATGGCTCTAAGAATCTGGCGGGTACCTCTGCGTTATTCAACATAGCGCCGATATCCTGCAACGCTTCCCAGAAAGTGATATATAAATTGTTGTAAGGCAGTACGGGTGTTGGCCACAGATAAACAATTGGATTCACTTGTCTATCTACATAGAAGCTTGTTGGGCGCCCTATCTGATTCTTCATCGGTAATGCGGTGTATTCAAACTCTGACAAGCGTGTGACGATAACGTCGTTAAGAGCTGTATTAAAATAAAGCTCTTCAACACTGAGCGTGACTTCAGACCAGGTTCCCCATGTAAGTCCTGTCATAGCGACCCAATTAGGGGTCGTGATAGTTGACCATGTGAGTGCTGTGCTACTGGCAACTTGTCTCACACGAAACACATTCGCAGGTACGGGTACAGGGATAACAAACCAGGTTAAAACGCTTTGGGTATAAGTTTGTGAGGGGATATTAAGGGCTGTAAACCAGTTCACATTGTCTAATGAATATTCGCACACGAGCGTGTAATTAGCGGTCCTAGCAGCCTGAACGCCTACCATCGCAATGGCATATTGCGCGACACCCCAGTTATAGCTGATATAACCGTTAGGGTCCGTTTGGGTGCAAGCGGTTGCTGGATTATAATCAAAAGCAAAGCTTGCGTTACCACCCGCTGATGAGAATGCTATGCCACCAAGATTGCGGATGGATGTTCTAATGGTGGCAGTTTTAATGTCAATCGCATTAGGCGGTAAATTATAAGCGTTCTGATTAGGGTTAAGCCCAATCATGCCCTTACGGATTGTCCAGAGATTGTTACGCTTATTAGGCCATTGCTGAATAATGAAGTTTAATGAGCGTTGAGCGGCTGCGATTTTTTGTTGGGTAATTTCAGATGGAATAATACCGATACGCTCGTAAGCGTCTTCAATTAACTCTTTGCTCTGTGGAGAGCCAAAGTTGTATGTTCCGCTAGTGGTGGGAACAATTTGACCATTGACCGGTACAATCGACATTCACTCATACCCTATCAGTGCCCGTGATGAAAACTTTTTGCAGTTTCAGCTAAAATGGCGCGTTTACGTAGCTTTTTGTTCTTGGAATGTTCAGCCTTTTCAAGCTTAGCACTGGGAATTTTTTCTCCGCGAGGCACATGCAAACTTCGATGTAACGCACCCTTATTCTTGGAAAACGCTTCCTGTACCCACATTTTCTTAGCTCTGCCCATTACTTAATCCCTTGTTGAACAAATGTTGCTACTAAAGAGCCTGTAGTGGCTGCGGTAATCGCAACCGTTACGTAACGTGTTGGATAGTTAAAGTAACCAGCCTGTGAACTCGTTGCCGCTGACATCACTAATTGAAAAGCTTGCGCATTATTAGGTTGCGGGACTGTCAGACCCGTTAACACCGTTGGACTTGTAACCGTGGTCACATCATCTAAAGTGGTTTCAAAGCTATAGGTAATGGTTCCGGTCACAACTACCTGCACTGAAAAAGCAGCGTTTGGCGCATAGTAATCATAGAGATACCATTGCGTGCTTCCGGTAGTGCCAGAGCCAACCGATAATGCGGTGACAGCAGCGCCTACACTAACAGAGGTGACTGTATCGAATAATTTAGTGGTATAGACTGTATTAGCATTTGGACCTGCGCGAGTTTCTGTTTGCACAGCGCCTAAGTAGGTTCCAGTAATCGTCACGTTCACCAGATGCAAATCATTAGCAGACGTTAAACTAACGGTGCGAGACACAGCTCCGAAGCTAATGACAGATGGATTAGTGGAAACTAATAAGCTGCCGTTTAATACAAGCGTTGCAGCACCGGCCGTTGTTTGCAGTTGCGTAACAGCGGTAGTACTTGCAGCAGCCCAGGTATAAACAACAGGTTTTCCCATCTATACAAGCTCTCCGATTAATGGCGCTATAGCTTCAACAACAGGGATAGCAGCTTCTACCGCTTGCCCAAAAGGACTTGCTTCAGCAGATTTTAATAGGTTCAACACGTCGGTATACGCTTGTGTTGCACCATTTAAAATATGCAAATTGTTAGTAGACGTAATCTTGTCGGTCGCAAGCTTGCTGATAGTGGTTTCAATATCAGTCACATAGCCGCTATGAGTTTTAATCTGAGCTGCCAGTTCTGCAATCTTTGCTTCGATATCCTGAATAAATGACATAAAACACTCCTTGTTTAAGCAACCGTTGGAATTACTCTGAACCAAATATACCAATTAATAGTTCCTGCTCCACCGCCTGTAAAAGCGGCCGTATCATTGGATAAATATATTGCTAAATTAGCCGCGTTTGCCATGGTGGTTTGAATGCTTATGGCGGTCATGGTAAAGAAAAGGCTGCTTGTAGCGGTATATTCTCCAGCCGGAATTGTGGAAGCTGCTTGAGGACCAGCCCCATGAGCAACGTTGCCATACTCTAATATAGTAATGCCACCACCAGCATATCCTGTTCCGGTGCCAACAATTTCATACGCAAACTTTTCTACAAGATATGTAACATTGGCGCCTGGCGCTGCTAATATGCTGATAGGGACAGCATACATTCCGTTTAATTGGGCAGATGTAAATGTGCCCGTTGCATACTGAATGCCGCTTGGTGCTGAAGCCTGAGACCAAATGCCTCCAGTAAAAAATTGTACAGACCCAAGCGTCGAATCAAACACTTGCATCCCATTCACAACAGGCGTTAACGCATTCTTCTGCGTGGTTGTCATGCGTGGTAATACAAATCCACCAGTCGTCGATTGAATTTCTAAGGCAGCATCAATTGGTAGTGGAGGATTACCAACCGTTGTCATGACTGGAGGAACATCATTTGAACCTCCAGTAACAGATTTAGTATCACCAATCAGAACCGCAGTGGTAAATGTCGTTGGGGACGTTTGATTAATTCCCATGATTTCTCCTAGTTAACCACTATTACGGACCATTAGAACCGTAAGATGCGCGGAAGTTTGAAATACCGAATGAATAACGTTCCACAGCTTTTGCTAACAAGTTGTCAGTAGAGAAGTCTGTGTAAACATCGGTTTCAATTGCTTCACGAATATAATGTTTAAAACCATCTGGTGCATCTGTATTGAGGAACCAAGCGTTAGGAGCAGTTAAATATTGATTAACTCTGTAACCCTGTGGAACCGCAGATACGTTGTAAACAGCGGAAATATCGTTATTCGCAGTGTTCGTTCTGAATGCAGATGCTAACAAACGTTCAGCAACAAATTGTCCTTGTGGTGCAACAATTAATTTTTCTGGTTTCGTTTGTACAATTAAACCCGCTTGGTCTTTGAACTGTTGGATAGCGATAATAGCGCTTTCTAACGATGCTTCATTTAAATCTGCATCAACAGCAGGTTTATTTGCAACAACGCCACCATCAATTGGGTGAGACACCGAATACAATGCTTGACCGTCACCGATAGGAAACGCTGCTAAAAATCCATTATTGAGCACGGATGCGCCAAGAATTTCTTTGGTTTGCGCCATCGATTTCTTTAATGCGCGTACCATTAATGGGAATTTTGTCTTGTATAAATTATCCGTTATCGCCTGTCTCGTTATGTTAAACGAAAGGGCAACGTATTTATGCACATAAGAAGTTATGATGCGTTGGCCCATGGTATCAACCGCAGTGGGTGAACCTTCAGCACGAATTTGTGCTAAACCTAACATCTTCATTTCAACTTCAATCTCAACAGCTTTATCAGATTCGTATGTCTCGAAAATGTCAGACCATTGTGATGGATATAACGGATAATCACCAAAAACCGCAGCTAAGCCGGGTCTTAGAAGATTAGCGATTGCAGTGGTATTAATTGCCATGAATAATCTCCTTAGATTCCAGCTGTGCCGGTTCCGCCTTTGTAAATGTGGTTGTTGATTAAAAATAATCCGTTATTAAATGCAAGACCGAAGTTATTACCTGGGCGTGGAGTTAAACGAATTAGCTTTAGTTGAAGAGTCGCCGTTACCGCTTGTGTTGCTAAATCGCAATATTCGCTAGACTGTCCAGAAATAGTACTTCCGCCAGCACCAAGATTGATGTTGTAGTTGTAGTTAAGTTCTGACTGATAAGTAGTGGCAACGTTTACACCAATATTGATAGTGTTAACATTGGTGGTGACTGTGCCCGTTCCTTTTACCTGAGCATCGAACAACACATTAGGGTCGTCCACTACATAGGCAACAGGATTCTGCCCTAAATAAGTAGGAGTAGAAGCCGCCCAATAAGCAGAGCGTTGGAACGTATTAGAAGCATCAAAATATTTGCAGCCAAAGAAAACACCGATAGTGGCGTCACCGACTGCGCATTTTTGGATAGTTCCGTCTACGGCGAGCTTAACTAAGTCGCCCGTGAAAATAGAAGTGGCATATGAGGCAAGAGTGCCAGTCAAGTTACCATTAATGAAATATTCGCTGTTTTGACCAGTCCAGAGAGAACCGTCTAAATATTGACGTGGCTGAAAGCCGAAAGGTGCATCAGTTCCGTATGACATGAAGCAGACTCCTAGATAATCTGTGCTAGTAACAAGGTTTCCCTTGCATGGTCCTGATTGGCTCAGGTTGCCATCTGATTACTAGCCAGATTGACTCTAGTGCCTGACGTGCGAGAGCACGCTGTCACTGCGCTTTTTATCGAGGAAGCTCCTCTATCCTAATTCTAGCTTAGGAGGGCGTAAGGGTAGTTTTTTACGGGGGTACCAGCCCACTCAGATAATCTTAGCACCCTGTACAAAATTTGTACAATAGTTAAGAAGGCGTTACGCGTGCTGCTCTGGACTTTGAAGTCTCAGAAGCATTCCTAACAGGAATACCAGGTTCGCCCATAAAGTTGTCGGTCCCTGGCATCGATGTCATCACCTGATAGTTATGGTTAGCAATACGCTCCATTTCTAGCTTGCCAAGCTCTTCAGCACGTTCACAGAGCACTAAGCCGCTATGGAATATATAGTTGCTCATATGGTCTAGGCGACCAAAGAAGTCTTTGAACACCATGTCAGGATGACGCGCGGCCGGTACTGGCATCCAACCTTTGCGTCTGGTTGCCACCATGCGGGCAGTATCAGGCTGGTTTTGAACGCTTTCACGTATCCAACGATATTCAGTCCCTGCTGGGATAATCTCTGGGTCAATATAAAGCGGGTCAGAGCCGTTCATGCTCATCACGGCACGCTTATGCGCTTCTCGCTCATCGAATGCTCTGGTCTCTTCGAAACGGTTAGTTAAGTCTCTTTCGTCATGCTCTTGCTTACGATTGCTAATATCCTTTTTACTCATTGTGGTCTCCTTATGAAAATAACTCTTTCAGCATGTCTGTGATGCGGTAAATTACATTGCGCTTTTTAGGCTCATCACTTTGCATGGGTGTTAGGATTGGCTCCGGCTTTTTTTCCGGAACTTCTTGCTTGCCGATATCTTCTTCCATCATCTTCGAATCCTACGATGGCCGTTGTTGCGCTCATCTTCTTTACGGTGATTTAAGTAATCTTCATCCTTAACACCTAAACGTCTAGCCATATCGGCTTCGTCTGCTGTTAACGTTGGCTGTCTTGGGCTGCCACCACTTGATTGACCGCTGTAACCACTTCTTGGTGCTACCGTTCCTCTTCCTGATTTCATTTGTAAATCCCTTCCTCTTGATTGATATTTATTCTGCTTAACAGCCTTAATGTGCTCATTCAGTAAGTCGAAGTATTCGCGTGACATAATCTTGTCGGCTTGACCCGCTCTATAAAGATTGTTATCAAAGACATTGCAGTAGGCGTGTACTTCATTAGCCATTTCATCGTCGTAGTTATCGCTAGAAGGATGGAACCAATCATTCTGGCTGGCCCATTCCTGCACTTCGCGTTCACGAGTAGGTGGCGTGTATTGTTGTTGCTGATAATGCGGCTGCTGGTAAACTTCTTGCTGAGCCTTCATATTGTTAAGCTGTTGGAATTCAGAAGTTGCCATTGAGAGCGCAACATCGGCATCTGCTTGCGCCATGATGTCGCCTGATTCAAGAGCGCGTATCTTTTGCTCTTTAGCGGCCATTAACCTTTGCTGTACTGATTGGTCGTAATGGTTCAATGCAGTTCTAGTTGACACATCAGTCATGGCGCGTAAGCGGTCGTTTTCTTCTCTGATAGCTTTGAGCTCATCTAAAGCGTGCCACTTCTCACGCTGAGCCTGACTTAAGCGTTCCCCGATATTGACCTTTTTCTTTTTGGGTTTTTCTTCAACCGGCTGGGAAGCTTCCTCTTCTTGAGCTTGTGTTTCTTGCTGGCTCTCCAGATTCTCTTCAGGCTGAGACTGTTCATGCTCTTCAGAACCTTCATTGTTGTCTAATTCTTGATTATCCGTATCTTCATATTCACTCATCTGATTCTCCTTAATCTCTGGTTACGTAACTTGGGTCTTCTACGATTCCTAACACGCGGTCATCTGGAATAATCTGCATAGGAATACCGCGATAATTGATTTGTGTGCCTTCATTGCGGGGAATGATTACCCAGTCCCCAACTTTGCACCAAGGGCCGCTACGCTTAAATCTATCGCCTTGATAAGCTTCTGGACCTTGCGCAACCACTAAGGCAACGCATGAGCGCCACTTGTCATTAGCGGTCACAGAGCTTGGTAATGCGATAAACATGGGCTTGCCATCAGCACCTAAGATTGCATTACCTGCATCATCTTTTAGGCCGTGAACATCTTCTGCGCGAATGTAGAGCTTGACTGCCATGTGATAACCGGCAGGTCGTGGGGGTTCAAAATCTAATAGGCCTGAGGCATCTATTAAATGTGTTTTGATTAACTCTTTTGCCTCTGCTTCTTCGTGAGGCTCAATAAAACTCAGCTTTGGTTCCGTCATTCTTTTCTCCCTCTTCGTATAACCGTGTGGTTTTAAACGTGTCATCGAATATCTTTTTAACGATATCCTCTGACTCCTTTAAGCCCTGCAATCTTCCTAGCAGTAACTTGTATTCTTCAAAATCTTTGCAGTTGCCAGATGTTAGCCGTGTAGCCACTAACACCTGGCGTTCGCGTATTTTAAATAACAAACCATCACAGAACTTTAGAATCAAAACAGATTGTTCCGAATGACTCGTCCTGCACCTTTTGGTTTGCCGCTTGCAGTCGCTGCGTTATGGCGAATCTTGCCAACGCCGCCTGCCGCCATTCTGGTTTCACCACCAGCTGCTTTATGATGTGTATGACCGCCACGCTTCATAACGCCGCCGTAAGCGTGACCACCTTCGGCAAATATTTGCCCATGGTTCTTATCATCTAAGCCACGCTTAGACTCATGGCGTGAGCTTGGCTTACGAACGGGCTTTTCACCGCGCATTTCTGATTCATAGTTAAAATTAGGTCTCTTATGCGATGGTCTTTCGCCAACCATGTGGTGTTCGTAAATAGTTCCACCAGAAGCCTTATGCTTTTTCATATGTCCCCCTTTTCTCATAGGTTGTTGTGCTTGCGCCACTTGTGGTGCAACTGGTGCTACAGCTTGACCGAATGGGCCGCCCGCTTGGATGACTCCGCCATCTGCATGATGACGCTTATGATGCACATGGCCACCATGACGATAATTACCTTCTTCATGAATCTCATGTTTCACCTTGTTCAGGTTGGCTAGTTCTTTCTTATGCATGGCTGCCCGTGCCGCATGATGCTTATGCTGAGCGGTATGATGCGCATGACCGCCCTTCTTCATGATGTCTCCGCCAGAAGCCTTTCCTCCCTCAGCATGACCACCTTCTGCGTAATGATGGTGATGAGATTTACCACCACGCTTCATGTGTTCAAATTCACGAACGGTTTCTACATTCAGCTTTGGCGTTCCACCATGCTTTAGGCAATCAGACTTTCTACGGCTCATATGGGCCATTGCAGGCGCTTTTTCGCGATGCGGGATATGTAAGTCGGTTTGACCATGATTAAGCTTATGATGCTTAGCGTGGCCACCACGTTTCATCTTGCCATCTTCAGCCTTTCCACCCTCGGCGTGGCCACCTTCTGCATAAGGACGCATCTTGGTATGGTCATGCGTTGACATGCTTTCAGGCACTTTATATTTAGCCCCTTTCATTTCATGGCCTAACATTCTATGCGCTTTGTTTCTTAAGGAATCTTCACCGTGATAACCGGAAACCCATCTTTCACTCATTTATATTGCTCCAACATGTGGTTGTACTGATTTATGCTCAGCGAGCGCGATATCAACTTCATGCTTCTCGCTGGCAATTTCTCTTTGGCTTTCCGTTTTAGCCGTTTCAGATTCAAACTTAAGTTGTGCTTTAAAGGCTTCCGTTTCCGCTTTAAGTTTGTCTGCTTCATCCTTCAGATGTGACGCCTCCCTACGTTGTCCAATTTCCATGACCATGACTTTGTCAGGATTAAGTTGTTGCTCTGCTTTTTCGGCTGCGGCTTTTGCTTCAGCGGCCTGCGCTTCTGCATCTTGTTTGGCAACCATGTTCTGCACTTCAGGGTCAGCGATTAACTGCTGTACTTGTTCATCCGGTATTTCTGGTAATTGGATTTTCGCTACCTGTTCCTGAAGCATTTGTTCTAGCTGTGGTTGCATTTGTTGTTGCAGCATTTGCTTGGCGGCATCAGCAGGAATACCTTGTGACTCCAGCATGAACATTTGTTGCTGAATAAGTGGTTGCATTTGTTGTTGAATCTGCTGTTCTATTTCTTGGGTTTTCTTTTGCTTGAAAATAGTCTTGAAGGCTTTGAAAGATTTATGCATTTGTTCGTGCAGTAATACTGTCGCATAAACTTGCGGGTTCCCCATGACTAATGGATTCTGAGAAAATGCATGATGTACCGAAATGTGTGAGTCGTCGTCCTGGAAGAGCTTCACAGTGATTTCTTTCCCTGCTAGCATCAGCATATTCTCAGCCATAGGGTCAATCGACATTGGCTTTGGCTTTTCAGGCAATAGCTTGTCGATGTTGTCAACATTCATTGCTTGATACATCCGATGATAGGCTTCCCGCATATCATGGATTTCCGGATTAGATTGCGCTAATTTAAGCAATGCTTCATTGCGCATTAACCTATGTGTACTCGTCAGTACATTAGGGTCTGATACCGGAACAATGCTTACCTTATCGTTAAAGTCCTTCTTCATGATGGCAGTATCTTTCCCTGGTACTGCAAACGGATAAGGGGCTTCTTCTAAATATTCGCCAAACAGTTCAAAGAGCAAGCGAAGCTCATATCCTAATGAAACATGTAGTGAGCGTAATATGGAAGATTGTAATTTATTGGCCACTTCTAACAATGCCAGCGTAGTCCCTACAGGCATGTTGCTACCCATCTCCGGAATTTCCGTTTCCGCAGTGGAGACCAATGTAGCGGTGTCTTGCTTGAGTTGCGTTCTGAGCTCTAATAGAACCGCGGATGGCTCAGCATAGGGCATTGGCATGATGCATTCAGCCAATGACATTCCACCGGTTTCAACTTCCAACCATTCAGCAGGACCGACAGCCTTGTCGTTATTTTCGATGCTCATCCCTCGCATCCTTAACCCACCTGGGAAGTTCTTAAGCGTTGCAGCATCGACCAATTGCCGCGTAATGCTCGTTAGGGTAATGGCGTTTGAACCCATGATTTGGGATAGACCCAATGAGTAAATGCCAAACCCTGGTAAGTAGTAGTAATGAACATAGTGCTCAATACGTTCGTACTTATCATCACTCTCTTTCCAGTTCCGTCTGATAGAGACCACCTTCTTAGTCACGCAACATACGGTGACTATATAGGGACGAGGAATGTCACGGTCCTTGTTTTTTACCTTTCCTCGCTTCTTCTTTGGCTCCACGTCATCAATATCCATATTGACGTGGGACTCATAGAATTTGAATAAAGATTTGTTCTCATGGGCATCCGTTTGAACGCCTTCCATCTTAGAGATGCTCTTGCTGACTTTTGACTTTTCTTCATCGTTATCATCTGAGAGTTTAGGTAAGTCAAAATCAATGAAGTCACCAGAAGCTTGCCTGAGCAATACATCCTTACGGCTTAAGAAGACCACTTCAGTCATTCGGTCTGAGCTATTAATAGAAGTGGCGTGGTTATTGATAATGAAGTCTTGGGGAGGGATAAAGCGGGCTAAGGGACGACTCACTATAGGGTCTTGATAGACTTTCCTAAAACCACACCCCATCAAGCCAACAAACATGATGAGACGTTCTGAGTCAGAATAGTAATCCTTGTCCTTAACCGTCAGGTACCAATTCATGAACATCTTGACGCGTTCACCCTGGTCTTCTACTTCAGGGGTTGGGCTGCCGATAATCTCTGAGCGAGCAGGTCCGCTAGCCGGAAATAATTCAGCACGAGCTGTCGAATAGAAGTGCAATAGGGCAGTCGATAGGGTCGCATCAACAGCAGAGCAGGCGCGCATGAATGGCACGTCTCGGAACTCTTCCACTTTAAAACCTAGATACTTCATACCCAGAGTCATGGTGTTTTCCCACTCTGAGCGGGACTCTAAGTCTTGCTTAATATCATCTAGTAACCTAGCTGCAATACTGGAAAGCTTTTCTTCTGAGATATCTTCGGCAAGGTTAGCGTAGAAGTTAGAAGTAGCCTCTGGGGACGTTTCATCTTCCCCAGAGTTATCCTGGCTACCCATATCAAAGCCTTGAGGTGCAATCCGAGCAATAGAGTTAGGCCCACGAGAAAATGGTGCATTTTGTGCAGCGGGATTAAGAGGAGACGGGTTAGACATCCTGCTAGCAAACCTCAGTAATTAAACCAAAAGTATTACAGCGCGTGCGCGCTTGACTAACAGGATAATATTAGCAAGGTCAGTATAGTTGAGGTGGCTAAATAATGGAAGGGCGGTATTAAGGAATCCTTGATAGGCAGCTGTACGATTTATCCGTACAACTAAGCAGAAAACCTCAGTTATTTTTTGAGGTTCTCCCTTTTAGTCGAGAACTGTTTTGAATTTGCGACCTATTTAAGGAGTGGAATTCCCGGCTACATATATCCGGGAACTTTTAGCCTACCGCCACGCGGGCTTAAGAAATAGTTTATAGGTTATATTTATCAACATAAAAACAATAAAAATACTGAAATAATCAATCAATAATAATTGTAAATTAATTGCGAGAGATTGCCCTCTGCATGTAACGGGCAGCTCTAAGTATTGAAAGCAGCAATTATTTGTGGTATATGGCTGGCCGCCAGGCGACGGGATTCAAACCCGCATCTTCCCTACGACAAGTAAGGGCTCTAGACCGTTGAGCTACGCCTGACAATAAAAGGAGCGCGGCAGATTGCCATCCCCCTTATAACAGTTTTTGTTTGCTACTCGCGAATTGCGAATGGTTTTGAACTATCCGGGATTTCCGGATAGTTGCTATACTTGCGTGGCAGCAATAGCGACGCGGACAGTGACACGTCGATTAACTCGGTAACGGTGGTGATGCGCCAGATGAGAGAGGAAGTAGTTCATCTTTTCAAGAGACCGTCGAGGGTCAAACGGGTTTGAACACAGACACCCGGTAAGCCCCCTAAGAGTGCAGACTGAGGTGAAAAATTAGCCTCATGAGTCAAATATCGGAAAATTCTGGAAGTTGGCGCAATTCCAACCTATTGCTGCACTTCTTGACACGTATGTGTATCTACTATAATATTCCACCATTATTGGAAGGAGTATTAAATGACTACAAGCATATCAATCAACACAGCTTGCGGCCATTGTCTTGCATTAGGAATGGCTTGGCATTTAGATAATGGGTTCTGGTCTATATTCTTTGAAACATTATTAGGCTGGATTTATGTAGCTTATAAGATAACTGAGAAGTTTTGGCCAATATAGAGATAAATAAATGTTATACATGGGGTTGCTAATAGCTTGTATTGTTATGGGGATAGCTTTATGGGCGGTATGGAGTGATGGCAGATGAAAGTTAAAGAATTGATTGAATTATTATCTAGATATGAAGATAAAGATATGCTGGTTGTGATGCGCGACCATATTGATACACCTATTCATGAATGTTCAACCATAAGAGGGATTCATGTTGATTATGACGAAGAATTAGGCGAAGAAGTAACGGTGATTGAATCGAGCAGTCCTTACAATGAATAACAATCCACCAGACTTCCTAAAAGAAGGCGTTCATGTGCAAATGCTTATTAATCGCGGCGTCGGAAATAGCCATAAAAGTTCTAAGCGTTGGGTTAATAAACTGATATCTAAGAATGTTCAGCAATATAATAAAAACATTGAAATTTTGATAGACCAGCAAAATCATGTTCATAATGCTGATATTCGCTTATATGCCTGTATTAATCCTAGAAATATGAACGAAGCCATTAAATTATTTAAACATAAGCAGATTGATGCTATGTATAAACCATTCCTAGAAGATTGGTATTTTCACATAGATGTTAAGAATCAATTCATCTCATGCCTGATGAAGCCAGAAAGCAGGATTAGAAAATACTATCTGATTGACTTGGACACTAAAGAGCCTGGAATATTAGGCCAGACAAATGATTATTGTTATTCAGAGAATATAACAGTTGCACACAAATATGAAACGCCTAACGGTTATCATTATATTTGCGAGCCTTTTAATGTTGAAGCTATGCAAGTATTTCTAAATCCACCGTCTGAAGTAAAGAAAGATGGCTTGATGTTGATTAATTCTTTAGATTGGAATAGTAAATGAATAACAGTGAAATTATTATAAGCCTTATTAATAGTGGTTATGTTACTAGAAAAGTTAATACCATGACGCTGCATGGTGAGGCGTTTCATAAAATGGCTTTTTGTGACCCCAAGACACTTGAGTCATTAGTTTATTATTGGGAAAATGATGATGGTGATATTGTAAGGGAAGAATGGTTAAGAGAGTTTGCTGAAGAGAAACAACAATTACTTGGGGAAGAAGTTAAGGCAATAGCGGGGACAATAGATGACTAAAGAAATGATATCAATGAGCGGCATAGCACGCATGTCTAGCGGTTCTTATTCTACCCCTAATTTTGGAGGTAGTATTGCTTCAAGGTATGACCCGGACCCTAAGTTCAGAACATTTGGCCCACATCTTCATTCAGATAAGGACTATATATGGGTAAACTATAAAGATGACGATAAGCTAGACAGACAAACCCTTTCGTCAGCAAGAGATATAGGGTATGTCCCAGCCCTGGCATCTGAGCATCCAAACCTAAAGGATTTTGAATTTTATTCCTGTTACGAAATTAAGAGTGACTGCATTCTCTGTGAAGATTACGCCTTGATGTGGAGACCAAACATTAAGGAATATGATGGAGAGAATTTACCGTTGGAGAGCAGTACGGAAGAGCCAATACTTGCGTTGCCACCAGGAATGAAGAGATTAGAGGCTAAGGCTGATGACTAAAGAGCTAGAGATAAAAACCAATACTATATCAGCAATTTTCCCAAGGGATGAGCTTGAAACTAGGCTGCGCACCATCTTCACAGGAAGCGATTGTTACGGCTTAAATCCACCAGCACACTTATTGCATTCCGACAAAGACTATTATTTCGCACGATATTCCATTGATACTCGCGGCAAAGAAGGCGATAGCGCTAATCTTGAATATTGTCGCGATAAAGGATGGATGCCAGCACTTGCTAGCGAACATCAGCCATTAATCAAAGATAGCGGCTATACGATAAGTGCCGATAGGATTCATTATGAGGGACTTGTATTGTTATGCAAGCCTAAGATGCGAACCTATAGCCCTGCTCTTGAGAATGGTCAGAAAGAGTCTCAGAAAGCATTGGAAGAGTTAAAGAATAAATTAACTGAAGAGATTAAGAGATTGCTTTAATAATCTTATTACCATCTTCGTCATAAGAAACAACCCTGAATCCTTTGCGCCCTAACTCTTTCCAGTTTCTAATAAGCTTTCTATAGTGTTCATTATTCATATCTTCGCATGGTTCAAAATCAGGGATATTGTCGCCTGTGTATCCTTTGGAGAAATAAGGAATCCAGCCATCGTTCCAATAAACAGCTACAACTCCTTCAGCATTGCAGCGCATGTCCCACTTATAATATTTCTTATCACTCATTCTGCAATTGCTTCAACATCTAACTCTTCTGACACTCTCTTCTCAGCTATAGCAAACTTTTCTTTAAGCTGACGCAGCTTACGCCAATCATCCAGCTCTACTTTAAGCGCTTTCACATGCTCATTCTTTAAGTCTTCACATGGTGTCCAATTATCAGGAACATAATGCATAGTAAACTGGCAACCATTACCGTCAAAGCCATGACTAGTAGCCCAGTTAAGCAGATGTCTTCTACCTGCTGACACCCATTTACCATCACTATAAATAGCTTTATAGCCATCTGCATCACATCTTAAGTCACCATTGTTGTAAGTCATTATCTCTCTCCGCATCCCTCTCCGCCATTTTTAAAACTATAACTCTTGTCCTAATAATATCAGCATTGATAGGTGTTAAATTATTCTGTTCAACACTAACACAATAATATAATGGTGACGGCATTATTTTTGAATGAAGATGGCCATGAATATTCAACACACATCGTCTCTTTTCACCTTGCATATTGTAAGGATGCACCGGAACATGTGATAGGATACAATCATCCCAAAATTTAACGCCATATATCTTCTGAAAGTATTTAGCATACTCAGTTACCGGATACTGGTCATGATTGCCCATGACTAATCGTTTATTGCCGTTAAGTCTATCAGCAATAGCTATATTCTGCTTACCGCCAAAACAAAAGTCACCTAAGTGATAAACTTTGTCTTGTGGTTTAACTACCGAGTTCCAACACCCCACAAGAGCTTCATTCATTTCTTCAATAGTGGCAAATGGACGAGCTTCAGCTTCGAACTGAAGGATGTTTTGGTGCGAAAAATGAGAGTCTGAAGTAAACCAAGTTTGATGCATATTATACCCCCACTAAAATATTAGGCGGTATTGGTATAGCTTCCCCATTTGCCGTTGGTCGCCATAGATGCAAGCAATAGGGATGATTGTTAATGTATTGTGACTTAGGTGGATGTAATTGCATAACGCAATCTTCAGGTTCCCAGAAAAGTTCCTTTATTCTATGCATTTCTGGCCATGTCGGGCACCGCGGTTTCCTATAGTTACGCAACGATACTGAAACATGCTCCCATTCATAGTAGTGCGAAGCTATGCAAAGAAAGTATATCTGCTCGCAAGGGACACTAAAAACCCCATCGTCACCATAGTGACCATCCTGTCTAAATTCTTCTGGATATCGAATCATGATTATTCCATAAATAAGGTGAGAGCCCTGCGGAATTTGCCGCACAACCAACCGAGCCGGCACGCCTGATTATTCTCGCTATAGTCGAAAATAGGCTCCCTAAAAAAG
>Ga0137404_10000062_pt1 | contig 56855 bp, 46 predicted proteins | sample CZOMad2_1_16fung_FD_108285 | JGI IMG/M metagenome (GOLD analysis project Ga0137404, IMG submission 108285) | Vadose zone soil fungal communities from Angelo Coast Range Reserve, California, USA - CZOMad2_1_16fungal (Illumina Assembly) | ecosystem: Environmental > Terrestrial > Soil > Vadose... | reverse complement strand
TGAGCTAACCGAGCGTCGAGTCTACGACGGCCAGCGGGCTATCGTTCGAGACATACGTCACCGCCGTCAAACCCAGCATGCTGCGTAGTTTGTCTGCCGGCACGTCCTTGATTGGACCAGGCGCGGGCGCTGTGCCGGGTGCGGGTTGCGGAAAGGCCGTCGAACGCGCCGTGTGGAAGGTAACGTTGCCTTCTACCTTTTGCAGGATCTGATGAATGTGGCCGTTGAGCACCGTGATCGATCCAAACCGCTTGAGATAAGAGAGAGCCTGGGCGCCGTCTTCCGTGCCCCAACCCCACTCAGGGTAAGCAGTCCACAAAGGGACATGGGCGAAGACGACGATCGGTGTGCTGCTTGAGAGTCCCTTGACGTCTTTCTCCAACCATTCCAATTGATCGTTTCCCAGTTGACCCAGTCCGCTGCCTCCGAGCCCGGTTCCGCTTCCTTGCTTGAGGTTTAAGACATTGATGAGCCCTATGAAATGCACCCCTTGATAATCGAAACTCTGCCAACCATTGCCCTGGGTCCCCTTGCCGTAACGCTCGAGATAGATCTTTCCGTCATCGGAGAAGACATCATGCTCGCCGGGGATGTAATAAACCTGGCTCGCTTTCGCGCTCTTGAGGACCTGGGTGGCCGTGTCGAACTGTTCCGGTTTCGAAAGATGAGTGATATCACCGGTGTGAATTAAGAAAGCTGGTGGATCCTCTAATGCGTTGATCCGGTTAACGGCTTCCTGGAAGGTTTTCGTTACGTCCTGGTTCGGCTCCTTGTTGAAGCCGATATGGCTGTCACTGATCTGGACAAAGCTGAATTGGCCCTTCCGTCTTGCGCCGGGCACGAGACCACAAGATGAAAGGACACCCGCACTCATGACCCAAACCAGTCCCGTACCTGCCCACGCCATGCATTTAAGGAAACTGCGGCGCTCAAGTTCGTTGCTTTCCTGATCTTTGTTCACTTCATCAGACATCGGTGTGTCTCCTTTTCAGATTACTGGACGACGATCTGGCCGGTCATTTTCGGATGAAGGGCGCAGAAATAGTTGAACGTACCTGGAGCGCTGAAGGTAAAGGAAAACTGATCGTCCGTATCCATGGGGCCCGACTTAAAGCGCTTATCATTTTCGTTCACGGTGTGCGGCACGTCATCACGGTTGATCCAATTCACTTTTGTTCCTGCCTTAATCGTCAGTGTGGCCGGCGCGAAGGAAAAGTTTTCAATAACGACCTGGTTCGGAGCAGCGCCGGCCTGCATTTTCTTGGGCGCTATCGGAGGTTTTGCGGGCATGTTCATATCTGACATGCCCATATTTGCATTTGGACTTGCCGTTGGCGGAGCGCTCGTCTGAGATTCCGGGTTACTTCCCTGGCCGTATTCCGTTCCACTACTCTGAGTGCACGATGTAAGAAATAGACTCAGCAGACCGATCATCGCGATGAGCGACATGTTTGTCTTCAAACTATTAAGCATTCCTGGTTTCCATTGCATTCTGTTTTGCTTAGCTCCAGCGCAAATTGGATCAACGTTGGAGTAAGCGCACCCGTCAGGAGGAATAATTTAAAAGCCCTCACAAGCGCGCTTACCTCCCGAGGCTGGTTTAACCCCTTTTTTAGCCCCCTTGCTCGCCAGCCTCGATTCAACTACTTCATTCCCTCCGCTTCGTATACCGACCAAGACGCCGAAATATTCCCGGCGCCATTGTTCTTGTTTGAAAACCTAAGTGTTGAAGAAAGAGCTGCGAGAGCTTGAGGAAACAAGAAGTGCAAAATTACGATCAGACGTGACTGCAATAAAGGCGATTCGCTCGGAGACCTAACAGGCCCTGAAAAACCAGGGGCACCGATCAAGAAGACATACGAGCCACGAACACACACTAAAGAACATGAAATACCACCAATAACAACGCGCCTTGTTCGTGTGGTTTCATGCTGGTTCGTGTAATTTCGTGGATCGTACTCACTTTTTCAGTCAGCCCGCCGTCGGGTGCTGAAAAAAGCAAAATCGCCACAGTGTCACAAAGCCACAGGCAAGAGGAAGCATCACAATCAATCTGGAATGGCAACAAATTATTACGCTCTTTGTTCCCGCTTTCCCTGTGTCTCCGTGTCTCTGTGGCTACCCTTAGTTTTTGATCAGCTGCTATAACGACTGGTCCATGGTGCGTCTTCGCTGACCATTAGGCATAAGTCCGATTCACCGACCAATTTATTTCCCGCCACTGAATCTCACCAACCCGTGGAATTTTTTGCCTGCTCTCGCGGTATGGAGTAGCAGAAGGCGATAAGAGCTCGTCAGGTTTGAAGACAGCTCGTTGATTGATATCCGCCTGGATCATTACAAGGAGAGAACCAACCTGGTCTCGAAAAGGTAAACGTAGGTGGGCGCAGTTTGGGGCAGTCAATTGACCGCCGCTCGCCGAAAACAGACAGGAGATTGTATGGAAGGGAAAGTTATCAAAAGGCTCACAATGCTGAGCTTGGTTTCGATGTTCACTCTTTGCGCGGCAGTCGCATCCGCGAACGCGCAACTTAGTAATCCAATCAGGGCTAAAATCCCGTTTGACTTTAATGTCGGTGATAAGAAGCTTCCGGCCGGCGAATATACTTTCAGTCGTTTATCGGGATTATCTGACAACAAAGTGATGTCGGTCAGCAGTAGGGATGCCAGTGCAAATGTGTTCCAGTCGACCTTTGCGGCGAGCGTTCTTACAGCTAAAAAGGAGTCGACTCTGGTCTTCCACAAGTATGGCGACCAATACTTCCTTGAACAGATTTGGACAGGTGGTGAACAAGAAGGCACGCAATTGCCCGAGTCTCGCGGCGAGCGAACTGCCCGGCGGCAATTAGCCCAAACCCAGCAGAGCAACATGTCTGGGAGCGCGACAGGGGCTGAGACGGTCGACGTTGTCGCCAGCTTGTTTTGATCGCAAAGTCCGAACCACTCCGGTGGGGGCCAAGGTGGATAACAACCACATGGTCCCAACTGGGGAGGAAGTACGGCAAGGATACCGGAGCAAGAAGAGAGCAGAACCTCGTGATTAAAAGTGCAATAACTCGCACCAAAAAGTAATTGAGAACCTCTCGAAAGGGGGCTGATCATGATTGCTACAATTCAAAGCCGGCTTAATTCGTCGCCAGGCCAGTTCAATACGTCACATCCTATTTTTCTCGACCCAGAGCTAAAGAGCCTTCGCGCCGAAGAGTTTGAAGAAAAACTATCTGAACTCATCGTGGGTCAGGAGCGAGCTGTTCGCTACATGAGCAGCCTGTATCAGATTTTCCTGGCGGGAATGAATCAGCCAGATCGTCCTCTCGGCTCCCTGCTCTTCCTGGGACCGACGGGCTCAGGGAAAACGCATACTGTAGAAGCGGCAGCCGAGATATTGCTGGCCGAGCGCGACGCAGTGCTCAAGATTGATTGCGCTGAGTTTCAGCACAGCCACGAGATCGCAAAGCTTATCGGGTCTCCTCCGGGATATCTGGGCCATCGCGAAACCCATCCATTGTTGTCGCAAGAGAATCTGGATCGCTTTCACACGGAAGACACCAAGCTCTCGTTCGTGCTCTTCGATGAAATCGAAAAAGCTTCCGACGCATTGTGGCAACTCCTGCTGGGAATTCTAGATAAAGCAACGTTAACGCTGGGCGACAACCACCACGTGGATTTCTCGCGCTCGGTTATCGTAATGACGTCAAACCTCGGAGCTCGGGAAATATCAGAACTGATCTCAGGCGGGATCGGTTTTGCTCCAGCTCATGTTTCGCTGAATACAGGCAAAAACGAAGTGGAACAGAAAATCTATCACACTGCGCTGGAAGCGGCCCGGCGAAAGTTTTCTCCAGAGTTCATGAACCGCATCGATAAGGTGGTCGTCTACCGACCGTTGAAAGAATATCACTTGCAGCAGATTCTCGATCTTGAATTACAGACCGTGCAGGATCGCATCATGCATTCTGTGAGTGCGAACTTTGTTGTGCAGTGCTCCGACGCGGCTAAGGACATGCTTCTCAGAGAAGGTCTCGATTTCAGGTACGGAGCGCGCCACATCAGGCGGTCCATCGAGCGTTTTCTTGTTTATCCACTATCCAGCCTAATCGCAACCGGACAGATGCAATCAGGTGACGTGGTTTACGTAGACATAAATCATAAGACAAGCAAGCTCGTCTTTATGAAATACGCCGGTGGTTCACTGGTCAACGGCATGCCTCAGCCAACATCTGAAACGAAGTCAACAAACGCTCGCTCGCCTGTAGTTACATTACCGTTTTCAGGGCGAAGGACGCGCGTAACGGACAGAACACTCCAGCAGCCTGAAAGGTGATTCGAATTCGGAGGTCGATGCCTTGAATCTAATGGGGAGAAAACAGTATGAGTCGTAGATTGATGCTTTTCATTTTCGTCCTTTGCGGCTCGGGAATTTCGACGCGTGTTGACGCTCAGGGGATCAGTGCGAGTTAATGGCAAGGTAAATCCATCAGTAGTTATTGTTCGCGTACAACAGAAAACACCATCTTCTGATCCGCAGAAAGGCCTGGACAGTTTTCCGAGCTTTGGCTCCGGCGTTTTGATTTCAGCGGAAGGCAAGATCCTGACTGCCGCACATGTGGTCCAGGCGGCTGATCAGATTTGCGTTGAGTTTTTGGACGGGGAACTTATTCCTGCTCGTGTAGTCGCAACATCGACTTCAGCCTTGTGACGCCTGAGCGCGCCGCGTGAAATGCGCAGCGCGCCCTGTGCACTTGAAGTCAGTTCCTGCTGAAGCGGGAGCCTTCATTTCGGCGAAGCTCATGCTCAGTGCAATCCTGAGTTATAGAAATGCTCGCTGTGTCGCTTGAGCATTTCAGTAGCCTTAGTGCGTTGTTCAGGCGTGAGGAGGCTAAAGATCTTGCTCTTAATACGTTCGTGCTCAACAATCATCTCGGCCATCAACTGCGCCTGTTGACTTGCCAGAGCTCGCACCTGCGCCTCGTCAAACTGACCATTTTCAGTCGCCAACTCCAATTGTTTGTGCACGTCGTCCATCTTCTGATGTATTGGCTCTATAGTGTTACGGCCTGCTTCGAACAGCGCTTTTACTTGCGTTTTCTGTGCCTCGGTCAAGTTTAACTCGCGAGCGATATGATCCAACATCTCTGGTCCGAAACCATGTTGCATTCCACCACCAGGATGCTGAAAGTGAGCCATTACTGCTTCACGTTTTCCTAGTGCGAAAATCGTCCCCGCGGTTATTAACGCTACGATGCTCATCAACACAAATACTCGGTTTCTCATCTTCACTCTCCTTAGTGTTTTTCCGGTCATCAAACGAAACGTGTTCTATTCGCGTTGCGCGCTCAGTGCGGGCGCAATGCCCGCGCTCGCGGCAACTGATTCTGTCTAGACGTTCTTATACGCTCCTCTCTGCCGGAGTGACGTAAAGAGTTGTCGGTCTGGTGTAAAGTTTTGTAAATGGAAGACGCAGAAGCTTGGCTCAATCAACGCCGGATGAAGTCCGTACCACTGCGACTACGTCGCTATTCGAAATTGAATCAGTACCACGTTCCTACGTTGTTACTTTTTATTTACACTTCTTTACAAACCGGTGCTCGTTCTTAGACTAGAATAAGTAGCTTTACCTCTTGAACCATGGAAGAAATCTTAATCATCGATGACGACGTGGCATTATGCGGGCTGGTGACTGAGTACCTTCAATCACTCGGATTTCACGTCGAAGCTCTACATCGCGGTGACATTGGTGCGAAGCGTGCGCTCGAGGGGCGGCATTCCATCATCGTCCTCGATGTGATGCTGCCGGGATTGAACGGATTCGATGTTCTGCGCCAAATACGGAGCGCCTCGAAAATACCCGTACTGATGCTTACAGCCCGAGGGGACGATATTGATCGTATCGTCGGGCTTGAGATTGGTGCGGACGATTACTTGCCAAAGCCATTCAACCCTCGTGAACTTGCGGCACGTATTCGCGCGATCTTGCGACGCAGCAGTTCGACGGAGAGCACAGAAACGGCCCGAGTTGCTGTAGGCGATGTGGAAATGGAAACCGGCGCGCGAATCGTCCGGCGTGGGGGAGATATCATCGATCTAACCGCGGTTGAGTATGACGTTTTAGAGAAGTTACTTCGCGCTGCCGGACGAATACTGACGCGTGAAGAACTGTCGCGGGCGGTTCTGGGACGCAGTTCGTCGCCCTTCGATCGCAGCATCGACATGCACATTAGCAATTTGCGCAAGAAGCTCGGTCATCGCGTCGGCGAATCCGATCGCATCAAGACGATACGCGGCGTCGGTTACGTATATGCGCAAATCATTAGTACGATTGGAGAGTGAATGTCTTGCTGCGCAGCCTTTTTCTAAAAATCTTTGTGTGGTTTGGCGCGGCGATGCTGACAATGATCGTCAGTACCTTTCTGGTCCTTGAACTCGTGAGGCCAGAACCTTTCCAGCCTCACGTTCACAACACACCAAATTTGTTGACTGCCGGATATGCGCAGGCCGCTGCGGATTTCTATGAACGCGACGGGCAGAGCGGGCTTGCGGCCTATCTGGAGGAGCTGGAACGCAAAACCGAAATGCGTGCCGTTCTTTTTGGAGCGGGTCTTAAGGAATTGTCAGGCCGGCAGATGCCGGCCGGGGCCATGGAACTGGCTCAGAACGTATCGCAAACTCATGGGTCAGAAAGTTTCAGAGACTCGTTTCCTCAGCTGATAGCCCAACCCGTGAAGACTGCGCGTGGAGGTGAATATGTGTGGGTTGCGGAGATGGCTTCTCGTCCGCACCTGCTCGGCTATAGCCATATTATGCATATGGCGGCAATGTTTTTGATCGGGGCCACTTTTTGCTACGGGCTTGCAAAATACTTGACGGCGCCGGTAACAAAGCTGCGCAAAGCTACCAACGAACTAGCCAGCGGAAATCTCGGAGCTCGCGTAGGACCATCATTGGGAAGACGTCGCGACGAGCTGGCCTCGCTGGGTTCGGATTTTGACCGGATGGCGGAACAGATCGAGGCTCTTTTAAAGGCGCAACGTCGATTGCTGGGTGACATCTCACATGAACTGCGTTCGCCTTTATCGCGCCTGAACGTCGCTCTTGAACTGGCGCGACAGCGCTCCGGCTCGGAAGCCATGAGCGCACTAGCGAGAATCCAACATGAAGCCGAAAATCTGAATGAGATGATTGGACAATTGCTTGCCCTTACGCGGCTGGAAACGGGCGACCAGGAGATCAGCAAGAAAAGTTTTGATCTGGGGAGGTTAGTGTTGGATATCGCGGAAGATGCGGATTTCGAAGCTCGCAGCCTCAGGAGGTCAGTCCGGGTCGATGCTAGCCAGAAGTGCATGATCCTGGGTAGCGAGGAACTACTTCGCCCAGCGATCGAAAACGTGGTACGTAACGCGGTTCAACACACCGCTGAAAAAACTGAGGTCGAGATAAAGCTCCAAACGCGCAAGGCAAGCGCCAACGGCCACGCTGGCGCGACGATCAGAGCGCACAACGACGGTAAAGCTCTTGCCGAAATAACAGTTCGCGATCACGGCGCCGGTGTACCCGAGAATGCGCTCTCCAAAATCTTTCGTCCTTTTTATCGCGTCGACGACGCGCGCGACCGCCAGAGTGGAGGCACCGGTCTCGGCCTTGCAATCACCGAACGGGCAGTACGCTTACACGGCGGCAACGTAACAGCCATAAACGCACCTGACGGTGGCCTGTCAATAACGATTAGTCTACCCCGGGCACAACATTAAACCAGTTTCTTCTTGCAACGTTGCTTCGTTCATGACTCGCTCGAGTAGCGGATCAGCTACGTGCCAGGGCTCTAATGATGACGAAAGTGACATCATCCGTCGGACGCTGCCCTTCTGTATGCTGAAGGATGTCGGCGTAAATATAGTTGATCAACTCGCGCGCGCCGAGCTGACTTCCCTCGCGCGCAATACGAGCCAGCCGCTCCTGTCCGTACTCTTCGCCGCTAGTGCTAGCGGCTTCGGTCACTCCATCGGTGTAGAAGATGAGGGTCTGTCCCGCTTCAAGCTGGAGAAAATACTCATGATATCGCGTGTCCTTGAATAAGCCGAGCGGTAGGCCGCCCTGGTCCATGTAGAGCGCGTCCCCATCGCTATCTAATAATAGAGGTGGATTATGCCCGGCGTTCGAAAAGGCCAAAGTTCGGTTCGAGGAGTCAAGAACACCATGCACTGCGGTCACGAACTGATTCTGCTCCGTCGACTCCCACAGCAAATTATTCATCTTTGTCATCGAGACATTTGTGGCGTATCCGATTTGGATCGCGGAATGCAAGCTCCCCCGAAGAAACGCCATCAATAGGGCAGCTGGTATTCCTTTCCCAGATACATCCGCGATCACAAACTTGAGTTGGTCCTTGTAAATTCTCACGAAATCGTAGTAGTCGCCGGACACTTCTTCCGTCGAATAATTGTATGCGGCGATGTCAAAGTTCTCGAGGTGCGGTGTGCGGTGGGGGAGTAAGAATAGTTGGACTTGCCGAGCGACTTCGAGTTGCCCCTCGAGCCGCTTCTTTTCCACAAGTTGCTTGAGGAGCATCATCTTTTCGATGATGATGGCGACTTGCGATGCGAGCAAAGAGAGTACTCGCATGTCTTCGTTCGTATAAGCATTCAGCTTATTGCTCTCGAGGTCAAAGACGCCGATGACCTCATCATTGGAAACGATCGGTGCGACCATCTCCGAACGAGTCGCGTCGCGCAGCTTGACGTATCGTGAATCTCGTCTGACGTCCGGACAAATGATCGGCTGACCCGTCTCGACGACGTGGCCGATCAGTCCTTCGCTACTCATCAGACGAATGTCCGTTGGAGCCTTCGAATCGTAACCGCGCAGTGCTTTTGTATGAAGTACATGTGGATGTTCTACAAGTTCTCCAGTTATAGACTCGGGAGTTTGAAGCAGGTAGATCCCGGCTGCGTCGCAGGAAACGAGTACGAATAGGGTGTCCATTACCAGGTCGAGCAACTCCTGAAGGTCTTGCGAGCGACTGGTCTTGTTCGTGACCTCCAGTAAAAGTTCTAGCTTTCTCAAAAGAGGAAGTTCAGCAGTCGACATTTTGATCAATCCTGAATGGACTTTGGGTCTTCAATAAATCACGTGATCATCCTTAAGATGCGGCTGAAATAATAGCAATTAATTTTCTGAATCAGCATCCCGGCAAGAACTTAAGTATTTGCCTTTGATATGGTTGCAGCCACCAGGATTTTTCCAACAATTGCCGTCCCCGCTCGTTCTTTTCGCGTCTTTGCAGTTGCGTGCTGTTAATTCTGGACACGATTTGGCCACACGAAAATGGGGTGAACCCCTCTGTTGAGACAGTTTTCAATTGGCACACTTGCGGTCCAAAGATTTTTCTTTTCAAACTACCTCTTCTCATTCAGAATCTCCGTCGGCTGGTGAAGCGGAGGCGAGCTCTGCTGGAGAGCAACTCGCCAAGGAATAACCAGCCGGAGACTCATCGAAACCGATGGTCTGAGGGGCGGTCTGCGGGCCGCTCCTTGTTATTGAAATCTGCGCTCCGCAACGCCTGCGCACCATCGGATCGATAGTCCTCCCCATGCCTGAAAAAACTCATGGTCGCGCCGGCGGACGATGCAGTGGACTCGAGTTGCTGCTCGAACTCGTCCGGCGATTGGTAGCCGAGCGCCGAGTGCAGGCGGCAGCGATTATAGTACTGTTCGATGAACGCCTCGATGTTCGTGTGCAGGTGATCGAGATCCACGTAATCGTTAGCGTAGATCTCTTCCCGTTTGAGCGTCTTCATAAAACTCTCGCAACTCGCATTGTCGTACGGATTCGCGGGTCGACTCATGCTGGGAATCATCTTGTGTTCTTGTAGCACCTGCACGTATTCGTCTGAGGCGTACTGCACGCCGCGATCGGAATGATGGACCAAGCCTGGCGGCGGCTGACGTTCAGCAATTGCTTGTTCCAATGCGGCCTTGGGTAACCGCGTGGCCAGGGTTCGCTCCAACGCCCAGCCCACCACCTTACGAGAGAAACCATCGAGGATGACTGCCAGGTAAACGAACTCTGTCTTCAGCCGAATATAAGTGATATCCGCCACCCAGAGCTGATTGATCCCGGTTAACTTCAGGCGACGGGCGAGATTCAGATACACCTCCAACTCGTGTTTGGAATCAGTCGTTACCACGAAGGCCCGCGGCTGCACGGCTAGCAGGTTGTCTTCCCGCATCAGCCGCGAAACGCGTTTGTGGTTGACGATCATGCCGCGCCGCCGCAGTTCGGCTGTGACCCGCCGATACCCGTAGCGGCGCCGATGTTCCAGTGCGATCTGTTGAATCATTGATTGCACTTCCATCTCTTCTTCCACCGGCTGGCTCTCCTGCAACGATCGGTAAAAGCCCGCGCGACTCACCTGGGCCAGTTGACACATCCGCTCGATACTCACGCTGCCTTGCAAGCACATCACTTCCCGGATTTGGTCGTAGATGCCTTCCCGCCAGAGTCGTCGCTCTGCTGGCGTCGAGCCTCGACTTTTTGCAAGGCACCTTTGAAAAAATCCAGCTCCACAGTCTTGTCTGCCAGCACCCGCTTGAGTTGGCTGACCTCTTTGCGCAGCGTCAACTCTCGCGAATTCTGTGGTGGCGGCCACTCACCCTTATCGACCGGATCGAGCTGATCGCGCCAGCGGTACAACAGCCGCCGATGAATGTCCAGTTCCGCTGCCAGCGCCACGATGTCGTCGCATTGCTTCATCCGCTCTACGCACATCCGCCGGAACTCATTCGAATACCGTCCCACCCGTCTCTTTGCCACTTTGCAGCTCCTTTCTCTGCTAAGTGTGCCTATAACGAGTGTCTCAATCTAGGGGCTCAGTCCAAAAAAAAGGTCGCGCTTGTGTTATCGATCAGAATCAACCTCCACTTCCAAAATTGCGCTGAGCTTGAGCGTAAATAAGGCGCAAACAATTTCAGAGAGACGGGTGCTCGGGCCGAATGAATAACGCTTGCATTCTGATCGTTAGTCGTCTAGTGTGTTGCCGGAAAACATAAAGTGGATTGATTTGCCTCTCAGGATTCCAATCTTAGACGGGATCACGACAACAACTGAAACGTTAGATCAGCATCCTCAGGTATAACTCTTAGTTCTCATAACCTGCTTCAATTAGTGTTGTGCCGTAGATCGTGCGGCATCAACGCCGCAGTCCGCTATTCGTTTGATTTTTAGTCAATTGGTCTTGGAGGTCTCCAATGAAACACCTGGCGCTCGGATTCGCGTTGGTAGTCATGGCAACGCTGATTTCACTCGGCGCGGTTAAAGCCGTGGCCGCTTACAACGACTCGGTGAGCGGGTCGCAGACTGCTTCGACCGTGGCTGATGCGATCGCAATCAACCTAAGCGCGACCGGTGATCTACCCGGCATGACCAAAATTAATCTTCTACGAAACGGTTTAAACGTGACGGGCGGCGGTTGGACGATGACTGTCCTTCCTCAGAATGCCGATGCCTCGTCGAATGGGCGCGGTAACCTGACCGGGACCGTAACCGGAGGCACGCTCACTCTAAATGCGGACGGGACATTGGCTTCGGCCTCGGCGCTGCAGCTTACGATTCAAAGCGGTACCGGCGAGTTTGCCAGCGTGACTGCCGGCACCGGAACGGTAAACGTGTCGTCGAGTAGCGAGAACCCCTCTCAACTGGCGGGCACTCTAGCCCTTAGTTTTTGAGAACATCTCTTCCTGGATGATTTGGTCCAGGGCCGCTGTAGTCTGGCAGATTCTAATCATAGGGCAGGACCACGCGTGTAACTGACCCCGCAGGAAAACAACGCCCCTCAAAGTCGTTGGGCACAACCTCAGGAAGGAATCCTCAATGTTCCACAGATCAACAAAGACAAAATCGTCGATTTGTAAAGCGACTGCTCAGCCCACCGGTCGTGCTGTCTCATATTTGCTGATCGTTTGTCTGTGGATGCAGGCAAGTACTCCTCCTGTTATGGCAGCCCCGATCCTCACCTTGATTGCCAGCGCGCCGAGTCGCGCGGGAGTGGCGACGCGACAATTGATGGCGACGCTCGCAACTATTGAAACAAGCTTGTTTGCTTTTCTGCGGTCCTCATTACCACAAGACAACTGGACCGTGGTGCTTACTCCAGTGTCAGGAGAGTTCAAGGACTACGTGGGCCTTGACTACCACCAACCCAGCAAGAAGCTGCTGCTCTCTGCCAACAGTCCGACAGGGCAACCGAACAACTTCGAGTTGATCGCAGCTGATGGTACCCGCTCCGTCTTCTCGAACGTTGCTCAACTAAGCGGAGGCCTCCTCATTGCTACAACACGTGACGAAGATCAGGGAATGAGCCGCGGAGGGTTCTTCGCCGGTGAGTTATTAACCAGCACTGGTGTGCCCGGAGTTATCGCGCGAGTGAACGCCTCAGGCGCCTCCGTGCAGAATCCCTGGGTCACCCTGCCTGATGAGATTGGGCTAGGGGGTCTTTACGTCGACAGAACGGGTGTGTTCGGCGGCGATTTAATCGTAGTCACAACTCTTGGTGGTGTCTGGCGCGTAAACTCCGCGGGTGGTGCGACAAAGCTGGCAAGTCTTGGTACGCGCCTGGCCGGAGTAACAGTTGTGCCAGATGATCCTGACAGGTATGGGCCGTGGGCCGGCACAATATTGGCGGGAGCCAAAGACCAGTCGGCAGTCTATGCGATCGACACACTGGGCCAAACCACCACGTTGCAACTCGACATACATCCTCAGGACATCGACATCGTGCCGGCCCAGGAGAACTTTTACGCAGTTGATACGTCGAGTAGAAAGTTGTGGGGCGCGAGCGATGGGGCGTTTGCCGGCGCAATAGGCGACATCCTCGTTGCGCAGGAATCGCCGGGCATTATCACGCGCCTGCGTTGGAACGGTCTGCAGTTTGTCTCCTCACAGATTGCCGAAGGAACAGAATTCAAGCAGGTCGCGTTCTCACCGGCGGGTATAAATCCCATCCCAACAGTAAAGCAGCTTTATGACAAGATCGCCGTGGTGCGACACAGTGTAACTCTGCTCAACAGCGGTCGCGTTGAAGGATCGCTTTGGCAGTTAATGCCGGAAGACGTCACCCTCGATGGCACCGATACAATAACGTCAGACCTGCTCGTTCCAGGCACGCCAGTTGTCCTACACAGTGCTCCGGCCTCATATGCTGGAACCTTGCTTGGTACCGAGAATCCGGAACCTTCTAACTATTCGATTACGATAAAGGGTAGCGCAGAACTGCGCCACGTTGTGGCGCGCACAAACCCAATCCAGCTGGAAAACGTCTCCACACCTCCGGCTCCAACGGGAACCCGCGATGTGACGCTAAACCATGCCGGCGGGCAGATCGGCGATCCTGCCACTCTGCGAAACCTGTCTATCTCCGGCAGTACTGGAACTATAGGTGTGCCGCCCGGCACTTACGGAAACTTCACAGTTGCCGGAAGAAATGTGCTCGTGTTCGGCGTGTCCAACTCTACGGCGCCGACGATCTACAACCTGGAAGAGCTGACTCTTACTGGGAGCAGCGAGCTCCAGTTGGCGGGCCCAATTGTGCTTACTGTAAAGAACCGAGTGACGCTTACGGGCTCAACTCTGGGCGCCGCTGACAACCCTCGTCGCTTGCTCCTCAAGATTGCAACGGGACTTGCCGACGCAAACGACGCGCTGAAGGTAAGCGGAAATGGGGTCCTTTATGGCATTGTGCGAGCACCGCAGGGAACGATCACAATCGAAGGTAGTGGACGGGTGCGCGGCACCGTGTCCTGCAATTACCTGTTTGTAAACGGAAATGGAATCCTTCAGATCACTGAAAGCGACGTCCCCCCACCGCCCGTTAACCGCCCGCCCACGGTAGATGCCGGCGGAGACCAGTCGATAACGCTACCAACCAACACGATAAGTCTAAACGGAATTGCCAGCGACGACGGACTGCCGCAGGGAAGCACACTACAATTGGCCTGGAGCAAAGTGAGCGGTCCCGGTCCTGTAGTTTTTAGTAACGCTACGAATGCAATTGGAACCGCCACGTTTACAACGCCCGGCACATATGTATTGAAGCTAACGGCCTCAGACGGTCAACTGAGTAGCAGCGACACCTTAACTGTCGTAGTCATTACGAGCAATCAGCCGCCCACCGTCGATGCTGGGCCGGATCAAATCATTGAACTTCCCGATCCGGTCGCGCTGAGAGGCGTGGTTACTGACGACGCCTTGCCTCACGGCAGCACCGTGACTTCCACCTGGAGCGTGGTTAGCGGACCGGGCACCGTCGTTTTTGCTAATCCTAACGCAGCGGTCACTAGTGCCTCTTTTACTAATCCAGGCATCTACACGTTGCGCCTAACTGCCACGGACACCGAGTTCACCGTCTCTGACGACATGATTGTCACCGTGCTGCTAAACCAACCGCCGGTAGTTAATGCTGGTCCTGATCAGGAGATCACGCTGCCGGCAACTGCGATCCTGAACGGCACGGCCAGCGATGATGGTTTGCCGCGTGGCTCGACCCTTGAGACCTTCTGGACCCTCGTGAGCGGTCCTACGGCGGTTGTATTCAACGACGCGTATGCCTTGAGCACTCTCTCCACCTTCACGGTGGCCGGTACTTATGTGCTGCGGCTGACTGCTTCCGATTCAAAGCTCAGTGTGAGCGATGAAATGAGCATCGTCGTCAGACCGAAAACTTACACTGAACGCACTTACACACTGAATCCCGATTTTGACGAGGGCAACCTAATCAATGTTTCGCATGCGGTTTCCAATCAGATCCAGCTCGATGACACCGCGAGAAACTTCGACTTCATCTGGGTGGCAGTTTCGACAAAGGGAACTCTGGTTAAGATTAATACTGACACCGGGGCGGTCATTGGCGAGTATTTCACCTCTCCGGCTGGGCAACCTAAGGATCCTTCGCGCACTACCGTCGACCTCAACGGCAGCGTATGGGCCACCAACCGTGACGGCAATAGCGTTGTGCACATCGGCCTGGTAGAGAATGGACAATGCGTGGACCGAAACGGCAACGGTGTGATTGATACTTCCAATGCCTACGGAGACGTGCGGGCGTGGACCAATGCCGGCGGCGCAAATACAAACGGGGGTGTTTCGACCGCTGCTGACGAGTGCATTATCCATTACACAAAAGTCAACTCATTCGGCACTCGACACGTTTCGGTCAATAAGGACAACGACATCTGGGTAAGCGGAATCAGCGGCCGCCGCTTCGATTTGGTCGATGGCAGAACAGGCCAAATTAAACGAGCGGAGCCGACAGTGGGTTACGGAGGTTACGGCGGGCTCATGGATAAGGCAGGAGTTATCTGGTCGTCGAACCCGTTGCTTCGCTGGGACCCGTCCCTGCCTCTGACGGGACCAAACGGCGTGAATTGGAAGGGCTACAGCCATCCCAGTTACGGTCTCTGCACCGACAGCAACGGGAACGTTTGGAACACCTCTTATGGGCCCGGCCAAATTCGTAAATTCGCCCCGGACGGAACACTTATCGGCACCTATAACCAGGGGTTTGCCTACGCACAAGGCTGCGTTATCGGCAGGAATGATGATGTGTGGGTGGCACACTCGCTCAACGGGAGCTCCGTGGGCCATCTGAGGAACGACGGCACGTATATTGGCACAGTGGCTGTGGGAACCGGTCCCACGGGCGTTGCGGTCGATAGTGTGGGAAAAATCTGGGCTACAAACTACTACAGCCGCACAGTTTCGCGTATCGACCCGCAAGCCGGGCCGCTTGCCGCGGACGGTGTCACGCGTGTGGGAGCAGTCGATTTCACCACTCGTGACCTCGGCGGCAATCTCTACAACTACAGCGACATGACCGGGAGCACCTTGACCGGGGTTCCCAGCACAGGTACCTGGTCGACGATATTCGATAGCCAGGTTGTCGGTGCTGAATGGGGTCGCATTGGCTGGACGGCCAGAATCTGTGGTGACGCATCGCTCATCGTTACGATCGCGAGCAGCACGAATGGCGTGACCTTCGGGCCGGCCGAAACGGTGTCAAACGGAGCTGACCCGAGCGTAGCAAAAGGACGCTACCTTAGGATCAATGTCGCCTTTAAGCGCGCTGCCAGCGGCGAGAGTCCCGTGCTTTACGATCTCAGTGTGGGAACAAGCGGTTATACGCTGCCGGTTGTGCCAAATGCCGGTCCCTCAGTTTTTGCCGGAAGTGATCTGACGGTAACACTCCCTGATGCCGCGAAACTTCAGGGCGTTTCCTGTGACGACGGGTTCCCGCGCGGCAGCACTCTGGCACTTTCCTGGACCAAGATAAGTGGCCCGGGTGAGGTCGCCTTCAACCTCGCCAACGCGACGGTTAGTGACGTCACTTTTACGCTGGCCGGAACTTATGTCCTGCGGCTTACGGCCAGCGACTCTGAACAAACCGTCAGCGATGATGTGACCGTCACCGTCCTCCCAGCCAATATGGCGCCGATCGTCAACGCCGGCGCAAATCAGACGATCACTCTACCCAACACCGCCAGCCTTAATGGAACGGTAAGCGACGACGGATTCCCGGTTGGAAGCACTTTGACAACGTTCTGGAGCCAGTTGAGCGGCCCCGGAGTCGTAACCTTCGACGATCCAAACGCTCTGATTACGCGGGCGATCTTCCCCGCGGCGGGATCTTACACGTTGCGCCTGGCGGCAAACGACACTCATCGAATCGGTACCGACGATGTGGTGATCACAGTCAATGCGTCACCGGCACTCACGGGAGCAACACTTTCGCTGGTCGCAGCGAATGTCGGCCCCTATGTGACTGGCTCTCTGCAGCCGCTTCGCGCGACGCTGCGGAACTCAGCCGGAAACCCTCTGGCAAATTATGGTGTCGAGTTCACGGTTACCGGAGCGAACGCCACATCGGGCAGCGCGGTGACGAACGCGTCAGGCGTCGCTACCTTCACCTACGCGGGCACGAATCCCGGCACCGACAGTGTCAGCGCTCGCGTCCGCAGCACAGCTACCATCAATATCAATTCTAACGTGGTGCCGATGACCTGGACTCTTACGGCACAGTCGCCACCAGTAGTGCAAGGTTGGATCGGCGGTCCCGCGAACGGAGGCACAATCACCGGACGTGTGCCAATCACGGTCGGGGCGGGAGTGATCCTTACACAGGCCACAGTTGAATACTGGCCGGCTTCCGACCCGGCCGCGATCACCACCCTGGCCACGGGAGTACAAGGTGGACCAGGAGCGACGCTCGCTACACTCGACACGACGCTGATCGCAAATGGCAACTATGTAATCCGCGTAACTGCCACCGACTCGAACGGGCAGGGACAGATCAGCCAAGTGATGATCACGGTAACGGGAGAGAACAAGCCGGGTAGACTGACCTTCTCAATTACCGATCTGACCGTGCCGGTGTCGGGCCTGCCAATCACGATCGCGCGCAAATATGACAGTCTCGAGCGAGCACGAAGCGGCGATTTCGGCCACGGCTGGTCGCTGGCGGTTTCCGGTCCACGGCTCGAAATCAGCCCCGATAACGATGTTACTATCACCGAGCCGGGAACGGGGCGACGTGTCACGTTCCAATTCACTCCATTATCTTTCGGCTTCCCCTTCAGCTTTTTCTATCAACCCACTTACACTCCAGAACCGGGAGTGTTCGGCAAGCTAACTTCAAACGGTTGCAACCTGCTTATCAACTCCGGCAGCGGGGTAGTCTGTTTCCTGTCTCTCGATCCAACTTACAGTCCGACGGCGTTCGCTTATACAGACCCCTACGGGCGCGTCTACACAATGACCGCCAACGGCCAGTTGAATTCGATCAAAGACTTGAACGGGAATCTGCTGACCTTCGGCGCCAACGGTATAACGAGCAGCGCCGGCGGTCTCAATGTGCCATTCGTGAGAGATGCGCAAAGCCGCATCACTCAGATCACGGATCCTGATGGCAAGGAATTTCACTACAACTATGACGTTGCGGGAGATTTATCCAGCGTCCAGCTGCCCGGGATCGCCACGCCTGTTACTTATACTTACGACACTGGGCACTTCTTCCTCAGCGCCATCGACTCGCGCGGCAATACCGAGGCGCTGACTTACCATCCGGATGGGCGACTCGCCTCGATAACCGATGCTGTCGGCAACACGACAAGCTTCGCCTACAACCTCGCCGAAAATAAGACCATCACGACTTACCCTGACGCAGGCGTCACCACAACGAAGTATGACGCGAGCGGTCTGGTGCTGAGCGAGACCGACGCGCTCAACCACACCACCACGTACACCTACGATAGCAACCGTAACAAATTGACGGAGACGAACGCGCTTCAGCAGACCACCAGTCAGACCTACGATGCCAAGGGTAACGTGACATCAGTCACTGACCCGGCGGGTAAGATACTTCGCTGGACATACAACCAATATGGCATGCCCGTGACAGCTACTGACAAACTGGGAAATGTCCAAACAACTCAATTCGACGCGAACTCCAATCCAATAAGCACAACGGACAGCCTTGGTATCCGTGCAGCTTTTGTTTGGGACAGCCGTGGTAATCCAACGACCTCAACCGACGGGAATGGCAAGATCACACGCTTTACTTACGATGCATATGGCAATGTCATGACCCGCACTGACCCGCTCAACAGGACGACGAGCTATACCTACGACACAATGGGGCGCGCTGTAACCATGACCGATCCGCGAGGAGGAGTTAGCCGGTTTGCTTACGACTCGTTGGGCAATCTGCTCACTGTCACCGATCCGCTCAATCAAGTAACCAGGCACGAATACGACACGAACAACAACCGGACGGCCCAGGTAGACGCCGCCGGCAGACGCACGACTTATATTTACGACGCCGCGAACCGGATGACAAAGACCACTTTCCCGGATTCCACCGAGGTAACCTATACCTACAACTTCCGTGGGCAGCCGCTGACGGAAACCGATCAGGAAGGGCACACCACCTCATATGTCTTCGACAAGGCGGGGAGGCTGGTTAAGGTCATCAATCCCGACCTCACAGAAGTCAACTACACCTACGACGAGGTGAACCGTGTCATCTCGGTTACGAACGAGCTGAATAAGACCACTCGGTTCGAATACGATCAAGGCTGCGGCTGCCGCGAGCGGCTAACGAAGGTAACAGATGCTCTCAACCACGTTACCACCTATAACTTTGACGACGCTGGCCGGCGCAGTTCCTTCATCGATGCTAACCAGCATGAGACGCGTTTTGACTACGACATTCGTAACCGTCTAATCCAAACCATCTATCCTGACAACAGGACCAGCAAGCTGACCTACGACGGTGTGGGCCGGCGGCTGACGGAAGTCGATCAGGCGAACCGGACCACGAGATTCACTTACGATGAAGTTGGCAACCTGTCTGCGGTGGCGGACGCCTTGAACCAGACGACGGCAAATAGCTACGACGTTCTTAACAACCTGCTGTCGACTGCGGACGCGTTGGGCCACACAACGCGCTTCGAGTATGACGCCCTTAACCGGCTGATTAAGCGAATATTGCCGCTGGGAATGGCGGAGCTGTACACCTACGATCAGGTCGGCAACCGCGTAACGCGGGCCGACTTCAAGGGCAAGCAAACCACCTATAACCACGACTCGATGAACCGGCTCATCAGCAAAACGCCAGACCCAAGTTTGGGTGAACCCGTCACCAGCTACTCATATACACCGGCAGGTGATCGGGCCGCCATGACCGGCGCGAACGGTACAACTCTCTACACGCACGATGCCCGACACCACCTCTTAACCAAAGCGACGCCGCAGGGCTCGCTGGTGTACACGTATGACGCCGCCGGCAATCTCGCCTCGATGCGTTCTTCGAATCTGGATGGCGTCTCGGTCAATTACAACTACGACGCCGTCAACCGCCTTGAATCGGTGGTGGACAACCGCCTTGCTGCCGGCACAACCACTTACAGCTACGACGGGGTCGGCAATGTTCTTGGATCGACGGCCGCTAATGGGGTTCAGTCAGCTTACAGTTACGACGCCCTCGACCGGCTGATGCAACTCACTCACAGCAAGGGAGGAACGCTGGCCGGTTACACACACACACTGGATCCCACCGGACGTCGCCTCTCGGTCACGGAGAACAACGGCAGGATCGTCAACTACACCTACGACGCACTCTACCGCTTGACCAATGAAACGGTGACCGGCGCGACCCCGGCTGCGGGCAATGGGTCCGTGGGTTACGCATACGATGCGGTCGGCAATCGTCTTTCGCGGATTTCAAGTTTGGCCGCAGTCGTTTCGGCCACTTCCGCATACGACGCGAACGATCGCCTAACGACCGACTCCTACGACGCGAATGGCAACACCAGGGCTGGAAGCGGTCTTACCTATACTTATGACTACGAGGACCGTGTCAAGAGTGCTAATAACGGCGCCGTGAGGATCGTGTACGACGGTGATGGCAACCGCGTTTCGAAGACGGTGGATGGGGTGACAACAAAATACCTCGTCGATAATCTCAATTCGACCGGTTACTCTCAAGTGGTGGAGGAAGTTGTTGACGGCAGTGTGCAGCGCGTCTACACCTATGGTCACCGTCTTATTAGCCAAAGCCAGCAGCAGAATGGCAATTGGCAAATAAGCTTCTACGGACTCGACGGGCACGGGAATGTGAGGATGTTGACTGACAGTAATGGCGCGGTCACGGACACCTACACCTATGATGCGTTCGGGGTGCTGATTTCATCAACCGGCACCACGCCGAATAACTATCTCTACTACGGGCAGCAGTATGATCCTGATCTCGGCCTCTATTTTAAACGGGCGAGGTACTACAATCAGGATCGCGGCCGGTTCATGACGATGGATCCCTACGCGGGAAGCATCGATCGTCCGACGACGTTGCACAAATACATGTTCGCTGCTGCGGATCCCGTAAACAAAATCGACGCCTGCGGCATGGCCGAAACCCTTGAGTATGGTGTACTGACATCCCAGATCGCACTTCGCGCGTTGGCGCAAGCGTCCGCACTGGCCTTCGCCATCAGTTGCATCTTTTACCGCGTCGCGTCAATTCTGGATCCCGGGATCATTCCACAGATACCGCCGCCATTCCAGTTCTGCGCTGCTAAAGCCTTTCGCTGCAGGTGTACGATCAGGTACGCACCGCCTGACATCTTTGCAAGGTGTCCTCCCAGAGTTTACGGAACCGGTTTCACTATGGGCGAATGCCAGAATAACGCGAAGTTTACAGCTCCGCAGGAGTGCCGGCAGTACTATGGCCATTGTGGCCGGATACCATAGGGCAGATTGCTATGCCAGATGCGAATGGCGAACGGTTGCTTCTTGAAGCTTCGGAAGCTGGGGATTTGGAGAAGGCGCGTCACATCGTCCGGGATTCAGCACCTCCCGTCGACTTAAACTGTAGAGACGAGATTGGCGATACGCCTTTGATTCTCGCAGCGGGCAGCGGAAATCATGAGCTGGTTCAGTTTCTGCTGAATGAAGGCGCTGCGGTCGATGCGAGTAACAAATCCGGCGACAATGCGCTCATCGCTGCGAGCGGACGCCCCGGGAATACAAGCGTCCTGAAACTGCTTCTGGATATGAGAGCCGAGATCGACAGCAAGAACGAGCTTGGTCGAACGGCGCTCATAGAAGCCGCTTCGATAGGGGATCTGCAAAACGTCCTCTTGCTGCTTCAACATAACCCTGATGTAAATGTAGTAACCAGCGAAGAGGAGACCGCGTTGACCTTTGCTGTCGTCAACGAGTATCCCGACATCGTGAAGGTCTTGATCGAGGCCGGTGCGGATGTCAACTGGAAGAGTACACAAGGGTGGACGCCTCTTACCTATGCAGTCTACAGTCGCAACGTTGAGATCGTGCGCCTCCTTATCGATGCGGGAGCAGATCCGAATAATGAAGACGCGAACGGGGACATGACATTGATCCATGCCGTAAGATCCGGAGCTGTCGCAGTCGTCCGCGAGGTACTGAAGAAAGCATCGAATGCCAATCACAGGGGCAGTGAGGGAATGACGGCGCTGGACCACGCGGACCGCAACGGAATGGAAGAGATAAGCATGCTTTTAAGAGAACGATTACCACAAGATTAAAGAAGATTGGTGCGAATACCCCGAGGTCGTGATTTAAGAAATAGGCGGACTGTGAAAGGAAGAATTATTGTGGAGCTTAAAGTCTTGTTCAGTTGCTGTCTTCTGACGCTATCCGCCTCAATGTGCCTGGCCCAGGCGCCACCGAGTAAGACGAATTTGACCACAAGAGACAGGGAGGCCTGGCGAAAAGTGCTGCGATGGCCTGATGAGTTAGAGCAACAATGGAAGCGTAGTAGAATCGACAACAACTCAGAGCAAGGCGGCCTGATTTTTCACAGTCTTGGACAAGACAAGTATCTCGTGGTGATTAACGTCGCGGAGAGCTCCTACCAAAGCGGCTATATCTTTATGCACTACGACGAAGCCAGTAAGTCTTCAACACCAGCTCGGTTGTTGAAACTCAAGACCTACGAGCGCGATGATGATGACGGGCACATTTCCACCCGCCTGGCTCGAGAAATAGAGGGCTTACCCACATTCGATCCCGCCAAGAAACAGCTGGTGGTTTATACAATGGGGCGGGGCACGGGCGACTGTGGCTCGCTTGTCAGATACACCATCACCCCAAAACGTGCTGTTCCAATAGAGGCGCGCGTCCATGCCTGTTACGACGATTACTCCCTTGGCGTCTTGGATCCGCTGCGCTGGCGAAGAGTTAAACGTCTCTAACCAACTGGCTAGCATGCATTAGGTCTATCTGCCTATCCGTTCAAACGGCTGATTGCCGATCGGGTACTTTTGCCAGTCTTTGTAGTCGAAGTGCCACCACTCCCCTTCGAAGACCGTGAACCCGTCTGCTTCCATCGCAGAACGGAGAAGGTCGCGGTGCCATCGCTGAAGTGAAGTGCCGCCGGGATAGTCGGGATGTGCGCGGTCGGTGGTCTCGTCGTAAGTGCTGACCATTTCCACTGGCTTTCCTGTCTTCAAGTTGTAGAGCGTCAGATCAACAGCGCAGCCGCGGTTGTGACGAGACCCCTTAGACGGGTCGGCGACGAACAGTTTCTTGTCGTCCGGCGTCGCGTCCCAGAACACTTTGGTCACATACCAGGGCCGGTACGCATCATGAACGAGCAGCCCGTAACCGGCTTGATGCAGCTTGCGGTTAATGCGGACGAGTGCCTCTGCTGCAGGGCGCTGCATGAAGGCGCGTGCTTGCGAGTAGAAGACGGTGCCAAATAGATTGTTTGTCGTAGCGTAGCGGATTTCGAGTTTGATCGTTGGATCGAGTTTCGTCAGTTCAACCAGGTTCGCCGGAAGAAACGCTCCGTTCTCTTTCGGCGGCTCTGCGGAGTGCGCTTCTTTCAGTAATTCGGGGACCGGGCGCAGAGGCTTGACGCGCAGTTGGTTCGCGCCTTCTTCCGGTTCAATCTGCCGACGTTTGTATAGAACCTTCTCGGATTCAACCTGCCTTGCTCGTCCATGTGCATCGCGCGTGAAAACAAGTTGCTGGCCCGCGCGTGATCCCTGCGGCGGAAACTTGAAAAGATTACGTGAGACTTCTTCAAGGGGGTCGAGTTCCACTCTCTCAAACAAGGCGTAGAGTCTTCCGTCTTTTTCGAGAATATAGAGAATGCCGTTGTCCGGCCCGTACTCACCGATTAATCCAAGCCAACGCGCAGGAGCCGGTAAGGCTTCGCTTTTTGCTCGGATAAAGTTGATTGCTGGAAAGATCTTAGCGGATCAAGATTTGAAGAATGATGCCCTTCACTCGCAGACTTTGAAGTGTGCACGAAAGCTTCGGACGCTTGAGATGGAGCCAGCGCGATGAGTACAAGGATTGCCGTTTGCCTGAGCATTGCCTTCATTCCAATTCTCCAATCAGCAAAGTCTGGTCTGCGTTCCCACCTTTCTGACGCCAGACTAAGTAAGCCGAAGCGCGCTCTGAATTTTGTCGAGCGCACCTTGCAACATTTCGTCTTCACGCGCAATGCAGAAACGCATGTAGTAGTCGTAGACGTCACTGTCGGCGAATGCGCTGCCTGGCACTCCCCCCACCCCAGCTTGACTGATCAACATCTCGTTGAGCCGCGTTGCATCCTGGAAGCCCGCTGGGATGCGTGCCCATATGTAAAAGGCCGATCCTGAGTCATAGATCTGAAATCCCACCTGCTCTAGCGCTTCGGCGGCAACCTGTTGCTTGAGGTTAATTCTCTTGCGTAACTCTGAGTAGTACTGCGGGTCTGACATCAGCACCTCGGAGAGCGCCCGTTGAAGCGGCGTCGGTGAGCAAACATAGAAAACGTTGTTCGCATTATTAAGAGGGCCAACGAGTCGATTGGGTCCATAAACGTAGCCGAGTCGCCAGCCTGAGATGTTCCACGACTTGGAGAACGAGTTGACCGTGATCGTCCGTTCCCACATTCCATCGAGCGTGGCAATTGAAACGTGCGTTCTCTCACCGACCACGTAATGCTCATAAACCTCATCCGCGATGCAGAGGAGATCAAATTCCTGACAGACCTTCGCAACCGTCTCGAGTTCGCTTTTTTTAAAGACTTCGCCGGTAGGATTTGCTGGAGTGCAGACGATGATGGCGCGCAGCGGAAAGTGCTGCCGACTTTTCAACTTACGGCAGCGTTCGCGCAATTCATCTTCATCTAATTCCAGACTCTCACCCTGCAATGGTAAAACCTCTGTGCATCCGCCTAGTTCATCAACAATTCGTCGGTGGTACGGATAGTAAGGCTCGAAGACGAGGGCAGAAGTACCTTTCAGATGGATATGAGCGATAGCAACGAGGCCGGCTGTCGCACCGGGAGTGATTAATAACTCAGGCGGTGTAACCTTCGGGTCAACCTCGATGCCATTGAATAAGGATATCTTTTGCGCCACGGCATTGCGTAGTTCGATGATACCTTCGGCAGGGCCATAATGGTTTTGACTGGCGGAAATCGCATCGTTGGCAGCGCGAGCAAGTGCTGGGTTGATGGCCAACTCTGATTGGCCTTGCACAAGATTTCCGCTGGGCGGAACCAGTCGTGTGATTGCTCTGATATCTGGTCGGATCTTAGTCGGCACTGTCTCGAATAAACCCTTGGAGAACTACGCGAAGAGTCCAGAGGCCAGTATCTATGAGAAACGTGGTAGATCCAACGACAGTTTAACTCTGATCCGGAATTTCAGCCTCGACTAGTTTTCCAAGCAGCGTCAGCGATTCCTGCCAACCGAGATAGCAAGCCTCAGCCGGAATGACACCGGGCAGAAGCCGCAATTTAGAATTTAGAATTTAGAAATTAGAATTTCGTGTAAGTCATCCACCCAGTGTCTACGAAAGATCCACAAATCAATCGAATAGATCCACGAAAGCACACGAAAACAACTCAAGTAACCACGCGACAAAATTCTAAATTCTAAATTCTAATTTCTAAATCGCGGATGTACTTAACCGCCGGCGATTGCGCCAATGATATAAAACGGCTCCGCTCCTGATGCGACCGCCTGGGGCAGCGGAGCGTCCGCCGGTTGGTGGGTCACATCCTCGCCGCAGGCAAAGAATCTCAGAAACGGCCGGCGTTCTCCCGTGACGTGCTCGAGAATTGTCCCACGCAGCATCGGATAGCGGGCCTCCAGTGCATCGAGGATCGAGCGTCGTGTCACTTCGCCGCCAACCTCGAGTTCTACTTCTCCGCTGACGCCGGCAAGCGTTCGCAAGTGTGGTGGGATTACAACCAGAATCATGGCAGCGTCTGGACCTCTACTGAAAGCACCGCAGGAAGATCTCGAACAATAGGAGCCCAGGTTTCCCCGGCATCGGCCGATCCATACACCTGCCCACCGGTCGTGCCAAAGTACACGCCGCACGAATCAAGCGAATCAACGGCCATCGCGTCGCGCAGCACGTTTACGTAGCAGTTGCTTTGAGGCAAGCCTTTGGTGAGCGGCTCCCATTCGTTGCCGCCAGTTCGGCTGCGATAGACGCGCAGCTTACCCTCGGGTGGATAGTGTTCTCCATCGCTCTTGATTGGCACAACATAGATCGTCTCGGGTTCATGCGCGTGAACGTCAATCACAAATCCGAAATCGGTCGGCAGGTTCCCGCTGATCTCTTGCCACGAGTCACCTGCGTCGTTGCTGCGCATGACGTCCCAGTGTTTCTGCATGAACAGCACGTTTGGGTGCGAGGCGTGCATCGCAATGCGATGAACGCAGTGACCCACCTCCGCGGTCGGATTCGGGATGTATTGCGAGTATAGTCCCTGGTTGATTGGTTTCCAGGTCACGCCGGCGTCATCACTGCGAAACGCACCCGCCGCAGAGATTGCCGCAAAAATCCTTTCCCGATTGCCAGGATCCAACAGAATGGTGTGCAAGCACATGCCGCCAGCGCCTGGCTGCCAAAGAGATCCCGTACCGTGGCCGCGCAATCCGGGAAGTTCTTGCCAGGTCTGACCGCCGTTGGTCGAGCGGAATAACGCGGCATCCTCAACGCCCGCGTAAACAGTATCCGGATCGTCTAGCGAAGGTTCTATATGCCAGACTCGTTTAAACTCCCAAGCGTGCGGCTTGCCGTCATACCATTGATGCGTAGTAAGCGGTTTGCCGGTCTCAGCTGAAGTGTCGTAAACAAACTTATTACTTTCGCCCTTTGGCATGCCGTCGGGCGTCGTAGTCGGCTCGCCGGCCGGCGTTCCAGGTTGGATCCACGTCTTACCACTGTCGTCGGAGCGTTGAATAATCTGCCCGAACCAACCGCTGGTTTGCGACGCGTAAATGCGGCTCGGGTCCGCGGCCGAACCTTTAACGTGATAGATCTCCCATCCGGCAAAATGAGGGCCACTAACGTCCCATTTTTCCCGCTTTCCATCTGAGGTCAGAATGAATGCGCCCTTGCGGGTGCCTACTAGTACTCGAACACTACTCATCTTTCACTCCTTTTACTAGGGTGTAGCAAAATCAGACTCCTTTATCAGTAAGTCGAACGGCGACTGGCCAGATCGACCGGCCGATCGTGAAATTTTCGTGCAGCTTGATCAATCGATTCGTGTGATTTCGTTCTTCGATTCGTGTTATTTCGTGGATTCGTTTGTTTTTCGAATCAAGAGCCCGCAAAATGATCCACGAAGTAACACGAAACGAAGACACCAAATCAAACGAACTTCACTTTTCTCGAAACGCTAACTCGAGCTCTTTGGATGCGTTTTCGACCGTGCCCTTGGCGTCTTCCACCACCTTCGCCGCCTCTTCTACTTCAGCCGCGATGCTTCGCGCACGTCGGGCCGCATCTTCCGACGCGGCTCTTGCTTTCTCGAAGCGCTCCTCTGCTTCACGCCTGTGCTTCTCAGCATCCTTCGCCTGTGCGTATGCTTTTTTCTGCGCTGCCTCCAGACTCTGTGCCCTGGCTCGCGCATCAGTAAGCAATCTCTTGGCTTCCTGCAATGAAGCCTTCGCGGCAGCTGTCCTTGCCTGACGCGTCTCTTCAAGCTTGCGCGCATCGCCCGCCGACGCCGTCTTTCGTTGCGTGCTGGTGGCGGCACGGCTTGACTTCTGTGAGGACGTGACCCGCGCCGGTTCTTCTGTTAACTGCGTCATGCCGGCGCCTGGGATGAATGAGGCGAGTGACTCGAAACCCGGAGGGTCCACGTCGTGGGTCAGACGCCCGGGACGTGAGGCATCGGGAAGCGAAACGTATGCGGAGATTGCCTCGAGGGTAGTCGTAATGCGATGGATTGTTTCCGGCGTCGGGCTGTGACCTGCATTGCGCAGCGATTCAGTCGCCAGATCTGAAAGGTGTGCGAGAGCCTCGCGTCGTGCGTCGAGTGCTCCGCGCATGTCGGCGACCTTGCGGGCGAGACCGGATGCCTGGGCTTTCCGAAAGCGCTCTCCTGTCGCGATCAACCGGGCGAATGCGTCGCGATGGTTCCAGTAGAGTTGGTTCACGGCCCACGCCGAGATGGAAGGCTTGACCAGCCCTTTAACGCGGTCCGCCTCCCCCGCGATATCGCCACGCCCGCTCTTCCTTAGCCGAGCGGCCAGTGTGTTGCGCGAAGCGGTGAACTCTGCCAATGGGAGCCTGAACAACGCATCAACATCATCCTCAAGCTTGCGCTTCGTCTCGCTCACGTTACGGTCTTCGTTCGTGTCCTGCTTTCCACTATTTTTCACCATCCATCTAGTCTCTCACTGTTTTCGCAAAACGCAGAGAATCAACCGGAACAAGAACCCGAACGAAGTCGTGGCATTATCACAGAGGAGACGATGGTTTCCGACTACGGTCTTCATTCTCGTGCCAGCACAGCACCCAGGGGTGTGGTCTCATGAACAAGCAACGACCCCGAACCGGCACTCTTTTCTGGATGTGGCCCGTGATATTCAGACCCGCACTTGGTTTCAGGAACTACTTGTCGCCAGGCAACACCACACCCTGCAAGTTCTCGGCAGCGATTGCCTTCTTGGGTTGCCAGTTCACTGCTTGCCTTTCCGCTTCGGCGACCTGAGTTGTAGTCATTCTTTGCGCAACTAGACTTCTCATACGGCGTGCTAGCTCCAGGCTGCGTCCCGCTAGGGTAAGCCACACATAAGATTGTACGTAGTTCGTTGCAACACCCTGTCCGTTGGCGTAACTGGCAGCCAAGTTGTACTGAGCTTGGGCCATGCCCTGGGCTGCGGCCAGTTGGTACCACTTTACGGCTTCCGCGTAGTTCCGTGTGACGCCGCGGGCCTCATCGTATGACACGCCTAGGTTGTACTGGCCCTCGGAGAGACCCTGCCCAGCAGCCAAACGAAATAATTTGACCACTTCCTCTTCATTCCGCGGGACTCCGCGACCGTCACGGTAGAGAACTCCTAGATTGCTTTGGGCAAGAGCAAGCACTGTTCGGCCGCCAGCCGATACCATCTTGCACTGAAAACGGTCGACGAAAGCGAATGATTCTTTTCAGTTGGAACGCATGCATAGCCAACTCACCTCTGGCTGGCCTGATCTATCTGAGAAAAGCCAGGGTTTGCGAGCGGTGGCCAGACAGTTGCTGAATGAAGAAGTTGTAAGCAGCAGCCTACGCCGGCAACACAGACGAATCAAGGCTTGAGGTCCTGGCAGCGAGATATACCGACGCCAGCCACCCCGCTTTACAGACAAGATGGATTCCGTGGGAAAACTGCGGAAACAATTTACCTCCAGAGAGAGTGTTGGGACGGAAACTGAGATCTCATTGAATTAAACTCAAACTCAAACTGCCGAGCACATAGGTTTGGACCAGCCCAACGTATCCTTTCTCCTGCGTGGCCGGCTTTCCAGATTTTCAGCGGGCTGATACCGGCCTCATAATTGGATTACGTATCCCTGTCTGTGGGCATCGGGTTGAAACTTGTAACAACACTCTGAAAGCCTGAGGTGTTCTTCAAGGATGCGCAAATCTGGTGGACACCTCACTGCTTTCCTGCCTACGTTCACGGACGAAGTTCCTTTCGCTTAGTGAGCAATCCGTGGCTCCCAACGTCTTTCCGAACTTCGTTAATGCCTAGCAGCTTGCCCGCTGCTTGACTGCTGGTACTGCTGCACTTTCAGAGATACATTGTTGAACGCGTAGATTAGCTATCGGCCATGACAACGGCCCGGATCAATAGGACTGCCATCAGAGAAACCGTTCCAAACAACACGTGTACGGTGCTGCGCACTCGCTTATTCTTGATAGGCAAACCCAGCTCCGGCTTCCTCGGCAAACCAGCTCCTCTCGATTCCACCCCACATTAAGTCTGTACTTATTTAAGGGCCAGGTTTCGCAGGAATTCGTCGCGGCCAGGCAGCCGCGAAAATCCAGATCACGCTCGCTTGGGCCCACAGGTGGAGACAATTGCTCTCAACCATCGCGGTTTTTTCGCCTTTTCGCCTTCTCGTTGAGCAACTAACAAAAAAATCGTCAAGTATGAACTATCATCCATAACCGAATCGCGTCATAACAACTACACTGCCATGGGTCTACTAAAACAACCTCTTCCAATCTGAAGAAATCCTGGAACACGCGTGCGAAGTCTCACTTCATCTAAGAGATTGCTCTCAACCCTCGCGGTTTTTCGCCTTCTCGTTGAGCAACTAACACAAAAAATCGTCAAGTATGAACTATCGTCCATAACCGAATCGCGTCATAACAACTACACTGCCATGGGTCTATTAAAACAACCTCCTTCCAATCTGAAGAAACCCGGAACACGCGTGCTAGTCTCACTTCATCTAAGAGACTGCCTTCGTGCACTAGAACCATAAATTGAAATGGCAACACCTAAGTCCAGGATCGAGATTGACTACACGGTACGTGAAAGAGAGTTACTCGTTCGCAGGGCTATTTGCGATCTGATTCGGACTCAGCGAAAGAGACGGAGTGTCCTGACGCAAGAAAGACTCGCCGATCTTTCGGAGATCTCCTTTGAGCACCTCAACCACATCGAAAATTATAAATCGGGTGTGTCGGTAGAAGTTCTCGAAAGGATCGCCCGAGCACTGGGCTTTGTTCGACTGTCGGAATTCTTAGCGCTCGACGAACATGAGATTCTCTAACTAGCCAATTTTCCCTCCTTCACATCCAGTCAAAAGCAGTGGTTTTCTTTCCCGGACCACCCCTAATAGTCTGCAACTTCACCAAGAATAATCAGTCACGCGAAATTTCTTTCATTTAATGAAGGATGGTTCATACAAATGCCAGACCGGTTTCTATATACTCCGCGCTCCAGAAAGAGTGCGCACGCCAAGGTTGCAGTCTTACCCGACGTCGCAGCGACGCATCCTCAGCTAATCCGGAAAGAGTTTCCGCGCCAGTGTTAAAGCTAAGGACGGCCGTTTCATCGCTGGTACCGTCCAGATGGACGTGTAGCTTGATTCCGGAGATCGACGGCAATCGAGAACTGTTAGCGGGCGCAGATTTTGTTATTTGACCATCAGAAGACATCTGCCACGGCTCGCATTCCTTCTGTCAGGCGATGGCGGAAGTTCAAGGAGATGGGGATGGGCGCAATTCAGACGACCTTGGAGCTGATTCGACAAAAGTTGGATGAGTTTTTTAGGAATGCGAATCCAATAGAGGGCGATTGGGTGATTTTATCTAACATCGTGGACCACGAGGGCCATCCTTACGAGGCCGCAAAGGATAAACTGGTGATGTTTCTGGCCAACATCCAATACGAAACGGCGATCAGCACCTACAATCGCACTACGCCAGTCAAGGGTGATCAATACGCCATCATCGCGCCGCCTCTTTACATCGATCTCTACGTCGTTTTCCTGGCTAACTTCTACAACAAGACTTACCCGGAAGGTCTGGGCGTGATTTCGCGGACGATCAGCTTCTTTCAACAGAATCCCTGGTTCACGCACGATAACCTTCCGGGCCTGGACGCGGTCATCGACAAGCTCACGTTTGAAATGACCAACCTGGAGGTAACTGGCCTCAACTATCTGATGGGCTTGATGGGTGCGAAGTATTTACCGTCGGCCTTCTACAAGGTCAGGATGATCCCCTTCGCCGGTGAAGCGATACAAGGGCAAGTGCCTGCGGCGCAGGGCATCCAGTCGCCGGGAGAGATCGATGACAAGCCGATCAAGCACGCGACTCCTTTAGCGGCAGCAACAGCAGCAGAAATTGATGATGATGATGAAGACTAGGTAACTATGGCTTCAGTTCGCCTGGAGAAAAGATGAAAGCGCGAGGATCCAACCGAGCGTTCGAGCATGGATTTCGAACTCCTCACAAAAAGTTTGCCGGCCCTCAAGGTGAAAAACCCGGACGCCAGTTCTACTACTTGCGCCTGATGCAGGTGGCCATCCGCCATGACTACTACACGAATCATGAATGCCCGGACTTCACGATCTTTCCCACCAGGTACTCACACGAGTTGATGAAGAGTCTGGGTCTGGTCTTCAAAGACGAAGGCACAGGCTTTTCCATTTTCTTTGACGCCCGCCGCTCTGACATCTTAATTGAGTACTTGAAACGGCAGGAATGGCCGCCCGGGTCAAAGCACTGTTGGACGCGACTGTCATTCGTGCTTTCACTCAAGAATTCCTACTTCCTGAATTTCACCGATGTTCCCATCGCTATAAATCCGGTCAATCAAAATTTCTATTTCACGAATCAGGCGGCACGCGGGCGGACAGCGAACGGAGACATACTTCTCAACCCAGGCGAGGAGCACGAACTATTGGATGTGGTTCCGGTTCAGCTTGGAGTTGTTGTAACGGACCACATAAAGGAGGTTGAGGTCCAGTCAGTCCCTCAGACGGAGGAAGGATCGCGCGACGCGGTCATCTGTAGGCCAAGGTGTGTACCGGTTTCGTTATTAGAGAAAGGGAATGCGGCCAGCATCACCTGCAAAGAGGCTATTCACTGCAAGGGTCCGCATGAGAAAAAGGATCCCGCGAAATCCCTTGTGTTGTGTCGTTGCACGGACAAGATCTATTTAGACTTCTCGCCACTGCCCGAAGACAAATATACCGTGAGGCGAATTCCCTATCCCTCGACCTCGGAAATTGCGCCGGACGAAGAGCCAGTGCTGTATACCGAGTCGTATCCAGTGCCGTTCTGTTTTGTAAGCCTGTTTTTTACCAGCCCGACTGGCGAGAAACCCAAGCTATTTCCGGTTCAGGATCTATTTGGCCCGGAGCCGAAGATCGAATCAATCACCTATGAACTCAAGTTTGAGCGGCGCGCGACCTACTGGAACTATTTCGTGGTGCCTCCGGCCGGGGAGTCAATCGAAAACTTGAAGATCGAGGGCGAGCCGGGAATATTCTTCAACGGACCGTGCAGCGTTGTCCTGCCAAATCAAACAAAAGCCTACCGGTTCGTTTCGAAAAAACCGCTGCCTTTCATGGAACAGTCGACATTCCGTTTTCGGCTCTGTGGTGAGCTTAGCACGACGACGCAGAACACTATCCTGGTAAAAAACCTACCGGTAGCTTCGGCCGAGCAGGTGCTCCAGGATGAGCTCGCGGCTTGCCTCAGTTTGGATGGAAGCATCAATCCAGGCTCGAAGGGAGACTGTCGGAAGCTCAAATCACAAACATGCAGGTGTGTCTGCGGGGACATGCCCATCAATAAGTGTTTGAAACTTATCAAGCGAATTTGCGCGGACCCGCGAAGCCCGGAATGCCGGCAATTGAGGAGCGCCTGCTCCAGAATTTACTCAGACACCTTCGTGTATGTCTGACACCTATAACCCTAAACTGAAAGCGAGGTGCATATGGCAATCACAGCAACCAGAAGAACACCCGGCGTCTACATTACAGAACTCGCTGCCTTTCCTCCGTCCATCGTGGGTGTCCAGACGGCAGTGCCGGCCTTCATCGGCTACACGGAGAAAGCGGAAATTGCCGGGAACCCGGTCTTTATGAAGCCCATCAAAATTTCGTCGTTGGCTGATTACCAAGCCATCTTCGGCTCAGAATATGACGCAACGTACACAATTGAAGAAGTGACGGGCGTAGACATCACGGCCCACAAGTACGATTTCTCGGTTCTCGACCCGACCACTCCACCAGGAGAAATGAAATACTTCAAGCTCCTGCCACCGGATGCCCAATTCAACCTCTATAACAGCATGCGGCTCTTCTATGCCAACGGCGGAGGCGTCTGCTATGTAGTTTCGGTGGATTCCTATTTCCCGCCGGGCTCCACTACCGCCAATACCATTGATCCCACCAAATTGGGGGAGGGGCTGGACGTTGTCAAAGAACAAGTGGGGCCGACGATGCTCGTCATCCCGGAGGCCATACTGTTGGCAGATAATGGGGAGTACACGGGCGTAGTCGACAAAATGCTGGCCCAGTGTGCCCAATTGCAGGACCGTGTTGCGGTCCTTGATGTTTACAACTCTCAAACGGTTGTCGATGCGCTAACCATGGAAACTGTCATAAGTCAATTCCGGTTAGACGTGGATAAAGATCTGAACTATGGAATGGCATATTTCCCGTTTCTCCATACGACGGTCATTCCTATTACGGATTACGATTTCACCAATCTGACGCCCCTTGACAGCAGCGCCGGTGACACTGCTCTGCAAACAATTCTCGGATGGCAAAACACGAACCTCTACAAGCCCCCAAGGCACGGCGTGGTTCAAGCTGACATTAATGCCATAGTGGCTGCGGCGACCCCGCCCATAGACTGGGACAAGGTAACCAAGCTGAATCAAAACCTCACCGCCTCGCTGCCAGTGCTGAAGGATATATACGAGGTCATCCTCAACAAGAATGACGTGCTGCCGCCGAGCGGCGCGATGGCCGGCGTTTACACCTATATCGACACTACGCGCGGTGTCTGGAATGCGCCAGCCAACGTCAGTCTCAGCGCCGTCAGCAGGACGACCTTCAAGCTCAACGATGATTTGCAGGGGGACCTCAACGCGCCGATTAACGGAAAGGCTGTCAACGCGATCCGTGAATTAGTCGGACGAGGCCCGGTGGTTTGGGGAGCGCGCACACTCGACGGCAACAGCAACGACTACCGCTACATTCAAGTGCGCCGCACACTCATCTATATAGAGCAGTCAATTAAGAGCGCGCTCAATACGTTTGTCTTCGCTCCCAACGACGGCAATACGTGGGTGACCGTCACAGCTATGGTCTCCAACTTCTTACAAGGTGTCTGGTCGGCGGGCGGACTAATGGGCGCAACCGCTTCAGACGCTTTCACAGTGCAGTGCGGCCTCGGCAGCACGATGACCGGGCTGGACATTCTCAATGGCTACATGATTGTGCAGGTCACTTTGCAGATGATACGTCCGGCCGAGTTTATCGAGCTGACGTTCAAGCAGAAGATGGAAGGCGTCAGCTAGGCGGTCTCTTGAGACACTGCCACCACGCTGAACAATAATCACAACCTCAGATTTCTAACTCACGAGAGGAGATGTCATGGCTGGAGAAGTTCAAGACAATGTATGGCCACTGCCGAAATTTTATTTCTCGGTACAACTCGGCGAAGACAGTTCGGTCACCTTTTCGGAAGTGAACGGCCTGGAAACCGAGACGAAAGTGATCGAATACCGTCACGGCAACAACCCGATATTCTATCCAATCAAGATGCCAGGGCTGGGCCGCGTCGGCAACGTGACGATGCGCAAGGGCATATTCGTCAACGACAACAAGTTCTGGGATTGGTACAACGAGATCAAGATGAACACGATTGCCCGGCGCACCGTGGTTATCAATCTCCTGGACGAGACGGGTGCTCCCAAGATGACCTGGACCCTCAACAACGCCTGGCCAACCAAGATCACGGGCACCGATCTCAAGTCAGAAGGCAACGAGGTGGCTATCGAGGCGCTCGAAGTCGCTTTCGAGACCTTGACTATATCGACAGCGTAAACAGGCGGAAAGATGGGCGACGAATACTACCCACCCGGAGCGTTTCATTTCAGCGTCAAGGTGCTCGACCCCGTCACGATCGGTTCTCTGGCAGCGAATCTGGCAACGGGCGGCCTCAGTTCAGTATTGGCTGACATCGATGCCAGCTTCCAGGAAGTGACGGGGATAGAGTCGCAGTTCGACGTTGAAGAGGTGATCGAGGGAGGCGAAAACCGTTTCATGCATCGTCTTCCTCGTCACACCAAATACTCCAACCTCGTTTTGAAGCGAGGAGTCGTCACTAAGTTTTCGTTTCTGGCGGAGTGGTTCGGATTCACCATAGGGTCTTCCCTATCTTTGCCCATCGTCCCGTTTAATGTGCTGGTGATGCTGCAGAACGAAGAAGGTTGGCCCGCGGTTGCGTGGGCCTTCGTAAATGCCTACCCCATTCGCTGGGAGGTCTCCTCTATGGACTCGTTGGACAATAAAATCCTGACCGAAAAGCTCGAGTTGTCTTACAACTATTTTCAGCGCCTCAACGTGAGTTCGCTGGCTTCGGCAATCACCAGTTTTATCTGAGCACCGGCTTGATTGCGCGATTGGCACTCGCCCGAAATTGAGAAAGCGCTGACGTGGACCAGAGGCGGGTTATTGGCCTTCGAAAACGCGTGGGCGAACCGCAAACTCTGAAAGGGAGAGTTCAATGCCACTGGAGATCAACGAAATCGGCATTAACATGCGGGTCAGTGACACCAATAAGGAACCCGATGTGCCCCAGCAGAAGATCGAGCAGGATGATTGTGACGACGTGAATCGTGAACAGATCGTAGACGACTGCGTGCGCCGGACTCTCCAAATTCTGAAGAACCTCGGAGGGCGATGATATGGGCTTCACTGGCGGCCTCGAAAAAATGAAGATCAAGGCCTTCAAGGATCCCAAGTTCACTCAGCAGGCCGGAGAAGAACTATCGGTCTACATGAACCCGGAGAAGTACTCTCATTCTTACAAGGTTTGCTACAACAAGGTCCAGGCCCAGGGAGCTAATGGGTCCTTGTTCACTTTCAACCAGATCGGAACTGAGACGGTCGAGTTTGAACTGGTTTTCGACGGCACGGGTGTAATTCCCAGCAAGATTCCGGGCGTCCTTCCCTTTGTGGAAGACGGCATTACCAAGCAAATCGAAAAATTCAAGGCCCTGGTATTCACCTTTCAAGGATCAATCCACAGCCCTTATTATTTGAAAATCGCTTGGGGAAAACTGCTATTCCAGTGCCGCCTGTCAAAGCTCGCCTTCAATTACACACTCTTTAAGCCGGACGGCACGCCTTTGCGCGCACGTGCTCAAGCGGTTTTCATCGGATTCAACGACGAAACGGCGTTAGCGCTAAAGGCAAATAAGACTTCGCCTGACCTTTCGCACGTTTTGACGGTTAAGGCCGGCGACACGCTGCCGCTGATGTGCTTTACCACTTACGGCAGCAGCGCATTCTACGTGCAAGTGGCGCGCGTGAACGGCTTGAGCGACTTCAGAAATCTGGTTGTCGGTACACAGCTTTTGTTTCCGCCGCTCGGAGAAGCTGCCACATGACCGTCCCGTCACCTCTTAACAGCGACTCGTCACTTGTCTCGTTCACCATCAAGGTCGCGGGCAAGGAGATTCCCAGCACGTTTCAGGTTCTATCAATTGATACGTGGGTGTCGATCAACAAGGTACCAAAAGCGCAAATCATCCTCTTCGACGGCGACCCTGCGGAAAGCAACTTCGAGATTAGCGACCTCGATACCTTCTTGCCGGGGCATCAACTGGAAATCGCCGCCGGCTACGCACAAAAAGAGAGCTTGATCTTCAAGGGGATCATCGTCAAGCAAAGCATTGAGATAAATCGGACGCAAGGATCGAAGCTGATCATTGACATCGTCGATGAAGCGATCAAGATGACGTTGGAGCGGAAGAACGATCTGTTTCCGAAAATCCGCGATGGCGACTTGATTGGAAAACTCATCACCAACAACGGGCTGGGGAAGGATGTCGCGGCCACGAAGCCCGTGCTTGAACAGATCGTCCAGTACTACGCCTCCGACTGGGACCTGATGCTGATGCGCGCGGAACTGAATAGTTTCGTCGTCACAGTGGAGGCGGGTAAGGTCATCGTCAAAGAGCCCGACACGAAACAGACTCCAGTTCTGAGAGTCAAATTCGGAGAGAGCATCCTTGATTTCAATGCTGAGATGGACGCGGCCACGCAGTATCAGCCGTCAGCCATCAAGAGCATCACATGGGACGTGGCTAATCAAAAACTGGCGGAGGCTGCACCGCCGGCGGTGGCAGTTGAAGAGCCCGGAAACGTCTCGTCAGCGGAGTTGGCGAAGGTGTTCGCCGTGAAGAAATTCCCGCAACAGACCGGCGGAACTATAGAGGAGCCGACGCTGGGAAGCTGGTCCGCGGCAGAACTATTGAAGTCTAAGCTGGCAAAGATTCGCGGGTATGTTCGTTTCCAGGGTAGCGCCCTGGCCAAGCCGGGGAAGACGATCAAACTCGAAGGTGTCGGCCAACGCTTCAATGGCAACGCTTTCATCAGCGGCGTTCACCACAATATCAATGACGGCAGGTGGCTCACTACCGTGGATTTCGGACTGTCGCCGCGATGGTTCGCCGAAACGACGAACATTGTCGCTCCCGGTGCCTCCGGTCAGTTGCCTGCGATTAGAGGTTTACAGACTGGCATCGTCAAGCAGGTGTCAAACGATCCGGATGGAGAATTTCGAGTGCTCGTCAACCTGCCACTGCTTCAGAACCCAAACAAAAGCATCTGGGCGCGCTTGAGCACGTTCTACGCCACCAATAAAGCCGGGGTTGTCTTCTTTCCGGAGCAGGAGGACGAGGTTGTGGTCAGCTTCATGAACGAAGACCCGCGATACCCGGTGATCCTCGGCAGTGTCTACAGCAAGAAGCACGCGCCGCTTGCGCCCTACCCGCCCGACGACAAAAACAAGAACACCAAGAAGGCGATTGTTACGAAAGGCAATCTCGAAATTAGCTTCGATGACAAGGACAAAATTATCGAAATCAAGACTCCCCAACAAACCGTTACGATGAACGACACATCAGGAGAGGTCTCGATTAAAGACAACAACAAGAACACGATCTCGCTCTCGAAAAACGGGATCAGTCTGGACAGCGGCTCGAATATTAAGATCACGGCCAAAGGCAATATAACGATTCAGTCTAATGCCAACCTGACGCTCGGCGCGAAGGTGAACGCTTCGATGGAAGGTACGCAAATCGAGCATAAGGCCAAGAATAAATTCACGGCCAACGGCCTCGTCACAACCGAGGTAACCTCGTCAGGCATGCTGACCGTTAAGGGTGCGATGGTGAAGATCAATTGAGTGCTCGAAGAGACAGGAGGAAGCAACATGCCCGCCGCAGCTAAACTTGTCGACTTTCACCAGTGCCCCATGAACACGCCGGTTGGCCCCGTGCAGATTCCACACGTGGGCGGCCCGATTGTCGGTCCCGGCGCGCCCACCGTCTTCATCGGCGGACTCCCCGCGGCCAAGGTCGGCGACATGGCTATCTGCGTCGGCCCGCCCGACGCCATCGTCAAGGGTTCCATGACCGTCAAGATCATGGGCGTGCCGGCAGCTCGCATGGGGGACAAGACCGCCCATGGCGGAACCATCGCCATGGGTTGGCCCACAGTCATGATTGGAGGGTGAGCCAGCGATGGAAAATTCTGAGAGCTCTTTCCTGGGCACAGGGTGGAGTTTCCCTCCTACATTTTCGCGGCAGACATACAGCGTCGATCTGGTCAGCGACGATCAAGATATACGCGAGAGTCTCTGGGTCTTGTTTTGCACTGCTACCGGCGAACGCCTGATGCTACCGGACTACGGCAGCTTGCTTTGGAAAATGGTCTTTCAGAACATCACTAACACCCTGATGACGCAGTTGGCCGACATGGTTCGTCAGGCCGTTCTCTACTGGGAGGCGCGTATTGACGTTGACGATGTCGCCGTGCAGCCGGACGCGACAGTCGCCGGTCTGGTTCTTATTACAGTCAACTACACCATTCGCAAAACGAACGCACGGAACAATCTGGTGTTTCCCTTCTACATCCAGGAAGGGACGATCCCAATGGAAACCCCGTAACAATGGGTCTGGACGATAAAAAGATCGTCGTCAATGGCGCCACCAGCCAGTACGACCGCCGCTTGGCCGCGCTTGATGCGGAGTATGCAAAGGTAGATGGACGATCCTCATCTGAACTGCTCGACTTTGCCGTCAAGTTCGGAAGCCTAATTAACTTTTACAACCTCAGAAACGAAATCGACGGCGACTGGACGCCATTCTTCACGACTGATCCCGTCGTAATACTCGCCAGCCGGGATGCGACTGACCTGGGCGAAATCGAGTCCGAGTTTGCCCGTCTCGAACGACTGACTCTCGAAACGCAGTCCTTTGATCGCAAATTAGATTTTCTTCGCGGAGTCTTTGACGTCATCCTGAAGATCACCCGCGAGCTGGATCTCTCACTCAGATTCCTGGACCTGAGTGAACAGGGCCAGATAATGCGACAGCTTCGGCAGGCGATCGTAACCGAGATCGAAGACGGCCTGGGCCAGCAACTGCGGGAGCTAAAGGCTTACGATTTAGGCGCCGAGCTGCCCGACGCTCTCGGTCGTCGTATTGGTTTGGATTATGAGGGCCTTTCACCGGTGTGGCAGGCTGACAGCGTCGGCCCGAATGGATCGATCTATCGCGGCGGCACGGGCTCGCGAAAAATCGCTCAAGCTCTACCTCACGTTAACTCTATTTTGAGCTCGTATCTCTATGCGCTTTCGAACTTAAAGGTGCTCGCTCAAACCAATCTCAGCTCTACCATGGAAGCGGGGGACCACAAGCCCCAGATCGCACTCTATATTGCTTTCGTCACCCTCTTTCAAACCGCCCAGGACACAATCAATACTCTTTCCAGCCGCTACTCACGCTTCTATTACCGCGACGTCCTTCGTGAAAGTTTTCGCGCTGCGATTCCCGATAGCGTCTTTCTCAGTTTTACTCTTGCCGACCAGGAGAACTTTCTCAGCACGACCGTGCCGCGTGACACCCTGTTTCTCGCGGGAACGGATAGCGACGACCACAAAATTCTTTACGGATCGGACAAAGACCTCCTCGTCACGCAGGCCCTCCTGACGACGTTGCGCACGCTGCGCGTCATTCGCGGCAAGCTGATTCCGCAAGAGCAAAGCTCGCCGCTGGTTGTTTCGCGCGTCTTATCCTCCGAGATCGTCGTGGCGGAAGCTTCCCTGATGCAAAACGCCTGGGCAACTTTCGGCGAGACTGAAGTGAGTCAGACTGACGTGGAGGTAACGGAGGCGGCCACTCTCGGATTTGCCCTTGCCTCTCAATACCTCTGGATGAGCGGCGGCCGGCGAGTTTGCCGAATCAGTTTTCGGTGCTCGCCTGAATCTCAGGCAAGGCTTATTGAGCTGCTCCACAGCCTCGCCGTCGCCACTTCACTGTCCGAAGCGAAAATATTTGAGACGGTGCTCGTCGAAGCTTTCACGCTCTACGTTTCGATGTCCGCGGGCTGGTTTCAAATCGAAAGCTATCGCGCAACGGAAATGAAACTAGACAGCGAAGGGAATTTTAGCTTTGGCTTAGAGTTCGAGCTTCCGGCAAGTGTTCCACCAATCGTCGCCTACAATCCCGCTGATGAAGACGCGCCGGATGACGGTTCGGCTGCACTTGTCACCGCTGATCCGATAGTCTATGCCTCCGACCCTGCTCCCTCCCTCCCCACTTTGAAAACGTATTTGCGTCAGGTTTCGATCACGCTATGCGGCGATGGCGGAACGGCAGACGTCTACCCTATCTCGCTCCTCGGCGAGTTAGAGATTACTACTTTTCTGATCGATGTCAGCGTATGTGGCCTGGCCGGCTTGCAACTTGAGAGCACGGACGGTGAGCTTGATCCAAGCGGCCCCTTTTCGCTGTTTGGCGGCCTGCCGGTCGTCGGATCATACTTGCTGATACGCCACGATGAACTTTTTGCCAAACGCCTCAATCACCTGGGAATTTCAATAAACTGGTTCAACCTCCCGCCCAACGAAGACGGATTCACCGGATACTACAAGGACTACGTTATAGGGCTGAACGGAGAACCACAGTGCAATCTTTTCAACAACGCGGTGTTTCACGGCGGCATGAGCATTCAGAACTCGGGTGAATGGTTTCTCAGTGACTCACAGGACTGTCTGAGTCCTCCGGCAACGGCGGTGGACTTATTGCTCTTTCGCAGCAAGCCGGAATGCTACGAGACTCAACCAGCCGCGCCACTTTGCCCGGTCACGGATTTCAATACGCTCAAAGTATGCCGTTCGACGCCACCGCCCTATTACGATTTTTCCCAGAGCGCTATCAAGCTGGAATTAACCGAGCCGCCTTATGCATTCGGCAACGACCTCTTTCCCCAGAATGTGCTCAACGCCGTGCTCGAAGATCTGCCCGACACGAATTTCTGCAAAGACCAATGTCTCTCTGAATGCCTGGTGCTACTCGAGGCGGCGCAATGCATCGAGACTTGCCTGCTTTGCATCGGCACTTGCGCCCAGGCGTCACCGCCCGACCCGTCATGCGCCGAGACGTGTGTGTCAGTTTGCCTGAAGTGTCTCGAGGAGAAGTCCATCCAATGTCTGGAAAAATGTCTTGAGGAATCCAGAGGACTGCCCATAGAAGAGACGTTGCGGCTCATCATTACAAGATTGAAAACCTGCCCCGGCTTGCCGGAGCCGGAACAATGCGTTGTCGGGTGCAACATGCGACTCGCTGCATGCCTTCAAGAGCAAATGCCCGAATGCGTGAGGGAATGCATAGAGAATTCGACGAAGATACTGGATGCGATAGTTTGTGTTCTTGCTTGCGTCAACAACTGCCAGGGGAAAGATACGCAGTGCCTGATTGACGGCCTGCTAATTTGCAAGCAGCAACTGGACTCAGAGTACGCGACTTGTCTTGAAAAGTGTATGCATGAGTGCCTGAGTCTGAAGAAGACAATAAGATACCCGAACGAACCTTACCTGCCCCAGGCCACGAGCATTACCGTCACTTATTGTGCGCAATGCGTTAGTCCGTCTCTCAGCACCGAGGAGGCCTGTGGCTTGTTTTTTCATCTGGGGCCTTTCGGGGGATACGAACAGCTCTCGCCATCTCACGAAAAACCGAGTTGGCTGCTGCCTCGTTTTTCCGAGCCGGGAAATTTGTACCTCGGGTTCACTTCGCTGGTTCCGCCGCAAACGCTGACACTGCTGTTTCAGATGTCCGCCAGCGGCGATGATCGCTCGGTTAATCTTCCACCGGTCGCGTGGGAATACTTATCGAGCAACCAATGGCACCGCTTGAAGCCGCCGAATATTCTTGCCGACCAGACCAATGGGTTGCAAAACTCGGGAATCATCACGCTCGATCTGCCTGCATATGATCCCGCGAACAACACACTGCTTTCAGCCGACACTGAGTGGCTGCGAGCTTCTGTGGCAGAGATACCGGACCAGTTCCCAAAGACCGCCGGCATCTATCCGCACTCCGTGCTCGCGACGTGGCGCAAGAATGAAAGCAGCGGCGAGAATCTTGCGAAACCGCTGCCGCCATTCACGATCACCAGTTCCGTCGAAGATCTGTCGGCGATCGCCAGTGTCATCCAGCCGATGGCGTCGTTTGGCGGACGTCCTCCGGAAACGAACAGCACTTTTGAGATTCGCGTGGGCGAGCGCCTGCGTCACAAGGAACGTGCGATCCTCGACTGGGACTATGAACGTTTAGTGCTTGAGCGATTCCCAACCGTTTGGAAGGCGCAGACGCTGCCCGCTCGCGATCCTCAACAAGCTGATGTCCCGGGCAGTGTGGTTCTCGTGATTGTACCGGGACCTGACGGTATTGCGGTGACGGACCCGACCGTGCCGGCCGCCTGTACCGAAATGCTCGCTCAGATTCAAGCCTACCTGAAAGGATTCGTCAGTCCCTTTATTCAACTGCACGTCGTCAATCCGATCTACGTGCGCATAACCGTGAACACAGTCGTACTGTTTCAGGGGTCAAGCGATACGGGTGCGTCCATAAAGCGATTGAATGAGGAGCTTGTTGATTATCTGTCACCCTGGTTCTACGACGCGGCACGAGCGGCTCAGGGCGGTCGCTATATTTCGGAAGCAGACATCTCGGAGTTTATCCGGACGCGTCCTTACGTCGAGCTTATGATCTCAATCAACCTGAAACATGAGCCCCCGCGCCAGTATCTGGATTGGTATTTTCTAACTTCGGCCCAGCAGCACCAGATTAGCGCCGCCTGAGCGGCCGGAGTGAGATGGAATGAGTCTGTTATTGATGTTCCAGCGATTCGGAATCGAGAGAGACGCAATTAGAAAGGACCGAGGCCATGAACTCATACGTGCAACTCAAGGCAGAGCAGCAAAGTAGAGCTGTCGCCAATACCTGCCAGCGAAAGGGTGAAGACTCACTCGCGGCCACTCGGCAGCCTAACCGGTTGGGTGATTTGCAGGAGAGTGCCAATCTCAACCCGGAAGTTCAACACGTCGCACAGATGAAGCAGATGTTGAATGGAGGTTCTCGCACGAGTGCGCCGCTTGGAAGAAAAGAAAATCAGACTGGCATGCCTGATCATCTCAAGACTGGAATCGAACGTCTCTCTAACCTCTCAATGGATGATGTGAAGGTCCAATATAACTCCCCAAGGCCCGCACAGTTTCAAGCACTTGCCATAACGCAAGGGAAAGACATTCACGTAGGCCCGGGCCAGGAACGTCATCTTCCGCACGAAGCCTGGCATTTGGTGCAGCAAAAACAGGGGCGGGTGCGGGCCACCACACAGATGCGGGGCACGGCGATCAACGACGATTCGGCATTGGAGCATGAGGCCGATGTCATGGGAGCACTTGCAGCTCGGGCGGCGGAAACAGATCAGGGGCACGATCACGCCGGGGAATTGTCGCGTCCAGGCGATGAGGGCTTGGGAAAAGAGACAAGCAGTTCGAGAGATACTGCTCGTCCGCAGGCGAAGCCGTTCGTGGCCCAGCGCGTAGTTATGGCCATTCCGGATACTAATCCAACGCAATATCGCAGCACTTTGATCACCGGTCAAACATTCCCCTCGGCTGCGGCTGCGCAAGCCGCCGAACAAACCGGCATGGCCGCCATCGAAGCTGAAAGGCAACGTCTCCAACGAGAGAGAGAGCAACAGGCGGAAGCAGAGCGTCAAGCGGCTGAAGCAGAGCTGGAAAGGAGAAGAGCTGAGCGAAATCCTCAGTTCGCACCACCACCTCTCTACCAACAGCCGGTAGCAATGAATAATCCACCTCCTCCCCAACCAATCCTTCCACTACTCGCGGCCCGTGAAATTGGTGCGCACAACCAGCACCAGCTTCAGGCCCAGGGCGAACGACTCGAGGAGCGGCGGGAGATGGAAGGGATAGATCGTCAACTACATCAATTTCTCCAAAGCCGTTATGGCAATCTTGCGGAAATATGAGATGCGGTCGCCGGCGGACGACATTGAGGAGAGAAGGCCGGAATTTATCTTCGCCGATTCCGAAGCGGAAGAGACGCACGGGAAGGAGTGGCCAACATGAACGCATACGCTCAGCGAAAGCCGCAAGATCAAAGTAGAGCAGTTGCCAATAGCTCCTTTGACAAAAGACGTAACAGCCGAGCTGCCGCTAAGTTTGTTGATGCTCGTCCCGCGGCTGTGGTTCAAAGAAGGTTGGACGAGAGCCTGAACCAAAGTTCCAAAGTCCACTCACAGCTCCATTTTCAAAAATCGCTCAACCAGAATCCGAGGGTGGTGGCGCAGGCGAAACTGGCCCACTCATTGTCCAAACCGTGTGGCATATCGCCGGAGCCGACCGAGTGGGACAAGGCATTAGCAAAGGAAAAACTGCTGCGCAAGCTGACACAACGTACTCCGATCCAGCGGCAGGAAATATTCTCTAAAGGAGGCGAGATTCTGAATGGGAAATTTGCGCCGGTGCAGAAGCAGGCTAATCCGAAGCAGGCGAACCGGACGGATCTGCGAGGGGGAGGCTCGGGCATGTTCAATGTGTCTGGCCTTTGGGAGGCTTGATGAACTGGCTATTTCCCCCGAACGCAAGCATGACCGAGGAGGAAAAAAAGAAGCAACAGGAAAAGGAGAATAAAGAAGGGGGTTTCGTTCCGGGCAAGATAAGCAAAGTTAGCAAGTTTGGCGAGACACATAAGCCGATAAAACTCAAACCTCAGGACGAAGCCTACAGGTGGACGCCGAGCGGGGGCTTCGAGTCATTGGGCGTCAAAGCGTCATTCACTGGTTCCGGTTGAATGGCAGCCGATTTGGGAGCTACCTGTTGATCCGGCGCCTGACGCTCTGCGAATCTGCTCGTTGTTTCTGGAAGCTCCCGCCCTCGGAGATCGAGGCGCTGTTGTTATGGTCGTTTCCAGGAATGCCGGCGCAGAGGAGCCGGAAGTTTTAATCGAACGCCTGGCTAGCTCCGAAGGGCTGGATGTTGAGGAGGTCCATCGCGAGCGTGTGGACGACATCAGGGCGTTATGTAAATCAGCGGAACGAGTTTCTGTCATGCGCATGCTTCGCGACGGAGATCGATGGCTTATCCTGACCGCAACCGCACCGGCTGAACGGTTCGCTGAACTCCGTGAAGCGTTCCACTACGCCTTGATCTCGTTAGAGCCAATTCACCCGCCGTAATGAAAGAGCGCAAATGCGCGATCTTAATTCTCCTTCGGGTGAGTCCTTCAACGCCGAAGTAGCAATTGCAAACGGTTTGGTTATTCCAAAGAGAAAGGAATTGCATCATGCAAACATTCGTTCAAAAACAAAAACGGGCAGGGCAAAGCCCCGCCAGCAATTTGCAGATAAAGAAATCCCAGCCTGTAACAAGCCAGTCGCAGGAAGTGGAGCGCACGTTGAACGACAGCGCTCAAGCGAACATGGTGGCGAATTATCAGAATCTCTTCGACAAGAGCCCGGGGGTCGAATCTGTGAATTCACACCAGATGATGGCCAATAACAGCCCGGGAGTCGTTGCGCAGGCGAAGTTTCAGAACGTCTTGAACAACCGTATCGACGCGCCGCAAGTTGCACAGCTAAAACCAGACGTTGCCACTTCGGGGCCCGTCGTTCAGCGGAATGGAGATGGCGAAGGCGGAGGCGGAGGATCCGATTGGGGCAAAAAACTGTTTCTGGGAGGTCTTGGAGGATACTTTGCCGGGACCAGGGCACTGGCTAAACATACGGCTGAACCATTAGGATTTTTCGGGGCGGAACACGGAGCCGGATTGTTCGGGATGGGCGACTATGTGAAGGGAGTTAACATGCTCAGGTATGGGCAACAAATTTTCAAAGGCGGTTATGCTCGTCACCTGGCCGTAGCTCCTCTGGCCCTCGCCACAGCTTATATGATGTCGAAATACATGGGATCTTTGAAGAAAGACGAAAATCTAGGTAGGTGGAAGCAGTAAGGCAGTCCTGAACGGCAACGTTTCGGCCGGCCCTTCAAGTGCTTACAAGATTGTTTGCAGGTTGCGTGGCATGCCGTGTCGTGTCCCTGCTTGACGGCGGAGTTGTCGAAGGTGGCGATACCTGTTTGGAAACATCAGCAAGACGATTAGTGCGTCGCGTGAGATTGTTTATCACTCCCAGATTTCTCACCGGCGCTCGCCCTATGCAAGCTAGCCACAGTCTATGACCCGTCGCTGGATCTTCCGGTCTGCACCTGCGACGAGTAGCCGACGATCAAGTCGGGGTGACGGAGATCCAACATTCCCCTTACGACGTAACATTCCCTTCACAGAAACTTAGTCAAATGACCGAACCCTTAACGATCAACCCGGACGAGCCGACTAACAAGGGGCTGGACTATGCTTCGCTGAAGATAGAAGGCACCACTCTCATTCAGCAGTTGGCCGGAAAGATATGGACGGATTACAACGAGCACGATCCAGGCGTGACGACGCTCGAACAACTCTGCTATGCGTTGACGGAATTATCGTATCGTGCGGAGTTTCCCCTGCAAGATCTGCTGATTGACAAACCAAACGGCAAGATCAATCCACGACGGCAGGCGCTTTTCATTCCCCGGCGAATACTGCCGTGTAATCCGCTCACAGAGAATGACTACCGCAAGCTCATCGTCGATCTTGTACCTCAGGTCGCGAATGTCTGGCTGTGGCCCTATCGTTTTTCTGTTCCTTCGAGGGCCGTCAATGGTCTCTATGAGGTCGCTCTCTATATTCCCAATGCCGACCCCTGTGTCTGCGATGTTGAATTTCAACCCAAGGCAATTCGCCAACGCGTGCGCCGCGTTTATAACCGGCACCGAAACCTGTGTGAGGATGTCCACTCCATCTTCATACTTAAGCCGGTACGCACTGTCGTTACTGCCCGGGTAACAATCAGCGGCGCACTCGTGCCTGAGGCGATTCTAGCCGGCATTTTCTTCAACCTCGGCAACTTTCTCGCGCCGGAATTGCGCCGCCAGTCGTTAAATGAGCTGCTTGATCTCGGCAAGACGTCTGACGAAATCTTTAACGGCCCGCCGCTCCGCAATGGTTTCATCGCCGACGATCAACTCCAGCCGAAGGTGAGTGAAATTGGAGTGCAACAGCTAGCTGGAGTCATGGCGCGCAGCAAAGGCGTCACCACCGTCACCGGCGTGACGGTTCAAGTTGGCGACAGAAAGACGATCTACAGCGGAGACCAACGGATTCCAGTAGCCACAAGAGGTATTCTTCAACTCTTCACCCAGCCGGAAACAAAGCTCGGCGGCTTTTCAATCAAATTGTTCAAGAAGGGCATCGAGTACCAGCCCAACCCCGTGCGAGTCCAGCGCGAGTTGAATAAATTGTGGGCTGAGTGGCGTCGCACCTACAAGCTGGTGGCCCAATACGAAGAGTTCTTCGCCTTACCGAAAGGGCAGTATCACGACGTCAAACGGTATTATTCGATCCAGAATCAATATCCGAACGTTTACGGCATCAATGCGGACGGCCTTCCCTCAGAAGCGCCGGTCATGCGCCAGGCGCAGGTAAAGCAGTTGAAAGGCTACCTGCTCGTCTTCGAGCAACTGCTAGCCGATTACTTCTCCCAATTGGCTCACGTCAGAGACCTGTACTCCATCGAATATCAATTGCGGCAAACCTACTTTTTCCAGTATCTGACCCCCTTCGTGCCGAATATAGAGCCACTGCTCAAGGAGGATTACCAGGCTGGCCTGGGTCGCATCATTCGCAGCCAGGATAACTTCGTCTTCCGCCGCAATCGATTTCTAGATTTCTTGCTAGCGCTCTATGCGGAAGAGCTGAACGCGTCTTCGTTTTCTGTATTGAGCGATTGCGAGCAGCCTGATGAAGACTCTCAGGAAAGCCTGATGCGGGCGAAACTTGCCTTCCTGCATCACCTCGTTGCCAGTACACATAATCGCGGACGCGGTTTCGATTACCTGGGCCCGCCCAGTATCCGCAATATCGCCGGCATGGAGATCAAAAGCAGAATTCAACTGGGGATGGATGCCTTCGATCCCGGGACGCTCACGGAAGTTCTCGACGAGCATGCGCTGGAGATTGTTGCGACCGAGGCCGAGGCGTCAATTGGCCGAACGCTGCCACGCCACGCCGATTTCATAGAAGAACATTTCATCCCCATCACTTCGTTGGCAACAAGGCAAGAGCGTCCGGATGAATTGGACTCTCGTCCGGCGCTAACAATCATGCCGCTGCGCAGCCAAACAATGACGCCGGCATTCCTCCGGGCGGCCGGAGAGATTGAGAATTTTCGCGTGGGCTCTCTACCGGGCGACCAGGCCGTCACGCTGGTTTGCAAGTCTCCTTCCGAAAGTGATTGGCGCCTCGTCTGGAAGTATCCCGACATGGAAAGCGTTGACGCCGGCGCTTTGGTCGGTTTGATGCAGCGTTTGAAGCGGTGCTGCCAGCAGCTCTACATCGTCGAACACTCCCTCCTCCGATTTGGCCGGTCAAAACCGGAGAACGAGTCGAACACGACTGAAGGCGACTACCGGTGGCGTGGCGATCAAGGCGAGCAGGTTGAGCCTCACTACCCGAGACGGTTTGATTACAGTTTCACGATCACCGCCGTCGTTTCGGCACCCGAGTACGAGGAGTACGATGAAAACTACAAGACCATTGTGCGGGAGGTGATCCGCCAAAATACGCCTTCTCATATCGTGACGGAATATTGCTTCTTACGCCCGCATCAATTGCGACATTTCGAGTCACTTTATTGGGCCTGGCGATTCGCTCTCCGCCGTCGCAGGCTGGGGCAAGTCATCTCTGCATCAGCTCGTTTGCGAAGATTTCTGCGACGTTGCCAGCGTCACGATAGAGGGTTTCGGGAAGAGTGAAGGCGCTTTAGACTGCTGCCGGGAGCCATCTCCAATCTAACATCGCAAAGAGAAGCAAGCACTTGAGGCTACAACACAATATTAGAAAGCAGACCATCGCGATTGAGGTCACTTCGGAGGAGCTGGCGCTCGCGCTGCAACCGCGTATGGGAGACTTCAACCGGCAATATCTCCTGCCGGTGATGGAACGCGTCTTTGACGACCTGGGCGAGCAGGCCTGGCAAATCAGGATTTCAAGGCTGGACCTGGATCTCGGTGACGTGCCCTTCGACCGATTCGAGGAGGTCGTGCCTGAACGTTTCAACTCCGAACTACGACGTGCATTGGAAGAAGCTTTGCGCCGGCAACACAATGGCCCAACTGCCGACAACTATTCGCAAACGTTGTCTGCCTCACGACTGGAACTGTTTGAGTATTACTTGCGGGAAGGAACCTTGCCGTTTTGGGCCTCAGATTCTGTCTTTTCCTTCGAGCAACTCGTCTCCGAGCTGGCCGAAGGCCAGTGTGCCGGTCTAGTCCGGGTCATCAAGCAGCACGCTTATCAAAGAAGCACGCTGGAACGAATCGTTCTGCAACTTGGAGAAGGGATGCTGCGGCGTTTGCTCCAGGTGCTGGAACCGAAATACGCAGCGCTGATTATCACATGCCTCACTGACCTGCGATTGATTCACCGAGTCGAGCCCGTTGTCGAGCTGAGCGAGAACGAGTTTGCTCGATCCCTTTGGATACTCGTGCTCACTTACGTGCTGCAAGAACCTGGCTCGCAGTTTAACCGCAAGGCCCTCGTCGAGTCGTTGCTCGAGGGCATTGCCCGGACCGAAGGGGTGAACTACCAGCAGATCGTGCTGGCGCTTGACCTGGGCCTACAACAAACGATGAAGAGTTGGCCACTCGAATCTTCTCTGCCTGCGATCGTCAGCGAGATAACCCACGATCTCAATCTAGATGCGGCAAGAGAGGCGCGCGTCCGAACTGATCAGTCGCTGCCCAGTAGCCAACCGGAGGAACGGAGCTACGAAGTAACAGCGAACGAGGCTGCTCATAACAGCCCGGCCGCGGAGGCCCATCGCAAAGAGGAACCGAAAACGCCTGATGAACCGCCGCAAGCCCAGGCCGCTTCGCCGTTGGAACTGCTCGAGTATTATCTGCTGTATGGAACCCCATTCACTGACCTTGCCGCAGAGTTTAACCTTGAAGAATGTTGGATGGGGCTCGCCGAGAGTGATCCTGCGGGCCTGGTTCGAGTCATTCGAGAACATGGACGCCACGGGCGAGTGATTGAGAGTCTCGCCTTCCAGCTTGGAGAACAGTCGCTGAGACGTTTGGCTAATCTACTTGAACCCGAATACGCCCCCCTGATCCTCTCCTATCTCACCGACCTGCGAGCGATGCATCGAGTCGAGCCTGTCGCTATGGTCGGCGGGAACGAGTTTGCTCGCTCCCTCTGGATTCTGACTTTGGGTTACCTGTCGCAGGAGCGCGGCTCGCAGTTCAACCGCAAGAGCTTCATCAAGTCATTATTTGAAGAGGTGGCTGAGAGCGAAGGCCTGGACTATACCGAGATCGTAGCGATCGTCCAATCCGGATTGCGGCAAGCCGCAGGAAATCGCCCACTGGAATCGTCGCTGCCCGAAGTTATCGGTGAGTTGATCTCCGAACTCGAGGAAAGCGGATACCGCGGTCCGTCAGACACGCAAGATACTGTTGAAGACGCACAACGTGCTTACAGCGTTGATTCTATATCCACGCAAGGCAGTGTGAGTCTCAGGCTTAGCGACGCTGTGACCCAACTTGAGTCGTATCTCGATGTTGGGCACGATGCCGCAGGCGACCTAAGAAAAAGAAGATCAGACGCGAGCGCGCTGCTTCGTCTTGTCGCGTCACAGGATGCTGCCAAGGCCCGACAGCTAATCTGGCAGTTCGCCCGTCGTTACAAGTCGGGCTTGCCGACCCTGGTTGATTGTCTGTTGAGCCTCTTTCGCCCAGTGGATCTGCTGGCGGCACTGGCGCCCGAGCAAAAGCAGTTCCTCCTCGGATTTGCCGGAGTCGTTCGCAGTGTTGGTGCGCAAGTCGCACCTGCCGGTCGCGGTCAGCGCGTTGGTATCGACGACCTGTTCTGGAAGGCGACGCTCGAATACCTTCTTTCTGATGTGTCAGGACATTGGAATCGGCGAGCTATGGTTCGAGAAATCGTTAAAGTTGTCGCGGAAGGCGTCGTGGCATCCCCGGTCTCGTTAGCTGACACCTTGGCCGAAGCGTTGCAGCAGACGGTGGGGACGGCCGAGTCTTCCCTGGTTCGGGCGGTGGACACGATTCGTCAGGATCTATCCGACCTGTCGCGCTCACCAATCCACACGCCACCGGCTTTCGCCCGGTATGACCACGTCGACGCCATTCGCTACTATCTGCGCTACGGCGTACTGCCCTGGAGCGCGTTGCTTCGCAATCCCAAAATGACGGCCGCGAGTGTTCTTTCTTTCCTTCCTGGATTACCACGTTCCCTGTTGTACGCGGTGTTCACGGGGGAAAGTCCTGGTAAGCAACTTCAGACGATCTTGCGCGGTGTACGAATGATGTCCGACGACAGCATTGTGCAACTCCTACGCGCTCTTCTTACAGAAGCAAAGGACCCCGATAGTCCTTTCCGTTCAGCATTGTCTTCGTTCGCGTCCAGGGTTAAAGACAAACAAGCATTCTATGCTCGATTGCTTGCGGCCATTTTGAACGGCCACCCTCTCGACCTGGAAGAACTCGCTGCGTCTGCCGTTACTCAACGGATAACAATCGAGACTGTGTTCGCCGGCGATCCTGTGCAATGGAATGTCGACGTTCTTAAGTCTGCCCTCGTCAACCAAGTGCGATTCGGGCGGACAGCTGGCGGAGAGCACTCTCCGTTCACGCTCTTTCACACGCTCGCCTCCAGGCATCCGAAAGACGCTCGTCATTTTTGCCGCGCGCTCCGCGACACGCCTGACCTGCTGGCCGCTATAACTCCGCAATACAGCACACCGGACTTCGACCGGCTGCTTGATCTGCTGCGTCCAGGTGACGTGCCGAACCTGAAGGCCATGACGCGCGCCATCGCAGGCCTTCCCAGTTCATGTTCCGCGGAGAGGGTGCACGAGGTGATTCTCGGTGAGGTGCTTCGCCTTGAGGAAAGCCAGGCGTTGCAAGATAGTTTCTTCGATCGAGTACTCATGAAGCTGTTTGAGCCGCTTGGCGGCGAAGCCCGTGAACTCTTGTCTGGTGAGGCCGCTAGCAAATGGGCGGACAGCGAAAACCTTCCGCTGGCCGGGGGCGAAGCCTCTGCGGCGAGCACGGACGAGAGTTCCCGACGATTGACCATTCGCAAGCCGGCGGTTAGTCGTGAAGATGTCTTTGCATTGCTGCTGGAAGAAAGCCGGAAGCCAATGCTTCAAAGTGAATCCCGCGAGGAGGCTGTTTCACCTGAGTTGGAATTGCTCTCGGCCGACGCTCTCAGCCACACGCTGACACTGATGCTGGAAGAGTCTCCAGAGGATGTGTACAGCTTTGTCACCCGGCAGGCGCAGGACTCGCGTGTGCGGGAGCACTGGGCAAAGACCCTCCCTGAATCCACGCTGGCACGTCTTAGTTATCTGCTCAAGCCGCAAAGGCACCGCAGCTTGCTGGACACTGCGGAATTGTTGGCTTCGGCTTGGTTGGAAGCAATTCCGTCCGGCTGCCGGGCGCCGGCTGACCGGCAAGCATTCTGGGGCTTTGTACTGGGGTATTTGGATCGAACCGCAAATGCCGACCTTTCGGTTGAAGGGCTGGTCGCGGCTTTCTTTCAGGATGCCGCAACGCGTTATCGGGCGTCGTCGTCGCCAGAGGCTCCCGACGATATGAGTGTCGGGACACGGATGTTGGAATGCGCCAGCCGTCTCGCGCGCGCCGCCGGTCATGTTGGTTTGCATGCCGTTCTTCGGGGTAAGCGAAAACTCTTGCTTGCATCGTGGGAGCCCTTGTCGCCAACCCAGCGCTCGCCGATGGACAATTTGGAGGATGCGGACCGGCGTCGATCCGATGACCCGCTAACGGTTCCTCGGCGGGAGCCGTGCCGGATGGCCTTCAGTATGGAAGTTGAGGAAGAGAAGAAGGACACAGGTCAGCCCGTCTATATTAATAATGCCGGACTCGTGCTCACCAGTCCTTTTCTTCCACACCTTTTCGAAACTCTGAACTTACTGCGGATAGACGAGGAGGGGCGAACTACCTTGCGTGATCGGGGAGCTGTCTCTCGCGCTGTGCATCTGCTGCAATACATGGTTGACGGCAGCACGTCAGCACCCGAGCCGCTGCTTGCCCTGAACAAGATTTTGTGTGGCGTCCCAATCAGTACTGCGGTAGATCGCGAAATAGAACCCACAGAAGAGGAGCGCGCGAACTGCGAACGGATGTTGCGGGCCATGATCGCAAACTGGACGACCATTTCAAACACGTCTATATCGGGTCTTCAGGAAACTTTTTTCAGACGCGAAGGCAAGCTTGAACGCCGCGACGAGGAATGGAAACTACGAATTCAACGCAAAACCGTTGACGTGCTTGTCGACCAAATCCCGTGGACCGTCTCAGTAATCTATAATTCCTGGATGCCGCAACCACTCTACGTCGACTGGTAGTGCCATGGACGCTGACACGCTTTCGAGCAACGCGGTCTGCATTCGGAACGAGATCGACTGGTTCCGTCAGACCATGGAGCTACGATTCAAGCTGCACGCCGCCGGGAATCAGAAAGGCGACCCGTTTCGTGAGATCGAGCCGCCTGACCTGAATGGCTGCGGGTCCTACTATGCAAGTGTCGTTCAAAGATTCGACATGGGTTGCCCGGAGCGATTGGTGCTCATCCTTAGCTACATCCCGCACGTCAGGCCCGATGTCCTGGATCCTTTTTTCATTCAGAACCAGTCTATCCAGCGGCGATTTACGGAATTCGGCGGACTAACAGGGCTTGCTCACGGCGGCTTCCTACCGACGGGCGAGACAGCAATGTTTCTATTGGCTGGGAATAGCATCCAGCAGCGGTTGCGCTTCGACTCCCTGTTCAGCCATGAGCACTATTTTTACATCAACAACATTCTGCGGCTCAATCAACCCCACCCAGAGGAGCCTCGGCTTTCCTCGCTCCTGCAACTGACGCCCGAATACCTGGAGCGCCTCACCACCGGACGCGCTTATCACCCGCCTTTCAGTCCAGAGTTTCCGGCCCAACTATTGACCACTCTCTACGAATGGGCGGATCTCGTTTTGGACGCGCCTACGTACCAGAAGATCGAAGACATCGCCACATGGGTCCGGCATCAGCATACGATCATGGAAGACTGGATGCTGAAGAAACGTATCAAGCCAGGTTTCCGCAGTCTGTTTTACGGGCCGCCGGGTACCGGTAAAACACTGACGGCTTGCCTCCTTGGAAAAGTGACCGGCAGCTCTGTATACCGGATTGATCTATCCAAGATCGTTTCGAAGTACATCGGAGAAACGGAGAAGAACCTGGCCAGTCTTTTCGATCAGGCGCAACATCAGAATTGGATTCTCTTCTTCGATGAAGCTGATTCGCTCTTCGGCAAACGCACCGAATCGCATAGCGCCAATGACCGGGCCGCCAATCAACAGGTCTCGTACCTGCTACAGCGCATCGAGGACTTTCCCGGAGTCGTTATTCTCGCCACGAACCTAAGGTCGCACCTCGACGATGCATTCGCCCGGCGCTTCCAGTCAATGATTCATTTTCCTTTGCCGGGCTTCGAACAGCGGCTGCGCTTATGGGAGGACAATTTCAAGGACAAACCTTACCGGCTCGCTGCCGATGTGGATCTTCGCAAGCTAGCCAGCGATTACGAATTGCCCGGCGGCAGCATTGTGAACGTACTGCGCTACGCTTGTCTGAAGGCCGTCGTTCGTACCCCGCGCGAAATTCGCGCGCAAGATCTCCTTCGTGGCGTCAGAAACGAACTTCACAAGGAAGGCAAGTTTCTTAAACAGCAGAATCAAGACTCGGTTATGCGCGGTTAAATGACCGGTACACTGAAGTCGCTCGTATAGGTAGCCTGATCGTAAGGAAGACCCACGTCTTCATCGCCGTCGTTTGCGACGAATGTCGACGACGTCGCCGAGACCAGCACCTAAGACCTTGGCCCTATGGGTAGGAAGCTAATCTTGATGTTTGATCGTAGCGAAAGCCCGGGTATGTGAGATCTTCGGCGCGCCTTTGGCTTGTAGGCGTTACTGCTGGCCAACGCGGGCCGGAATCGATTAAGATGAACGTGTTTACAGCGAAGATTTCGGTTAGCTCGATGGTCCATCGGTTAGCTCGATTGTCCAATAGTGCTGCTGATAAACCAGCGTAATACAGCCTTTGTCGCCCGCTTGGCTCAGCAATTTAGCATTTGCTCGTAAGTCCCCTAAATGCAGTTATTTATAGACTTGCAGAAAACGCGTTGAGTTCTTCTTGGGCTCTACAAAGAGCAGTCTCATTGACCAATCATACTAACTCACTAGAGAAGTCACCTCAGAATCAGCCAGTTCTTTTCACCGCCTCAACCATTCCAACTCTTGGAACGCCGATCCGGAAATCAAGAGTTTGTTGGCGCAGATTGCGGCGCGTTCCTTAATTTGAGCCAAATTCATTCCGCGAGATTCAAACGCTTCAGCAAGGCAATGAACCGTGGATCGTCGCGCAAGGGATCCATCATTGGGTCACTCTTTATCCACTTAAGCCAGGCATCCCGCTGGCCGAACGCCTTCTCCAACTCGGCGAAGGCCTTGTCCTTGTCACCCAGAGCACCATAAATTGAGGCAACAAAGGTATGCACGACATACTGCGTTTTCTCTATATCGCCGAATTTTCTAATGACTTCCTCAGCTTCGCGGCGGCGACCGGATTTAGCATAAGCGTATCCGCCAATCCAAAGCATATGTTGGTTACTAGGGTCGGTTTGTAGTGAATTTTCACTCAGTCGAATTGCATCATCGTACAAGTCCATACCGTTATACACCTTCCCGAGAACAAGCCGGCCCACGAGAAACTTAG
>Ga0137404_10000060_pt1 | contig 57050 bp, 49 predicted proteins | sample CZOMad2_1_16fung_FD_108285 | JGI IMG/M metagenome (GOLD analysis project Ga0137404, IMG submission 108285) | Vadose zone soil fungal communities from Angelo Coast Range Reserve, California, USA - CZOMad2_1_16fungal (Illumina Assembly) | ecosystem: Environmental > Terrestrial > Soil > Vadose... | reverse complement strand
GATGCCGCGATGGTGGAACTCAATCCGCTCGCGGTGGTGGAACTCGCCGATGGCAAGGAAACCGTCATGGCGCTTGATGCGAAAATTTCCTTGGACGACAACGCGCTCTATCGCCATAAGGATATTTTGAAGATGCGCGATTTGAACGAAGAAGCGCCGCTCGAAATCGAGGCGTCAAAATTTTCGCTCAATTACATCAAGCTCGACGGCAGCATCGCGTGCCTCGTAAACGGCGCTGGCCTCGCGATGGCGACGATGGACATCATCCAGCATTTCGGCGGCAGCCCGGCGAACTTCCTCGACGTCGGCGGCGGCGCGAGCAAGGAGCAGGTCACGGCGGCGTTCAAGATCATTTTGAGCGACCCGCACGTGAATGGCATCCTCGTGAACATTTTCGGCGGCATCATGGATTGCAACGTCATCGCCACGGGCATCGTCGCGGCGGTGAAGGAAACGCACTTGAAAATTCCGCTCGTCGTCCGGCTCGAAGGCAACAACGTCCTCGCCGGCAAAAAAACTCTGGCCGAATCCGGCGTCGCCATCATCACCGGCGATTCAATGGCGGATGCGGCGCAGAAGGTTGTGAAGGCGGTTGGAAAATAAAATTGAATTCGGCTACGAATCTTTTTTCGCCAGCCAAAATTCTCTGACCTTTTCAAACTTGCTGATGCGCTTGGTGATTTTTCCAATTTCTCTCGGATAAAATTCGAGAACATTGTTGCAAAATTTCAGCATCCAGTCGCGACGGCTTTTTGCCGCATCAATTTCAATGTGTTTGGAATTGGCAATTTGAATTTGGCCTGTGCCAAGCGCGCCGATTGTCAGACAACTCCATTTCAAATGTTCAATTGGCACGAAATGCACTTTCCGAACCGTGACGCGCGTGACAGTCACACTGTATTTCACCATGAGCATGACGAAAAAATTCGTGTCGTCTTCATAAAAACGGGCAAGCCGATCAACCGAAGTGAGATTCGGCATATTTAACGCCGTTTCTTCGCGATGCGTTTTAACATCCACGACGTAATAATTTCCATGTTTATCTTTGAAGGCCAAATCCGCCATCGCGCGACGGGCAAAACTGGATGAATACTCGCCGCCATGCTCGCCAAGGATTTTTTCAAAATTGCTTTCGATGATATGCTGCATCGCGTCACCGGCGGCACGGGTGCTTTCCGCCGTGATTTCAGATAGAAAATCAACCTGCTGATTTAAGAGACTTAAAAACAAAGGCTTCGGCGAGACAGGGAGGCGCAGAGAAGGCTTTTTCCATAGATTGCGCTGATTTTCGCAGATTGGGATTCAAGTTCTTATAATCTGCGGTGGCCTGCGAAATCTGCGGATGGTTTTTGGATTTTAACGGCTCGCGGGGACGCTCGCCCCACCGGAAGGCGGAAGACAGAGGACGGAGGTTGGAAGACTGGCTTCTGGCTTGGTGTCTTTGTGGTTGAAACCGGCTAGAGACTCGTGACCTCGTCTCCTACAAAGCTTGAAACTGAAAACTGAAAGCCGGATGATGCGCGCGTGCAGGATTTGCTGAAAAAAATTGAAGCGGCGGCGAAGGAGCGTTTGTCGCTGCCGCCGAACAGCACGGTCGCGGAAAAGCTCGCGTGCTATAAAGGGTTTCTCAAGGTGGAAACGCACCGGGTAAAAATCCAGCATCGCGCGGGCGCGGGCGGGCAGGAAATCTGCCGGGCGCGGGCGGCAATCCTCGACGCGTTGTTGCGGCATTTGTGGGAATCGGCACGCGACAGCTTGTCGCCACAGGCGCAAAAGGAATTTCCGCCGCTCGCGCTGGCGGCCATCGGCGGTTATGGCCGCGCGGAATTGAATCCGCACAGTGACATTGATTTCATGTTTTTGCACGACGGCCAGATCGCGGCGGACAAGGCGTTGCCGCATCTTTCCAAATTGATTGACGGCGTGCTGTATCCGCTTTGGGACGTGGGTTTGAAGGTCGGCCACGCGGTGCGCAGCATTGATGATTGCATCAAGGTCGCAAATACGGACATGCAATCCAAGACGTCGCTCATCGAGTCGCGGCTGATCATCGGCGACGAAAAATTATTCGCAAAATTTCAAAAAGCGCTCGTGGCGAAATGTGTGGAGGGTTTCGAGGAAAAATACATCGCGATGCGCGTGGAAGACCAGGACACGCGCCGCGCGAAATTCGGCAATTCGCCGATGATGCAGGAGCCGAACATCAAGAACGGCTGCGGCGGCCTGCGCGATTTTCAAAATCTTTTGTGGATGACGTTTTTCAAATATCGCACGCGCTCGCTGCGCGAATTGGAGCAAAAAGAATTTGTCAGCGAGGCGGAGCGCAAACAACTGGAGGCGGCTTACGATTTTCTGCTGAAGGTGCGGACGGAATTGCATTATCACGTCAACCGCCCGCTGGATGTGCTGGGGAAAAATTTGCAGCCCGCTGTCGCGCTGAATCTCGGCTACACGGAACGTTCGCCGAGCAAACGGATCGAAAAATTCATGCGCGAGCTTTACACGCATATGCGGAACATTTTTCTCATCACGCGCACGCTTGAGCAGCGCATGGCGTTGATTCCGCCGTCGTTGGGAAAACTTTCATTGCGTCGCTGGCTACCCAAACGCCGGGTGACGGCCGAGCCGGTGGACGGATTTTTATTTGTTGACGGCGAAATCCGCGCGACGTCAAACCGGATTTTTCGTGATTCGCCCGCGCGATTGATGCGTGTTTTTCTGCACGCGCAATCGCGCCAGTTGGAATTGCACCCCGATTTGGCGCAGTTGATCCGCAACCAGGTTTTGCTCGTGGACAGGGATTTTTTGAACGACGAGCATGTGCGCGAGACGTTTTTGACCATTTTGGAACGTCGCGGCGAAGTCGCAAGAATCCTCCGCGCGATGCACGAAACGAACTTGCTCGGCAAATATATTCCTGAATTCGGCAAATTGACCTGCCTGGTGCAGCATGAATTTTATCATCAGTATGCGGCGGACGAACACACGCTGGTCTGCCTGGAGCAATTGGACAAAACGTGGGAGGCGAAGGAGCCGCCTTACAACAATTACGCGCCGCTGTTCCAAAGTTTGGAACGGCCCGGCATCCTTTATCTCGCGCTGCTGCTGCACGACGTGGGCAAATCCGAGCCGCATAAAAAAGGCGGGCATTCGGAGGTCAGCGCGGACATGGCGATGCGCGCGGCGAAACGGCTGCGGCTCGATGTGCTGGCGACGCATACGCTGCGCCTGCTCATCGAGAATCATCTGGCGATGGCAACCATTTCGCAACGGCGCGATTTGGACGACGCATCGGTCATAAAAAACTTTGCGCGCCAAATCGAGACGCCGGAGAATTTGAACCTGCTCACGCTGCTGACATTCGCCGATTCGCAGGGCACGAGCGATAAATTATGGAACGGCTTCAAAGATTCGCTGTTGTGGCAATTATATTCCCGCACCATGCCGTTGTTGACGGGCGGAACGGAATTTGTCCGCGCCTCGGAAAAGCATCGCGAATTGTTGCTGGACGAAGTCCGTGAGCTGGCGCCCAAACGCATCAGCGACGAAGAGATGACCGCCCATTTTGAAACGCTGCCGCCGCGTTATTTTGAGATCCACAACGCGAAAGAAATTCTTGCCGACATCGAAATGGCGCACAGTTTCATCGAGCAATTGGTATTTGAAGGTGAACACGCGCTGTCGCCGATCATCGCGTGGAGCGATGAAGCCGACCGCGGTTACAGCCTCGTGAAAATCTGCACATGGGACCGCGCCGGATTGTTCAGCAAAATCGCGGGCGCATTGAGCGCGAACGGATTGAACATCTTGAGCGCGCAGATTTTCACGCGCGCCGACGGCATCGTGCTGGATGAATTTTTTGTCGTTGACGCCAGCACGGGCAATCTTGCCGCGCGCGAGCAGCATGAAAAATTTGATGCGTTGATGGAAAAAGTTTTGACCGGCCTCGACATTGATTTGACCGCCACCATCAAAAAACAGATCGCGACGCAGCCGCTTTATCTGCCGTATGCGGGCGAACGGATGCCGACGCAAATCCATTTTGACAATGAGTCTTCCGACACGCGCACGCTCATTGAAATCGAAACCGAAGACCATCTCGGCCTCCTTTACGCGATTTCGCAGACGTTCGCGAAATTCGACGTGGATGTGACGGGCGCGCGCATCGTGACCGAACGCGGCGCGGCAATTGACAATTTTTATGTGCGCGAACTGGACGGCGGCAAGATTGAAGCGCCGTCGCGGCGAGTTTTGATTGAGAATAAATTGCGCGAGGCGATCAAACAATTGGACGCCACGGCGTGAACCAGTCTTGACACATAAAAGGCGGTGTTTGAAACTTCCGGCATGGCGGGTGTGGTTCAATGGTAGAATGTGGCCTTCCCAAGGCTGAGACGAGGGTTCGATTCCCTTCACCCGCTCCATTGTCTTTGTTGGTGTTTATTGCAGTGTAGCTAAAATGTAGCCTGAAACGGCGGCGGGAAAGAACTTTTAGTTTCGGCCAAAAAAACTTTTCCCGCCGTTTTTTGTTTCCCAAAATCGTGCGCGGCGCAGGACGACAAAAAACTGCGCAAAGATTTTTCTTGGCAAAAATAATTTTCGGCGTAAAACAGATGCGTTCTTTGAAACGGCAAAAGAAATTTTGCCACCGATGCAGTCGAATGTCAGGGAATCCGGTGAGAATCCGGAACGGTTGCGCCACTGTAACGGCTACAAATTCCAATGCCACCGGCAACGGGAAGGCGGAATGAGGTTTGAAGCCGAAGTCAGGATACCGGTTCGATTGCGCTCGTCGTCGGGGAAACTCGACAACTTCTCCGCAAAGAGAAGGATGAGGCCAGTCCACCAAACTGTTTTTTGGTGGAATCGTCGAATGCCTTCATTCCCGTCTTGCGGAATTGAAGGTTTTTTTATCTTCAAATTCCGCTCTGGTCTCTCAACTAAAACCGTTCGCGCGAATTTTTTGCGTGGACAAATTGAAAGATCAGCACATGAAAAAATTGTCCGTCACGCTGGCAATCGCCGGCTTGTTCACATTCGTTGCCGCAGATTGCGGCGCAAATACCATTACTGAAAACTTCTCCGCCGACCCGTTGCAAAACGGCTGGCAGATTTTCGGCGACACAAATCTGTTCCAATGGGATTCGGCCAATCAAAATCTGAATGTCATCTGGGATTCATCGCAACCGAATAGTTATTTCTTCCATTCCCTCGGAGTCACGCTCACAAAAGATTACGACTTCAGCATCCAATTCGATTTGGAACTGGCGGACATCACCAGCGGCAATGAAGAAGGCAAAACCAGTCCCATGCCGATTGGAATCGGCTTTTTGAATTTCGCCGATGCGGCCAACACCGGCTTTGGCCGCTGGATGTATGGCGGCGCGCCAAATATTGCGGAATTGGATTATTTTGCGCCCGGAAGTTATTCGGACGACACCGGCACTCATCTGATTGCGCCAACGTTGACGCCGACGTTCATTTCGAACGACGGATTTGTTTATGCCCCGAGTGTTTATATTCCATATGAAGTCTCACTTCCAACCAGCCAAATAATTCATGTGACTTTGACATACACGGGAACCAATCAGACATTGACCGCCACGTTCCAAACCAACGGCGTGGATTGCCTCGAAATACCGCCGGTCGTCCTGCCGGATGATTTTGGCGCGAATGACAATTTTGCCGTGGATACTTTTTCCATCAGCAGTTATAGCAGCGCAGGCGATCCGTATGATTCCGTTTTGGCTCACGGCACGGTCGGCAACATCGTCGTGACAGTTCCGCCGCCGGCGATTCAAAACTTTACCGCCGCCGTCAGCAATTCCGTCAGCCGCGTGATATTTACCAGCCAGCCGGTTTGGAATTACACCTTGCAGCGCACGGCGGATTTTCAGGCCTGGACAGACATCGTCACCGCGCCCGGCGGAAATGGAACGCCATTATCCCTGTCCGACACAAACCCGCCAACCGACAAGGCGTTTTATCGCGTGAAAGCAGAACGGCCATGAAAGAACAAATCGTCTTTTGCTGGAGCGGCGGAAAAGATTCCGCGCTCGCGCTGAACCGGATTCTCCGCGACGAGCGTTACGAAGTCGTCTCGCTGCTCACGACCTGCAACGAGCAATTCCAGCGTGTGTCCATGCACGGCGTGCGGCTGGAATTGCTCGACGCGCAGGCGCAAGCCATCGGTTTGCCGCTCGAAAAAATTTTCGCCAGCCAGCGCAGTTCCAACGACGAGTATCAGCAAAAAATGTCCGCGTGCCTACTCGCGCATAAGGCGCGCGGCGTCACAGCCTGCGTGTTCGGCGATATTTTTCTCGAAGATTTGAAGAAGTGGCGCGATGAAAATCTGGCAAAGGTCGGGATGCGCGGCATCTATCCGATCTGGAAAATGGATTCACGCGAACTCATCCGCGAATTTCTCGAATTGAAATTCGGCACAATTATTTGTTGCGTGAACGACGCGCATCTTGGCGAAGAATTCGTTGGCCGGAACATTGATGAAGAATTTATTCGCTTACTGCCGGCGAGTGTTGATCCGTGCGGCGAAAATGGCGAATTTCATTCCTTCGCCTTCGCCGGGCCGGTTTTCAAACAGCCGGTGAAATTCAAAGTCGGCGAAAAAGTTTATCGTCCGGTCGAAGTCACGCATCCGAGCGATTCGACAAGTTCTTATGTCTACCCGTCCAGTCCGAAACAAACAAAAGGATTTTGGTTTTGCGATTTATTGCCCTTATGAATGCTGCCTCGCCATGCATGGATATTTGCAAGCTTGATAAAGGCGGTTTTTGTATTGGCTGCTTTCGGACGAAGGAAGAAATTGCGCGCTGGTCGCAAATAAGTGACTTTGCGAAATCGTTCATCAATGATGTCGCTGACGAACGTCGCCATCTGCACTTGCAAAATTCCGGGAATGATGAGCCGTGAAAAATCTCCGCATCGTTTCTTTTTTGCCCGCAGCGACCGAAATGGTTTTTGCGCTTGGTCTTGGCGACAATCTTGCTGGCGTTTCACACGAATGTGATTTTCCACCGCAAGCCAAACAAAAGCCAATTGTCGTAAAACCGGCTCTGGCATTGGATAAAATGACCCTTCGCGAAATTGACATTGCCGTCGCCGAACGTATTGGCAGCGGGCAAAGCCTGTATCAGGTGGACGAAATTTTGTTGCGCGGACTGAAGCCGGACTTGATTGTTACTCAAAATTTATGCCAGGTCTGCGCGCCATCGGGCAACGAACTTACCGTCGCACTCAAAACGCTCGGATCAAAACCGGAAATCGTCTGGATGAGTCCGCATTCAATTGAAGAAATTTTCCAGAACATCCTTGAGCTTGGCCGCGCGACGAATCGTTTGCGTGAAGCTGAAAAAATTATTTCCGAATGCCGGGCGCGATTGGAAAAAATTTCCTCGCAAACAAAAAATCTGTCGCGTCCAAAAATTTTTTGCGTGGAATGGGCAGACCCGGTTTATTGCGCCGGCCATTGGGTGCCGGAAATGGTCGAGATCGCGGGCGGCGTGGATGAACTCGCGCGCAAAGGAACGGATTCCGTCCGCATCAAATGGGACGGCGTGCGCAAATACGCGCCGGAAATTCTGATTCTCTCGCCGTGCGGATTTCATCTCGCGCAGGCGCTCGAACAAATTTCGATTTTGAAATCGCTGCCGGGCTGGGCGGAAATTCCAGCAGTTCGCAACGGAAAAGTTTTTTGCGCGGACGCCAATTCTTATTTTGCGCGACCGGGCCCGCGCGTGGTCGAAGGCACGGAACTTCTGGCGCATCTGATTCATCCTGAACTTTTTGGCTGGAACGGCCCGACGAACGCATTTCAGCGCGTGCCATGAATTCCGAAGCGACAACGCGAATCAAAATCTGCCCGCAATGCGGTGAATCATTTTCCTGCAAAGCGGGCGGTTGCTGGTGCGACCATTTTCCGCCGTTGCCGCCGTCGTCCGAGTCGCGCGCCGATTGCTTTTGTCCGGATTGTTTGGCGAAAGAAATTGAAAAACGGAAATCAAAATCTGCCTTCACACTGATTGAACTGCTCGTCGTCATCGCCATCATCGCAATTTTGGCAGCGATGCTATTGCCCGCGCTGGCCAAAGGCAAATCGTCCGCGCAGCGTGCCGTGTGCGAAAGCAACTTGCGCCAGCTTGGATTCACGGCACAGCTTTACTGGGACGACAACGCCGGGAATTGCTTTCAAACATCCATCGGTGTCACCAACGGTGGCCAGCTCTGGTGGTTCGGCTGGATTGACGGCACAAGGCCGGAAGGACATCGCCCGTTCGACTTGTCCACCGGATTTTTATTTCCGTATCTCGATGGCAGCGATGTCCGGTTGTGTCCATCGCCGGCATGGTCGTCGCCGCAATTCAAACTCAAAGGCACGAACGTAATTTTCAGCTATGGCTACAATAATTTTTTGTCAGGTCGGACAATGCAAAAAATTTTACATCCAGATGGCTCCGCCCTTTTCGCGGATGCCGCGCAGGTCAACGATTTTCAAACCTACAACGGCATCAATCTGCACAACCATCCGATGTTTGAAGAATTTTATTATCTGACCGTCAATACAAATTTCAACGCAGCGAATTATTATCCCAACGGCCACTTCCGCCATTCGCAAAAGGCCAACGTCGCTTTTGCTGATGGCCATGTTGATTTGGAAAAAGCAGCGCCCAGTTCGTTCGATAAACGATTGCCGAATCAATTCATCGGCCAGTTGCGCCCGGAAATCTTGACCGTGCCTTATTGAAAAGCGACTGCCTGGTGGGATTGTCTTGAAGAGGCAGGCAATCGCGGTGAGCCGCGTGGCTCTGGAGCGCAAACCGCAACCTGATATCAATCCCGATTGTTTCGGGATGAATCGGTTGCCATGATTATTTGTGGCTGCTAAAAGCTATAGCTGACACCGGCCTCGACAAAGAGTGACTGGCTCAAATCCAATTCAACTCCACGGCCTTGATAGCTGTGGTTGAATTTGCCGATGTCTTGAAATTGCGCGCCGACATCGAGTCCCCAGCGTTCGCTGAGTTGATAAGTTGCGTCGAGGCTGGCGTAGCCGCCCCAAAGCACGTCGAAATTATTTCCGCCGCCGCTCATGCTGCCAACGCTGACCATGGTTTGCTGCCATGACATGCTGCTGTAAAGCAAGCCAATCGCAAGGCCGCCGCTGGCGCGCAACGCCAATTTTTCTGTCAGCGGAATTTCCGCGTAAGGTCCAAGCCGTCCGCCAAAAAGGTCGCCGTTGAAATCATCGTGCGAAAGAAACGCGCCAGGCGTGCTGCTGATGGGCGGCACGGAGATAACAGGGTCGCCGGGATTCCCGTTGAAGCTGCCTTGAAATCCAGGTGGCGGTGGAACCGGCGCTGGAAATTGATAAACGTCTGTGTTCCCTGAAACATCGTTGTCCGACAAAGAAATTTTCATGTAATTGACCGCCGCTTCCAAACCGTAACGCACGTTGTGCCAATCTTCTTTCTCGCCGAATTGCCGGTCATAGGTCAGTTCGACGCCAAGCGGTTTGTCGTTGTCCGAATGCGCGGACGGCGCAGAATGAAAAGTAAATGTGTTCGCGCCGGCATTGTATTGTCCGGCGTCGTTGTAGCCCCAATAAGAACTGAATCCACCTGCATTGCCAGTAGAATCGTTCAGCACATAGCCGTCGGTGTAATTGTAACGGTCGCCGTTCGGCGTCGTAGAGCCAGCACCGGAGGAATTGGGCACGAGGCCGGTGCCAACGCCTTTGAATTTCGCGTTGATGTTTAATCCGAATCGGAGCGACAACGTCAGGCGATTGGTCGAGTCGAGATAAATAATTTTATCCGAATCCATTGAGGAGGCTGCGGCGTTGAGGCAAACCATTCCGGTCAGCGAAACAGCCAGGAGATATTTTTTATTCATGAATGCAATTAAGGATTGAGTAACACGCGATAATATCGGGTCGTGGAACCTGAAATCGGTTTGCTGATAGTTTCCGGAGGGCCGTCGTCATACCAGAATGTCGTTGTTGCGCTGGCGACGATGGATGGCACGGCAATATTTGTGATTGAACCCAAATCGTCCCCGTATTCGATGGTATAAGTCCGGCCGGGAATGCTTGTGAATTCCACCAGGAAACGGACGTTGTCCGGATTGCGCGTGTCGGTGAAACCGGATTGCAAAATCGTGACCGGCGTTCCATTTGGCGGCGCGACGGTCGGCGGATTGATGGCCACAGCCGTCAATGAATTGGTGAACGGCTTCCGGTCGCTCACGAAAAATTCCAACGCAAATGTAACGTTGTTTCCAGCCGCCGGGAACGGATGCAACGGCGCGTTATATGGCGGATCATATTCCACATACGGCACGCCGTTATTGGTGCCGGTGGCGTTGTAAAGCCTTACACCGCTGCGCAAGCCGCCGACATAAAGCCGCAAAGCATGAACATCAACCAATCCCAAATTCGTGACTGACACAAATTCTTCGTAAAGTTGCGTCTGCGGATTGAATGCGCTCGTGCCGACAACGAAGAGATTTCCGCCCAGCGGAATAATCGTGTTCGTCACAACGACATTGGTCGGATATGTGTTCGTCGCGAGGAAAATGCTGAACACACCCGGCACGATGACGGTTTGCACTTGCGCGTTGGTGTAGGCGGACGACGCGCTGTTGTTCGTCAAATTCGGGTCGAACGTTGTTCCGAATGCGGATGCGGTATTTGTCAGGATTCCGAAAATGGAAGTTGTGTTCGTTTCGATAAAATTAAATTTATTGCCCGTGCCGGAAATTAGATTCGTTGAGCCGAGCGTGGAAGGTGTGACGTTGATGGTCAAATTGGTCGAACCGCCTGCGGCCAGCGATGTGAGGATAGGCCATTTGACGAGGCTGTTGAAATAAGTTCCGCCGCCAGTCGCGCTTTGGAAAACGATATTCGTCGGCAATCTGTTCGTGATTGAAATGTTCGCCGCCGTTGACGGTCCGGCATTGCTCACGATGACGGTGTAGAAGAATCCATCGCCCGCTGTGACGTTCGTCGGGCCGAAAACAGATACCTGCACGTCCGCGACTGGCACGACGGATGTCGTCACTTTCGAGCCGGCAGCGGTGCCGTTGTTATTGTTCGTATTTGAATCCGCCGTATCGGAAGTGCTTGAAGCAATGTTCACAAATGAGCCGCTGGCTGGCGCAGTTGCCGACACGGTAAATGTTGTTGAACTGCCTGTTGCCAAACTTGAGAGCGACCAGATGACGATGTTATTGCTCAAGCTATACCCGCCGGATGCACTTTGGAACGTCACGGTTCCGGGCAACGTGTCGTTCACCACGACGTTTGTCGCCGTCGAAGGCCCGCTGTTCGTCACGGTGATGGTGTAATTGGCCGTGCCATTCGCCGCGACACTTGTCGTGCCGGCCTTGAACACAGCCACGTCGGCCAACGGCGTCACAAAAGTCACAGTCTGCGAATTGGTGGAAGTGCCGTTGTTGTTGTTCGTATTTGAATCAATCGTCGTCGCCGTCGCAAAAGCGATGTTCGTCAAATTGCCGCCTTCGGCAGAAACGACTGTCACGGTAAAATTGGTTTTCGCGTTTTTGGCGAGCACACCGACTGCCGGCCATGTGACCAAATTGCTTGAAACGATTGCCGCCGGTGATGCGCTTACAAAGGTGAATCCAGCGGGCAATTGGTCAAACGCGACAACGTTCGTCGCCGACGATGGACCGAGATTCGTCACGGTAACTGTGTAAGTCAAATTAAGGCCGGCAATCCCGTTCGTCGGGCCTGTTTTGAAAACGGCGATGTCTGCCGCCGGCAAAACGGAAATGGTCACGGTTGCCGGTGCGCTGTTGGTCAGGCCGTTGTTGACGTAGAATGTAAAGCTGTCCGCGCCGGTGTAATTATTGTTCGGCGTGTAAGTCACCGCGCCGCTGTTCGTGTTCAGATTGCTCAACACGCCATTGGTCGGATTGTTCACAATCACAAACGTCAGCGGGAAGCTGTTTGCATCACTGCCGGTCAGCGCGATTGCCGTCGCAGTATTTTCAAACACTGACACACTTTGCGCATTTGCAGTCGGCGGCGTGCTGGCTACAACGATCGTGATTACGGCGCTGTTCGTGCCACCGACGTTGTCAATGATGGTGTAACCGACCGTCGCCGTGCCGATGAAATTAGTCGCCGGTGTGAAAAGAATATTTGTGTCGACAATCGAAGCCGTGCCGTTGGTCGGGTTGACGGAAATAATGGTCAATGTTCCGCCTGGTGTTTGCACCACGTCATTTGTCAATGGCGACAGCGTGACAGAAACATTTTCCGGCGCCGTGACATTGTCAGGATTTGCCAAAGGCGGACGATTCGTGACCGTCACTGTAATTAGCGAAGAATTTGTGCCGCCGATATTATCGGTAATCGTGTAGCCAATTGTTGCCGTCCCGATGAAGCTCGTCGCGGGCGTGAACAAAACATTTGTTCCAGAAATCGTGGCCGTGCCGTTGGTCGGATTGACGGCAATAATAGTCAAACTGCCGCCCGGCGTTTGCACTGAATCGTTAATCAACGGCGACAACGAATCGTTCGCACTATTTTCGCTGGCGCTGTCGCTGTCTGGATTCGCCAACGGCGGAATGTTTGTGACCGTAATTGTAATCAATGAACTGTTCGTGCCGCCGACATTATCGGTAATCGTGTAGCCAATCGTCGCGGTGCCGATAAAATTCACGTCCGGCGTGAACAGAATATTTGTGCCATCGGTTGTTGCCGCGCCATTTGTCGCGTCAACTTCGATAATCGTCAACGTGCCGCCCGGTGTCTGCACCACGTCGTTGTCCAGCGGCGACAGCGAATTGTTCGCGCTGTTTTCTGTGACAGAATAATTATCTGGATTTGCAACGGGCGGTGCGTTGGTAATCGTCGTGATCACCGGCGGCGTTGCATTATTTGCCGGCGTCGGGTCAAGTGTCGGACTTCCCGCTGACGCAACGTTGGTCACAGTCGTTTCCAAAGTCGAAATCACCGTCAGCGTCAAATTCGTCGTCGTGTTCGCCGCCAAATCGCCGATGTTCGTCCAAATCACTTGTCCGCTTCCATTTGTTGCTGCGGACGGCGACGCGCTGACAAAAATCAACCCGACCGGCAAGTCGTCCGTCACCGAAAGAGAAGTCGCCGTGGACGGGCCGAAGTTCGTCACAGAAATCGTGTAATCGAAATTCGTGTTGAACGTAACACCTGCCGGCCCGCTCTTGCCGATGGCAACGTCCGCCAGCGGCGTCACCGTGGTTGTGACTTGCGGGCTTGTGTTGTTCGCTAAATTTATGTCGGAAGTCAAAGAAGTCACGCTTGCGGTGTTGGAAATGGTTCCGCTTCCTGGTGCCGTCACGGTCAACGTCAAATTGGTCGTCGCGCCAGCGGCCAAATCGCCTAGCGACCAAATCACGGTTCCAAACGTCAGCGTTCCGCCGCCGCTCGCGCTTACGAATGTGACGTTCAGCGGCAGCGTGTCGCTGGCGATAACATTGCTGGAGACCGATGGACCGTCATTTGTTATCGTCAATGTGTAATTAAAATTCGTTCCCGCGAAAACATTTGCCGGGCCGCTCTTCGACACCGCCACATCCGCCACCAGCATGACGGTCGTGATCACCGGTGGAGTTGTATTGTTAATCAAATTGGTATCGAGCGTCGGTGAACTGACGACCGCAAAATTGGTCAGCGTGCCGTTTGCCGGAGCGATCACGGTCAAAGTCAAATTGCTCGTTTGGCCGGAAATCAAATTACCGAGCGACCAATTCACGACGCCGGAATTGTTCACGCCGCCGCCGCTTGCGCTTACGAATGTTGCGCCCACAGGAATTGCGTCAGTGACAACCACGGCGCTCGCGGTGGATGGCCCAAGATTTGTGACTGAAATGTTATATGTCAAATTGCTCGCTGCCAAAATCGAGGCCGGCGCTGTTTTGCCGATGGCAAGATTCGCGGCCGGCGTCACTGTCGTCACGACCGGCAAGCTGACACCGCCCGCAGTATCAACATTTATCGTGGATGAAGTTACACTTGCAGTATTGGTGATTGAGCCGCTCGCCGGCGCTGTCACAGTCACGGTCAAATTAGTCGCAACGTTCGTCGTCAGGATTCCCAAATTCCATGTCACCGTTCCTGAAGTGTTGGCACCGTTGCCGCTGGCGCTGACAAATGTTAATCCCGCAGGCAAAACGTCGGTGACGACCACGTTCGTCGCGCGCAACGGGCCGGCATTTGTCACTGTGATGGTGTAAGTGAAATTTGTCCCGGCATAAACATTTGCCGGCCCGGTTTTACTGATGCCCAAATCCGTCGCGGTGATGACATTGACGGTGACAATCGTCAATGGGTCTCCGAAGTCGGAATTATAATGGTAGGAAGAATTGGACAAATCGTAGATGACCGCCGCGTTGCTGCTGGTCGTGCCCGCGTTGCCAACAACTTTTATTTGATAATTATTGGTGAACACCTTGCCCGCGTTGGTTTGATAAGTCTGGTTGGTTACGATGATGCCGCCGGGCAATTGGAACAATTGGTTCATCGTCAGAATGTGAACCAATGTATTCGGGAACGGAATCATCGGCTCGCAATCGTCATACTGTGCAGATGTTTTGCCGAGCATTGAAAAATTTACAATTTGTCCGCTGGCAACTTGCAGGGTGTTGGTGAGGATGAATCCATCAACCGTGTTGCGGTTCTGGCTGACCAATTTTTGGCAGACCAACGTTCCACCCGACGCGTTCGTCGTCGAAATGTTGCTGCCTGTGACGTGAAATTGATAATCACGCGAAGCATTTGTCTGCGCTGCGGAATATTTGCCGCCCGATTGCACGGTGCTGATGCCGATTAAAAAATGCGCCATCGCCATGCCGCCGGCGGGAATGGGCGCGTCCATCACGAAATTCGTCGAATCGGCGTTGGTGATGAGCGTGCTTCCGGTCAGCAACGCCAATTGAACGACGACATTGGATGCCGCCTGATTGCCGGTATTCATGATGTTGACCATGACCGGAAAAACCGCCGGGGTAGGCGAACTGCCATTGCTGTCCAAACCAATCGTGTCCCAGGATGTTGTTTGGAAATTCAAAACCGGCGCTGCATTTGCCGCAAAAATGGCTGACGAAAAAAACACCGCAGCCAACCAACGTTTCCAATGATACTTCATGCTGTTTTGGGTATTTGAATCCGGCGAGTTTTTGGCAACGGGAATGTCCGTTAAAAAACAGATGCGCCGAAATTCAAGTTATTCTGATTCTGACTAATTATAGATACTTATCGCAAATCCACTTACGATAAGCAAGCACTTTCGCTGCTGCGGCAAAATTACTCCTTTGGCAAAAATGCAAAGACGCCGCCATGAGACAAACGAATGCGGTCATAATTCCAACGGACAATTTTCGATTGCCTTTGCGCGTATCAGCAGGCAAACTTGATGGTTCAATGGTGCGGGGCGTAGCGTAGTCTGGCTAGCGCGCTTGGTTCGGGTCCAAGAGGTCGTGAGTTCAAATCTCACCGCCCCGACCATTTTTTCAACCCGATTTTTTTGCTGGTTTTCACGGTGGCATGCGGCTAATGTCGAAACACAAAAGACCCGTTCCTGCTTATGGAAATTATTTTCAATTGCCCGCATTGCGATCAGGAATTATCGGTGGATGCCGAGGGCGCCGGTTCGGAGATTCCCTGCCCCACGTGCGGTGAAGTCATCGTCATTCCTGAAAAATCTGAAAAGGCTGCGCCCACTTCCGCGCCGGCTGCGTCTGGACAAGAAACATCCCCAAATCTCGCGCCCAGCGCCATCGCGTCGTCTGCCGCCGCGAAAGTTGTCATGCATCTGAAAGTGCCGGTTCACGCCAAGCCGGGCGAAAGCCTCATCAAAAAACCCGCCGTGCCGCTCGACGCCGTGGCCAAAGGGGCGGACAAACAGATTCGCGTGAAAACCATGCGCCACGACAAATGCGTCGAATCCGGCCATGACAAGTTCGATGAAATGGTGACAAAAGTTTTAGCCGACATCGGGGAACAAAACATCATCGGCATTCACCCGATCAGTTACGAACATTTCGACGTGCAGACGCAAAAGGTGATGACCGATTATGGCTTGGTGATTATTTATCGCGGGTAGTTTGGTAGTGTCCTAATTTGAAATTGCGCTTTCTGTAAAGCGGCTGTAAATTGACTCTGTATTTTGGATGGGGACGGAAGGATTCCAACCTTCAACCTCGTCCGCGCAGTTGTTCAGGCCGCTCGAACGGACGTGTTCATTGCAAATTGAACTTCGTCCCCAAAAAGTAACTCCTCGTTTGCGTTGAGCAGGCGGGGAGTTTCTCTCCCAACCATTCCTTCGCCGCCCATGTGCTAAACATAGCACCAATTTCATCAAAAGTCAAGGTAAAACACCGCTTCGCATTTTCATTTTCCGGCAAGCGGCCACGCTTTTATCGCTAATTCAGCCATCTTTTCTTCTGATTCTCTCGCCGCCTACGCCGACGCAATGGAGCGCGGCTTTGGTGCAAATGTGGACTATGGACAAATTTCAAAAACCTACGCATTCGAGAACTTAAACCAAAACGCGGCTGGCCGTTACAGTCCGGCGGAAGTTGTCAAAGTTGAAAGAGCCATCATTTCCGGTATGCCGGACGTGAATCGCATTTGCACGTCTCATATTGAAAAGCAAAATCACACTCTCCGTATGCACTGTCGCAGACTGACTCGGCTCACAAACGCTTTCAGCAAAAAGTTTGAAAACTTTCAAGCTGCGGTCGCATTGAATTTTTGTTATTACAACTTCGTGAAAACTCACGGCGCAATTCGCATGACACCCGCACAAGCGGCTGGCGTGGAAAACAGCGCATGGACGGTCACGGAATTGGTTGAACGCTGCGGTGAATAAATCTGATTACATTGCACAAGTTCAAGTCGCGGTTTCGCAGTTGCATAATTGTGGCGCGACGTGGAGCAAAACCGTGCCTGTTCACGAAGTCTTTCAGGGCAAAACGGTTTGGCAAGGTGACGTTGAGGTTTTTGATCTGACGGGACACTCAAAGGCCAAACGCGCCTACGCATGGAGTCATTTAGACGGCGCAAACGACGAGCGGACGCGCTTCGTTGCCGTGCTGGAAATTCCGCCCGTCGTTTCGGCTGAAACTGCCGTGCGGGTTCAAATCGTCAAAGATGTGAAGGAAGGAAAATAAAATTGTGGATAAAGACACTGTGAATTTTTTTGTGACGGTGATGGAAAGGATAATTCATATTGAGCAGTTGCAAATCGCCTCGATGAAAAGTTTTATGGGCAGGTTTGAAACAATCGAACAGATGGAAAAAATGCGTGCTGATTTGGATAAAATGGACAATGCCGAAGCTACCAAATCCTTACGCGAGCAATTGGCGGAATTGGAAAATAAAAATATCCAGACAAATGCAGCGTTCAATAAGCAATTATGCGATGTAATAGCCCGCGCAGAATCCGAGCATGAGAAGCTTGAAGCACTTTTGGTAACATTAAAATCTATTAAATGATTTCAAATTAGGACACTACCGGTAGTTTGCCCGCCTTGACTTGCTGATTTCAGACCCTTAACGTTCACTCAATGAATCGCCGTTTTGCTTTTTTATTTTTGTTGATCGCATTTGTCGCGTTACTGCCGTTCCGTTCGCCCGCGCCATTATATTATACGCCGGGCGAAGGCTGGTATTACGAACCTTACGGCGAAAAGGCCGACTGGCAGCGCCCGCGCGCCAAAGAACAATTGGATGTCGCGGAACAATCGTTCACGAATAAAAATTACGACGTGACGCTCCACGCCGCGCATCGCATCGTGCGTGCATGGCCGCTTTCCGATTACGCGCCACGGGCGGAATATCTCATCGGCCGCTCCCTCGAAATGCAGCGCAAAGACGAGGCGGCGTTCAACGCTTACGAGGCCATCATCCAAAAATATCCGAACAGCGACAGTTACACGGACGTGCTGTGGCGGCAATATGGAATCGCCAATCGTTTTCTCGGCGGCGAATTTTTTCGCATTTGGGGGACGATTCCTCTTTATCGCTCGATGGATTCAACGGCGAAATTATTCAGCACGATTGTCACCAACGGCCCTTACAGCGAAGTCGCGCCGCACGCGCAAATGCAGATCGGCGCCGCGCGCGAAAAACAAAAAGATTATGAAAGCGCGGTGAAAGCTTATGAAGTAGCCGCAGATCGTTACTACAACCAGCCGGCAATCGCGTCAGACGCGCTGTTCCGCGAAGGCCTGGCCTATCAAAAACAGGCGACGGCCGCAGAGTATGACCAGGGCACGGCGGGAAAGGCGATTGCGGCTTACACGGATTTCATCACGCTTTACCCCGACGACCAGCGCGTGCCGGAAGCGCAAAAATCCATGTCCGCGCTCAAGGCCGTGCAAGTCGCCGGCAATTTCAAAATCGCGCAATTCTACGAGCGCGGGAAAAAATGGGCGGGCGCCGTCGTTTATTACAACGAAGTGTTGCAGCTCGATCCCAATTCTCCCTATGCCGCGCCCGCGCGCCAGCACATCGAACTTCTCAAGCCGCGATTGCAGACGGCGATGAATTGAAAAATGCGCGCGCCGATTTTTCTATTTTGCGCGCTGGCAATTTTTTCCGCCGGTTGCGCCGGTTATCATCTCGGCCCGGTGAATCCCAACGTTCGCGCCGGAGAAAAAACGATTGAAGTTGTCCCGTTCAACAATCAGACGCTTCAGCCGCGCTTGGGCGATGCCGTGACGCAAGCGCTCCGCGAGCGGTTTCAAACGGATGCCACTTATGGGCTGGCGACGCGTAATCCGGGCGATGTCGTCGTCACCGGCGTCATCACGGCTTATTCGCGAAGAGCCGTAAGCTTTTTGAAAACCGACGTGACCACGGCGAAAAATTATCGCATCACCGTCACCGCGCACGTCATCGCGCGCGACCGCGAAACGGGAAAGATTTTACTCGAAAAAAATGTGAACGGTTACTCGCTGACGCAAACCGGGACGGAACTGGCCGAAGAAGAACGGCAATCGTTGCCATTGCTGGCCGAAGATTTGGCGCGCAACATCGTGGAACAAATCACCGAAGGTTCGTGGTGATCAAACTGAATTCGCAACACTCGCTTTTTTCACTCAAGCGCGTTTCCACCAACTGGTAAGACCTTTGGGTTTCTGTTTTTGCGGCGACATGGATTGTTGATGCAGCAACAGACTGCGCGCCGCTTCGAGCGCCATGACAAATTCATCGTAGCTCAAAAAACGGTCGGCGGGACTTTTCGCCAGCGCGCGAACGAGGGCATCGCTCGCCGGTTGCGTGATTTCGGGCAGAACCAAATTCGGCGGCGTGAGCGGCGTGTTGACTTGCGCGATAATGACTTCCTCCGGCGTCGGCGCATCGAACGGCACATGGCCGGTCATCGCGTGATACAACGTTGCGCCGAGGCTATACATGTCGGATAAAAATGTTTCCGGCTCGCGTTTGATTTTTTCCGGCGCGACATAATAAGGCGTTCCCCAAATCATGTCGCTCGGTTCCTGTTCCGCGTCGGCTTTGCGGGCAAGGCCGAAATCCACGAGCTTCGGTTCGTGATCGGCGTTGAACAAAATGTTGCCCGGCTTGATGTCGCGGTGAAGCAAATCGTATCGCAATGCCATGTCGAGCGCGGAGGCGATTTTGATGCCGATGTCGAGCACGTCCAATTCCGGCAACTCATGCAATTTCTCGATGCGCGCATCAAGGCTGCCGCGGTCGGCCAGTTCCATCACGAGATACTGTTGGCCTTCCCATTCATCGAACGTGTAAATGTGGACGATGTTCGTATGATTGAGCCGGGCGCAAGCGCGCGCTTCGCGATAAAAACCTTCCAACGCCGTGGCGTCTTCGAGCAATTCCTTTTTCATCAACTTCACCGCCACCATGCGTTCGAGCGTGATGTCCCAGGCGCGATAAACCGTGCCCATGCCGCCGGACGCGATGACGTTGCGCAATTCAAATTGCCGCAACCGCATCGGCATCATGATGGGATGGCCGCATTTCGTGCAAGGCACCGTGCCAAGCGGTGGAAGGTCGCCGGGAATGAAAACTTTCGTTTCACACCAGCCGCAAGTGACCATGCGCAAAGGTTTGTCGCTCATGTTTGATTCAATTTAACATCGCGCGCAAATCCGACAACGATTTTCCTTCGCTCAAGTTTATCCACAGATTGCACAGATTTTCGCAGATGAAATAATAAATCTGCGTCAATCAGCGTAATCTGCGGATTTTCGAATCACCACCACAAAAATCCATTTGACAAATGCGGCGAAATGCTATTTCTTATGCGCGGTTAAAGAAATGAAAACCACGTTTGCAACAATGACGAAGCACGCACCGGTTAATGGCTGGATGGCCATTTGCCAGCGCGACTCCCGTCTTTTGGGCATCGTGGGAATGAAATTCTGATTTAAGAAAATAATTTTCAAAAACCCGCGATTGCCAAGGCAGTCGCGGGTTTTTTGCTTTTTAACCAAACACGAAAGGACACAAATGAACAAAAACAGAATCAACGTGCCGACAGAATTCGCCGCAGAAACGCGGTTTGAAGTGCGGCCAAATCCATTTCTCGCCGCGCGAGAAAATGAATTCGAGCGGCTCAAAACCAGATTGCTCGTCGAGCAATTGCGCGAAGCCGAGGCGGAATTGAACGCTCCGCTCCGGCGCGCCGCCAACGAGGCCGCCGCGATTGCATGGGCGACGCTTTTTCCGTTGCTCGTGTTCCCGGCGTTGTTCGAGGAAAAAATTGCCGCCGCCTTCCGCCAGACCGAACGGCAGGCGCGCATTCTAAAGAACAGCCGCGAACTCGTTGTTGTCGCATGAAAACGACGAGGCAAAACGATAGGTGATGAGTGAGAAGTGACGAGCACGGCTTCGCGCCAACTCATCACTTGTCACTCATCACTGAATTTGTGGGGAAACAAATTGGAGCGCGGACAGTTCCTCGCAGTGGAGTTTCAAGCGTCCGCTTGATGCGACACTATCCGCGTTCCTACGCCGGTGAAATAAAAAACTTGCCGGGAGGCAAAAAATAGTCTATGTAGAATCTGCATGAAGAATACATTGACCATCACGAAAGGCCAGGCGCGGTTTCCCGCGCTGTGCCGGAGCGGCAAAACCTCCGCCATCACGCGGAACGGCGAAGTCGTCGCCTTCATCGTGCCACGGAAGCGGATGGCCGACTTGCTGGAGCAGATGGAGATTTTGTCCAACCCGGCGGCCATGAGAGCCATAAACAATGCCAAGGCAGGCAAAGGCAAATACTATCCGTCAAGCGTGCTCGATGAAGACGAAAAAGATTGAAGTCATCGTCGAAGAACAGCCGCTTGCTTTCATCCGCCGCCAATCGCCGGACGCGCGCAAGCGGCTCCGCGCGGCCATTCACGCCATTGAACACGGCGATTCCTTTCCCGACCCGCTGGACGACGAACTGGAAGGATTTTACAAACTGCGTGTGGAAAACTGCCGCCTGATTCTCCAGCACGAATCTGGGGACAAAGCCCCGCTCTTCAAAGTCGTCTTTGCCGAACGCCGCAGCGTCGTCTACGAAATGTTCCGCCAGATCATCGCACTGGAATAAAAATGTCTGCACTGTTTTGGAAAACTTTTTCAATTGGCGAAAATTCCAGCAATTCGCGTCAAAAAAATTGTCGCGGAGCGACGCGGGAAATTAGCCAGCTACGAAGTGGCTGGTGTCGGCGGACAAAATAAATTTGTCCCGAAAGGGACGGTGGAATTGTTGTAGCGTTCGGCCTGTGGCCGAATCTTGTCGAGCCACAGGCTCGACGCTACAACCGTGATTTGCGGGCGCGAGTCCAGCCACAATGTGGCTGGCTAATTTCCGGCGCTCCTTCGGAGTAAAAAGCGCGGACAGTTCCTCGCAGTGGAGTTTCAAGCGTCCGCTTGATGCGACACTGTCCGCGTTCCTAATCAAATGATGTTTCCACGACAATCCTGCCATGTTTCCAATACGACAGAGTGTTCAAATTTAATTATATCTTCGTAGGTGAAATTTTCCGGTGTGAGAAGAAATGGCGTCGGGTAAAGCCGCACTGGAATTTCGCCGTGCTGACTTTGATAGGTAACGTTTGCGCCCGGTGCTTGTGCGATGCGTAAAAGCAAATGGTTGAACTGAACAATAAATTTGAAGCCATCCCCACTTTTCATCACCTGACTTTGAACGGGTTGTATTCCGTTTTTGACGTAAAAGCATCTTGTTATCGTTCCACCAACAGCGGATAAAACTGATTTTGAAAAAGCTAAATCAATCCAGCAATCTTTAGGCAAGATTCCATCTTTGATTTTTTGTGTGACGGCTGGAGAGAATTCGACTGAATGTTCGCCTTGCAAGCTGGCAAGACTAAACATCACGGCAGTTTTCATTAGCCATTGCGCCAATTTGTTGCGCTCTGATTTTAGTGCCTCAATCATCGGCAATGCCAGTTGAGGCCATTGCGGTTCAATGAGGAAGCCGAGCCGCAGTTCAAACCATGCTTCGAGGTCATTCATCCAAGTATTGTTGCAAGTATTGCAAACATAACGAACTTGGACGGCTTCAATATGATGCTCGTTTCGTGTGACATTCTCTTGGCCTTCGATGGATAGTCCGGCGATAACTGGATACTTGACTGCACCGGCTCGCTTGCAAAGACGTTTGGCAAAAACGTGTTCCAAACTGTCAGCCGGAGAGCCACAGAAAACACAGCAACGGTTGGCATTAACTTTCATTTTTCCTCAACGCGCTGAATCCGCGCTCCGAGCTTCCGCAGTTTCGCGTCCATCTTTTCGTAGCCGCGATCCAGATGATAAATGCGGTTCACCTGCGTCGCGCCCTTCGCGGCAAGTCCGGCGATCACCAGCGCCGCGCTCGCGCGCAAATCGCTCGCCATCACCGGCGCGCCGCTCAACGGCCGGCCGCCCTTGACAATCGCGCTCGGCCCTTCGATCTCGATGTCCGCGCCGAGCCGCGCCAGTTCACTGACGTGCATGAAGCGCGATTCAAAAATCCGCTCCGTGATGATGCTGATGCCCGGCGCGAGCGCGAGCAGCGACATCATCTGCGCCTGCGCGTCCGTCGGAAAACCGGAATACGGCAGCGTCGTCACGTCCGCCGCGCGCAATTTTTTTCCGCGACGGACAATCAAATTTCCGCCACGCTGCTGAATTGAAACTCCAGCTTCGTTCAATTTATCCAAAACCGCGCGCAAATGGTCAGCACGACAATTTTTAATTATGACTTCGCCATTTGTCGCGGCGGCGGCAATTGCAAATGTCGCCGTTTCAATTCTGTCGGGAATAATTTGATGCTCTGCGCCGTGCAATTTTTCAACGCCGGAAATTGTAATCGTCGGACTGCCCGCGCCGGAAATGTCTGCGCCCATCGCGTTCAAGAAATTTGCGAGGTCAACGACTTCCGGCTCGCACGCCGCGCTTTCGATGACCGTCACGCCGTCGGCCAAAGTCGCCGCCATCATCACATTTGCCGTTCCCAAAACCGTCGAACCGGAGCGCCCGCCGAGAAACATTGTCGAGCCGACAAGTTTTTTCGTAGTCGCGTCAACGTAGCCGCCTTCGATTTTTATTTTCGCGCCGAGCGATTCAAAACCTTTCAAATGCAGATTGATTGGCCGCGCGCCAATGATGCAACCGCCCGGCAAAGAAATCCGCGCTTTGCGCAATCGCGCCAGCAGCGGCCCGGCAATGCAAATCGAGCCGCGCATTTTGCGGACAAGTTCATAATCCGCGTAGCCGCGAATTTTTTTTGCCCAAACCGTCAGCATTCCATTTGTAAATTTCACTTGCGCGCCAAGCGATTCAAGAATTTGTGCCATGAACTGCGTGTCGCTCAAATCAGGAACGCCGCGAATGACGCACGGCTCGTCTGTCAGCAGCGTCGCCGCCATGATAGGCAGCGCGGCGTTTTTGCTGCCGCTGATTTCGACTTCGCCATGCAGCGGCACGCCACCTTTGATCAAAAAACTTTCCATGAAATTATTTCCGCGCGATTAAAATTCTGGCACGCTGACTGTAATCTTCCTTCACGGCTTCGACAATCCACTTTTCATTCTCAAAAATTTTCCGAATGACCTCGGCTTGACCGTCGCCGAATTCGAGTATGATTTTTCCGTCCGCTTTCAGAAACGGTTTCGCTTCCGCCGCGAGCTTTCGATAAAAATCCAAACCGTCCGCGCCACCGTCCAAAGCCGCGTGCGGATCAAAATCGCGGACTTCCGGTTCAAGCGTTTCAATTTCTGCGGAGGAAATGTAAGGCGGATTGCTGATGATTAAATCGAATTGCATTTGTGACAGTGCGACAAATCCATCGCCCTGCAAAAATTCAATTTGTTCTGAAACTTTATTTCGTGCCGCATTTTCTTTGGCCAATGCAAGCGCTTCTGCTGAAATATCCGTCGCAATAATATTTGCATTCGGACATTTCGCGGCAAGCGCGATGGCGATGCAGCCGGTGCCGGTTCCGAAATCAAGGACAGTGACGAGTGACGAGTGACGAGTGACGAGAAAATTCCAGCCGAGTTCGGCGAGCAATTCCGTTTCCGGTCGCGGCACCAGCGCGTGACGGTTCACAGCCATTTCAAATCCGCAAAACGAAGTTGTCCCGACAATGTGTTGAAGCGGTTCGCGCTGTCCACGACGTTTAATCATTTCCCGCAACGCGTCAGTTTCCGTCGGCGTAAGCGCGCGCTCGAAATTCAGATACAATTTCATGCGCGGCATTTTGAGCAGATGCGCGAGAAGCAGTTCAGTTTGCAGACGCGGCGATTCGACATTTTTTTTGCCGAGAAATTCGGCGCTTTTCTGAATCGCTTGGAGAACAGTCACTGGAAAATTTTAACTTCCGAAGGCAAATGGAGCAAACCGATTTGTAGAAGATTAGACTCGTTACCTCGTCTCTTACGAAAAAATCAAAACGGCCAGTTGATGCCGGCGGTGATATAAACTTGCCCGCTTAAATCCAATTTGCCCGAGCGCCCGCCGCCGCTGATGGTCGCGCTGTTCAACGGCATGAATTGCGCACCGAGATAAAAATCACCGCCTTCGACAGCGTGATAGACGAGCGTGGCGTTGACGTAGCCGCCGTAAACAACGCCCGTTCCATTGATTTGTCCGTGACTATGCGCAGTGACGTCAGGGCCGGAGGTTGGATAGGTCGGATTGTAAGTAATTGCATCACGATATTCCAAATTGCCTGAAACTAATCCAACGGCAGGGCCGGCGCTGGCATACGCGCCGATGCGTTCACTGATGTCCCAATACATTGCCGGCCCAAGTCGAGCCGTGTAAAGCATCACGTCCAACGATTCAGTGTTATTGATCGTTGCGCCGGGAATTGATGAACTTCCTCCCGGAGTTGAATTAAAATAAAGCAGCGGACCAATTCCGCTTGCCGGGCCATTATACGGGTTACCAGGCGACACATCTGGCGGAATGACCGGACCATTCGGTCCCGTGGGAAATTGAAAAGTGTAAGCGGTGCTGGAAACGCTTCCTGACATTGTCGAACTGCTCGACAGATGAATGGGCAACGATCCAAAGCCAAATTCCCAGCCGAGTTTTGCGTGATCCCAATACCAATAACTGTCGCCGTAAGCCAAATCGAGTCCGGGGCTGACTGAATCATTGGCACTTCCACTGCTGCCGCTCGTCGTTGAAAATGATGTCGCGCTGTGCATCGTCAATGTGTTCGCGCCCGAATCGTATTGCGACGAATTTTGATAGCCCCAATAGCTGGTCGCAGGCTGACCGTTATACGGCGCATTGCCCGTGTCATCCGTGCGAACGTAACCGTCATCATAAATGCCGTTTGCCGGATTGTTGCCGGAAATGAGAAAACTGCCGCTGTTCATCTTGAAATTGCCCTTGATGTTCAATCCCGCAACACCGCCCAGCCGAAAATGGCGCGTCCAATCGTCGTCTGGAGAAATGTGTTCAAGCCGCCACGGATGATTGATGAAATCATCGGTATTTTGCTGTTGCTGCAAAGATTCCTGCGCTGAAATCACGAGCGCAGCATTTGCGCAGCCGAACAAAAACAATCGGCGCAAAATGAGAAATAAATTTCGGCTCATGGGTTCAGGAATACCTTGTAAAATCGGCCTGAAGGAAAACTGATAGTTTTTGGCGGGCCATCGTCAATCCACTGTGTCCGGTTTGCCTGTGCGGTGATTGAAGGTTGCGCCGCCAGCCACGTTACCATGTCATCGCTGTAATAAATCGTGTAAACACGTCCGGGTGTGGACGCAAACTCGATCAAGACCGCGCCGTTTGTAAAAACGTGCGGTGGATTCTTAACTTCAAACGTTCCGTTAGTGCCGACCGGCGCTGAAAAATTTGTCGAATCAATTCCCACCGCCATGTATTGCGAATTGCTCACGGTGAACGCTACTCGCGTTGGCGTAAAATATTCCAATATCAAATTCACACTTTGATTCGTGTCCAGCGTATTGCCATAGACGACAAACGGATTTCCATTGTTCGTTCCCACAGCGTTGTAGAGCCGGTTGGTCAATCCCGAGACGATGACGCGCGCAGACGGAACGGCATTGCTTCCAATGTTCGACAGACGAATGGTTTGATATTCCAGTCCGGTTTGCGGATCGAGTTGCATTACCGAAAAATTCGTGGCAATCAATGTGCCGATAAAATCCTCCACTGTGATGTCGCTGCTGACCGTTTCGCTGGCGCTGCTGGCATCGAACAAACCACCTGCACTGACGAATGCGGAAAATGTCAAAACGCCCGAGTTAGTCGGCTGAACTGTTACCTGAACATTTGTGAAAGAATCGGCTGCCAGTGCGCCCAAATGATAAATCAAAATATTGTTGGTGAACGGTGCTTGATTTGCGGGTGAACTGCCGATGAATTTTACACCGGCAGGCAGGATGTTAGTCGCCACGACACTTTGAATCGAACTGGCGCTGGAATTGGTGACCACAATGCGATAAGTCACCCGGTCATTGATGAAAATATTTTGCGGAAAACCTGTCAACGTCACAGACAGATTCGTTTGTTCACCGATTACAGTCGTAATAGCGTTGGTAACGACAATATTGGTCGCGCTGGAACTGCTGGCCGAAAAGAAATTTGTTTGAAATCCCGTCGCCAGTGGCAACATGACAATGGTCATTTGAGTGACAGAGCCGGCGTTGAGCGCGCCAAAAACAAACACCAGATTGCTTGTTGTTTGCGTGTATGAATTCGTGGGAAAAGCGCTGGCAAATTGCGTTTGGGGAACCGGAATGTTCGTTACGGTGACATCTGGCAACGTGCTGGCCGTCCCATTGCTTACAATAATAGTCAGCGTCAGCGAATTACTGACAACGACCGGATTGGGCGATGCCGCGACCAAAAGGCCAATGCCTTGCGCGCCCGCTCGCGAACAAATAAAAAGAGCCAGCGCAACAACAAGCAGCGTTCGGAAAAAAGTTCTCACAAGTTCTCACGTCAATGAACCCGGAATTAAACGCCGCGAAGATGCAAAAGTTTCGAGCACTTGCAATGCGGAAGAAATTCGCGCCGCGCAATCGCTGCGTTTTGAAATTTTCAACATCGAACTGAACGAAGGATTGGAAGAATCCTATGCGACCGGCCTCGACGAAGACCCGTTCGATGCCGTTTGCGATCATCTCATCGTCGAACATGTTCCGTCGAAAAAAATTGTCGGCACGTATCGTTTGCAAACCGGTTTAAGCGCCGCGCAAAATCTTGGTTATTACTCTGCGCAGGAATTTGAATTTCAAGCCTTCGAACCGTTGCGCGCAGAAATTGTCGAGCTTGGCCGCGCGTGCGTTCACCGAAATCATCGCAATCTCGTCGTGCTTGGATTGCTGTGGAAAGGAATTGCCGATTATGCGAAAAATCGCGGCGCGCATTATCTTTTCGGCTGCAGTTCCATCACGTCGCAAGACGCCGCCGTCGGCGCGTCGGTGTATTCTGAATTGTGCCGCAAACATCTTGCGTCCGTTGAATGGCGAACAAAGCCCCTACCCGCTTATGATTGTTCGCTGGCACAACTTGCCGCCGAACCGGTGGAAATTCCGAAACTGTTGCGCGCTTACCTTTCGCTCGGCGCAAAAATTTGTGGGCCGCCCGCGCTGGATCGCCATTTCAAAACGATTGATTTCCTCACGATGCTGGATTTGGAAGCCATGCCGCCGCTCGCTCGCCAGCGTTTTCTTGGTTGACCGCCGCGCCTGCGGTGTTTGAAAATCGGGGATGAAAGGTTTGCTTCGGCATCCGCTCCGCGTCACCGGAAGATTTATCTGGTTCCTCGGCTTCCTGCTCACCGCTGCTTTGGATTTTCTCGTTCATTGCGCGTTCCGAAAAAATTCCACGCTCGCCGTTCGTTCGCTGTGGTTGCAGCGCAATTCGCGTCGCGTCCTGAACATTTTCAGATTGCAGCCGCAGGTTGTCGGCACGATTCCATCGCACGGATTGCTCGTTTCAAATCATTTGAGCTATGTGGACGTGCCGGTGATCGCGTCTATCATGCCCGCCGTGTTTGTCGCCAAGCGCGAAATCAAATACTGGCCGGCCATCGGCTGGCTGACGCAAATGGCGGGGACATTGTTCGTGGACCGCGAACGGCGCACGCAAGTCGGCAAAATGAATAATGAAATTCAAAGGGCGCTCGATGACGGCGCGCTCGTGGTTTTGTTTCCCGAAGGAACCAGTTCAAACGGCGAAACGCTTTTGCCATTCAAATCCGCGCTCCTGCAACCGGCTGTCAAACCAACGCAACCGCTTTTCATCTGCTGTGTTCAATATGCACTCGAAGACGGCGATGCCAGCAACGACATTTGTTATTGGGGCGACCACACATTTTTTCCGCACCTGCTGAACCTGATGAGCCAGCGCAATATCCGCGCCACCGTGCGGTTCGCGCCGTTTCAATCGCAAACCACCGATCGCAAAGAACTCGCGCGACAATTGCGTGAGGAAGTTTTGAAATTGAAAAACGGATGAATGCAGTTTGTCGCGCTGTAATTTACGAAAGCGGAAATTGACGTCGCAAATTTTCCCGCGCACACTTTGCTACATGGCAAAAGAATCGGAAGCCAAAAATTCTACACCTGAAATGTATGGCCAGTGGATTGGTTCAACATTTGAGCAAAACAGCGAAACACGAACTACTGTTAACATCGAAAAGAGAAATCCAAGGGTAGTTCAAATTCTTAGCCAAGTGAGAAACGAAAAGTGATTGATGAATTGCGTCTCATGGGAATTACAGCAGGCTCATTATTTCCTGGCATGGACGGTTTATGCCGTTCATTAAAGGAAAAATATTTTGAATGCGAATAAAACTGCAAAGATAGATACTATTCCCACTCAATCGTGCCCGGCGGCTTGCTCGTGATGTCGAAGACGCAACGGTTCACGCCTTTGACTTCGTTGATGATGCGGCTCGCGAGTTTTTCCAGAAGGTCGTAAGGCAATTTCACCCAGTCCGCCGTCATGCCGTCCTGCGATTCCACGGCGCGAATCGCAATCGTGTAATCGTAAGTCCGTTCGTCGCCCATCACGCCCACGCTGCGCACGGGCAACAGCACGGCGAAGCTCTGCCAGATTTTGTAATACAAGCCCGACAACTTCATTTCTTCGACGACAATGGCGTCCGCGTTCCGCAAAATTTCGCAGCGCGACGGCGTGACTTCGCCGAGAATCCGCACGGCAAGTCCGGGACCGGGGAATGGCTGGCGCAAAACAATTTCGCGCGGCAATCCTAATTCCAATCCCAGCTCGCGCACTTCGTCCTTGAACAAACATTTGAGCGGCTCGACCAATTCAAATTTCATCTTCTTCGGCAATCCGCCAACGTTGTGATGGCTCTTGATGAGCGCGGCGGGATTCCCGGCAATCGGCACGGACTCAATCACGTCGGGATACAAAGTTCCTTGCGCGAGAAATTTGTAGTGGGACAGGCTTCCAGCCTGTCTCTTGTTTGACAGGCAAGATGCCTGTCCCACTGCGCTTTGAAAAACTTCGATGAACGTCTTGCCGATGATTTTACGTTTGCGTTCGGGGTCGGTGACGCCTTTGAGTTGCTTCAAAAATAATTTCGACGCGTTTTCATATTGCAATTTGATTTTGAAATGACGTCCGAAAACTTCCTGAACGACTTCCGCCTCGCGCGCGCGAAGCAAACCGTTGTTGACGAAAATGCACGTCAATTGATCGCCAATCGCCTTGTGCAGTAATGCCGCCGCGACACTGGAATCCACGCCGCCGCTCAAGCCGAGAATCACATTTTCCTTCCCGACTTGCGCGCGGATTTCGTCCACGGCCTGTTCGATATAACTGCGCATCGTCCAACTTTTTCCGCAGCCGCAGATGTTGTGGACGAAATTGACGATGATCTCCTTGCCGCGCGGTGTGTGCGCGACTTCAGGATGAAATTGCAGGCCGAAAAATTTCCGTTCGCGGTTTTCAATCGCCGCGTATTCGGAGTTTTCAGTGACGGCGACGCTTTTGAAATCGCGCGGCAATTTCGTTAGCTTATCGCCGTGCGAATTCCAGACCTGCAACGTCTCCGGCAGATTCGTGAACAGCGGGCAATAGTTGTCCGTCACGCGCAACGTGCCTTTGCCGTATTCGCGCTTGAGACCGCGTTCGACTTTGCCGCCAAGAAATTCCGCGAGCAATTGGACGCCAAAACAAATGCCAAGCACCGGTATGCCGAGCTTGAAAATATTTTTATCCGGCAGCGGCGCATCTTTTGCATAAACGCTCGAAGGTCCGCCGGATAAAATGATTCCGCTGGGTTTGAGCCGCGCGATTTCTGTCGCTGGCGTGTCGTAGCGCAAAATTTGCGAATAGACGTTGCATTCGCGCACGCGCCGCGCGATGACCTGCGTGTATTGCGACCCGAAATCGAGAATGATGATTTGTTCCAGCATCTGCGGAAGTTTGTTTGTTGTAGAAATTTTTGCGAGAAAAAACAAATCGCCAGCCGCTTTTCCGACTGGCGAATGAATTTTCAGATTAAACTTACTGCTTCACGACTGAGACCGTGTAAGCGTTCGTGTCATAAACGATTTTGTAGCCGTAGGGCACGATGGGCATTTTGCCGAGATAATTCGGGATGAGTTCCTGCAAATCTTTCGGATAGCGCCCTTCCGATGCGTTGAACAACTGGATGTCCTGATTGATGTAAGACACGTCAATGACCTTTTCAGCATGTTTCTGGGCTTCCACGACCGCGCCCACATAATTCAATGGCGCATCAACAACATTTGAAACTGTATTGACCGCCTTCGTTGCCGTGGAATCTTTGCCGCAACCGGTCAAAAGCGTCGCCACCGCAATCGAAAGCAGAAAGGATATTTTCATACAGTTAATTTAATCGTTTCAGACAAAAATCCAAAACAAAATTCTCCGCGCCTCGGCGTCTCTGCGGTAAAATTTTTGGAAACTAATTCCCGCGCCTGTCGGATCAAATCCAAATCTTCCGCCAGATTTCCGAAACGAAATTTCGGCAAACCGCTTTGCTCGCGGCCAAGCAATTCGCCAGGCCCGCGCAATTTCAAATCCGCTTCGGCGATTTTGAAACCGTCGTTCGTCTCTTCCAAAATTTTCAACCGTTCGCGCGCTTCCAAATTTTTCGCGTCCGAAATCAAAATGCAAAATGATTCGTGCGCGCCGCGACCAATCCGTCCGCGCAATTGATGCAACTGCGCCAGACCAAATTGTTCTGCATTTTCGATGAGCATGACCGTCGCGTTAGGCACGTCCACGCCGACTTCAATCAGCGAAGTCGAAAGTAAAATTTGAATCTTGTTCGCGCGAAAATCGGCCATGACATTTTCCTTTTCAGCCGATTTCAATCGCCCGTGCAAAAGACCGACGCGAAATGGCGCGAGCAATTTTTTAAGATTTTCAAATTCCGTCACGACCGCTTTCAATTCCTTCGCGCCCGAATCTTCGACGCGCGGATAAACGACATAGGCCTGCCGCCCGCCGGAAATTTTTTCGCGGATGAACTCAAAAACTTTCGGCAATTTGTCCACCATTCGCACAAAAGTTTTGATTTTGCCGCGACCGGCGGGCATTTCGGAAATCGTCGAAACATCCAAGTCACCGTAAAGCGTCAGGCCGAGCGTGCGCGGAATCGGCGTCGCCGTCATCACGAGCAGATGCGGATAATTTCCTTTGCGCACGAGCGTTTCGCGCTGCGCCACGCCGAATTTATGCTGCTCATCAACGATCACGAGGCCAAGATTTTCGATAGCAAAATCCGATTCAATCAACGCGTGCGTTCCGATGAACAAGCTTTGGACTTTGGACTTTGGACTTTGGACAATTTTCCGGCTTCCGGTTTGCAATTCAACTTTCACACCGAGCGGCTCAAACCAATTTGAAAAATTTCTGAAATGCTGTTCCGCCAGAATTTCCGTCGGCGCCATGAGCGCGACATTGAATCCGCTTTCAATCGCCATCAACGCCGAGCATGCGGCAACCGCAGTTTTTCCAGAACCAACATCGCCTTGCAACAATCGCCGCATCGGATGGGAGCCACTCATGTCGTGACGGATTTCGCGAAGCACTTTCGTTTGCGATTCAGTCAACTTGAAACCGAGCCGCGACAGAAACGGTTTCATCAAACGATTGTCGCCGCCGCATGGCAATGCCTTCGCATTCGATTCAAATTTTTTACGACGCGACTGCATTTCCAGTTGCAAGCCGATGAATTCATCCAGTGCCAGCCGTTGTCGCGCGATTTCAGTGTCCGAAAGTTCTTCTGGAAAATGGATCATATGGACGGCGTTCGCGCGCGATGGCAACGTAGCGGCGTCTCGGCAGAGCGCCGCAATTCGCGCATCAAATTTATTCCATTCGGGAAAATTTGCCGCGCTCTGCCGAGGCGCGGCTACGAATTTCTCCAGCGTGCGCCAAATCAATCCGCGCAGCCAGCGTTGCGGCAACCCTTCCGTGAGCGGATAAATCGGCGCGATGCGGTTGATGTGGATGAAACTTTCTTCGCCGCCTTCGATGACCTCTGTTTCGGGATGATCCATCGTGCGCGGCTTGGTTTCCTTCAATTTTCCGAAAACAAAAACTTCATCGCCCATCGCAAAATAATTTTCCATGAACGGCAGATTCCACCAGCGGCAATGCAATCGCGCCGAGCCGTCGTCCAAAATGATTTCAAAAACGGATTTGCCACCGCCGCGAAAACGTTTGAGGCCGAGCGCGACAATTTTTCCGCGTGCGGTGAACGGCTCGTCTTTGGTGAGTTCGGAAATTTTTCGGAAATGGCGGCGGTCTTCGCAACGCTTGGGCCGGTGCAGCAGCAAATCTTCAATCGTAAAAATTTCCAGCCGCGCGAGTTGCGCCGCGCGTTCCGCGCCGACGCCCCAAAGCGAAGTGATCGGCATTTTAAGCGAAGAGATTTTATTTTCCGGCGGCGACATTGGCCGCCACGATACAGACGGCGAAATTAAATCTCAATCACGGTAATTTCCGGCCTGCAATTGAAGCGAGTGTTAATGTAGAACCATCTGATGACGGAGCCGACGTAAAGCGGGCTGTAGTTTTTACGCCGGCTGATTTTCATTTTGCGGGATTTTATACGGCAAGTGAATCTTGAAATGAAAAACTGACTGCGTCAATGGTTCAGTTCGTGGACTCGTCATTGAGTCGGCTTATCGGCGGTCCATAAGTCTTTTCTAATTGCATCGGCGATAAGATGTCCGGCCAGAGCATGTCCGTCTGCATTCCAATGCTGGTCATGCACAAAGAAAAGCACGTTGGTGCGATTGCCGGCCGTTTTGCGAAAATCATCGGTCAGGTCAAGAAGACGGACGTCGTTTTTGTTGCACAGTGATTTCAAGACCATGCGATTTTGTGAAGCGGATTTTTCCACGTCGTCGTGTGACGGCACATAGATAAAATACAATTTGATGCCGGCTTCGTCGCAAGTTTTTTTGAATTGTTTCAGGCAATGATCCACGGCTTGCTGCGGCCCGGCGGCGACTGAATTGTCCACGAAAGTTGTTTGTTGCAAATTTTCAATGCGGCTTTTCTCTTTGGCGAAATCAAACACATATGCAATTGTGGAAAGAAGATACGATGCTTTGACAGATTTGGTCCAAAGGCCGATTGCCCGTCCTTTCGTGGGATAATTTTGCATCACTACGTTGGTTCCCGTTACGGACAGCCATGGTCTTCGGATGTCGTGGTCAACGTTGTCGTAGTAATCGTTTTGGTAAAACATGATGATGACAGATTTGGGACGCAGACCATTGGCAAGGCATCGCTTGAACAGGAGCAATTCCTGCAATGTGCCGTAGGCATCAATGCCAAAATTTCGGACATCGGCATTCGTGCCCAATTCATTTTGCATTACGTCGGTAAAAACTTTTCCATTTTCAACGCCCCAACCCCATGTGAAAGAATCGCCGAAAGCTGCAATTACCGGACTTCCTGCGGCGGGTTGCGCCGCAGATTGGCGGGCACGAAAGCCTTCGACGTTGGCGCGGATTGTGACGTCAAAATCTGTTTTTTTAAACTTTGCTGTCCAATTTGGGACACCAATCCAGCCAACTTCCGGATCAAAGCGGTGAAACGATGCCAGCGGACTGACGAATGTTTGAACTGGAGAAATCAAACGCAACGCAATCTCCAGAATGAGACAACACAATAAGGTCGTCACGACGGAGACGGTCAATTTCAAAAGGAATTGCCTCGACCATTTATTCATTGGAATTCAACAAATATTTATTCCGTGCGGCTAAAGCAACTTTATCTGCGCGCGTTCTTGCGCCAGTGTTTCGCCCAGGCTCACGCCGCGGCCGTTGCGGCGTTCGATGATGTGTTTGTCCACGGCGGGATCGTATGGCACGGGATAATTGCCGTCGTAACACGCCATGCAGAATGAATTTTTCGGCAAGCCGGTCGCTTTCACCATTCCGTCCTGCGACAAATAATAAAGCGAATCGGCGTTGAGATATTTTCGGATTTCTTCGAGCGAATGATTCGCCGCCATCAATTTGCTGCGGTCGGGAAAATCAATTCCATACACGCACGGGTTCATGTGCGGCGGACAACTCACAAGCACGTGGACTTCCTTCGCGCCGGCTTCTTTCAAATTGTTCACGCGCGCTTTGCAGGTCGTGCCGCGCACGATGGAATCGTCCACGACGATGACGCGCTTGCCTTTCACGAGTTCGGAAATGAGATTCAATTTCACGCGCACGTTGAAATCGCGGATTAGTTGCGACGGCTGCAAAAAACTGCGCCCGACGTAGTGATTGCGCACGAAGGCCATCTCGAATGGAATGCCGGATTCGAGCGAATAGCCGAGCGCGGCACAGTTGCCGCTGTCGGGCACGGGCACGACGACATCGGCCTTGATCGGAAATTCGCGCGCGAGTTCGCGTCCCATGTCCACGCGGACTTTATAGACGTTGCGGTTGGCGATGTTGCTGTCGGGACGCGCGAAATAAACGTATTCAAAAATGCAAAACGCGCGGCGTTCCTGTTCGGGAAATGCCTGAAGGCTCGTCAATCCCTGTTCGTTGATGACGACGATTTCGCCCGGCTCGACGTCGCGGATAAATTTCGCGTGAATCAAATCGAGCGCGCAGGTTTCGCTGGCGAGAACGTAGGCGTCGCCAAGTTTGCCGATGCACAGCGGACGAAAACCGAAAGGATCGCGCGCGCCGATGAGTTCCTTTTCCGTCATGATGACGAGCGAATACGCGCCTTCGATTTTGCGAAGCGTGTGGACGAACGGATTTTTGCTGCCGTTGGCATCCGGCTGCGCGAGCAGATGCAAAATGATTTCGCTGTCAACGGTCGTCTGAAAAATCGAGCCGCGCGCTTCGAGTTCGTCGCGAAGTTTTGAGGCGTTCGTCAAATTGCCATTGTGCGCGATGGCGATCTGGCCGCGCGCGCAATCCACGGTGAGCGGCTGCGCGTTTTTCAATTGCGACGAGCCGGTGGTGGAATAACGCGTGTGGCCGACGGCGATGTTGCCGACGAGGTCGTGCAAAACGTCACCGTTGAAAATCTGCGAGACGAGGCCCATGCCTTTGTGCTGGCGAAAATTTTTGCCGTCGCTGGTGACGATGCCGGCGCTTTCCTGTCCGCGATGTTGCAGCGCGTAAAGTCCGTAGTAAGTCAATTCGGCAGCATTCGGATGGCCGAAAATGCCGAAGACTCCGCAGTAATGTTTGGGATAATTTTGCATCGAACCGGCGTAAAACTGGTTCACGCCTACGCTCAATTCTCGCAGAAAAAAATTGCGTGCGCAACTTGGAACAAAGAAATACGGAAGAAAATTTACAGGGCAAATCGCTTTAATTTTATCTGACAAGCACTGTGATTTACATAGCAAATCAGCGGGATATTTGCTGCGCCTTCCGCACAAGCGTGAGAAATTCCGAGCGATACCCTTCGACATCCGCTCCTTTTGCTTCCGTCGCCAATTCAAGAACGCTTCCGCAACTTGAATTTCCCTTGAATTCTGAATCCCGCAGCAACATCCCGAATTCCGCGACGGCTGTCGCAAATTTGAAATCGGTCGAAGCCCGTTCAAAACTTTTTCCACCATCGGTCACAGGAAACACAAGCAGCTTGCTTGTATCGCCATCCGGTTGTTTGTAGCGCAGTTTCAGCGTCAACAATTCTTTGCTGCCGGTCGCCACATAACGCTCCTGTTTTTCTTCGTCCGGCAGTTGATATTTCAGCGGGTCAACGCTGCCTTCGGGAATTTTTTCGCCAACCGGGACAATTTCATAAAGCGCGGTAACAGTGTGGCCCGCGCCGATTTCGCCGGCGTCTTTTTTGTCGTTGTTGAAATCTTCCTTGCGCAGCATCCGCTTCTCGTAACCGATGAGCCGATACGCGCCGACTTGCGCGGAATTGAATTCCACCTGAATCTTCACGTCCTTCGCAATCGTCACGAGCGTGCCGCTCATCTGGTCAATGAGCACCTTTTGCGCTTCTTCGAGTGAATCGAGATAGGCGTAATTTCCATTGCCCTTGTCGGCGAGTTTTTGCATCAACGCGTCTTTGTAATTGTCCGTGCCGACGCCGAGCGTCGTCAGAAAAACTCCGCTCTTTGCCTTTTCCTCAATCATCCGGACGAGTTGGTTCTGGTCGGTCATGCCGACGTTGAAATCGCCGTCGGTGCAAAGCAGCACGCGGTTCACGCCGCCCTTGATGAAATTTTCCTGCGCGACTTCATACGCCGCCTGAATTCCTGCCGCGCCCGCAGTCGAACCGCCCGCGCCCAATTCATCAATCGCTTCAAGAATTTTTTCTTTTTGCGTGCAGGAAGTGGATGGAAGCCTGACTCCGGCTGCGCTGGCATAAACCACAATCGCCACGCGATCATTTTCAGTCATCTTTTTCACCAGTTGATGCAACGCCTGTTTGATGAGCGGCAACCGTTCCGGCGGCATCATTGAACCGGAGACATCAATGAGGAATACGAAGTTGCTTGGCGGACGTTTGTCCTGCGCGATTTCACGGCCTTTGAGTCCGATGCGCACGAGGCGATGTGCGGAATTCCACGGGCAACCGGCGATTTCGATGTTGGCCGAGAACGGGTCTTCGCCGCGCGGCTGCGGATAATCATATTTGAAATAATTGATCATTTCCTCGATACGCACCGCATCCTGCGGCGGCATCCGGCCTTCGTTCAGAAAACGGCGCACGTTCGCGTAAGACGCCGTGTCAACGTCAATGGAAAATGTCGAGAGAGGATGATTCAGCGCCGTGAGAAATGAATTTTCAATCAGGTGCGGATAGGTGGTGGTTTCATTGCCGGGAGCGTAGTAGTGATAACGGCTGTCGTTCCGAAAAGATTCGCTTTCGCTAATAGGAATGTCGCTCAAAGTGCTAATTCCACTCACCGAACGAAATGTTGCATCTCTATTCCTGCTGACACGGCCACCACTTTCGCCGGCAAATGTATTAGCGCCATTAAGTGCTACGCTGTTATTTAATGTCACGGTGCTCGGTTTTTCAGTTGGTTGCAACGTGTCGAACGAATTCGGTGGTATGGCTGACGGTTCCGGCGGAGTCAAAGGCGATGCACCTGAAAGTGCGTAGAGTTTGCCATCTGCATTTGCTGATGCGGTTGGCGAATTATTTACAATTGAACCGGTCGCAACTACAGATGAACTACTTTTATCTTTCTTCGTTTTGTCATCCAGCGTTTGCGTTTCCGGCTGAATTTGTTTTTGTCCATCTGGATTTATTAATGGCAAGGGATTTGGCTGCGATTGCGACTTTGCAATGTTCTCGCTAAACACCAACGTATGCCCTTTGCGTTTACCACCACTTGATAATGCTGGCAAAAACATCGCCGCAATCAAACACGCGGCGGCTGTGCTCAATCCGCCATAAAATAAAATGCGCCACCAATTGGTTCGTGGCTTTTCAGCAGATTGCTTGAGTTGATTTTCAATCTTTCGCTGTTGTGCAAACGCGAGTTCCGGCATTTCTTCCGTCGCCAATTTTTTTTTCAACGACGCCGCCATCTCGCGGATTTCTTCAACCGCTTGCTGGCAGGCAAATGATTTTTCCAATTCGGCTTCGATGGCTGCGCGTTCGGATTTATCCAATTCGCCCAGCGCATAAGCGGTCAGTTTCGGATCGTCGGGAGTAATTTTCATGGCATCTTCCTCGGGTTGGCGGCAAGGCCGGGTTGCATTTTCTGGCGCAATGTCTTGAGCGCCGTATGAATCAGAAAGCCGACGTTGCTCACGGTCAGATTCGTAATGTCGCTGATTTCCTGGTAGCTCAAGCCATTTTGAAATTTCAATCGCACGACTTCCTGCTGGTTCTTTGAAAGCGTGCCGAGCAATTGCGATACTTCATTGCTCGCTTCGCGCCGTTCCATTTCCGCTGCGGGCGATGGCGCGGTGCCCGGCATCGAATTCATTTCCGTTTCATCAAAATTTTTCATGCGGCTTTCTTTTCGCTGAACGTCCAGCGCGCGGTTGCGGCAGACTTTGAACAGCCATTGCGCCAGATGCGGTTCGACCTTGCTTTGCTTTTCGTTGCAAAGGCGGATGAACGTGTCCTGCACCACGTCGCGCGCCCGGTCGAGGTCGCCGGTGATTTGCGCGGCATAGTGGATCAGCGGTCCCTCATATTGACGGAGCGCGGCATGCACCCAATCAGCTTTTGTTGAATTGGCTTCGTTCACAATCAAAGTCACCGTCAACTGCGCTTCTAATGGATTAACGCGCCAGACGAAAATTTATTAGGAGAAAAGTGAAGATTGCAGATGCGGCTGGATTTTCGCGGCCAATTCTTCAGGCACGCGCTTTGGTTTTTCGTCAATGCCGGTGCAGACGTGAAAAGTCTCCGCTTCGAGAATCAGTTTTCCATTTTGATTCAAAATGCGGTGACCGAAATTGACGCGGACTTTTTCGACGAGCGTCGGCCAGACTTCAATGGTCAGCAAATCGTCGTAGCGCGCGGGAGCTTTGTAGCGCAATCTGGCTTCGACGACGGGGAAAATGCAATCGCGTTCCTGCAATTCCAAAACGGTCGTTCCAAGCGAGCGGAGAAATTCACCGCGCGCGGCTTCGAGCAAATCAAGATAGCGCGAGTGATAAATGTGATTGCCGACAGTGCATTCGGCATAACTGACGCGGTGCTGGTGGCGGAACATTTTCCAAGTTTAGGGTTCAGCCTCCGGAGTTCAAAGTTCAAAAATATCATTTGCGCAATCGCCATTCGCGATTATGTTGCGAGCGTAAATCAGCGGCAGGCGCGTTGCTTGCTTAAACGAATTTTTACGCTACAATTTTCATCATGGCCGTAACCAAAGTCAGTTCGACGGTTCATTTCGCTTCGCGCGGCTCGGCGGTGAGCGGGCGTCACGGCGCGGCCAGCGGCCATTGGGTTCCCAACACGGACGTCTACGCGACCGATACCGGCCTCGTCGTGAAAGTCGAATTGCCCGGCATGAAGAGCGAAAACCTGGAAATCACCGTCGAAGGAAACCGTCTGCGCATCGCGGGCAATCGTCCCGACGGCTGCCGCCCGCCCAATTGCAGCTTCCTTGTGATGGAAATTTCTTACGGCCCTTTTGAAAGTGTGTTGGAATTGCCGTCAGGTTACGATTTGAGCCAGGCCAAGGCGATTTATGTGAATGGATTTTTGCGGATTGACGTGCCGCAAGCACGCCAGACACAATCTAGGACGACGAAAGTTCCGATCGCCGAAGGAAATTAGCCGCGCATGGAATCTTTTTGGGGGCTGCGGCGTCTTACTGGGAAGATTTGCGATTCACTCGCGGGTTGCAGTTTCAAATAAAATCGTAAATCATCTATCGGAAATGCAATGACTTCGCCTGAAACAGAGTTTGTCAGCATTCTCGGCGCGGCCGAAAAATCGGACACGCCGCCGCGCATCTCCGCGCGTTCATTGCCTGACACCCTCCCGATCCTTGGCCTTTCCGACATCGTCATCTTTCCCGGCGCAGTCGTGCCGCTGCTTGTCGAAACCGGGCCGAGCCTCAAATTGATTGACGACATCGTCAGCGGCGACCGTTTGTTCGGCGCGGTGTTGCAACGCAAACCGGAAATCGTCGAACCGTTGCCCGCCGACTTGCATGAGGTCGGCTGCGTGTCGCGCCTCGCCAAAATGGTGAAATTTCCCGACGGCACCGCACGCGTGCTTGTCGAAGGACTTTGGCGGATTCGCATCAAAAATTATTCCCATCCAGCGCCGTATTTGCGCGCGAACTATGAATTGTTGCGCGACGAAACCGAAGATTCCATCGAATTGCAGGCGATGCTCCGCAACGCGCACAAGCAATTCGAGGAAATCGCCAAGATGTCCACCGCGCTGACCGAGCAGGTCAAAATCGCCGCGCTCAACACCGAGCATCCGGGACATTTCGCCGATCTGATCGCCGCGAATTTGAATTTAAGTTTGGAAGACCGCCAGAAATTGCTCGAAACGATTTCCGTCCGTGAACGATTGCAAAAGCTTTTGCCGATGCTCAATCGCGAACAGGAAGTGCTGACCTTGAGTTCAAAAATCCAAAATGATGTCGCCTCCTCAATTGCCAAAACGCAGCGCGACTTTTTTCTGCGCGAACAATTGCGCGCCATCCAGCGCGAACTTGGCGAAGGCGAGCAAGGTTCGGGCGAACTCAAAATCCTCCGCGACAAGATTGACCTGACCATCATGCCCGAAGATGCGCGCAAGGCCGCCTTGCAGGAACTCGAACGCCTCCAGCAAACGCCGCCCGCCGCCGCCGAATACGCCGTCGCACGAAATTATCTCGACTGGATTTTGACGTTGCCGTGGGAAAAAACGACTGAAGACAAATTGGATTTGAAGGAAGCGGAAAAAGTTTTGAACGAGCAACATTTTGGCGTCACAAAAATCAAAGACCGGCTGCTCGAATTTCTCGCCGTCATCAAACGCCGTCGTCTCATCAAAGGCCCGATTCTGTGCCTCGTTGGGCCGCCCGGCGTCGGGAAAACGTCGCTCGGCAAAAGCGTCGCCGATGCGCTTGGCCGAAAATTTGCACGCATCTCGCTTGGGGGAATGCGGGACGAAGCAGAAATCCGCGGTCATCGCCGCACTTACGTCGGATCAATGCCCGGACGCATCATCCAAACACTTCGCCGCGTCGAGAGCCGCAATCCAGTAATCTTGCTCGACGAATTGGACAAAGTCGGCGCGGATTTTCGCGGCGACCCGGCGGCGGCGCTGCTTGAAGTTCTCGACCCGGCGCAAAATAATACTTTCACCGACCATTATCTGGATTTGCCATTTGATTTGTCGCGCGTGCTATTTATTGCAACCGCGAACTGGCTCGACCCGGTTCATCCCGCGCTCCGCGACCGGCTCGAAGTCATCGAATTGCCGAGCTACACTGAAACGGAAAAACTCGAAATCGCCAAACGCTATCTCGTTCCGCGCCAACTCGAAGAACACGGCCTGACAAAAAAAGATTTGAAATTGAGCGACGCGACGCTGCGCAAATTGATCCGTGAATACACGCGCGAAGCCGGTGTGCGCCAGCTCGAACGCGAAATCGCCGCGCTTGCGCGCAAGGCCGCGCGGAAAATCATTTCGCGCAACGGCTCGGCCACGCAAATCAAGTTGGAGGCGGACGAATTGGAAAAACTGCTCGGCCATGCGCCGTTCATCGAGGAAAGCGCCGAAAAAATCACAGAGAACGGCATCGCCACCGGACTCGCGTGGACGCCCGTCGGCGGCGACATTTTATTCATCGAAGCCACGCGGATGCGCGGGCGCGGCAGCCTGATTTTGACCGGCTCGCTCGGCGAAGTGATGAAGGAAAGCGCGCAGACCGCCGTGAGCTATTTGCGCTCGCAATCCAAGAAACTCGACATTGATTTCAGCGATTACGGAAAATTCGACATCCACATCCACGTTCCCGCCGGCGCGACGCCGAAGGATGGTCCAAGCGCGGGCGTGGCGATTGTCGCGGCGCTCGGCTCGCTGCTGGCGAAAAAACGCGTGCGCTCGGACACGGCGATGACGGGCGAAATCAGCTTGCGCGGACGCGTGCTGCGCGTGGGCGGCGTGAAGGAAAAAATTCTCGCGGCGCAACGGTTCGGCTTGAAACAGGTGATTTTGCCGGAAGGCAACAAGCCGGACTGGCTGGAAGTTCCGGCGGAAACGCGCGCAAAATTGAAAGTGCATTTCGTCCGGCAGATTTCGGAAATTTTTCCGCTGGCACTCGCGGCGAAATGAAAATCTTTTCACAAGGTGGGGCGAGCGTCCTCGCGAGCCGAAATAAAAATGGTGGCCGTCCGCAAGGACCGGCTCGCGAGGACGCTCGCCCCACCAAAATGGTTTTTGCGTTTGCAGCCGCAATTTTATTTCTTGCCGTTGCGGCGACGGCACAAACGACAAATGGTTTTTCTGATGCGGAAATTCAAGGACGGCAACTTGCGCGGAAAATTTTACAACAATGGCCAGCCAATAATTTCACCAACGCTGGCCTACTTAACATTCGTGATGAAAACGGGAAACATTTCGAGCATCCAATCAAATGTGAAACCGTTGTTACGGCGACAAATTGGTCGAGCATTTACGAAAAATTTCTTCCCGTCAGCGCATCAAATTCAGTCAAAACGCTTAAGCTTGTCATCCTACATGATGCTTCAAATTCAAACCAATACAAATTGACGTTCAATGTTGGCGGCGATCATTGGACAGAAGACAATTCTGACGCCATCAAGCTGCTTTCATTTGCTGGCGATTTCGGCTGCGCCGACCTCGGCCTGGAATTTTTTCATTGGCCGGAGCAAAAAATTATTAAAAAAGAATTCAGTCGCGGTCGCGGCTGCATGGTTTTGGAAAGCACGAATCCAAATCCGTCGCCGAACGGCTATTCGCGCGTGGTTTCGTGGATTGACGAGGAAAGTTACGGCATCGTCCACGCCGAGGCTTATGATGCGAACGGCAAATTGCTGAAGGTGTTCGACCCGAAATCGTTCAAAAAAGTGAATGGCCAATGGGAATTGCAGGACATGGAAATCCGCAATGTGCAGACCGGCTCGCGCACGCGGATTGAATTTGATTTGAAGTCGAAATCCTAATCGTAATCCTGTTCTTAATCTTAATCCGCCTTCGAGATTACGATTAAGAGTAAGATTAGATTAAGATTGTGAATTGACTTCATTTTGCCGACGGCTCACGCTTCGTGCCGGTTATGAAATCAGGTTTTCTCAAATTTTTCAGCGCGGTTTGTATCACCGCCTTGTTTGCCACTAAAAGTTTCGCGGCGGAAACAAATGCTGCGCCTGCGACGGTGAACACCAATGACATCGTCAATGCCTACGTTCAATTGCAGGCGCAATTGCACACGACGCAATTGCAGATCGAGCAGAGCCGTCAGGAAGCCGCCGAAGCCGCGCAACGCAACACGGACGCGATGAATGCGCGCATTGCGCAACTCGAACAAACTCTCGCCACGCAACGCGCCGCCGACACTGATCTCGCGCGCCGGATGCAGCAATTGACGTTTTATCTCGTCGGCACAGTCGGTCTGGCAGGTCTCGCTGTTTTCTTGCTCGTCGGCTATTTCCAATGGCGCGCGCTTTCGCAATTGGCGGAAATCGCGTCAAGCCACAGCGCCGCGCTCGGAACGGTCGCCGGTGTTCATCAGCTTGCCGCGCCGGGCCGCGCGACGGTGGAAGTTTCCAACGCGCGCTTGCTCGACATCGTCGGGCAACTGGAGAAAAAAATTCTCGATCTTGAAAGTGGCGGACGTTTGCTCGCGCAACCGGCGGCGAAATCCACTGATTTGCTTGCCGATGGACAAAAAATTCTCGATGCGAACGAGCCGCAACTGGCGTTGGAATATTTCGACAAACTTTTGTCCACGCAACCACAAAATGCCGATGTGCTGGCCAAAAAAGCTTCGGCGTTGGAAAAACTTGGCCGCGTGGACGAAGCGCTGGAATTTTGCGACCGCGCAATCGCGGCAAACGGTTCGCTCGTCATCGCGTATTTGCAAAAAGGCGGACTGCTCAACCGTCTGGCGCGCTATGATGACGCCTTGAAATGCTACGAGCAGGCGTTGCTGGCGCAGGAAATGAAATCCGCAAAAATTTAATTTGGGGAGGGCCGCCGTGTCGGCGGCCCATTCTAAAAAATTGGGACGGCGGCACGCCGTCCCTCCCAGAAAAATTTAATTAAAATTGATCCGGCTGCGTTCGGATTCCAACTGGCGACGGGTCATTTCGATTTTTAATTTCAACAACTCGCGGTTTTGCTCCGTCTGTTCGATCAATTCTTTTTGCAATTCCTGCAAGCGCTCTTCGTAGGCGCGAAGGCGTTCGATCAACGGCGTTTGGACTTGTTCGAGCCGGCGGGCAAGTTCAGTGAGCTCGGCTGTCGCGGCGTTTTGATTTGCGAGAAGTTCGCGGCGTTGCGCGGCAAGTTCCTGCACGACGGCGCTTTTGAGCGCGTCGGTGAGATGCGGCGCGAGGGTGGATTGCAGCGAATTCAAAAGTGTGTTGACGCTCGGCGGCGGCAGCGGCTGCGTTTTACCGTTGAGAATTTTTGCGATGAATTGTTCCGCGTCGCGCGTGCCTTCGCGCCCGCACGACGGACAAAAAACAGGCACGGGCATTTTTCCGCCGCCGACGGGCTGAACGTCAAAGGCATATTTCTGGCCGCAAGCGCAAATGATTTTGACGGGAATCATGTCACCACAAAAATGATTTTTGTTCGCCGAGCAATTTATCGCCGTTCCACAACGTGACGCGCCATGCGACGGGCGATCCAAAGTTTTTCAACTCATCGCCGCCGAGCGTCAACGAAGTCCAACTGCGGAAAAATTTAGGCGCGACTTCTTTTTCCAAAACAGTTTGACGTGGCAAATTATGTTCACCGATTCCGCGAAGTTCGGCGCGTAATTTCAATTTTGAATCTTTTCCAGCCGACGCTTTCCACAAAACGTCGAAGCGAATGGCGGAAACTTCGTTGGTGTGCTGGCGCAATTGCGCTTGGTATGCGTCGCGGTCGAAAAGGCTCGGTGAAATGGCATCGCGGCCTTGAAGGTCAAGATACAGCGGCAGGACTTTCATGACGCGGCCGGTTGCATCGGATGCGCTCGCCACCGCAAGCGAGCAGAGCAAAATTAAAATCGTCAAAAGCCGCTGCATGGAGCGAAAATAGCGGACACGGTTGGAATTTCAATGCGATTATTTCTCGCGGTAAAAATTGACAATCTGGACGTTACGTCCGTTGCGATAGAGAATGGCTTTGAAATTTTTTGTGTCATCGCCAATTTTCGCGATGACGGTGACTTGAAACACGGAGCTTCGCACAGATGCAAATTGACTTAATTGCGCGACGAGTTGCGGGTTGATGCCGGTGCTGACGAGCTGGTTGGCGTTTTGAAATGGCGTATCATCTGCGGTTCCATCCGCGCCATCGAGACCGGCACGCAATTGAATAATAGCGGCGGCAGTATTAGTGTCCACGCCGGGAAGCAATTGCAAAACATTTACGTCGGCTGTGTTGATATTGATTCTGCCGCTGGAAAAAGGCTTGAAAAGATTGGTCAAGCCGAATGGATAATCCGCCGGTTGTCCCGGCGCGGAGCCAAGGCCGAGTTTATGTTGGAACGCGAAGCCCGAGTGACTTGAAGCGCTGCCGCCCCAGAAAATTTCAGGATGATCACGAATGCCACGGACGAGAAGCAATTCGGACATATCATCAATCGGCGCTTCCTTGCAATTGTAAGGCGGATTAAGGCCTTGATAATAATCATTTTTCGCACCCGCAATGCGCGGAGCATCGCCGGGATTAACCCAATCCTGAATGGAATCGGCCACGACTGAAACGTCATCGGCGTCCACGCCCATGAGAGTGAGCGCCTGCTGAAGTTCGGCGGCATTGGCGGTGTTGATGTTGGCAAAACGGTCAAGGTCAATGATCCTAATGGAGACCGAACCGTCGCCGACCGGGTAATTGTCCAATGAAATTCCCGCAAGCACACTGTTGCTTTCGCCAGCGCTGCCCGAACCGCCGGCCCAATACTGGTTCAACGAATCATAAGGCTCGCCGGGAATGGAAGCTTCCTGCGCCAAAACCCAGGATGCCAATTGGACGCCTGATTTTCCGAGTTGGAACAATGCCGGTTCGTTGTTGGATCGCGCGGCAAGTTTTGTTTCGACTTTCATCGAATAGGCGAAAGCCGCCGCCAAAACGCCCAATACGAAAATCGCAATCATCACGATGATGAGCGCAAAGCCGCTGCGGAAATTTTGGCAGAAATGAATTTTCATTGCTGGATTTTAAGGGAGCGGTGGAGGAGGGCTGACTACGCTGCGACCGGGCGCTTGCGCCGAAATCGGCATCATTCGTGATGGAATGGCAATATCGCGCGTGACAGCAAACACCGGCTCGCCATTCGGCGAATCGCCCTTTTTGCCACCGAACGCAAGACTGACCCGAACTACCGGCGGGATCGAATTGGTGTCGTCCCATTCCGTCACCCAACTTTGTGTGTTGGTGTCCAAGCATTCGACGGCAAACAACTGCACGTTGCGCGCCAGCACATAGGGATTTTGCTCTTCGTCTATATCAACGCCGGTGAGAATCGGATATTGCCGCAGAACCAGATCATTTTCAGTCGTTTTCTTGACCGGGTCAGTGACCGGTTCAACGGTGTAGGTCAGCCGCCGCACACTGAAATCGCCGTATCGCCCGCTGCGTGGAAAATCGTCAGGCAAACGCGCCGCAAAACTCAACACGGGCAAATCGCCGTTCGTAACGGCAAAAGAGTAATACTGCAACGACGCTTGAAATGACTGGATGGAAATCAGCGATTCTTCAATCGTATGAATGGCAACGCGCTGGCGTTGCGCCTGCGCCGCCGCTTCCTGTCCCACCCGCGACGCGCGTATAATCATCGTCCATGTCGAATAAATCGCCGCCAGAACGAAGGTAAAAACCATGATGGCGATCATTATTTCGATCAAAGTAAAAGCGAAGGAATTTACGATTTGCGATTTGCGATTTACGATTGAACCAAAACGCGAGTCGTCCGATTTTTCAACCGGCAACCGGCAATCGGCAATCGGCAATGTTTTTTTTATTTTCATTTTGCCACCGTTGCTCCATCCATGCTGCCCGCCGGTGAATCGGGTTTGTAATAGAGAAGCCTTTCTTGAGCGATAATTGTTTTATCGTCACTGCGCTGGATCACAACATCCGCATGAAACAGTTTATTCGTCTGCTCTTCTTCGATATCCGTCGTCCAGGTGTAACCTTTGTAAGAATCGCCGAGCAAATCGCTCAAATTGCCTGAAGCGGTGCCTTCAACAAATATATTCGTCAGCGATAATTGAGCGTCAATCGGCGCGACATCAATCATCGGACGTTGCATCCGCCGCACGTTTTGAACGGATTGCGAAACGAGCGCCAGAATCGCAAACGTGGCTGTGAAAAATGTCACCACTGCGATCATCACTTCCACCAGCGAGAAAGCCGCGCGGCGATTGTTTGTTTTTTGGGGGAATTTCATTGAATCACTTCGCTATGTGCCAGCGCCGTTATCGGCTCGAGAGAAATTCTGCGGTATTCACCGTCGGAAAAAAGAACTATCCTTAATTCGTCGCTTGTGCCATTCGAAAAAAATCTTACAGGCGGCGGATTTTCCGTGGCGCCATAATCGCCGAGATTGATGCTCAAATCGGCGATTTCCACGACGCCATCCAACTGCGTTGAAGTAACCGGGGTGCGGCCGGCGCGAGCCAACGATTGGGACGTGTCGGCAGAGCTGGTTGAAATTTCTTTGGTCAATGGATGAAACGTCACCGTCGTCGTTTCATCATGCAAAATCGCATATGCCCGCGCGCGGTCGCAGATTTCTTTCACGTCATTGACGGCTTTTGTCAATGGCGCCTCGCGTCTGGCCGACAAAAAAGACGGCATACCCATTGCCAAAATGAGGCCAACAATCGCGACGACCATCATTATTTCCATGAGCGTGAATGCCCGGCGCGGATTTTTTACGGCTGCCGTTTTCATCGGAATCAGGAATGGATGGATGAAATGAGCTTGAAAAGCGGCAGGAAAATACTCAACAGCAAAAAGGCCACGATGATGCCCATGCCGATGATCAGCACCGGCTCGATCAATTGCATCATCAGCCGCAGGGCGATGGTCAGTTCGCCCTCATAAGTGTCGGCCAGATTATTCAATGCACCCGGCACGTTGCCGGTGTCTTCGCCAATACGAACGAGGTCCACCATCAATTGCGGAAAAAGTTTGCTGTGCGCCAGCGGCTGGGCAAGCGTCTTGCCATCCGTCACGGCCTCGCGCGTTTTTGCGATGGCTTCCTGAAGCGGGCGATTGGACAAAACCTGCTCGGTGATTTTCAACGCCGTCAAAACCGGCACGCCATTTTGCAGCAGCGTGCCGAGCGTCCGCGCGAATTGCCCGAACAAATTCAATTTGACGATCTTGCCGATGACCGGCACACGCATCATCCATTCATCCAATTTTCGCGCCCCCGTGTCGCTGGTTTGAAAACGCCGGAAAAAAATGGCCAACACGATGATTATCAATATCAGCAGCCACCAATAATGGAGCAGGAATTGGCTGAACCCGATCAGCATCCGCGTCGGCAACGGCAATGCGATGTCAAAGCCGCTGAAAATTTCCGTGAACTTTGGCATCATCACGAACATAAAAAACGCGACCAGCAGAATGCCCATGCAAACCACCATCGCCGGATAAACCAGCGCGGAAGATAACTTTGACTGCACTTCGGCGAATTGTTGGAAATGAGTCGCCATGCGCCGCAACACTTCCACGAGCGAACCGCTTTGCTCGCCGGCCTTGACCATGTTGATGTATAAATCCGAAAAAATTCTCGGCTGCTTGGCCATCGCGTTGGACAGACTCCCGCCCTCGGTCACATCCTGCTTCAAATCACGGCTCACCTCGGCGGAAATTCCTTTGCTCTCCAAATGAACCATGCTGTTGAGCGCGATCGTCAGCGGCATTCCAGATTGCAACAAATTTGCCAGTTGCTGCGTGTAAGTGGCCAGTTCCTGCAATTTTGGTTTGCGCTTCTTTCGGAGCTGCGCGCGCAATGTCGGCGGCAAAAAAGCCAAAGCATCGGATTTCTGTCCGCTTTTTCCACCGATGCCCGCGCCTTTGCCTGCATCCACGGAAACCGGGAAAAGACCAAGACGTTCGATTTGCGACACGGCAGTCGTGCGGTCAATAACATCGAGGACGCCTTCAACCATTTCACCACTGCGGCGGCGCGCTTTATAGGAAAATTGCGGCATAACTGATTATCATCTAAAACCGTTGCCAGTCAAAAGTTTCAATTTAACCGCTGGCGCGACCGCCCGATTTTTCGTTTCATTTCCAGCAATGAATTTTCTGAATTCAATTTTTGGCGCGCTCGCCGTTTTAAGCTTCACCTTGTTGCTCTGGCAATGGCTCGCTGCGAGAAAATTTCCACTTCATAAACAGATCGCCGATTCCCATTTTACGCCCGCAATAACGCTGCTCAAACCGCTGAAAGGCTGCGATGACACCACTTTTGAATCGCTCGAAAGCTGGCTCAAACAAAATTACGCCGGCCAGACGCAAATTCTCTTCGGAGTCGCCGGCCCAAACGATCCTGTTTGTAAAATCGTCCGCGAATTGATTCAGAAAAATTCCGGTGCCGACGCGCAGCTTGTCATTTGCGCTGAAAATCTCGGCGCGAACGCGAAAGTTTCCACGCTCGCGCAACTGGAACGATCGGCAAAGCACGATCTAATTTTAATCAGCGACGCCGATGTCCGCGTGCCACCGGATTTTCTCGCCAATTTTGTTGCGCCACTACGCGATAAAAAAATCGGTTTGGTGAATTGCTTTTATCGTTTGGCGAATCCAACAACAATTGCGATGCAATGGGAAGCCATCGCCATCAACGCCGATTTCTGGAGCCAGGTTTTGCAATCGCAGACTTTGAAGCCACTCGATTTTGCGCTTGGTGCAGCGATTTTAATGCGACGAAAACCGCTGGAAGAAATTGGCGGTTTCAAATCCCTCGCCGACTGCCTCGCCGACGATTTCCAACTCGGCAATCGCATTGCGAAAAAAAATTATAGCATCGCGCTATGTCCGGCTGTCGTGGAATGCTGGGATGCACCGATGAACTGGCGCGATGTTTGGAAGCATCAACTCCGCTGGGCGCGCACAATTCGTGTCTGCCAGCCGCTGCCGTATTTTTTCAGTATTGTTTCAAATGCGTCGCTTTGGCCGTTGGTGTGGCTGATTTCAGAATTGCCAAAATTGATAAAGATGCCGATGCAAACGGCCGATTTGAATGGCATGGTTTCAGCGGAAATTATTTTTCCACTCGCGTTGATTGTCCCGCAGATGTTTTTATATTTTCGGATTATTATCGCGCAACAGTTGCAGCGGCGGTTCACACCGGAACGAAAATTGATTGCTCCATTTTGGCTCGTGCCGGTAAAAGATTTGTTGCAAGCGGCGATTTGGTTTTGTGCTTTTGCTGGAAACACCGTCGAGTGGCGCGGAAGGAAAATGAAATTGCGCCGCGACGGGACGCTAGAAAATGGTGGGCGATGAGGGATTCGAACCCCCGACCGTCTCCGTGTAAAGGAGCTGCGCTACCACTGCGCCAACCGCCCGCTTCCACAGTTTAGCCGTTCAATCACGAATCGTTCAACCGTTAATTCGGGCGCGGCGGCGCAGGAAAAGAATTGCCGCGCCAAATATTCCGGCCATGGCCAGAAGTTTGCCGCTGGACGGTTCGGGCACTGTTTCGATTTGAAGCCCCCAACTTATCAAAGTGCCTTGGCCACCACCCGATAAATCGGCCAGAAATAATGTCCACGTTCCGTCCGCATCCGTTCCATTAAATGAATCCAACATCGCCGTTTGCGACGCGCCCCAAAACAAGGAGGGATCACTTTGCGGATCAATGTTCACTCCGTCGGGCTGCCAATTCCCTGTCAATTGTCCATTGCCGTTATACGACGGGCTGTGGCTTTGATAGTATTGTATGCTCTGGGCCGCCGCGTCTAAAAACGTCACATTAAATCCAGTGTCGCCGTAACCAAACTGGCTTGCGCTATTGCTGACGCCAACCCGATTCAACAAAATGGCGAAACCTCCGGTCGGCCCGGCCAGATATGCGTAAAGGTCGCCATTGTAACCGCCGCTGATGTTCAAGTTCACAGTCACATTGGTGATAGTCGAAAACGCCCCGAATTGTCCGCTCAAATTCGTTAACAGTGCCAATCCGTTGGGGTCGCCATCCGGCACCACGCCGCCGTTGGCAAATCCGTTGGTGAACGTGAACGTATTTAGAGTGGATTGTCCGAATGCCACACTCGTCATCAGCGTCGCACCAACCGCCATAGCCATTAGTTGTTTGATTTTCATTGTCGGTTGCTACGGTTGTTTATTGTGTCACGGAACGATAAAATGCCGGGTTGCTTGGATTTGGATCTGTGAACTGCCACAATCCATTTGCTCCTGCCACGTTTGTGCCAATGGGCGTCCAAGTGATCGGCGGTGACATACTTGTCGTCCGCTGCACCACATTCGTGCGATTGGGTATGCCCGCGCCCTTCAAGGTAATGCCGCCGCTGATCACTGCCCCGGTGATGTTATAGGTTGGATTACCGGATGTTGATGTTGTAACTGTGATCTGCACCGTGCCGCTTGCAGTCGCGCCAAACGTGTCAGCAATGGTATAGGTAAAACTGTCCGAGCCGACATAGTTGGTCGGCGGCGTGTAAGTAATTGTGCCGCTAACAAGTGAAACCGTTCCGCCTTGCGCACTCGCGGCATTTACGGCTGTGATGGATAAAGCATCCTGATCAGCATCTTTACCGGCATTTGCGAGTTTCACTGCAGGAAGAGTTGCCGCCGTGTTCTTCGTCGCGCTTAACGTGAAGGTTCCCGTCGTTGGAGTCGAGTTGATCAACAAAGTGGACGCGAAATTGTTCGTGCTGCCGAAGAAATTTCCATCGCCAGCGTATTGAGCGGCAATCGTGCGATAGCCATGCGCGAGCGAGGAAATATTAAAATTGGCAACGCCACCACTCAAAGCCGCCGGCGAGCCGACCGGCGAACCGTCCGCCAAAAATTGCACTGTGCCAGTTGGTGTGCCGGAGCCGGGCACAACAGCGGTCAACGTCGCCGTCAGCGTCACGTTTGAAGTCGTCACCGACGGATTGGCCGAAACGGAAACCACATTGGTTGTCGAAGCCTGTGTGATGGTCAATTGGCCATTGACGAAAGTGAACGTGTAATTGGTCGCACTCAATGTTCCATTCGTGACGGTAATGCTGTAAAAGCCGACATTGCTCACTGTATTTGCGGTGGTGCTGAAACTTGGGCTGCCGTTTAACACACCGGAATTGTCTCCGCTCGCAAATCCGCTGTAACTTGCCGTGAACGCAGGATTGGCCGCGCCGTAAACCCGGTTCGTGTCATTCGCCGTGACGGTCAGCGTGGCCGATGAAATGTTTGCCGTCGTGGTCGGCTGCGTCAGTGAATAATTGCCGGAACTCGCGCCGCTGATGGTCAGTCCGCTGACAGTGACGGTTTTGCTCGTGCCGATGGTCTTGCTTGAAAATGTTCCTGCCGCGCTGTTGCTGCTCAAATTCACCGTATCTCCGCTCACAACGCCGACTAAAGCAGCGCTTCCAAGATTTAGTGAAGCCGTGTTCGTGCCGTCATAAGTTTTGTTGTTCGCCGTGATGCCTGAAACGGTCAGCGTCGCATTATTGATTGTCTGCGAAACAATGCTTGAAGTGCTGCTGTTGAAATTGCCGTCACTCGCGTAACTCGCGGTGATGGAATGCGGAGAACCGGTGACTGTAAGTTTGTTGGTGCTGAATGTCGCCACTGCCGAACCGTTTAATGTTCCCGTGCCTAAAGTCGTCGCGCCATCCTTGAAAGTCACCGTGCCCGTCGGCGTGCCGCCACCCGATGTGACCGTCGCCGTGAAAGTCACCGACTGTCCATACACAATCGAATTGGTTGACGTGGCGAGCGCAGTGGTCGTGCCGACTGCCGTTACGTTGAAAGAAGAACTTGTTGCTCCGGTCAAACCCGTTGCGGACGCGGTGATGGTCTTTCCATTACCAGCTTGTGAAACGCTCACCGTGTCAAATGCCGCCTTGCCGTTCGCATCGGTGTTATGATTAGTCGTTCCACTAAAAGTTCCGCCGCCATTCAAGCTTATCGAAACATTCGTGCCGCTGTCGGAACGATTATTTCCAAACGCATCTTGAATCTGCGCCTGGAAGCTCGCCATCGTCGCTCCGACCGTCGTATTCGCCGGCTGAACTGTGAATGTCAATTTGTTCGCCGATGCCGCGTTGATGGTGATGCCTGACTGCGTTCCTGTGATTGTGGCGAAATTTGTGTCCGTTGCCGTAATGGAATTCGTGCCAACCGCCGCCGTCCTCAAGGTTACGGTATTTGTGAAAATGCGCACTCCAGCGTTTGCGGCAGCAAAAGTAAAGTTCGTCGGTAAAACAGCTTGAGCATCGCTGCTCGTAAAATGAATTGTTCCAGTGTAATTAGTCGCTGTATTTCCAAATTGATCATGGGCTGTCACCGTCACGTTGGTTGCGACGCCTGCCGTTTGCGAAGCGGGAAAACCTGAAACAATAAAATTAGTTGCCGAACCCGGCTCTTCCGACAATGTGCCAAAAGATGTTCCGCCGGAACCATTGGTGTTGGATGTGCTCGTGACGCCGCTTATGGTTGCCGAGCCGCCGCCTGTTGTGGGTCTGTAAATGATTCCGTTGGTCAGCGTGTTGCCTGAAGTCGGTCTGACCTGAATGTTGGTCGTGCCGCCGATGGTCAATACGTCCACGCCGTTACCACCGGCAGAAACCGTTAGTGAAATTCCCAGTGTGACCTTGTTCGACCACAAAATGCTTGCCGCTGTGATGTCTTTGCCTGAATTAAAGCTGATGCTGGGAACGGCGTTTGTATTAAACTCAAATCCGACGGGAGCTTTCAAAGCCAATGTGCCACCGCCGATGCCACCTTTGTCATTACCCGCTTCGGTGATTACGATTGCTCCCAAACTTGTCCAAGCCGGAGAAACCGCATTGGCTGCTGTGTCAGCTGAAATTCCACTGCCACCACTCGCCGCCGTAACAGTCACACTATCTGTGAATATCGCCTGCGCCGTCGAACCTGAAATCAAACCCGTCGCCGTCAATTCGAGTGTCATGCCTGCTTCATCTTCCGTGACATACCAAGTCGTCGTAAAATTGCCATTTTCATCCGCATTGGTTGTCCATGGCTCATGTTCCGCGCCTGTGTCAGACAAGTCATAAATATTGGTGACTTGCAACTGGACGGTTTCACCCGGCTGAAAACCAGAACCCGAGATTTGCACGGTGCTGCCTGGCGGATAATCGGATTGGTCGGTCGTCACACTGGCTGCAAAAGCTGCACTTCCGCCGACTGAAAAAACTATCGCCGCAAGTAATAAAAACACTGCTCGCTTCATGGTTTAATCCTTCAAATTAAATTTCTGTTTCCTTGGGAAACACTCGCAGTGTTCGCCTAACCTCAAACAGAGCGCCAATATAGACATCCTCTCTCCGGCTTGTCAATTAAAACTGCTAATTTTTTGGACACAATTCGATCATTTTAGGACAAAATTTCACGTTGTAGTAGGAAATCTTACAACGCCGAACAGATTGACAAAACCATCTGCTGCTAAATCATTTCCCGGGGAAATTTCTGCTGACGCAATGCTTCAAATAACACCAATGCAACGCAATTTGAGAGATTGAGTGAACGCGATTTCTCATTGAACATCGGAATCCGCAGCCGGCGCTCGCGGTTTTGTTCCAGCAATTGCTTCGGCAGCCCCGCTGTCTCGCGCCCAAAAACTAAAAAATCGTCCGCCAAAAAATTCACGTTACTGTAAATTTTTTCGCCGCCGGATTCGATGAACCACAACCGCGCATTTGCCGGAAGTCTTTCCGCAAACGCATTCCAATTTTTCCAGCGATGCCATTTCACCTGCTGCCAGTAATCCATGCCCGCGCGTTTCAATTGCGCGTCGTCCAGTTTGAAACCCAACGGCTCGATCAAATGCAAAACGGATTTTGTCGCCGCGCACAGCCGCGCCACGTTGCCAGTGTTCGGCGGAATTTCGGGTTCGAGTAAAACAATATTCATTTCAAATTAACCACCAAGACACCAAGGCACGAAGCAAATGCAAAATTAATTCAGTTTTATTTTCTTGGTGTCTTTGTGCCTTGGTGGTTGATAAAACACCTTCCACAAAACCAACCCATGCGCTGGCGCAGTCATGCCCGCGACACGACGATCGGCCTTGACCAGCATGGTTTTGATTTCATCCGGCGGAAATTTTCCAAGCCCAACCTGCACAATCGTCCCAACAATGCCCCGGCACATTTTGTAAAGAAAACCGTCGCCCTCGATGATGAATGTGATTTGCTGGCCGGATTTATTGATGTTGCAACGCGTCAACGTTCGCACGTTGGATTTCATTTCGTAACTGCGCGTGCCGGCGAACGATTTGAAATCGTGTTTGCCGACGAATAATTTCGCCGCCGCGCGCATCCGTTTCAAATCCAGCTTGCGCGGAACGTGCCACGCCATTTTTCGCAACAGCGGATTCATCGCCGCGTGATTCCAGATGAAATAGCGATATTGCTTTCCGGTTGCATCGAATCGCGCATGAAATTTTTCGTGCGCGCACACCGCTGACAAAACACGAATGTCTTCAGGCAACCATGCGTTGATTGCCAGTGCCAATTTGCGAACCGGCATTTTGGCTTCAGCTTTCGGAATTTCAAAATGCGCGACCATGCCAAGCGCATGAACGCCCGTGTCCGTCCGGCTGGAGCTGTGCAATCGCGGCGCGCACGGAAACAATTTCGCCAGCGCAGTCTCGACGATTTGCTGGACACCGGTGCCGATTTTTTGCATCTGCCAGCCTTCGTAAGCCGCGCCGTCGTAAGCGATGACCAGTTTGAATTTCATTTTCACCACCAAGACACCAAGTCACAAAGAAAGACGGAAAATTTTAAGTTAAATTTTATTTTCATAAACTTGGTGTCTTTGTGCCTTGGTGGTTAAATGCCATCCAGATAACTTTGCAACAAAATCGCCGCAGCCATTTTGTCCACGTTCTCTTTGCGCTTGTCGCGACGGACATTGCCTTGGATCAAAATCCGATTTGCCATTTTGGAAGTCAGCCGCTCGTCCATCATTTTAATTGGAATGGTGATTTCTGTTTTCAAAGCGGCGACAAACGTTTCCACTTTTTGCGCCGCCGGACCATAACTGCCGTCCATGTTGCGCGGCAATCCGATGAGAACGAGTTCGACTTTCTTTTCGATGAGCAATTGTTTCAGCCGCGCCAAAAAATTCTCGAACGGTTCGGCGAGAATATATTCCAACGGTTGCGCGATGGTTTTTGTTTCGTCGCTCACCGCGACGCCGATGCGCTTGCTTCCGTGATCGAGGGCGAGGATTCGCATTGCGG
>Ga0137404_10000056_pt1 | contig 58299 bp, 40 predicted proteins | sample CZOMad2_1_16fung_FD_108285 | JGI IMG/M metagenome (GOLD analysis project Ga0137404, IMG submission 108285) | Vadose zone soil fungal communities from Angelo Coast Range Reserve, California, USA - CZOMad2_1_16fungal (Illumina Assembly) | ecosystem: Environmental > Terrestrial > Soil > Vadose... | reverse complement strand
CGTGGATTAGTACAAATCCGCGCCAGTGAACCCAGCGAACTCATTGAGATAGAGCGTGAGCCGCTCCAAGGTCTCGTTCAAACCGATAGTGAACTCAGCGACATTTTCCTGCGCGCTTTCATCTTACGAAGATTGGAATTGATTGCTCGTGGGAGCGGAGATCTAATTCTAATTGGTTCGAGTCATTCGCTCGACACCTTCCGCATCAAAGAGTTTCTTACTCGAAACTATCAGCCATATTCGTCCATTGATCTCGAACGTGACGCGGAAGTGCAGGACCTTCTGGATCGGTTCCATGTTGCGATCACGGATTTGCCTGTGCTGATTTGTCGCCGCAGCGTCGTGCTGCGCAATCCTAGCAATCAGGAAATTGTGAATTGTCTCGGGCTCAACGAAGGCATCGAGCAAACCCACGTACGCGACGTGATTGTCGTGGGCGCTGGGCCCGCCGGTTTGGCGGCAGCGGTGTACGGCGCCTCCGAGGGGCTCGATGTACTGGTGGTTGAGTCCAACTCTCCCGGAGGACAGGCAGGCGCAAGTTCAAAGATTGAAAACTATTTGGGTTTCCCAACCGGAATCTCAGGCAAAGAGCTGGCCGGAAATGCATACGCGCAGGCACAGAAGTTCGGTGCACAAATGTTGATTGCCAAAGAAGCTAAAGGTTTGGCTTGCGTCCGTCGGCCTTATGCGTTGAAGTTTGAGAATGACGAGGAAGTGCCGGCTCGAACCGTAGTTATCGCTACGGGCGCCCAATATCGGAAGCTTCCGCTGGAGAATTTGTCTCGGTTTGAGGGTGCGGGCGTTTATTACGGCGCGACACACCTCGAATCGCAGTTATGCGGCGGCGAAGAAGTCGTTATCGTCGGCGGAGGAAATTCCGCCGGACAAGCAGCTGTATTTCTGGCGCAAACCGCGCTTCGTGTTTATGTCCTTGTTCGCTCAAACGGTTTAGCTAAGAGCATGTCGAGCTATCTGGTCCGGCGAATCGAAGAAAGCCCGAATATCGAATTGCGCACAGACACTGAAGTTATTGCATTGAGTGGAAGCGATCATCTTGAGGCGATGGAGTGGCGCAACAACAAGACTAGTACAGTTGAGAAGCATAAGATCGGCGCACTATTTTCGATGATTGGCGCCGTGCCAAATTCCGCTTGGGTTGAAGGCTGTGTGGCGCGCGATGGCGCGGGATTCATTAAGACCGGCTCCGATCTTTCAAAGGAAGACTTGGAACGCGCCAAATGGCCGCTCGCTCGCGCTCCTTATTTACTTGAAACCAGTCTGCCAGGTGTTTTCGCCGTCGGAGACGTTCGCGGCGGAAACGTTAAGCGCGTCGCGTCAGCTGTGGGCGAAGGATCGATTGCCGTCGCTTTCGTGCATCGAGTGCTCGCCGAATAACTTAGAACTCACTGGTGCTCTCCTATAATAGACACCAAACAGACACCAAAAAACTCTTTGATCCTTTTCTCGCGGTGCCGAATTACGGCGCAAGAAAAAGTAACGCGCACATCACGGCGCCCTTCCGAGAACTTCTGCCCGTATTCTTTGCCATTTCATTTGACTCCTGTTTGTGTTTGTCGCGAAACAGAGTCTCGCGTGTTTGTGTCGACCACATGCTTTGCAGGAGGATGCCTTGGTGGACTCGACATTATCCGCTAGCTAAAGATCGGTCTATCGAAAGACGACCTATCGCCGGCCCAGATTAGACCGACATGGCGGGCAATGAGGTGGTCGGAGCTTTCACACTTCGAAACGGAATGAAGATGGGGCTAAGATGGTGGCGGTACGTGTTGATATGAAGCCAGCCCAAGCGATACCTTGACGACCGCTAGGCGCATAAATATTGGCTTATATCGTTTGGTAAGATTAGGTAATGGTGCTTTCATGGGACTTAAAATCCGTTGACCGTAAGGTCGTGTGGGTTCGACTCCCACCCTCGGCACCAATCATTCCAATAACTTACAAACACTCATCACTTGAATCCGAATTTGCGCAACGGAGTTAACTCCGTTGCCTAGCTTATTTCGGTTGAGTTTGTTGAGGATATCGTCAACCCTTAGTGCGTGGTAACCCCCTCATCGATCTGGACTCGCAATATGAAATCTCTTCCTTTGAGTATTACGAGCATGAACGAAGAGTTTCAGATTCTCCGCGGGGGTTTAGCGCGATGCCCAGAAATGCCGGATCTATGTAGGCCCAGGAGGATTTGAACTCCAGACCCTACCGTGTCAATGCCTGGTCCAACGCCCGCGTAAAGCGCTTATGACGTTTTTCGTGTGTAGATCTAGTCTCTGCCGCTGGAGAAGTCACTCACAAACCGGGAAATCGTACAGCTCGCAGACAATCCGTGGCAAAATCGTGGCAGAGTACCAGTATCCAGAAGGCTTTGAGGAGTCTTGAAGTACGGCTCTGCTGCGATGTGCATCTAGATGTTATCAAGGGGCCTGTGATAAACCGATGGATGGCGTACTGCGATTCGCGAATAGGTCAAGTGCTTCACTATGACGCCACTCCGAAACAACTCCGGTCACTTGCCTAAAATGAAGACAATTCGACTCTCGCTCAAACAAACGGTGACAACTCTCCTGATTGCGCTCGTCACCTTAATCACGTGCTTTGGATCCATGAGCGCCGGGCAGCCATATCCGGCCCCTTACCTGCGCAAACAAGGCATGGCTACACAACTCGTCGTTGACGACCAACCTTTTCTGGTACTCGCGGGCGAAGTGGGCAACTCCACATCGGCGAGTCTGGATTACATGCGGCCAATCTGGCCCAGACTTACGTCACTGAATCTCAATACGGTTCTTATTCCCGTGTATTGGGAACTCATAGAACCAACCGAGGGAAAATTCGACTTTGCTTTGGTGGATGGCCTGATCCAAGAAGCTCGTAGACACAAACTTCGTCTCGTGCTGTTGTGGTTTGCTTCCTGGAAGAACAGCATGTCGTGTTATGCGCCGGCTTGGGTAAAAACAAATCAACAGCGCTTTCCTCGCTCGCAAGACAAAGCTGGAAGTGGCATGGAAATACTTTCGCCCTTTAGCAAAGAAAACCGTGATGCCGACGCACGCGCGTTCGCGGCACTCATGCGTCACGTGCGCGAAGTGGATGCGAGGGACCACACTGTCATCATGGTGCAAGTGGAGAACGAGATTGGAATGATTCCGGATTCGCGTGATCGCAGCGTCATCGCAAACGAACTCTTGAATCAACAAGTACCGCCTGATCTGATAAATTATTTGCAGCAGCACAAGGAACACCTGATTCCGGAACTCCGCGCTCTCTGGGCGGCAAACGCTTTCAAGACTCGAGGGACGTGGGAGGAAGTGTTTGGCAAGGGACCAGCTATAGATGAGATTTTTATGGCCTGGCATTTCGCGCGTTATGTGAATCGAGTAACCGAGGCAGGCAAAGCCGAATACCCGCTGCCAATGTTTGTGAACGCGGCGCTAATCCGCCCGGGGTACCAACCCGGTCAATATCCAAGCGCAGGACCACTGCCTCACTTAATGGACGTTTGGCGGGCCGGCGCTCCAAAGATCGATTTTCTCTCGCCGGACATTTACTTCCCAAACTTCGCTGAATGGACCAGCAGATTTCACCGGTCCGGCAATCCCTTGTTTATTCCGGAAGCAATGCCCAGTCCACTTGCTTCGATTAATGCGCTGTACGCTATAGGTCAGCATGATGCGATTGGCTTTAGCCCGTTCAGTATTGACTCCCTGGATGAAGAGACGAGCAACTCGCTTGCGCAGAGTTATCAGCTGTTGGCCCAACTGGCGCCGCTGATTCTGGACCATCAAGGAAAGGGTGTTATGGCAGGCTTGCTTCCGGAAGGTATTGAACAACGATTGCCGCAACAGTTGAGACTCGGTGACTACGTCCTCAACGTAACATACGAGCGCCCAACTAATCAGACCCCGAACGTACTTTCAGGAGGTCTTGTGGTTGCCATTGGGGTGGACGAATTCATCTTTGCAGGTACGGGTCTGACCGTCACGTTTGGGACTGATAGGTCGGATGATCCACTAGTCGGTATACTCTCAGCGGAAGAAGGTAAATTTGAGAACGGTCAATGGCGCTCGGGTCGCCGGCTAAACGGAGACCAGACACATCAAGGTCGCCATATGCGGTTGGTACCTGGAAAGTTCGGCATCCAGCGGATCAAGCTTTATCGTTATCGCTAGTGTTTTCAATTACCTGCAACGGTCTTATGCGGCGTTTCTATCTGCGCGGCACCCGTAGTACTAGCGTAGTTCATAAATATGATTAGGTTTTCACGTATGAGACGTGCAAGGTATTTCGTCCAAACTATGGCCGTCACTCTCCTCTTCGTCCGAGGAGCCACGCCGTTCTGTTCCGGGCAGCTCCTCACGTTAACACAGCATCGACCAGGCGGCATTCATGCCTTCCACGCCAATATCATTCAACTCAAGCCAATCGCCATGCAGGCTGCCGCTGACCAACCGTCGCCTCGCATAGATCAGAACTCGATGAACGCACACGCACAGTTGCTGGAGAAGGCCAGGAAGGGACGCATTGACGTCTACTTTGAAGGCGACTCGATCACGAGACGGTGGGGCACCAGCGACCAGCAATACAAAGACTTCCTCGCCAACTGGCGGCAGAATTTCTTTGGCTGGAATGCTGCTGACTTCGGTTGGGGTGGCGACACAACGCAGAATATTCTATGGCGTCTCGACAACGGAGAATTGGATAACGTCAATCCCAAAATAATCGTCCTGCTTGCCGGCACCAACAACGTCGGCAACAAATCTCCCCAGGGCAACGAAGACTCGAGGGTTGACGGGACCACTCGCGGCATCAAGGCGATCATAGACACCTGCCGGCGCAGGGCTTCCAAGGCCACGATTGTCCTCATGGGCATCACGCCGCGTAATGACAACATAGCGGTCATGCCCATCATCAACAGAATCAATGCGCGGATAGCGAAATTCGCCGACGGAAAAGAGATCAGGTATTTGAATATCAACGACAGGCTGGCTGACAGAGGCGGCAGGCTATTGGAAGGAATGGCGAACAAGGACGGGCTGCACCTGGATGTCATGGGGTATCAGGTATGGGCCGAGGCGTTGAAGCCGATCTTCACCAGGCTGCTAGGGCCGCCCGCGAGAGAAGATCACGCACCGCCGCCGACCGGAGACCCAAGCGTCGCAAACCGTCCCACCTTTTAGCCCATGCAGTGAAATCCAGAGGGGTACAAATCAGTCCGCAGCCGTCGACTCCCAGTCCGTTGTACCCCCCTCTCATCGATCGCGACCTCACAATGTGAAGCGCTTAAGCCACTGTCACGGAATTGCGGTAACCTTTCCGGTTACGAAAAAACGAGCCGTGGCAACGCCGGTAGTTTTTGCATCAGTGAATCCCGTAAACCCGGGTTGCTTGCCTCCGATGCTGATGCGGAACTCGCCCGGTTCAATTACCCGCTTGCCATTGTCATCTATTAAGGACATCTGCGTGGGAGAAAGCGCGAATGAGACGTGCTGCTTTTCTGCCGGCTTAAGGAAGACACGCTTGGTTCCCGCCAAAGACCTGATCGCCACGGGGACTGATGCAGCGGCGTCGCTCATGTACAGCTGGACCACCTCGTCGCCAGCCCGATCGCCGATGTTCTGCACATCAGCGCTTATCCTGAGCTCTTTTCCCGCCTTGAGTGTGCTTGCGCTGAGCTTCAAATTGGCGTAGTTAAATTTCGTGTAACTCAATCCAAAACCGAACGGAAACAATGGCTCACCCTTGAAGTAGCGATAGGTGCGGCCCTGCATGCTGTAATCAGTAAACGGCGGCAACTGATCCACGGATTTGTAGAAAGTAACCGGGAGCCGTCCGCCCGGGTTGTAATCGCCGAACAGAACATCGGCGAGCGCCGTCCCGCCTTCTTCACCGGGATACCAGGCCTCGACGATTGCCGGCACTTTATCATTGGCCCAGTTGACTGCGAGTGCGCTCCCGTTAAGCAACACGAGCACCACCGGCTTGCCGGTTGCGTTGACGGCCTTAAGCAAAGCTTCCTGCCCTTTTGGCAGAGAGATGTCCGTTCTGTCACCGCCTCGAAACCCTTCAGTGCTAACTGTCATCTCTTCGCCTTCAAGTGCAGCCGAAAGCCCCAGGATCACAATGGCCACATCGGCTTGCCTGGCCGCACTCACGGCTTCATCGATCTGTCTTTCAGTAAAGTGCGGATAGGACCAGACGAGTTTTGCTATCGCCTCGCGGTTGTACTGGTAATACTCCATCCGCACATCGTAAGCGCGGCCGGCCTCGAGATTTACTTCTTTCGTGACAGTCTTGGTTGGATTACTTGCCCAGGCATCGATCAAGAGCTGGCCATCCAGATACAGACGCACGCCGTCATCAGCTGTCGCTCCCAACCGGTAGACGCCTGATTCGGCCGGTGTGAGCTTGCCCGTCCAGCGCACTGAGAAATTGTTTTCCCCTACGTGGGGCGCAGGTTTATAGCGACCCCAATCAAAGTTAACCTGCTGGTCGGTTCTAATGTCGGCCGGCTGGCCCTGCAACTCTTGATTGTTGAAATACTCGCCCCTAAAACCTGTTGGAGTGCCTTTCCCACCTAACGTCAGGAACGCAGCTGGTACAGGTATGACGGCCTCGCCGCTCAAAGTGGATCCGACTGCGTAAAGCACCTTAGCGTTGGGTGATACTGCGTTTCTGATCCCGGCCAGCGGCGTAACCGATTTTGACGGTCGGCCACTGTAGTTCCCCACCAGCACTTCGGGCGCGTCGGCATTTGGTCCAATGACAGCAATAGTCCTAACGTCTTTCTTCAGCGGCAGCGTGTTGTTTTCGTTCTTGAGCAACACGATCGATTCCTGGGCGGCTTTGAGAGACAACGCGCGATGCGCGGGCGAATCGTTCTCAGAGAATGGAATGCGAGCGTAGGGAACCATCTCCGGCGGATCGAACATGCCGAGACGGAAACGTGCGGTCATAAGGCGCTTGAGAGAGACGTCGATGTCGGTCTCGCTTATCAGTCCGTCCTTCACTGCTTGAATCAACGAGGAGTACTCCCGTCCGCAAGCCAAATCCGTCCCGACCTTGACGGCCATAGCGGAAGCTGCCGCTTCCGACTTGGCGAACTGATGACCCTTCCAAATGTCAGAGATCGCGCCGCAGTCTGAAACGACGTACCCCTTAAAGCCCCACTCCTTACGCAGAATGTCCATCACCAGTCTGTCGTTGGCACAGCAGGGTTCGGTGTTCGTGCGGTTGTATGCACACATCACCGAAGCAGCTTGTGCTTCCATCACAGTGGCGCGAAACGCGGGCAGATAGGTTTCACGTAAATCTCTTTCATCCACCTTAGCGTCGAAGGCGTGACGCTCGGGCTCTGGGCCGCTGTGCACGGCGTAATGTTTGGGTGTGGCAGCGACCTTCAGATAATGCGGATCGTTGCCTTGCAAGCCTTTGACGAAGGCGACCCCCAGTCTCGAAGTCAGATACGGATCTTCACCGTATGTCTCTTGCCCGCGTCCCCAGCGCGGGTCGCGAAAGATGTTGATGTTCGGACTCCAATAAGTCAGACCCTGGTAGCGGGCGTGCTGGTTGTGTCGCAGGAACTCGTGATGTTTGGCGCGCGCCTCGGTCGAAATCACATCGGCAACCTGATGCATGAGATCGATGTCCCAAGTTGCGGCGAGCCCAATCGCCTGCGGAAAAACCGTGGCATAGCCGGCGCGCGCGACGCCGTGAAGGCCCTCGTTCCACCACTCGTATTCAGGAATGTCGAGCCGCTTGATGGCCGGAGCAGCATTCATCATCTGCGAGACCTTCTCTTCCAGGGTCATTCGCGAGACCAAATCGTCAACGCGTTTTTCGATTGGCAGCGAAAGGTCTTTGTAGGGCAGCTCCGGGCCCGCAACGACGCTGGTTTCCGATGGACCAGGCATCAGGCAAGCGAGGAGAAGCAGCAGGCATGTCGCGATTTGAAAGTTTTTCATGTCTGTTCTTTCGAAACTGTCAGCTCTTGCTTTGCGGTCTACTCGCTCTGCTCCTCGTTCCAACTACGGAAGAGAAGTTCGCCCTTGCCGCAGCACGTTTAATAAAGCAAGGTAAGAGGGCTTCGCGGAATAATCCTGATCGAACAGCAGCGGCGCCCCCTTTGCCCCTTTTGTGAAACCCGGAACCCAGGTGTATTTGTCGGTGAAGCCCCAGGTTTGGAAGGCTGTGCAGCGTGGTTGTTGCAGGCAGGCCGTCGCGACAAATCGGTAGATCTCAGCTTGCCTCATCAAGTCTGCCTCGTCTGAGATCTGCCCTTTAGCGTTAAGCGGCAATCCAACGTCCATCTCCGTAATATGCACCTGCAGGCCCAATTCGGTCAGTCGCGCGATGTTCGCGTTGAGCGACTCAATCTCTTTGGTGCTCAGGTTGAAAATGTGTGCCTGCAATCCCACGCCGTCGATCGGCACGCCACGCTGTTTGAAGTCTTTCACCATCGCGTAAACAGCATCTGATTTTGGGTTCAACCCTTCGGTATCGTAGTCGTTGTAGAAAAGCAGCGCCTTTGGATCCGCGGCTCGCGCCCAACGAAAAGCCTGTTCGACGTACGCGGTACGTTTTCCGGCGAGGCCGATACCCGGACTGTCGTACCAGATCGAAGGTTCAACCTTGCCGTCTGCCAGAAACGCTTCGTTGACCACGTCCCAGGCGAACACTCGTCCCGCATAGTGCTTCATTACCGTAGTGATGTGTTCGCGAAGTAGCTTAGACAACTGTTCAGGTGTGAAGCTTCCCTTAGAGAGCCAGGCTGGGTTGTGCTCACTCCATAGGAGACAATGCCCGCGCACCTTCATCTTATGTGCCTTGGCGAAGGCCACCACTTCGTCACCAAGCCCGAAGTTGAACTTGTCCTGCGCGGGCCGGATAGCGCCCCACTTCATTACGTTTTCCGGCTCCACCATATTGAACTCGCGTGCGAGCGTCGCGGCGTATTCGCTCTCCGTAAATTTAGAAGGATTGACGGCTGTGCCAACCAACATACCAACTCGGTCGGCATGGTCGCGAAGAGATTGGGCGAGACAACTGCCGCCGCTGGTTGTTACCAGCAAGATGAATGCGAAGATCACATTTAAAGCACTTCTTAAACGCATTGGCCCTCCACACATTCTTAGTTATTCACTATTCGTACTCACACAAGGGTAATGTCTAACCGCGTTACCGAAGCTGGGTGGCAACTGTAAACGACTGCGCTGTTAGTTAATGTGGTTCTTGTGTCTCTCGGTTCGATGACGTTGGGGCTTTCAAAGGTGTTATGCGCGTGAATATCGTCGGCGCTCAATGTTATCGCTTTGACAGCCTTTACTTTTGCGCCGCGTACCGCGATTTCCGTTTCTCTCATTTGTCTTAGATCGGGATTGGTTATTGTCAAGACAAGCACATGGTCGTGCAGCGACGCCGATCCCGACAATCCCCGCAACGTCGCCGGCTGCCCGTTTCGCGTGTAGGACGATCGCGGCGCCGAGAAGATGGTCCTCACCGACTGTCCCGCCTGATGGTTCGCGTACATTTCGAAAACGTGAAATGTCGGCGTGACTACAAACTTGTTTTCGTGCGCGAGAAATAGCGATTGCAAACAATTGATGAGCTGCGCGATGTTGGCCATTGCTACTTTGTCCGCGTGCCTGTGAAACGTATCCAGCATCTGACCAGCCAGCATGGCGTCGCGCATGGTTGACTGCTGGCCTAACAGATGAGTGTTATTCGCTTCCGCCCCCGGCTTGTACCAGGCGCCCCATTCATCTACAACCAGCTTCACGCGATGCTCCGGATCGCTTTCCCCCATGACGGTCCAGTGATTGGTAATCGACGATTCAATGCGCTCTCCTTCGCTCAACAGTTCGTACCATTCTTCGTCGCGGTAGTTTACCGCGTCGCCTTTTCCCTGCTGCCAGTCGTTGGTGCGACCGCCAGTCACATTCCATGAATAGTGGTGAAGGCCCCAACCCCACACGCGGCCGAGCGCCCGGCGTTCACTGAGCTTCACAAAAAATCGCCGGGTCCAATCGAGGTCTCCACCGTTTGGTCCTGAACCGATGAAGGCGAGGTTGACGCCGTATCCAGGCACCCAGGAGGTAAAACGCCGATACTCGGCTGCATACTCTTCCGGCGTAAAGTTGCCCCCGCAGCCCCAAGCCTCGTTGCCGACACCCCAAAATCTCACTTTCGCCGGCTCGCGATCGCCGTTGGCGGCACGAATATCGGCGAGCGTAGTGGTACCAGCCGGTGAGTTGCAGTACTCAACCCATTCGTAGAAATCTTTAGCCGACAAACTGCGCAGGTTTGCCGCCAGATAGGGTTGCGCCCCGACCAGGCGGCAAAAGCGCAGAAAGTCATCCGTGCCGAATTGATTAGTCTCGTATTTCCAAGGGCCGTCCGGCGCATCCTTCGGCCACTCGGAAGCGTCGCGCCAAAAATTTGTGTGCCGTGCTCGCTGCGTTTTTGGTCCGATTCCATCGCGCCAGTTGTAACTGTCTGCAAAGCAGCCGCCCGGCCAACGGATTACCGCCGGTCTGATTTTGCGCATAGCTTCGACGAGTGATTTGCGTATGCCGCCGATGTTGGGAATCTTCGAGTTCTCTCCGACCCAGATGCCATCGTAGATCACACCCCCGAGATGTTCGGCAAAGTGGCCGTAAATTTCGGGAGCGATTGTCCCGATGGGTTCTTCGATCAGCACTTCGATTCTTGAATCAGGCGATTGAGTGGTAGGTATCGACGACAACCGCTTCCAACCCGGAGCTTGCTTGCTTCCGGCCCATAGCCCGATGCCTGCGCTCATTGCCGTGCCAACGAATTCGCGGCGTTTCATGTTGAAGTTTCTCCGGGAACGTCTCACAATCTTTGTCGGTGACTTTCCACGATCAATACGCCGGTATCCAGGACAAAACCTAAGGCCTATACAAAACTACAGTCGGTGATCGCGCCGAAAACTTTCCGGTGGCCCCAGATAACTTGGGCGCACACCGCCCGTATTCACGACCAGCTTCTCAAACACCAAACCGGGATCGACGGCCCACAACTTGAGCACGTGATAACCCGGCTGAGCCATCACATGCCTCGAGGTCAGAACGCGCACACTGTCTTTCACGGATCGTTCCCATTCGGCCTGCGATGAGTCCGCATGCACGTTGATAACCTGCGGTGCCTCGTCATCAAACGAGATGCCGTAGCGAAACCCGGCACTCGGCTGAAATTTCTGCGTGGGCGCGAGATACACGTCGACACTGACTGGGCCATCATGAAAAAGATACATGCGGTATTCGAGCCGAGCAGCAGCAGAGGACAATATCTGAATCGGCGCCATAACGGGAAAGGTCGTCATCGCCGACAGCGTGCGCCCAAAGTCGGGTATCTCCTGCCACTGAACAGCCTTAGTTTCGATGGCACGCGTGAAATGCTCGGCTTCGATGGATACATACCCGTCTGTTTCGACAAAGCCTTCGAGTTCTTCCGGCCGTGGGGACGCTGGATTAGCGATTGGCACTGTCACGACTATTTTGCGATCCCGTGGACCGGCGACGGTGATGGAACCACTGGTGGCACCCGGCGGAACGTCGCCCCATTGCACACTGATCCGGACTCGTTCTTCGCGGGTCACAGTCCCGTGCGTCGCACTCATGCGGAGCCAGGGTTCGCTCGCTTCGGCAGTGAACGTGAACGGCATCTGTCCCCGATTGAAGATTTCAAAATAGCGCGGCTGCCGATCGTAAACATTCTGCGCTGGCAAGGTCGGTTGCCCTGGTCCATCGGGCCAGCTTGCCGCGGAACCCTCAACGCTCACACCTATTTCACCCTGCGCCGGAACCTGAATTTCCTGAATCGCGGGCATTGCGTTACGGACCGGCTGGTTCCAGAACGTATAGCCGATATGAGTCTGGTCCATCATATGGTTCCACTTCCCACCTGCCATTGTCTCGTTGTAGTAACGAGCCAGTTGTTCATCGGCGCGAAACGATTCGCGCGCCCGCTCGGCAAGGTCGTTAGTCGACGCGCGGCCCTGCACCGCGTAAAGGCGATTCTTGCCGACGGTAACGTACAGTTCGTTGAGTACCGCACAGGCTTTGACCGGATACAGTACGAGCTGAAAGAAAGCGTCTTTCTTTTCCGCAGGCAGCGCGTTGTAAATCTCCTCGGCCTGCTTTGCGAGGCGCTGGTAATCAGCCAGCACCGTTTCCGCTTCTCGATAGTTCTTCACTAGACTATAGGTGGTTGGTTCGAGCAGCTCCAGCTTACGGCGGCCGTTGTACTTTGTGTACCTCGCGATGATCTCCGCAATCGCGACGGCATGTTCCGGTCCAAACTCGCGCTCGGCCCATTGCTGTGTGTAGTCGTCCAGCCGTTGCGCGGGCCAGCGTTCCGGATTCCAGGCGAAGTTCAGGAAGAACTCCGTCGGGATTTCCATCGGCTTAAGATCGCCCACGTTGACAATCCAAATTCGGTTGGCGCCGTAACGATAGGCCAGATTCATCTGCTTCTGGATTTTGGTGATGGGGATGGTGTTCAGCCATTTGTAGGAACGCGGGCCGCCGACATAATCGAAGTGATAATACACACCGGCCCCGCCGGACCGTTTCCGTTCTTCAGTCGTCGGCAGCCGCCGAATATTTCCCCAATTGTCGTCGCACCACAGCAGCGTGACGTCATCTGGCACGCGCATTCCTTTTTCGTAATAATCCTGAACTTCCTTGTAGAGCGTCCAGACCTGAGGCACGGCGGACAAGTTTGGATTTACGTTCGCCGCGATGATCCGGCGCTGGTCCGCGACGATCCGCTCCAGCAGCGCGACGTTGCTTTCCGGCGACATTGGCTTATCTCCATCGCCGCGCATCGCCAGCGTGATGATGTTCTCGTACTCGCGATTCCGGCGCACGCCTTCAGCCCAAAACGCGCGCAGCACATCTTCATTGACGGCATAATCCCACGCACGTTTGCCGTAGCGTTTCCATTCCTGCTGCGCGCGCATCATGGGTTCGTGGTGCGACGTTCCCATGACGATGCCGTACTCGTCGGCGAGTTTAGGGTTCAGCGGATCGTCATCGTTGAAAGCATTGTTCCACATTGCCGGCCAGAGGTAATTTGCTTTCAAGCGCAGCAGCAGCTCGAACACCTTCTCGTAGAATTGATGGTTGTAGTTGCCAAACTTTTCTCGGACCCAGCCCGTAAGCGCGGGCGCTTCATCGTTGAGAAAGATGCCGCGGTATTTCACGGCTGGCTCGTCTTGCAGGTAGCGGCCCGCGCGGACGAACAGTTGATCGTGATGCATTACCGGAACGTCAGCCCACCAATACCAGGGCGACACGCCAATCTGCTCAGACAGATCGTAAAGACCATAGATCGTTCCTCGTTTGTCGCTGCCGGTGATAACCAAAGCGCGTTTCACTCCGGGCCAGGGCTGCGGCACAACTTGAATAACGAAAGACTCCCAACGACCGCGGATCGTCGCCGCATCGAGTTTGCCGGCACGCAAAAGCTCGTCGATCAAACGATTCTTTCCCAACGTGCCCACGATAATTACCTCTGCCGCTTCTGCCTTACGCTCCGTGATGACGACCGGCCGGATCTTCGTTACCCGATCAACGTCCATTTGGAGGTCGCGTACCGCTCGGAGAACGCCGGGGTAATCTTGCGAGTCCACGACGATCGGCGCCGCTCTACCTTCGCTCGCGAGACGCACGGATCCCGGAGTCGCCGCAAACTCGACGTAACGGGTTTGTCCAAGCGCAAAGATTGAAGGAGCCCAGACCAGCGCGCATAGGAACGAACCAATCAAAGCCACGACGCCGGTATGTTTTGCTTTCATGTGCGATCGTCCAATCGGGCCGTCTCAATGAAACGCGTTAGCACTAAGAGGAGTTTCCCATTTACCAGATTTAGCAGAACGAAAAATCGCTTCGATCACTGCCATGTTCTTGATTGACTCTTCCAACGGGATTGGCGGCTCCTTATCGTCCAGGATGCTCTGCGAAAACAGATCGCCTTGCACGGTATATTGATCACAAGGCTCGATCTCGATCACCTCTATTCCTCGACCAGCCAGGTCTGATCCATCATCTATCAATAGCTTGCAAGGCTGGTCCGGCGGAGCGTTGACGGGAATCTCTACTTCTATTCGTCCCGCGGTGCCCAGGATTTGTACGCGCTGGTAAGGTGTCACCCGCGTGCTACAGGTGAATATAGATTGGCCGGAGGGGAAATCAAGCATCGCCGAGGTCAGCACATCGGTGTGGGTTTCAGGATGCTCTTCCATCAGACTTATCGTCCTCGTTGGTTCCTCTCCAAATATGAGCCGAGAGAAGTAGACGAGATAACAACCAATATCCATCAAGCCGCCGCCACCATATTCAGACACGTTGCGGACATTGTGCGGGTCGCGGTTGTCGTAGCTGAAGTAGCCAACGACGGAGCGCACCTCTCCAATTCTGCCTGCCTTGATCAGGTCCAGCGTACGCAGCCACTGCGGATGTGTACGCACCATGAAAGCTTCTTCGATCTTCACCCCCGTACGGTCACGCGTTCTCAGCAGTGAAAGTGCCTCTTCAACGGTGAGGCTGATCGGTTTTTCGCAAAGGACGTGCTTGCCGGCCCCCGCTGCTTTGATGGACCAGGGCACGTGGAGATGATTGGGGAGAGGAATGTAAACAGCCTCAACGTCCTCGTCCTTCAGGAGTTCGTCGTAAGAGCCGTAAGCCTTCGGAATACTTAGTTGTTGCGCTGTTTGCCGCGCCTTTGTCAGGTCCCTTGAAGCGATAGCCGTCACTTCGGACCGCTCGCCAAGCTGCATCGCCGGGATGACCTTTTTAACAGCGATATTGGCGACACCCAAAACTCCCCATTTGATTTTCTTTGTCATGAGTCTCTCTTCAATACCATCCAATCAGCTCATGGGGAGCGTGAATCGCAATTGCTCTATCGCACGCCGAATAGGATATCCACTGTCAATTGATCCAGACGCTCATACGGCAACTTCTTGCCGGCAAGCTCAACTCGGTCGAGCGCAAGCGCTTTGACTCGGTCGGCTTTGGCGCTACTGTAACCGCCGAGCGGCTCAGCATATTCCGGCGGCGTAGCATGGATTTCCGCCAGTAGCGCCTGAACGTCAGCATCCTCATTGAACTGACGCGCCTTATCTTTTAGGATTAGATAATTTCGCATACAGCCCGCCGCGAATTCCCACACGCCCGCTTCATCTTCGCTGCGATAGGCATGCGCGTCGAAGTGACGAGGCCCTTCATAGGACTCTTCCAATAGTTTGACCAGAAAAAAGAGATTCTTCAGCGACTCGGAACCAAAGCGCAGATCCTGATCGAAGCGCGGACCTTTCTGATCGTTCAGGTCGATGTGAAACAGCTTGCCGGCTTCGACTGCCTGAGCAACCACGTGATAGAAATTGAGGCCGGACATCTGTTCGTGACCCACTTCCGGATTGACCCCAACCATGTCCGGATGATCGAGCGTAGCAATAAAGGCGAGCATTGCACCCGTCGTCGGCAGATAAATATCACCGCGCGGTTCATTCGGCTTGGCTTCCAGCGCAAACTTGTAGTCGTAGCCCTGGTCCATTGAGTATTCACAAAGAAAGTTGAGCGCCTCACGATTCCACTTCAGTGCGTCGCGTGCGTCTTTGGCCGCATCAACCTCAGTGCCTTCGCGCCCGCCCCAGAACACATAAATGTGCGCGCCGAGTTCCGCGCCCAGGTCCATCGACCGCATAGTTTTTTGTAGCGAATAGAGCCGGACGCGCGGATCATTCGAGGTAAAAGCGCCATCTTTGAAGACCGGATCGTAGAACAGATTCGTTGTCGCCATAGGCATCTTCATTCCGTGATCGCCCAGTGCTAGCTTAAATTCGCGCACGATGCGATCTCGCTCCGATGCCGTCGCATCGATCGGGATTAGATCGTTATCGTGAAGGTTGACGCCGTAAGCGCCGAGCTTGCTTAGACGCTGGACCATCGTGATGGGACTCAGACTGGCGCGCGTCGCATCGCCAAAGGGATCGCGCCCGCGATTACCGACCGTCCAGAGGCCGAATGTGAATTTATGTTCCGGAAGCGGCTTGTAAATATTTTCTGTCATCTCGCAACCTCATCTTTCTAATTGTCCGATAAACTTTCAGTTTGTCGTTTGCTGACGGCAGCAGCAACTGGCACCGATCAACGACAAACTTAAAGTTTATCGGACAGGTTTTCGTCGACACCACGCAGTGCCGGATAAAGAGCACGAAACGCCGCGTAGCGACTATTCATTAACGCCGACGCCGTTTGGTCCGGCTCGACGCGCGAAGCAACCCGGACCGCTTGCGCACAAGCTTCGTCTACTGACGACCAAACACCGCTTCCGACCCCAGCAAGCAGCGCAGCCCCGTAGGCGGCCCCTTCTTCAGCCGCCAAAATCTCGACCGCGAGCCCGTACACATCAGCTTGAATCTGCAGCCAAAGCGGTGCCCGGGCGCCACCGCCGCCGAGCCGGATCGTGGCGACGGGAACATTCATCTCGGCAAAGATCGTCAGCGTGTCGCGCAGAGAGAACGCCACGCCTTCCAGAATGGCGGGAATTGGTGTGAACGCGCCCGCGCTTGTCCAGGGCCGGACGATCAGTGGCAGCGAAGACGACACCGGAGGTGCCGATGGTGGCGCTGACCACACCAGGTCGTACGATCCCCATCCCGACTGCGCCTGCTGCCTGATCACCTGCTCCCGCCACGACTGGAGTTCCTTTGCGCAGGCCCGTCGCTGCCGATCCTTCAGTGGACACGCGGCCCGTAATCTCGGGAGACTCGAAGGCAGTTGGTAAATAAGCTTCATCTATCTCCATGGCTGCGAGCATCGCGTTTGACCATTTGCGGCCGGCGACATCGAACAGAAGCGTCCCGGAAGCGTCGGCTACATCCGTCGCGCGCTCGCCAGTGAGACGCAGACGCACGTAATCTTTCGGCAGCAGGACCGAGCGAACTCGCGCCCATACGTCGGGCTCTTGATCTCGCACCCACAGCAGCTTCGGGAGTGTGAAGGCAGTCAGTGCCGGATTCGAAGTCAACTCAATGAGCCGGGCTGCGCCCATCTTCGCCGTAATAGCGCTGCACTGCTGGTCGGTTCTTTGGTCGCACCAGATCAGCGCGGGTCTCAACACTTCGCAGTCTTTGTCGAGCAAGACCGCGCCATGCATCTGGCCTGAAAAACCGACGCAGGCTATTCGGTCGACGCTGACTCCTGGCTGCGCCAACACTTCGCGCACAGATTCGGCCGCAGCGCGCCACCAGTCGCGTGGGTCTTGTTCCGCCCAACCCGTCTGGGGCGAGGCAAATGCCCCGTGCTCCGCGGTCGCCGAGGCAACCATGCCGCCGCTCTCGTCAACGACCACGGCGCGAGTGCCGCCCGTGCCAACATCTATGCCCAGCAGTTCCATGCGATTCCGTGCCCGCGCCGTAAGATACTTTCGTTTATTCCTGCCTCGTGCGACGTTGCAGAATTTGATCAGCAATGACTCCTGTCAGAATCACTGCGCCCATCACCGCGAAGTTGAGCGATGACGGAATGCCCAACAGGTTGACGAGATTCTGCAAGACCTGAAGGAGCGCGACGCCAATGAGGATGCCGATAATCGAGCCCTCGCCTCCGCGTAAAGAACAGCCGCCCAGCACCGCAGCGGCGATGCCGTAGAGTTCAAAGAAACTCCCATGCGAGGAAGGCGAAATCGAGTTCGTGTAGAACGCAAAGACGATTGCCGAGATGCCCGCCAGCAACCCAAGGATGATGTAGGCGCTGGCGATGATGCGCGACGAATTTATGCCCGAGTAACGCGCCGCCGTCTCGTTGCGACCGACGGCGAAAAGGTAACGCCCGTACACCGAGCGATGCAGCACGACCCACATCACGACGCTGATGATGACCAGCATGATGAAGGGTGTGGGGACGCCGAGCACGGCGCCGGTCGCTAGGCTGCGCAGCCATTCGAAACCGGCGGCGCTGCCGAATCCCTTGGTTTCATCATTCGCAATGAACCGCGCCAGCCCCCTATAGAAGAGGAGTCCGCAAAGCGTCACGATGAATGGTTGCAGACGAAGCTTCGTGATTAGGAGGCCGTGGAGTGCGCCTATCGACATAGCGATGCCGAGAATACTGGCGACCGCCAGCGCCGCCGGCCATCCCCACGCAGTCAGCATCATTGACAGGAGGACACCCAACAACGCAAAGACCGAGCCGACGGAGAGGTCAATGCCACCGGTGATGATGACGATGCCCAAGCCAATGCTGAAGATGCCGTAGGCGCCAATCAGTCTCGCCATGTTTTGCAAGTTGGCCGGCGAGAGGAATCGTGGGTTGAGGATCGCGACCACTACGCACAACACAACGAGCAGGATGAATGTGCCGAGTTCTTTTTTCAACTCTTCTTCCCAATTCCCCTGACCATGAATTTGTAGACGGTCGTCTGCGTGTAACGCTCGTTCGGCTTGAGCACGGACGAAGGGAATGAAGGTCTGTTTGGCGAGTCGGGAAAATGCTGGGCCTCGAGACAAAATCCGTCGCGCTGGTGGTAAACTTTACCCTCCTTGCCACGCACGTTGTCGAGGAAATTTCCGCTGTAGAACTGCACCCCCGGTTCGGTCGTCCACATTTGCATCGCGCGCCCACTCACCGGTTCGTAGACCTCAGCCGCCAGCAACAATTCTTTGCCTCTCTCGTTTAGAACAAAGTTGTGGTCATACCCTTTACCGAGGCGCAACTGCTCGTCATCCTGGTTGATGCGACTGCCGATGGCTGTGGGTCGTGTGAAATCGAACGGAGTTCCCTTCACCTTCTTCAACTCACCGGTCGGAATCTGGGTCTCATCAACGGGTGTAAATCTGTCGGCGTTAATTCGCAACACGTGTTGGAGGATACTGCCCGCACCTGCTCCGGCAAGGTTGAAGTAAGAATGGCTCGTGAGGTTAACGATTGTCTCTTTGTCGGTCGTTGCGGCGTACTCGATTCGCAATTCGTTCGCATCAGTTAAAATGTAAGTTACCGTTACAGAGAGACCGCCGGGATAGCCTTCTTCGCCGTCTTTGCTGAAATAAGAAAGTTGGAGCGCAACACCATCGGCGCTGCGCAACTCGCGCGCCTGCCACACGACCTTATAAAATCCGCGTGGGCCCCCGTGCAGGTGGTTCACGCCGTTGTTCTGCGCGAGTTGATATTCGACGCCTGCCAGCGAGAACTTTCCCCTGGCGATGCGATTGGCATAGCGACCGATGAGCGCCCCAATGAAAGACGAGTCTTGCACATAGCCCGTCGGCTCGTCGTAGCCGAGCACGATGTCACCCAAATGCCCGCGGCGATCCGGGATTTTAAGAGCGACGAGCGCCCCGCCGTAATTTGTAATCTGTGCCTGCAAGCCGTTCTTGTTTGTCAGCGTGTAGAGGTCAACCAGCGTTCCGTCTGCCAGCTTGCCGAACGGATGTTTTCCAATTCTCGCTTTCAATCTCTGATTCATACCTGCAAAGGACGACGCCGTGGCGGCAGCGCACAGGATCAGCGCGAGGACGATGCCGCCCACGCGCTTCGAGTTGATTTTCAATTCACATAAGTCAATCACTGGTCCCACGTTGCTCAGTCAGGCGGCGCGTTTGCCCACCGCGAGGCACATGATGTTTTCTTCTGTACATTTCGAACGCTCCAGGATTCCTGTCACTGCGCCCTCGTGCATTACTGCAACCCGGTCACTGATGTGCAACACCTCTTCCATGTCGCTCGAAATCATCAGAATTGCCACGCCGCTTTCCGCTAGCAGTCGCATTAGAGCGTAAATCTCCGCCTTCGCTCCAACATCAACTCCACGCGTCGGTTCGTCGAAGATTAGGAGCTTAGGTTCAAGCCCAAGCCACTTCGCCAGTACGACCTTTTGCTGATTGCCGCCGCTCAAATTGATGACGCGGTCCTCAATCGAAGGCGCTTTGACGTTCAGCCTGGTGCAAATATCCGTCGCCGCAGTCCGCTCATTTTCTCTGGCGATAAGACCCGCCGTTGCGTAACGCTTTAAAGAGGGCAGCGTGACGTTCTCGCGGATGCCCAGGTCGGTGATTAAACCAGCCAGGCGGCGGTCCTCCGGGATGAGATAAATGCCGTGTCTGATGGCTTCCTGCGGCGAGCGGATCTGCAACACCTGGCGATCAAGTCTGACGATCGCTGCAGTTGCGGCTTCAACGCCGAAAAGCGCTCGCGCGACTTCAGTGCGGCCGGCGCCAACGAGTCCGGCGAGTCCTACAATCTCGCCTCTACCAACATCGAATGAGATCTGCTGGTTAGGGTAGCGAGTAGTGCGCAGCCCTTCAATTTCAAAGTAGTGCGGCGCTCGCTCCGTCCTCGCAGGCTGGTAGAATTTTTCAAGGTCGCGTCCAACCATCATCTTCACCATCCGCTCGTGAGTTATTTCCTCACGCGCGAGTTCGCCCGCGTTTTCGCCGTCGCGCAGAACAACGACGCGATCCGCGATCTCCTCGATTTCGCTGAGACGATGAGAGATGTAGATTATGGCGACGCCTTGCGCCTTCAACTCGCGAACCACTTCGAGCAGGCGCGCAGTTTCCGAGAGCGTCAGACTCGATGTCGGCTCATCCATGATCAGGATGCGGGCCTTGAGCGAGAGGGCTTTGGCGATTTCGACTAGCTGCTGTTGCGCTATGGAAAGACGCGAGAGCAATGTCGTAGTCGAAATCTCCAGGCCCAGGCGCTTGAGATACGCGCGCGCCTGTTCCTGCATCTGCCTGGTGTCAACCAACCGGAGCAAGCCACCGCGCAGCGGCTCGCGCCCGAGAAAGACGTTCGCGGCAATGTCGAGGTTGTCGAGCACGTTTAGTTCCTGATGAATGAAACTGATGCCGTGCCGCGTCGCCTCAGTGACTTTGTGAATGACGACCGGCTCGCCGTCAATTCGGATTTTCCCCGCGTCTGGCTGATGAATGCCTCCCAGGATTTTCATGAGAGTTGATTTACCCGCGCCGTTTTCTCCAGCGAGCCCGACCACCTCACCAGCGCTGATCTCGAAATTAACGCCCCTGAGCGCCCGCACGCCGCCGAAACGCTTCTCGATTCCTTGCAACTGTAGTACGGGAGGATTCATCGGATTGCCTCGGCTAACGCCCTCTCAGTTGGTTGATCTTTTTAGTGAACGCTTCAACGCTGTCACGCTTGATGACCAGCGTCGGTATGAACACCTGCTTGCTCGCCGGGATCACCGAGCGGTCGCCACGCAGCACCTTGTGCATTAGTTGGATAGCCTGATAACCGAACTCAAACGGCTGCTGCACGACTGTCGCGTAGATCGAGCCATCTCGCACGCCCGCGAGCGTCGGATCTTCCTCGTCGAAGGCGATTATCTTCACTTGTCCGATCTTGTTCGCATCGTGAACTGCGCTCAGAATCGCCGGTCCGTTATAGCTCCATAGGCCAACTAGCGCTTTGACTTCTGGATATTTGACGAGCGTGTCAGCGACGTTCGATTTCGCACGCACCTGATCGGTGTCGTCGGTTCGCACATCAATGATCTCGACATTGGAACCTTGCAAGGCTTCGCGGATCCCCTGATAGCGCTCCTGTGCATTGCGAGCGTCGAGTTTGCCAACAAAGATCATGATCTTTCCGCCCTGCGGCAAGGCCTCCTTAATTAGCCCTCCAGCCTGACGCCCGGCGGCGACGTTGTCGGTTCCCACGTAGAAGGCGCGATCACTTTTGGGCGCGTCCGAGTCCTGCGTAATGACAAGCGCAGTCTTCGCCGTCTCGTTAATCAACTGCGTCTGGTTTTCCGGATCAACCGGGCTGATCGCAATGCCGTCAACCCCTTTCGCCAGCAGGTCATCAACAATCCGCTTCTGCTCCGCCGCCGTCCCATCCGAGGGAATCTTGAATTCAACCGTCAGGTCGTCCAGCTCGCCATCTGCTTTCTCCGTGCCGCGCCGCGCTATCGTCCAAAAGTCGGCAGCGGTATTGGTTACGAAAGCCAACTGCAAATTTTTCGATGAAGTGCTGGTTGAATCTCCCGTGCGCGCGCACGACGCAACGAGTAACAAACAAGCGCTAACGAACACATAACGAAATGTTTTCATATTCTTCCCCTCTTTAAAGAAATTCCTGGGCCCGCAACTTCATAATCAATGCTTCTGCCATGTCGACATCAGCCTGCCACGTTCTCCAGCTTGGCTGGCTCAAGTCGCGGGGCGAGTAAATGAATCACGAGCAAGGCGAACAGATAAGCCGAGGCGGCGACGAAAAAGATTGGAACGTAGCTGCCCGTCCACTGCAACAAGTAGCCGGTCACAGTGGCGATGAGCATGCCGCTGGTCGCACCTGCAAATCCGCCGATGCCGACCACGGAGCCGACTGCGCGGCGCGGGAACGTATCTGAAACAAGTGTGTAAAGATTTGCGGACCAGCCCTGATGAGCCGCCGTTGCAAGAGCGATGAGTCCGACTGCTAGCCACAGGCTCGTCGCACGCGCCGCGAAGATAATCGGGACTACACACAGCGCGCAGATTAGCATCGCCGTTTTGCGCCCGGCGTTGACCGACCGACCGTGTTTGATCAGCGTCGATGAAAGCCAACCGCCGCCGATGCTGCCAACGTCCGCAGCAAGATAGATAACAACAAGCGGCAGGCCGAGGCCGCTCAAAGTAAGCCCATAGGTCTCGTGCAGAAACTTTGGCAACCAGAAGAGAAAAAACCACCAGATTGGGTCGGTGCAGAACTTGCCGGCGGCAAAGGCCCACGTCTGCCGATGTGGCAGCAGGCGCGCCCACGGTATTCTGGTCACGGGCTCCGCAGGGTCGCTTTGGATATAAGCTAGCTCCGCGCGAGACACGCGCGAGTGTTCTTCAGGTTTGCGGTAAAGCGTGATCCAGAAGACGAGCCAGCCGAAGCCCAGCGCGCCCGTGATGATGAACGCCCACCGCCAACCGTAGTTGAGTGCAATCCACGGCACAGTGAGTGGCGCGACGATGGCCCCGACGTTCGAGCCAGAGTTGAAGATGCCGGTGGCAAGGGCGCGCTCTTTCTTCGGGAACCATTCGGCTACTGTTTTGATAGCCGCAGGAAAATTCCCTGCTTCGCTCAAGCCCAGGCCGGCGCGCGCGATCCCGAAACCGAATGCCGTACGCGCCAGCGCGTGGCCTATGGCCGCCACGCTCCAGAAGATGACGGCGAGGCTGAAACCTTTCCGAGTGCCCAGCCGATCCATCAATCTGCCCACGACAACCAGACCGACCGCATACGCTCCTGTGAAAGCAGCAGCGATCCAGCCGTAATGCGACTCGGACCATCCGAGTTCCTTCTGCAACGGCGAAGCGAGGATGCCGAGGACCTGACGGTCGATGTAGTTGATCGTCGTGGCAAAGAAGAGCAATGCGCAGATGACCCAACGGTAGTGACCCGCGCGAGCTGCCACACTCTCTTCAACCGCAGTTGCTATCACCTCTGTCGACATAAAATTCAGCCTACGAGTTCACACCTGACGCAAGAAACCCACCGTCAATCACGATTATTTGCCCGGTAATGAAGGAAGCCGCATCCGAAGCGAGAAAAACCGTCGCGCCGACAAGTTCTTCAGGCAAACCAAAGCGGCGCATCGGGGTGCGCAGCAACAGCTCGCGCCCGCGCTCACTGTCATCGAGCAATGTCGCATTGAGCGACGTGCGGAACACGCCGGGCGCGATTGCGTTGACGTTGATCGAGTCGCGCGCCCATTCACAGCCGAGGTTGCGTGTAAGCGCTATCGCGCCCGCCTTGGAGGCGCCGTACGCAGTCACTTCATGGAAGGCCACAAATGCAGAGAGTGACGCGATGTTAATGATGCGCCCCGACCACTTTCACGTAACGGCCCATAGAACGACTGACAGGCGCGCAACATGCCTGTCAGATTCGTATCCAGAATCGCGTTCCATTCCTGTTCGGATACTTCAACCGTCGGTCGGCGAGCCGTGCGCCCCGCGGCATTCACCAGGACGTCGACGTGGCCCAGATCCAGCCGGACCACATCGCGCAATGTGTCGATTGATTTGCGATCCGCCACATCGACTGTCCGACGCAACGTTTGACGACCGAGCTGTCCGATCTCTGCGCAGATCTCGTCCACCATGTGATCACGGCGGCCTGAAGGCACGACGTCCGCGCCGGCACGCGCAAGGCCCAGCGCAACGGTGCGACCAAGGCCGGAGGTGCCTCCAACAACGACCGCAACGCGACCAGTTAAATCCGTAAAGTTCTCGACACCGGTCATCTGGCAACCACCTCGAGCTTTGCCGTCTGATAGTTGACTGAACTCGTGCCCACCATGATGTCGAACCAGCCGGGCTCGACGGTGTGGTTCATGTTTAGATCGAGAAATGAGAGCTTGTCCGGCGTGATCACAAACTCGACCCTCTTGCTCTCGCCAGGAGCCAGTGAGATGCGCCTGAAATCTTTCAATTCCATGACTGGTCGGGTAACAGAGCTGACGAGGTCGTGAATGTAGAGCTCCACGATCTCATCACCCGCCCGCTTGCCGGTATTAGTAACCGTCACACTCACGCCCGTCTGACCGGCTGGCCCGATTTTGGGGGCACTCAGTTTCAAGTTCGAATACTCGAAGGTCGTATAGCTGAGACCATAGCCGAATGGAAATAATGGTTCCTTGCTCGTAAACAAGTAACCGCGCCGCGCAGTGGGCTTGCGATTGTAGTAGCTGGGCAACTGCCCTACTGAACGCGGGAACGTGACAGGGAGTTTGGCAGCGGGGTTGTAGTCGCCGAACAAGACGTCCGCGACGGCGACTCCAGTTTCCTGTCCGAGGTAAAAGCCTTCGAGAATGGCGGGGACTTTATCTGCAATGTAGTTGACGGACAGCGGACCGCTGTTAATGAGCAACACAATTGTCGGCTTACCGGTTTCGAGCACCGCTTTGACAAGATCGTTTTGGCGGCCAATGAGATCAAGGCTATCGCGATCGCCAAGATGGGTGTCCGCCCAGCCTTCTTTGTTTGTGTCTTCGTTGCCCCCCAAAACCAGCACCGCAATGTCCGCCGCCTTTGCTAGCTTGACAGCTTGCTCGATCAACTTGCTGTCTTCTGCCGGATCGCTCAAGTGTGAAGTGTCGGCCCACCAGTCACCACCTTCTTTCGTGATCTTGCATCCCACTGCGTGGGTGACCGTAATCTTGCTGCCTGCCTTATCGGTGATCCCCTGAAGCACGCTGATGCCGCGTCCGGGATTGTCGCTGTATCCACCGAGATGTGCTCGGTCGGCGTTTGGCCCAATGACTGCGATGGACTTCAGCCCGTTGCGATCCAGCGGCAAGAGATTATTGTCGTTCTTGAGCAGGACGATGGATCGCCGTGCGGCCTCCGCAGCTAAGTCGCGATGAGCCTGCGAGTTTGTAAGCTTGACCGCTCGGTCCGGATCGACATAAGGGTTCTCGAATAGACCAAGGAGAAACTTGGCGCGGAGATTTCGCGCGACGGCCTTGTCGATCGTCGCTTCTGCAACCTTTCCTTCCTTCACTAGCTGGACGAGGATGGGAAAACAATCAGGGTCAGGCAACTCGATGTCAACACCCGTTTCGAGCGCGAGCCTGGCAGCCTCTGCTTTGTTACCCGCGATGTGATGGAGGCTCTCCAGTTGCGGGATACCGTAGTAGTCGGAAACGATGTAACCCTTGAATCCCCATTCCTCGCGTAGCACCTTTTCAAGCAGCAATTTGTTGGCATGAGACGGCACGCCGTCGATCTCGTTGTAAGAAGCCATCACACTTATCACGCCCGCCTCTTTAACGGCCGCCTCAAAGCTCGGCAGAAAGAACTCACGGAGCACACGCTCGGAATAATTGGCGGGTGCGATGTTTGTGCCACCTTCGGGCTGGCCGTGAGCCGCGAAGTGCTTAGCGGTCGCGATAATGTGATCGCCATCGACTCCTGGTCCCGGTCCCTGCAACGCTCTGATAATTGCTACCGCCATGCGCGAGACCAGGTAGGGATCCTCGCCGTATGTCTCTTCGGTCCGGCCCCAACGCGGCTCGCGCGCCACATCAAGATTCGGGCCGAGCACTTGATGGCTGCCCCGTGCTCTTGTTTCGAGGGCGGCTGCCGTAAAGACTTTGCTGATGAACTCAGGATCCCAACTACTGGCGAGTGCGATCGGTTGCGGAAAGCTGGTGCTGCCCTGGGCCATTTGGCCGTGCAGTATTTCATCATGAAAGATCGCAGGGATGCCCAGCCGCGTGTTCTCAATGAGCCACTTCTGGACCGCGTTAGCGAAGGCGGCTCCTTCGCGCGGCCCCTTTCGTTCTCTTTGGCGCGCGATCTGCCCGATGCCGTACTTCATCACGACGGCGGCTTTCTCTGGCGAGAAGTCGCCGCGGTCAGTCGAGAAATCTCCCGGTGGTCCGACCTCGGGCCTTGAGCCCCAGAGGCAAACCAGTTGCGCGACTTTTTCTTCGAGCGTCATCCTGCTGAGCAGATCCGCCACGCGCTGCTCAACAGTCAAGCGCGGGTTCTTATAGTCCGGCATGACTGTCTGCGATCGCATGTCTGCTTTGGGGAAGATGACGAGAACTATTGATATGGCCACGCACACGCCGGCGATAACACGGCCGGGTCTCGGCGGACGAATCTTAACCAAAGGGTTTTCCTCCAGAAACAATTATGGAATGCGACGATGGGCAATGCCTGAACTAAAAAACCGCGATCCGGTGAACCCGCACAGCTGCAAGCTGGAAAACAAACTCGCCCGCGCACGCGTCGTTTCTCACTCAACGGCGATTCGGGGGTCGCAAGTCTGCGGACTCTCAAGTGTATTGTTGGCCGTGTCAGATGACGGTTGCTGAAGACCGACCCATCCACGGAAGTTTCCGGCGAACATTCGCGTTACGTCGCGCTCGATTTCTTGTTGCGTTACGGCGCGCCCACTTTGCAGCAGTCTCTCGTACGTCTCATACAGCGACGCCGCGATGACGACGCGTGAATGCCGCCACTTGTAGATCAACTGTTCGAGTACACTCGCATCGGAATGTTGCGGGATGAAACTCGTTCCCAGGAGTTCCAGGCGTTCGCGCGTGATCTCGGAAACGATGGACGGGTTGTTGAGAAACCACCAACAACCAAACGGCATTAAGTTTTTGAACTTGCGCGCGGACACACACAATTCATGTTGGTTTTCGCGCGACAAAACAGTCGCGAGGAAACGCACGTCAGGATACTCGGCGCAGATGCGCTCAAGGGCAGTCACGTCCGCGCGCCCCATACCGTCGCCTGCCGCTCTCAGCGCTGGATTCACGCCGCGGCGAACACCTATCATCAAGGCCAAAGCAAGGGTGTGTTCTCGCGCGGTCGGCAGGACAACCTCGCGGATCAGCCGGCCGCAGACATCCGTATCCGGAAACTTGAACTCCGCCGGGAGGGACACGGCCATATAGAGCGGCTTCATTCGGGCGATCCACTCATCCAGAAAGCGACGCACCTCGGCTACGGTTGAGCCGCTTAGTTCAGCGTCTATGGACAGGCCCTGGCGGACAAGCGTCTGCATCGCTTCAGGCCAGTCGTTCAGCAACCGGTCGAGGCGCAGTGAGGCATGAAAACGATGGTCAGATTTCGTGCCGTCGATCCAGCGAGGAATCTCCCGTGCATTGAACGGGTCGTTAGTCATCACGACATCGCTCACGCAAGCAATTTCCAATACTCGATCGAGGTGCTCGTGCGGATCCTGCGAACTGAAGAAAGCGCGCGCCTCTTCGAGGTCGGGCGACCGTGCGTCAAGGCCAAATGCGTCAAGGATGGAAACGATACCGCGAGCAGCTTCCGAAAGCGGGGTATTCTCGACAAAGAGTGTCTGCCAGACGAGGTCGGCCCGTTCCACCTTAGTCATCCCCCAAAAGCGCGCGTACGACAGATCAGTCGAGCGGAAGGTCTCGGCGATGAGATAGTGATAAGTCAGCAGGTCATCAATCCCATGGAGGAACAATCCGTCGAACTCAGGAGGAAAGACGTGAGTGTGAACATCAATCACCGGCGTCGTTCTGACCAGGAACTCCACCTGTCGCCGGAGTTCTGCCCTATCGGTGAGCAGCTGAGCACCCGCAACACGATCTTCAACCGGTATCATTGTTCCATCCCTTTCTCGCAACACGTCAAAAGCTGATATTAGTAGGCCGCCTCGTGTCATTTGGATCGGCCCAGCGATCATTTGGAATGATCGGCGTCCATCCCGGGCGGAGCGGATCTCGATCGTACGGGTATGGTCCTAACCGCCGATACAACTCTGCGTATTCAACCAGCTTATTTCGATCGAGTTTCACGCCGAGCCCTGGCCCTGTGGGCACTGCGATCGAGCCGCCCTCATACTTGAACATGCCGCCCTCGATAATGTCGTTGGTTAACTGATGATAGTGCGCGTCTGCGGCGAAGGACAGATTCGGTATCACCGCGCCCAAATGAAGCATCGTAGCGAGCTGGATGCCAAGCTCACCGGATGAGTGCACTGCGACGCCGAGCTGGAATGTCTCGCACACGCCCGCAGCCTTGACGCACTGTCTGATCCCGCCCCAGAAGGTTGTGTCGAGCAGAATCACGTCCACCGCCGTGTCGAGTATATTGGCCGCGAGTTGCTCGAAGTTGACGACGACCGTGTTTGTTGCCAGGGGCATTCGCACCTTCTCGCCCACGCGGCGCATGCCCGCCAATCCAAATACCGGGTCTTCCAGATAATCGTTCCGGATGTCCTCGATCTGCTGGCCGAACCAAATGCTCGTCTCAGTGGACCAGACGCCGTTCGGATCGAAGCGGAAGCGATCGCCGTCGAGCGCAGCCGCCAGAGCGCGATAACATTCCAACTCGTACTCCGGCCGGAAAACACCGCCTTTCAACTTGTGCGAAGTGAAGCCGTAACGTTCTTTCAATTCAAGCGCATGCGCCACAAGCTGTTCTCTGGTTCTTACTTCACCAGAGCCGTCCTTCGGATTCGGGTAACGGAAGAAGAGGTATGAAGCGAAAGGCACCCAGTCCCGTAAACGGCCTCCTAAAATCTCGGAGACAGGCGCGCCCCACTTTTGCCCGACTATATCGAGGCAGGCGAATTCCAGTGCTGCAAGGATTTGCGTTCGGTTGTTGTAAAGCGAGGCGGTCGGATTCGCAATCAGGAAGCGCAGTTCTTCCAGTCGCGCCGGATCGTGGCCGAAAAGATATGATTTCATCGCGCGAAACGCAGCTTCCGCCGACTCACCGCCGCCACCCATTTCACCGAGACCGATCAAGCCGTTGTCAGTTTCGACTTCGACAATCGTGCGCACGAAGCGTCCCCAGTGGCAGCCGTTTGCATGACGAAGTGGGGCCTCCAATGGAACCGTGACGGTTGTAGCTCTGACGTCGATGATCTTCATCTAACTTTTATTTCCATTTTCCATTTCTCATTTCTCATTTCTCATTTTTCATTCGCGATAAGAATTGAACTCGTCCTTGATTACTCAAACGCCCAAGCAAAGCGAAAGCGAAGGGTCTTGAAAATGACAAATGGAAAATGTGAAATGGTAAATGGACAATGATCCTCTCTTCACCATGAAAGACTCTTTGCCTTGTACTCTTCCAAAGTCTTCCGTGGCTTCTCCACGCCTTCGGGCAGCGGACGCTTTGAGAAGGTTTGGAAATATAGCAGACAGGCGTCTCTCCACCAGATGGCATCACGCTCCTGGATAGCCAGCTTCTTCGCCACGTCAGCGTGACGCTCTGAATCAATGACTCCAGCCAGAGCGTCCCAACGCTTGCGCGCCGAGCGAGTCCAGTCCACGCCGCGTTGATAGTGCAGAGCTAACTCGTCCCACAATATTCTGCCCGATTTCATTCGATGCTCCCATGGCAGGTGATGAAACCAAAGTAGAAACTCTTCCGGACAGCTGGACAAATTTTCGAAACGAGCGCGGACCGGTCGATGGTACTGGCTCAGCGTATTGCTGCCCGTGGCAGTGCGGTCGAAACCCACGCCTCGCTCATCTGCACGGTGATAGTAGACCGGATTCCAATCAGCGCGCGGCTCGGTATCCCACCAGGGAGCAGGACCGTAGTGATGTCCGCCCCACATGATATGGTGCAAGCCGAGCGGCGTCATGTAGTCAACCAATGCCTCGCGTGATTCCAACATGATCCGAGCAATCGCTTCTGTCGCTTTGGGATCATGCGTGAACGTCATCGCGACCCATTCCTCGGCGATCTGTCGCGAAGCGAGATCAGGATTCCACGCAAGCCGACCAAACGCATACCAGTTGGCCTGAAGAAAATGATGGCCCGTCCAGTTTCGATCCGAACCGGTATTTGCCACTCCGGCAATGCCCGTCAGACGCTGCGCATAAAGACTTCCGTCAGCCACTTTCGCGACGGTCGACCCAGGGCCTTTGGCGTAGGTGTCAGAGTCGAGCACTTCCCGCCACATCGAGGCCAGGAATACAAGATGATTGGAAAAGCCGAGGTACTCCTGAGTGATCTGAAACTCCGGCATCAGTTGCGTTTTTGGCATCGCCCCAAACAATGGATGAAAAGGCTCACGGGGTTGAAAATCAATCGGTCCGTTCTTTACCTGTAGCAGTACGTTGCCCGCAAACTTACCATCGAAGGGTTGTAGATTTTCATAGGCCGCCCCGGCCCGGTCATAGCCGGGCTTCATGTCATAGACAAAAGCGCGCCAGATGACGATTCCGTTATGCGGCGCAATAGCAGCAGCCAGCATATTGGCGCCATCGACATGACTGCGATTGTAGGTACGCGGTCCCGGCTGACCCTCACTATTGGCCTTGACTACAAACCCGCCAAAGTCTGGGATGAGCTTGAAAATCTCGTCCGCTTTCTGCTTCCACCACGTCGCCACTTCCGGGTTGAGGGGATCGGCTGTCTTTAAGCCACCCAGTTCGATCGGAGCAGAAAAACGCGCTGAAAGAAAAACGCGAACCCCGTAGGGACGGAACACGTCCGCTATGGCCGCGACTTTGCGGAGGTAATCCGCGGTCAGGATCTGTGCACTGGCATTTACGTTATTGAGAAGTGACCCGTTGATCCCAATCGACGCATTGGCGCGCGCGTAATCGCGCAGGCGGGGATCAACGTTTTCAGGCAGAGCCTTCCAATCCCACAGCGATCGGCCTGCGTACCCGCGTTCGATGCTGCCATCGAGGTTGTCCCAATGATCAAGCATGCGGAATTGCACGCGTGGCTTTTGAGTCACGTCCAATCTGTTAATGGGTTGCCGCGTTTGCAGCAAACGCAAGAAATGAAAAGCGCCGTACAATGCGCCCACTTCCCCGCTCGAGGCAATGACAATTACCGAGCGGTGTCCGATCTCCAAAGAACGGATGCGGAAACCTTCTGGCCCAAGATCGGCAAGCTGTCGTTCCCAACCGAGCCTCCCTATTTGCGGCGAACTCTTCGGCGTTCCCGCGATCACGGCGCCATCACGGTTGACCTCGCTCGCAACGTGAACAGGGCTGCCGAGCAGTCCGCTGCAACCGCTGACGAGTTCGCTGCGAATGGCCTCGAGAGTTGCCGAATCACCCGGCACTACAACGGAAGCGATGCGAGGTCGGTAAGACTCGATCGTCTGCTTCGGAAGTGGATCGTAACGCAGCCACAAGCGATAACCATCTTCGGCCTTACAGACTACGCTCGTGACGAAAATGATGGCGACAGCGATACTTGCTATCAACGCCTCGCAACCGCGATTTTGTGACGAATTCATCTGCTCCTTTTCGCCGTTAATTTCACTGGGCTGCCGGCTTTGCAGGAGGCCCAGGCGGCGCCTTGAGGTATCGGCTGGCGAACGTCAGGAACGTGGGCCAGTTTGGGCCGGGTGTGTGTCCACCGCTGTGTTGGCGGAAGGCGACATCACCATCAATCAATGGTGTCTCTACCGCAGGAAACTCAGTAGTTCCCAGATCCTTTTTTCCCAGAAGTTTGTACACTGGCCCGGCGCCCACCGCGGCCAGGAACATGCCTTTAGCGTCCACCCATCCGTCGCCTTTGGCGCCGCCGCTGATGAACACGGGGCGCGGCGCGCACAAAGCAACCAGCTCGTGAGCGTCCACGGGCATGTCGTTCCAGTTCAGCGGACCGGCGTATTTAAGGAAGTTGCCGGCCATCCAGTGGTACTCGCCGGTTCCGGCGATGTTCTCCACCAACTCACCGAAGTTGCGGCGGTGAAGCTTGGCGCCACCTTCGCCGGAAGAACTGACATAGGCGATGGCGAAGCGCTGGTCATATGCCATGGTGACGAGCGTCGCCTTACCATAACGCGAGTGGCCCTCGAGCCCGACTTGCCTGGCGTCAACCGACGCGTCGGTCTCAAAATAATCCAAGGCCCGGCTCGCGCCCCAGGCCCACGCGCGCAAGGTTCCCCAATCATCCAGTTTGCGGGGCTGGCCCTTGTTGCAGAGACCGATGATGCCGCTCGTTAGACCAGCGCCGTTGTCAGCCTGAATAGTGTTGGGGATAACACTGGCATAGCCCCATCCCTTTGCCAGAACCTGTTGTTGCCAGGTTGGTCCGATGGGAACCGGCGGACGGGTTGGCCGGACGCTGGAAGGAAATACAAAACCAAACTCCATCATCACCGGCACTGGACCAGCTGCGTTGGCCGGCGTCGTTAACGTCAACTGAATGTCCACGGTAATCATTGGATACGTTGAGTCGTCAACATGGCCCAAAAGCTTTTTGGTGATCACCGGCACTTCTCCATTCACTTCCCTGGTTGTGCTGGTTACTTCCCACTTCACTTTGGGCGTGACCTTGGGGACGCGACCATAGATCTCCCGATCGAAATCCTCAATGATTTCCGATCGCCGCTGCTGCCACCAGACCTTCGCGTTTGTGATCCTCTTCCCATTCTTTAAGATCAGTGGATCTGGCAGGCTTGGATAGAAATTGGCCTTCGCCTCATCATAGTTAGCTGCATTTGACGCCTGCGGGTTTCGGCCATCGGCGCCCGGCCGCAGGGAAGCGATGTGCAGCAGATCCATGATCCTCTTGTGATCCTGCTCAGCGGTAAGCGATACAGGAGAAGGCAGAGCGTTAGTATCCTGGGGTGTTGCAGGAACGCGGGCACCTGCCAATGGCGCGACAATGAGAGCGCCGACAGCAGGGAAGAGCACCAGCGCAACTGACCATCCAAGCGAACGCATAGCATCTGACCTGCCCATTCTATTTCTCGGTAGTAGCGAACAGTCTTCTCTGTTCGTCCTGATAAATCTTCTCGATGAACTCAGGAGGCTTTGGCGACTCAAATTGTTTTCCCTTGCTGAATGACCAATTAGCCAGCCAGTCGGACGTATCCTTGTACTTATCCGGGAATTGATAGACCGGATCCTTCAAGGCCTGTTCCAGCGTAATAAGCTGGTAGCCTCTGCCCTTGAGCATCCTTACCAATCTGTCCAGATTATCAGCGTTAAGCTCATTCGCGTGTATTAGAAGAATTTGCTTGATTGGATGTCCAAACAAATCATTTGTGACTCGTTCGCAGAACTCAAACTTGAGGGCGGCGAACTTCAGGTATTCCTCGGAAACTCTTTTCATCAGTTCGGAGTCTCGTTGCGTTCGAGCGTTGGCGTAAGCAACTCTAAACATCCAATCCAAAATGTCTATCGTCACAGGAGCGATCCGGTAGCCCCTTTCAGCGATAAAACTCTCGAAAGATCTTTCAAGCCCTTCCGCGGGCCCCATTTGTAAATACGGATGGCGAAAGTATCTTGGCGTTTGCCCTTTTTCTTTGAGCAACATCCTGATGACAGTTTCCCCGCGGATAAAATCGTCTTCGTATTTCGCCAGTGAAGTGTCCCTGAATCCCAAATGAGCGAACGTATGATTACCTAGTTCAACTCCGGCATCAGACCAGGCTCTCAGCAGCGCGATTCGCGCGTCGGTTTCATTCGGCACATAGAGAAGCGACTCATTAGCAAACCCCACCACCGGAATCCGATTCTTAGTGATCCCGGATAGAAGTCTGCCGGTCATATCCTGCAATCTTTTGAGATCAAACCGCGGACCGTTAAGAGGCAGGTCGTCGATTGTTACGGCAATTTCTCTTTGCTGCGGTGGGTTGTCGCGCATGGCTTGCGCATGAAGCCCAATGGAACAACCGCCCAATATCGCGACAATCAATACCCGAAACAGCCGTACTTGTCTCACACTCACTCCCTCTATCAAGAGCTTTGCGGTTTTTGATTCCGCAACCTCTACAATTGCCCGCGGAGTTTGATGAAGATGATGTCGTTCACTCCGTCTTGAATATATTATTCTTACGCAGAAACTCCCTGATGGCGGCATAGCTACTGACCAGCTCTTGCCGGTTGAAGACGTCATGCTTACGACCGTGAATAGTAACGAGCTGATTCGGCACGCCCGCCGTGTCCAAAGCCGCGTGTAACCTGACATGACAATCAAACAGCGGGTGTCCTCTTCGCTGGCGCCGCCGGGAAGATCAACCACCCGCTGATTCAGTAAAGCGCGAGTTGGCCCACGCTAAAAAGTGTAAGCCACTCGCCAGTGGTTAGAAGCACAACCACACCACAAACGCCACTGACCTGGCCTCTCTGCCGAGCTAAGAGCCCTCAGGCTGCCGCACTGGATTCCTCGCGGAACCTGTCCTGATGTTCAATCAAAACATCACCTTCGCTGCGAACCAAACCTGCCGTTCGCCGCCGGTTCCCGTCCCTCGTCCAGCCAGGTTCAACGTCGAGGTGATAACCCCGAAGGTTGCGGTGTTGGTCACATCAGTACCCGGATTATTAAGATGGGGCGTGTTGGTCACACCAAACATCTCCATCCGGATTTGAAACTTCACCCCCTCGGAGATGTTGAAGTTGCGAAAGATGCTGCCATCCAGGTTGAAGAAGCCCGGTCCCCGTATGATATTGCGGCCAGCGGTGCCAAACCGTATCTCAGTCCCCGGCACGGCGCGGAATGCGGCCGGGTCGAAGTAATGACATGTCAGGTCCGCGGGAGGGCAACTGGGTTGTCCGGGTAGAGGTCCAACGCCGCCAATGATAGTCACAGGGCCGATCTGATCCGGTGTTTGGAGATTTCCCGGAGCGTTGACCTGAGCCCCTCCCCCAGTGAGCGTGATCATGCTCCCACTCATCCGTTGCATCAGCCAGTTCACTTGCCAGCCGCTGGCTATCTTTCCCAGTATTCCGCTCTGGGCCCAACGCCTTTTCGGCCCGAACGGTAACTCGTACCCTCCGTAGATTGACAGGTTGTGCGTGCGGTCATAGCTGGCGAGCGCTTTGTTTCGACTCTTCACTGACGGGTGCGCCCAAAACAGGAAGCCGCCGTTGACGCCAAATGTGCCACTCACCTCCTCGTTGTCAATCGAATTAACTGCCTTTGAGAGCGTGTAGGAGACGCCGAGGAAAGAGCTGTCACCAAACCGCCGCGTCAGCTTGCTTTGCAGCGCGTCATAATAGGAGTTTGTGTCAGGGCACAGGCAATTCACGCCTCCCCAATTCTTGCCAAATTGGACAAACAACGGGCGACCGGCATTACCACCACCCGCAGGAGCCGCGTTGATATCCTCGTTAGTGAGAAAGCGTATGGCTCGGTTTCCTACGTAAGCGGCCTCACCCACAAAGCCCAAGAACTCGCGCTGCACAGTCACGTTGTACGAGTGGACATAGCCGCGATTGAACTTAAATGGGATCGTGAAGCCGCCGATACCAACGTTGTTGGGAAGCGGGACGTTTCCCGAGCTGAGATCGGGGACCGTAGCGGGAGGAATTCCGATGAAGAGGCCTGGAAAGGGTACCAGTGTTTCGCCCGTAAGGCTCGCGGCAGGGGCAAACACCGAGGCGCCCGAAAGATCCGCGTTAGAGACGAGGGGCCAATTGTTTCGGAAGAATCGCCAGTTGTTGCTATCCACGCTCATCCCGTACCCACCACGGATCACAGTTTTAGATCCCCACCGATAGGCAAGTCCCACGCGCGGAGCGAACTGTCCGTGTCCCACGTCAACGCCATCGTCCAGGGGAGTGCTGCCGTTCCCGCCAATGAGGACATTGCCAGTCGCTGGATTGAAAAGCTTTACGCCTCCGTGGTCGGTAGTGGGAAACGGATAATATTCCCATCGCACGCCGTAGTTCACTGTCAGTTTAGGATTCACCTGCCAGCTGTCGCGCACATATGCCGACCACGTATGCCAACGCAGCGCGTTTGGACTGTCGTTCTGGACGACTTTGCCCGACCGATCGGGTAAGCCCAGCAGGAACTGAGCCACCGAGTTGGCCTTGTTCGCGGCCGGCCCGCCATTCAAGGCTGTCACGCTCCCCGCAAAATTGAATGAGCCGCGCGGCGTTCCGAAAGCTCCGCCCTGCGGCTGAAAGTGGTTCATCTGGGCGTTGTTGTACTCCACCCCAAACCTAATACTATGCACCCCTCGGATCCAACTCGCGTTGGCGTTAGCCACGTACTGGTTATCCCGGAACTGGAACGGGTTCCCGGTATCCGAATTACCAATGGAATTCCAGTTAGTAATTAGGAAGGCAGGTGTGCCTCCGGATAGCCGGTCATTGCCGTTGGTGCCGGGAATGTGCAGCGTGTTAATCCCGAAATTCCCCAGACTAATATCCGGTTCATGCACGGCGCCGAGCTTTTGCCTCGTGTAGCCAAAGTTGGCATCGATCACCATCGTGGAAGATACAGTGTACGTGCCGCCCAAGCCGGCACTCTGGATCTTCGAGGGCGCTTGACCTACCTGCCCTCCACCGGTCGCGCCGCCCATTGCGTCGCCCAGCGTCGGCGGATCAAAAAGTAAAGCATTGGAACGACTATACCGGCCGAATAACGTGGTCTTTTCATTCGGCACATAATTGATCTTAATGTCGTAGGTTCTTCGATCAAGCGACGCCGAGCCGGCACTGATGTAATTGTTGGTAGCCGTTACACCAAGGTTGTTAATGAAGCCAGCTGGGTTGATTCGGCCAAGCATTAACTTAGCCGCCGGATCAATCCGATTGGCGGGAATGATATTGCCTGGGAAAGCCAGGCGGCCCGTGCCGTTAGCGTTCCCTGTATTCGGGTCGTAAACGCATCCCGCCACACGCGTTACATTGCAATCGGTTCCAGTAGGTATTGCTGCTGCGAGGTTGGCGTTGCCGGCAGCATCGAAAATGCCTGCGGGATTAATCGCGCTCACTGTCCGAGTGGCGAACTGACGCCGCTTGGTCCATTCCAAGTCTGTAAAGAAGAACAGCTTGTTCTTACCACTCCACATACTGGGTCCGCCTTCGCCAAACTTCGGTAGGTAGATGGGCCCGCCGAGCGCTCCGCCGAATTGGTTCAGAATGTACTTAGGTTTGCGCTGGCCCACCGGGTTGAATCTGTTCAGCGCCTTGAGCGCGTTGTCGGTGTGGAACTCGAAGCCGGTTCCGTGAAAGTCGTTCGTGCCCGACTTGGTAACCACATTGACGGCCGCTCCGTTTGCATTACCCTGCTCGGCGTCATACGAATTCGTGACGATGTTGACGCTTTGGATCGATTCCGCTGGCGGAATGTAGGCGGTATTGAACGGCAACCAAATGTAGGCGTTCGACGCTCCATCAATCCGCGTCAAGTTGGCTTGCATTGAGTTTCCGTTGACGTTGCCGGTCATGGAGCGTTGCGGATTACCACCGTCCGAACTCACTCCCTCAGTTACCGCACTGAAGCCCGGAACGATTTTGTAGAGCCCCTGGAAATTTCGCCCCGATCCAGCAGAGGATATTGGAAGGTTGGCGATCTGATTGGCTTGCAGTAGTGTGCTCACGTCAGCCCGGTCAGTCTGGAGAGGGGCGAGCGTATCGGAGCTAATGAGCACGGTTTCGCTCACGTTTCCAACTTCCAACTCGGTGTCGTAGCGGTACGACTTGTTGGCCTCTACTCTGACATCTTCCCTTACCGCAGTCTTAAAAGAGGGCAGTGAAACACTCACCTTGTAGACGCCTGCCTCAAGAACGCTGAACGAATAGCCACCATGATCGTCCGTGGTGGTGCCTCTTGTAGCGCCCGTCCCTGCGTTGGTAACCTCGACTTTTGCGCCAGGCAAGGCAGCGCCCTTCTGGTCCGAAACGTTGCCGTTGAGCGAGCCGTACAAGACCTGGCTGTAGGTCAGGCGCGGCGCCAGAAACGCCACAATCATCAGCGCGAGACAAAACCAGATGATTGAAAATTGTTTTGATCTTGCTCGCCTCGGATTTCGATCCGCGTCGCACTCCATCCTGCTGGGCAAGGTTCTCTTAAAATTGAACATTGGTTTATCTCCGTTGGTTTCGAACGTTGCTGAAAGTCAGCGTCGCTCTCTCGCGACGCCAGGACCGGGGGAGACCTAGCGCATCGCTCCTTGCAATAGCGCTGACCTCCTTCATCAAACCCCGTGAAGCCCCTGGGAATGCCTGCCTGAAGTTTTGAAAGGATGATAAGTTGCCGCTTCAAATCAACGTCTGCGCGGCTTTCTGCTTAAATTCGCGACCACAACAAATTAGCTAGACCCAAAAACCCCAACCACCGGGATTCAGGCTACGGACGGCGCCCCGAAATGCTTCTGAAGCACGACTGCTATGGTGCCGCGTAGCCTTGGGTGGGACGACGGATCTCTGGGGACAATTCGCGTGTTTGCTCGAGTGAAAGAATGGTCTTTGACAGCTTTGTTGATAATTGGTCCAACCTGATTCCAGACTCTAGTTACCTCTCCGATAACAACTATTACGTCGGGTGCCAGGGCAGTTACCAGTCGGGCGATTCCTGTTCCCAGATAATGGGCCATCTGATTGATCGCCTCAACCGCCTTCGGATCAGACTGTTGGGTAAGCCCCAAAAGGTGTTCAAATGTAAGCTGCTGGCCTGCAGATTTAGGAGTGGGCCTACCGTTCCGCGCAGACGAGGCCGACTGGGAGTAATAACGAAGCGCCGCCGAGTTAGAAGCATAGACTTCCCAGCAGCCCTTGTTGCCGCAACGACATTCAAGGCCATCCTCAATCATCGTGGTATGTCCAAACTCGCCGGCCATGCCGCTCGAACCTTTGAGCAGCTGGTGGTCAAGAATCAAGCCACAGCCGATCCCTTCCGAGACTGTTACCGCCACGAGATTGCGCACTCCCTCGGCGTGCCGCCCAAACCAGATCTCGGCAAGCGCACATGAATTGGCGGCGTTCTCCAACTCCACGGGCAGCCCTGTCGCCTGCTCTATTGGCGTTTTCAAGTCAAAATCGCCCCATGCCATGTTAGGAGCGAACACCAGCCGCTGCGAGACCAGATCGACACGACCGGGCAAGCTCACGCCGATACCTTCGCAAATAATCTCCGGGCGCATCTTGATCAGGTTTCGCAGCCGGGGAGCCAAATCGTCAATGAACTGCTCGGGATGGGGCGCTGTGGGAAGCGACTCTTGTGCGACAAAGTTCGCGTCCAGGTCAGCTAGCGCGATGGTGGTTGTGGCGGGACGGATATTGATTCCGATGACGCCCACTCGCTCCTTATTTAGGTGCAGGAATCGCGGCCTGCGGCCGCGGAGGGTGTGACCGTCTGCGCCCTCCGTTACCCAACGCTGATCGATCAACTGCTCCGCGATCACCGAGACAGTACTGCGCTGAAGCCCGGAGTGACGAGCCAAATCCGCGCGAGAAATGGGCTGATGACTGCGAATCAAGTTGAGCACTATGCGTCGGTTGATGTCGCGAGCCGTTTCGCTCGTTGCAACCTGAAAGTTGGTTAGATCAATCTTTCGCATTTAAACCTGCAGGGCCATCAACTGAATCGATGTCGGTTCGCAAACATGGTCATCACGCCCTTGAGAAACGAGGAGTCTTACTACGTATAACTCCCAGCATAGTGGTCCCATTAGTTCGTGGCGCGAACTAATACCACCACTCCTATCCTGAAGTCAATAGAAACTTCCAACCTGGCCGATTTAATTCACGCTCACAACTAAAGACAGAAAATCAGAAAACCCAGGTTCGAAAGGTTAGAATCAGAAGAAGAGCCGCTAAATACGGTCTTTAACTTGGGTAGCCGAAATTGCAGTTGCCAGTTCCCCCCTTATTTTAACGAAGTAGACTTACGAAAACCGATGGTGGTATGCTCCCCGCCATTAGTTCGGGCCCAGAATTAAATGATCACTCGAGGCGGTGGCTTAAGGAAACTTCAGGAGGACAAAATGATCACCCGCAGAGATATAGTTATCGCTTTCATTGCAATCACGGCGACGCTCTGCGTTGTAGTCGCTCATTCCCAGCCACGCGTCATGCAATCTTCGGCTTTCGATTGGAGCTCAATCCCTGCCAAGCCGACTGATGTTGGTTCCGTTCGACAGTTCTTTAGATCTCCTACGGCAACATTGGACGAGTTGGAGTGTCATGTCACCACCCTCAACCCGGGTACGCAATCGCATCCGCCGCATAAGCATCCCAACGAGGAGCTAGTAATTGTAAGAGATGGCACGGTCGAGGTTCTGGTGAATGGGGAATGGAAAAGGATCGGGCCGGGGTCGGTGGTCTTCAACGCCTCGAATCAAATGCACGCCCTCAGAAATGTAGGGACTGGGCCAGCGACATATCACGTAATCAATTGGCAATCGCCAGGAACTAAGAAGGCACAACCGTGAAGGAAAATATTTTGTTGCCGTGATCCTTGCTGGCACTCTTCGTTAACTCGCACGCCGAGCATGGGAGATTAAGAAAACGTCGTCCCTTGTAGTGACTAAATCTGTGAGCGTGGAGAACGGCCGAAATGAATAACATGAAAGAAGCTAAAGCCAATCGCCGTAACTTCATCAAGGACTCTGTCACCACGGCGGCAGGCTTCGTCATGATGTCGGCGCTGCCCAAAGAGACCTTGGGCGGTCGTGAGCGCCTGCGCGGTAGGCCGTTTGCGGATACGCGGGTAAGGAATGAGGAAACGCCTAATGAGTCACGGATTCGTTTCTCCGTCATCGGGATCAATCACGATCATATCCACAGCCAGGTTGGAGCCGTGCTGAGAGGAGGCGGTCAACTGGTCTCCTTCTATGCCAAAGAGCCGGATCTCGCAGTTGCGTTCGCCAAGCGCTATCCGCAGGCCAAACTTGCGCGGAACGAAAATGAGATCCTCGAGGATGATTCGATCCAGCTCATCCTAAGCTCCACAATACCTGAGGGTCGTGCCCCGCTCGGGATCGAAGTGATGCGCCACGGCAAAGATTATATGTCAGATAAGCCTGGGATCATTTCGCTCGAACAGCTCACTGAGGTGCGTCGCGTACAGAAAGAGACGCGGCGCATCTACTCGATTATGTATAGCGAACGGTTCGAGAACGCAGCGACCGTCAAGGCCGGAGACTTGGTGAAAGCAGGCGCCATCGGCAAAGTCATCCAAACAATGGGGCTGGGCCCGCATCGCATGAACCCTAAAGCGCGCCCTGAGTGGTTCTTCCACCGTAAACGTTACGGCGGGATCATCTGCGACATCGGCTCGCACCAAGCCGATCAGTTTCTGTTCTTTACCTGCTCGAGTAAGGCGGAAGTCGTGGCCTCGCAGATCGGTAACGTTCACTACCCGCAATACCCTGACTTCGAAGATTTTGGCGACGTGATGCTGCGCGGTGATGGCGGGATGGGCTACATCCGTGTCGACTGGTTCACACCCGACGGGCTGAGTTCATGGGGAGACGGGCGGCTGACGATTCTCGGTACAGATGGATTCATCGAAGTCCGAAAGAACGTTGACATCGCCGGCAGACCTGGTGGCAACCACCTCTTTCTCGTGGACCATAAAGAGACGCGCTATTTTGATTGCGGCAAGGAGACTCTGCCTTATGGCGAACAGCTCGTGAATGACATCCTCAACCGCACCGAGACAGCGATGTCACAAGAACACTGCTTCCTCGCCACTGAACTGGCGCTCAAAGCTCAGAAGCAAGCGCAAAAAATCAGCCTCCAAAAATAGGTGATAACAACATCATGAGAGACAAACAAAAGACAGGCGTCTCGCGGAGAGATTTTGTGAAGGCGGCAACACTAAGCACTGTCGCTTCTTCTCTGGTTGCGACTGGCTTCCCATCAGTCGTGCCCGCGTCGGTCTTGAAGGGCAATGGGCCCAGCAACCGGATCAATATTGGCGCCATCGGGACGGGTCGCATCTCGCGCGTTCATGATCTGCCGGGCGTCTGGCGATATGCGGACGCTCAGATCGTGGCTGTCTGCGATCTCGATAGCAAGAGAGTAGAAGAAGCCAAGCGGTTGGTGAACGAGTATTACGGCAAGAAGACGGGAAAGAGTTATGACGGAGTGACTGGATATGGGGATTATCGTGAATTGCTTCAAAACAAAGTTATTGACGCCGTGCTGATCAGTACCCCTGATCATTGGCATGCGTTAATCGGTATAGACGCAGTGGCAGCCGTCAAAGATGTGTATATGCAAAAACCGGCTTCGCTCACGATTGCTGAAGGAAGGGCTTTGAGTAATGCGGTTAACCGTACCGACCGCATCTTCCAGATCGGCAGCCAGCAGCGCTCATCCCCGCAGTTCCGCTATGCGGCTGAGCTGGTGCGCAACGGTCGTATCGGTCAGTTAAAAACAGTGTACGTCGGTCTACCCGGTGATCCGTCTGGGGACGAAGAGCCTGAAATGCCCGTTCCCAAGAACCTGAATTATGAGAAGTGGCTTGGTTCCACTCCCAACGTGTACTACACCGAAAAGCGAGTACATCCGCAGAGCGGCTATGATCGTCCGGGCTGGTTGCGCTGCGAGCAGTTTGGGGCCGGGATGATCACTGGCTGGGGCTCACATCACATTGATTGCGCGCACTGGGCCATGGATACGGAGTACACGGGACCGGTTGAAGTTTCCGGTTGGGCCGAATTTCCGAAAAAGGGGTTATGGGATGTGCATGGTAAATTTCAGACAGAAGCACTGTATGCCAATGGTGTGAAAATGGTGGTTAGTACGGAGCTACCTAACGGGATCAAATTTGAGGGCACGAAAGGATGGATCTTTGTCTCACGTGGTAACGAGGCTGTGACGGCCAGCGACCCAGCAGCGAAACTTAAGGACACTCAGGCTCTCGCTGCCAGTGATCCTGGGATCATTACTTCTGTGATCGGGCCACAGGAAGTTCACTTGTATGAGAGCAAAGAACATCATGGCAACTGGCTGGAGTGCGTGAAGACACGCAAGCCGCCGATCGCGCCAATTGAAGTAGGCCATCGTTCCTGCTCAGCTTGTTTGATTCATCAGATTGCGATGAAATTGAAAAGAAAAGTGTATTGGGATCCAAAGATAGAAAGATTCAAGAACGATGATGAGGCTAACGACATGTTGTCTCGTCCTCAGCGCTGGCCTTATGTCATCCCCAATCATAAGGTCTAAGCGTTGCGAACCATGAAGGTACTGTTTATTGGCGGGACCGGCATCATCAGCGCCGCGGTCAGTCGGCAAGCGGTGGCAAAAGGACTGGACCTCTATCTCCTCAATCGCGGGTTGCGGGGCGTGAATCCTCCCGGCAGCCACGGCTTGATAGCCGATACGCAACAACCGGAGGACTTTAAAGCAGCTTTGCAAGGCTTGCAGTTTGACGTCGTCGTCAACTGGACAGCTTACACACCCGATGATATTGAGCACGACCTCTCGATTTTCCAAGGTCGAGTTAAGCAGTACATCTTCATCAGCTCCGCATCGGTTTATCAGAAACCACCCTCTCATTACTTCATTACGGAAGCGACACTCTGCACAACCCTTATTGGGATTATTCGCATAACAAGATAGCCTGCGAAGAACGATTGATGCAGGCCTACGCAGAAGCAGGATTTCCTGTGACGATTGTGCGGCCTTCGCAGACGTACGATCAGAGTTTGCCAGTGGCCATCGGGGGTGGGGCCTTCTACACTCTGGCAGACCGTTTGAAGAAGAGGCGGCCTATCATCGTTCATGGCGACGGTGCGTCGTTGTGGGCAGTGACGCACGCAGAGGACTTTGGGCGTGGGCTCCTGGGATTGGTCGGGAACTGGAAGGCGATAGGTCACGCCTTTCATATCACTTCAGACGAAGTGCTGACGTGGGAACAGATATATCAAACATCGCCGAGGGATTGGGTGTAAGAGCGAAGATCGTGCACGTCCCATCCGACTTTATTGCGCGTCTGGAACCGGAGTTGGCAGGGACTCTGCTGGGAGACAAGATGTGGAGTGTCGTCTTCGATAATAGCAAGATCAAGAGTTTCGTGCCGGGCTTCAAGGCGATTATACCCTTTCGGGATGGCATCCGGCGCACCCTCGCGTGGTTCGAAACGGACGAGCGACGTCAGCGGGTGGATGAGGCGGCGCAAGAGAAGATCGAACACGTCCTCAAGGCTTATGCCGAACGGCTCGGATGAGGTCAACATTGCGGCGGGCGACGAGCTTGGAGGGCACATCCCGAGATTCGCTTAGTTTCAAAGAATTGCATAATCCCTCATTTCCCCTCATCTCGAAATTCCAATATGCATACAAGTTCTAAAAGCACTAGCAGAATTCGACCAGTGGTGAACTCTAGTGGCGGATACCTATACCAAGATGAGGGGAAGATGAGGGGGTTACGTACCCATACCAAGCTGGACGTACCTGACTTTGACGGCTGAAACGTCGGTAAATACTGCTTGGTAACGCGTAGTAGATGAGGTAAGTACCGCCGATACGGGCTTAAAATCCGTTGACCGTAACGGAAAACTGCGGTGGGCATTGCATGGCATCGCGAGTCCATTAAACGTCCAATAAGCGTTCCCTTGAGTCCTTTGAGTGCGGTAAAGTGCTATCCATGCCGCCAAGTTCCGTTGAATTACATTAGGTTGCTTCTCTTTCCCGGCGGCGACACGGGTTCGACTCCCGTACGGGACGCCATATAATTTTCAACAAGTTTCGGCCGCCGCAACGTTGGTAAGCTCGCTGGTGGACACTTTCAAGGACGCATTCGCCTGATCAAAGCACCTTCGGCGATTCACCAATCGTTTCACAGCCCGCAGCGGTCGGATTCGAATTGTTGACTATTGTTGACTAATAAAGCGCGGGTGAAAGCGGTGCACCATCCACCGTCATTGGTTGATCTTGTCGTAAAGCTCTTTTGCTTTTTTTGCATCCAGGGTTTCGAGAGCTGGTAGACGCGCATGGCATTGTCTCTTGTCCCAGCGCTGAGTAAGTGAATCCCAGGCCGTAGTACAGCTCAGGGTCTCTCGGTTTGAGACGAATACCCGCCTTAAAGTACTCACAACCTCATTGCGGGAAACAAATTTGGCCGGCGACTGAGTAAATAAGGGGTCCGGAGACCACGTCCACAGGTGGAACAAATCCGTCGAAGAAAATCGTGCCTGTAGCTCCGGCGAATCTGCCGGTGCTGGCGTTGGGATCGATGCTTCCCCACGCGTTGCCGAGTCCCGTCACAATACTGAAGGTGTTTACAACGCGGGTTTTTAGTTGCCCCTCGTTGGTGGTGATCGTTAGGTCGGCGAGGATAGCGACGACGTCAGGATCGGGCGTAAAGACAAAATCATTGTGGAAGTTCCAGATAGTGGTTCCGTTCAAAAAGCCGGCGTTGGTAACTCCTCCGGTTGAGACATGGGTAACGAAATCAAAGACATCAAGCTCATCGCCTTTAAGCAGCTTGCAATTGCTGTTAGCTGATTGCGCCGAGACTGCTTGCGATGAGTTACCGCGCACGCCTAACAAACTCCGCGGGGATTGCGCCGATGCTGACTGTTCAAGGGGAAACAAGCCAAAGGTCAACATGACGGCGACGAGCGTCATAACCGTTCTGGTCTTTGCATTCATTTTCAACTCTCCTTGTGTTTGATTGTGGCGCTAAAGATGAGGCAGTGAATCTGTCGCCGCGCCAGTTTTACGACAGCCGCCAGAACTGAAACGAATTTTTCGCGCAGGCTTGTTTTTGCCTTCACCTATGAGGGCGACAAAAGAGCAAAAACCGTCTCAACAAAGTGGGCATTGGCCACACGCCAGCTAAAGAAAGCAGGGTGTGAACGAGAAGGAACCCCACACTGCTCGGATTTACGTACAATTCTTGGTACTGGATTTTTGACCTGTCGCTTCAAGCGGGTATATTCTCACAGGCAATTCTCAGTCTCGCGATTTGAGCTCGACATGAATCAATCGCATGAAATAACAAAGTTGCTGCGCGATTGGAGCGACGGAGACCGCAGCGCTTTTAATGAATTGATGCCGCTCGTTTATGGCGAGCTACATCGTCAGGCCGCTCGATACTTAAGAAATGAGCGCCGCTGCCACACGCTGCAAACCACAGCTCTGATTCACGAAGCATACCTCCGGCTGGTTGATCAAACAGACATCAACTGGCAGGGCCGAACGCAGTTCTTTGCCGTTGCCGCTCAGGTGATGCGTCACATTCTAGTTGACCACGCCCGCGCCAAACGTCGAGAAAAACGCGGCGGCGATGCGGTGCGAGTTCCTTTCGAAGAAGCGATAACGATCACAGTTGACGAGCAGGATGTTGATCTGAATGCGCTGGATGAGGCGCTGAATCGGCTGGCCAAAATTGACGAGCAACAAGTCCGCCTCGTCGAACTCCGCTACTTCAGCGGACTAAGTCTGGAAGCGGTGGCATCGGCGTTGAAAATCTCGCGGGCGACCGCGGCTCGTGATTGGAATATGGCGCGGGCTTGGCTACACCGCGAATTGACGCGGTGACTATTTCAATGTCAAGTGAACACTGGGAACAAGTGAAAGAGATATTTGATTGCGCCTTGCGGCGCAGGCCCGAGGAACGCGGCGAATTTCTCAACGAAGTCTGCCCCGACAACGAGACGGTGCGCCACGAGGTCGAATCGCTCTTGTCTTCGTTTGACCACGCCGACCACTTTATGGAAAAGCCGGTCGTAGGCGAAATGGCCGAGGCGGTAACGATTAAGAAAATCGTCTTTACCAAAGGCCAATATTTAAGGCATTACGAAATCAGCGAACAAATCGGCGCCGGCGGGATGGGCGAGGTCTATTCGGCTCACGACACGCGCCTCAACCGGCGCGTGGCTTTGAAAGTCCTGCCGGCCGCATCCAGTTCCGACAAGGAGGCCAACCAGCGTCTATGGCGCGAAGCGCGGGCGGCGGCCACGCTCGACCATCCGAACATCTGCGCCATTCACGAGATTGCCGAGACGGCCAGTTGCAATTTTATCGTGATGCAGTACATCGAAGGTGAACTGCTCGCAGACAAACTCAAAGCCGGAAGAATGAGTCTGCGCGCCGTACTGAGCGTTGCCGTTCAAGTGGCCGATGCATTGCAGGAAGCGCACAGGCACCGCATTATTCACCGAGATATCAAGCCTGCCAACATCATAATCAACGAAAGAGGACAGGCAAAAGTGCTTGACTTTGGTCTGGCGAAATTCGCGGAAAACATTGACGCGAAAACCAAAGTCGCCACTGCCGGACTGTCAAGCAAATCGGGCGCGATTATGGGAACAGTTCCGTACATGTCGCCCGAACAAGTGCGCGCAAACCGACTTGACGCCCGCACGGATATCTTCAGTTTCGGCGCGATGCTTTACGAAATGTCTTGCGGAAGCCAACCCTTCGCCCGCGATACCGACGCAGAAACGATTTCCGCGATTCTCCGCGATGAGCCTTCATGGGCGGATATTCCCGCCGAGCTGCAACCGATCGTGCAAAAGTGTTTGATGAAAAATGCAGATGAGCGATATCAAGCAGCGAAAGACTTGCTCGTTGATTTGCAGAATCTGCAGAAGAGTTTGGAAAAGGAAGCGGGCGCCTCGATCTCGCCCGCAAGTTTGAGGACCTCGCCTGCAAACGGCAAATTAACCGGCGTCCAAACAGACACGACGGTGACTCAGCCTAGGTCTAGCGCTGAGTACCTCGTCACCGAAATCAAACGCCACAAACTCGCCGCGGCGGCTGTGATAGTTGTTCTATTATTGGCACCGATTGCCGTTGTTTTCTTAAGTCATATGCGCAAGCCGTCGGCCGAAAACCGAGTGGTTAAGTCAATCGCCATACTGCCATTCAAAGCGCTCAACGAGGAAACAAACAACCAGTATCTTGGATTGGGCATAGCCGACTCCATCATTGCGAAAACCAGCCAGATTAACGGATTAACAGTGCGTCCTACCAGTGCCGTGCGCAAATATTTTCAGGGGGAGGTTGACGCGCTCGCAGCCGCACGCGAGCAGAAAGTTGACACTGTTCTGGATGGAACAATCCAACAATCAGGCGACCGCCTGCGCATCACCGTCAATCTGCTCAACGTGAGCGACGGCTCATCGCTATGGGCTGAAACCTTTAATTTGAATTTCAACGACATCTTCAAGATGCAGGACGAGGTCTCACGGCAGATAGCGGGGCGACTGCGTCTGAAACTGAGCGAAGCGGAAGCGGCGCGGATTGCCCGGCGCGATTCTTCCAACGCGGAAGCCTACAAGTATTATGCGAAGGCGATGTATCATTTCGGCAACGTCAACGCCTTTCCAGACAGCCGCCCGGAAGCCGATTTAGCGGTCGATCTTTTCAAAAAAGCGATTGAGCATGACCCGGATTACGCGCTGGCGCACGCGCAACTCGGCTATACATACACCAAGATTGCCGTGTTTCTGGAAGAGAATCCGGCGTGGATCGAACTCGCCAAGCGGAAACTGGCCGTCGCCGAACGCCTCAACCCGCAGCTCGCGGAAGTTCACGCGGCACGTTACTTCATCTCGTTTAGCCAGTATGAGCGGTGGCAGATTGAAATCGCCTTCCGCGAGCTGCGTCTGGCGCAGGAGATTGACCCGGACGTGGCGCACACGGAATTGGCAGACCTCTATAACCACGTCGGGTTGGAAGACCAGGCCGTCGTAGAATTCGAGACGGCTCTCCGCATAGACCCGAACAGCGATTATACGAAGGGTAGTTATATCCATGAATTTTATCAGCAGAATCGCCCCGACCTCGCTTTGGAATTGAGCAGGAGGTTTTACAACCGCGGCCCCGGCCTCCAATACTATCTGGAAAAAATGATGCCGAAGGAAGCCGAACCGCTGATCGAAAAGGAGTTAAAAGAAGATCCGGAAATGGGGCGGATTCAGCAGATACAACTCCTCTCGTTGCAGGGCAGACACGCCGAGGCGCAGGCCGCGGGGTTGGAGTTTCTCAATACGGTGCTAAAAAATCGGGGTTATCATCATTACACATATTGGATCGCCCGCGTTTTCGCTCAGGGCGGAAAGAGCGAAGAGGCCTTGCGGTGGCTCCGCTATACGGCTGAAAACGGCTTCCCCTGTTACCCGCTCTTTGAGCGCGACCCGTTTCTCGATCGGATCCGCGAAGACCCGTCTTTCAAACAATTCATGGCAGAGATGAAGACGCGCTGGGAAGGTTACCAACGCGAGTTCGGATAAGAAGGCGGCGCGCGAAGCGCAAGCAGGCAGTCGTAGCGTTGGAGCGAGCCTGCGCTGTAAAAATCGATCAGGATGAGGAAAAGACGGTGCCGCAACTTGTTGATACCAAGCCGGACGAAACGATATCTTGACGACCGTTAAGCGCATGAATACTGGCTCGACTCGTTTGGTAAGACTATGTGATGCCGCTTTCATGGTGACTTAAAATCCACAGTCGAGGAGATGTCGGTGGGCCACTCTCCAGTGCACTCATTCATAGGACGGCATTGACGGAAGATTGCTTTGAGGCCGCATCAGTACCAACTAACGGCCAAAGAAAAATGCACAGCCACGCCTAACGCGCGTCCATTAAACGTCCATTAAGGATCCCCTTGAGTCCTTGAAGTGCGGCAGAGTGCTATCCATGCCGCGAAGTTTCCGTGGAATTACATTAGGTCTCTTCTCTTTCACGGCGGCGACACGGGTTCGACTCCCGTACGGGACGCCAATACTTTCAATCACTTGAGACATATCGCCGCGCGTCCAGAAACGTCCATTAAGTTAACTCACTGCCGTGCGGATCCTCGGAAGCAACATCTTTACAACTTTGCTCTGCGTGTTGCGCTTCTCATCCGACAGAGCCTGAACGTACGGTACGCCGCAGCAGCTTGTTGGGCGGTCGAGCAATCGCTGGCTTTACTCTGGATTACCCTGCTCACTCGCGCATTTTTGCTGGTCCAGATTGGGCGATCAGCCGGGGCTGCCGATCTGGAGTCGACGCTGCAAAAGCTCCTTCACTGCCGGAGTGGGAGCCGATTTGCAAGCTATATCCCGATAGCGGTTCGCCGTATGGGCGTTTCCGCAGCGCCGATGTAAATCGGCCAGTACAGCAGCCCATATGTAAGAGCCGGCCAGCCAGGTCGGTGGCTCAAAGCCCTTGAGGACGGCGAGCCCCTCTGCGGGTCCTTGCCACTCCGCTACCGCTACCGCACGATTGAGCTTGTGTATCGCGGAGGGGGCGATCCGCTCCAAGAGCGCATAACACTCCACCACTTTGTCCCAACGTGTCTCCTGAAACGAGTGGGCAAGGCAGTGTTCCGCCGCGATTCCGGCCTCCGCGTGGTACCGGGAAAAGCGATCGCCCTGCGAGGATCTGGCTAACCACTCCAATCCGATCTGAATCCCTTGCTGGTCCCAGAGTTCGCGGTCCTGTTCCTCCAACAGGAGCAACCCGCCGGAGCTGTCCTGACGAGCGGTCATCCGCGCCGCGTGCAAATGCATCAGTGCCAACAGGGCGAACGTTTCCGGAGCCTGGCCCGCCGGATGTTCCGCCAAGATGGTAGCCAGCCGTATCGCTTCGTCGCAGAGCTCCCGGCGGATAGCTACCTCCGCGTGGGAAGAGAGGTAACCCTCCGTGAATACAAGGTACATGATCTTGTGTACCGCAGGCAGTCGCGAGGAATACTGCTCGCCGGTAAGCTCCCCGGGGCGAAGCGAAAGTTTCCGCAAACGGCTGCGGGCTCGACCGAGACGTTTGTAGACGTTGGCTTCGCTGGCAAACAATCGAAGCGCAATCTCCCGAATACCGAAGCCGCAGAGGGTCTTGAGAGCCAACACCAGCTGTGATTCAACCGGTATTGCCTCGTCGCAGCAGACAAACAGCATCCGCAAAAGGTCGTCCCGCACCTCCCCCGCCAGGAAGATCTCTGAACCGTTCTCCAGAGTGCCGATGTCTTCTTTTACGTTTTGCTCCAGAATGCGACGGCGGCCCGTTCGCCGGCGCAACTCTCCCATAAGGTTGTTGTGTGCCACCCGAAAGAGCCAGGCCGGCGGATTGTCCGGCAAACCCGCAATCGTCCAGGTCTCAAATGCGGTCATCAAGGCGGACTGAACGGCGTCCTCAACATCCTCGATGTATTGCACTCCCACCCGGCGCGACAGCATGGCAACGAGCCTGCCGTATTCGTGCCGGAAGAAGTGCTCAACCAGTTTGGGCGTGGTCAAGGAGTGTGGATCTCTCTGACTTCAACGCTTGAGCCGGGCATCACGACTCCGGGGCATTCACGAGCTACCTCCATCGCCTCCTCCAAGCTTTCCGCCGAGACGATCATGAAGCCACCGACCACCTCTTTCGCTTCCACGAAAGGCCCGTCTGCTGCACCTTCTGAGGTGACGACTTTTCCGCTGCCCAGCTTGCCTCCCATGTCCACGATATTCTTCTGGAACTTCTCCTTCCAGGCGTGGAATTTAGCGTACATCTCCTCCATTTGGGCGGGAGATGGTTTCTCGCCTTTACCCGACTTGCTTCGTTGAATACATAGATACTTCTGTTTAGGCATAATATTTCCTTTCTTGGTTCTGTCGACAAACTTAGCCGACACCCTATGACGCATGGGCACTCTTGTTTTGGACACTTCACTGACTGTTTTTGAAAAGGCCGCCGTTTTTTCCGCCGAACTACGTATTATGCTGAGGGTCTGCGGCTCAAGTACGGGTTTTCTTATCACGTAACCGACTAGGTCCTGGATATTTTCGTCGCGCCCACTTTTCTAACGCGACCCACTGCTTGCGTTTCTTCAATGCTGCCAGAAGTTCCTTAACCTTGGTTTCGAATTCTGATTTGTTCAGACTTCAGGCGTTTAGTAGCCTTGTTGACTTCAGCCAGGCAACAAACGCCTGCCGGGTTGCGGGCTTCGCACGCGCATAGGCCCTCGCGAATCAGCCCGGACACTTTCTCGGGAATGCTCGTGTTACCGGTTCGCCCGATTTCATCGCGAATATGGTTCTCATCGAAGCCAAAGCAATAACACAGCGGAATCGGATCGTCCTTAACTTTAACCCCCACCCGTATGCGCAAATCATCAACAGAAAAGTGTTCGCAACATTTATCTTCGAAATAAACGATTGAACAATTTTGTTCCGAGCAGAAGCTATAGCTCCCATGCATGGCTCGCTCGAGCAACTCCGGCTTTAGCATCAGCAGGACTGTTTTTCTGGAAACAGGTTTGCCTTTGCTCTTGCACGATCCGCACCGACCGGTTTCGTGCAGTTCGTCGCCCGGACAATCCGCTTCAGCCTCTGAGCGGGTCGCTCCGCCCGTGTCATCTATAATGCAGCAATTCATAATCGTCGTAATGAAAAACCGTTACTTAGCACCCTCTCGAACAACTTTTGGATGGCTTCTCTCGTGCCCTCAATCGCATGAACCACCGGAGCTTTTGAATAAGTAGGCTCTGGCGGTCCTTTCTCCCACAGTTTGCCCTCCGGATAAACCGCAACGTAATCCCAAACCACACCGTCTGTTTCGCCGATCGACTTGGAGACTAAGTGCTCCTTATCCCAATACTGTGACGCTCTCGTGTCAGCGATGCGCTTGAGCGTCATCGTGGAAGGTGCAGCCAAATCGGTTGGCAATACCGGCTCCCAGATTACAAAGACCCGGATTTTTCCTTCGCGTTGCTCGTCGAGTAGTTTTTGGAATGCAGAGGCCCCCTGCAAACAGACAGTTCAAGTAGGAGAGAGCATCACCACGACGCGGACAGAATCAGCAGATTCGTTGAATGACTTTTTCAACCTATCAATATTGGAATTGTCGAGACAAACCAACGGTTGTTGTCCGCTCGGCGCGGTGCTGCCCAAATACAGGTAGTAAACGACGAATAATACAATCGCACCGACCACCGCTACTAATCCGTAAATCACCTGCTTGCGTTTCATCTTCACCTCGCCAGGAAATTGGCTACCAGATTCGCTATGACTTGTGGAAACAGAAAAAACGTGAGCACGGTGACGACTGAAAACCACAACACGATCGTGCTAAGCAGACTCGGTTTGCATTGGCACTGTTTCTCTCGCCATCGCTGATAAAAAGCAAAAGCAATCGAGAGAAGAGACGCCGCTAGCAGGAAAGGCCGAGCTCTAGCAAAAAACGCTGAACTTCCGGCGGCGCCGGCGGCAAAGATGAATGGAAACATCGGTAAGCAACAGGTGGAAGCCAATACGACGCTTCCAAGCGCTGCCAGACTCGCAAGAATAGTTCGACCTGATCTCGAGGCTTTTGCGTCAGTTCTTTCCGTATCCATCAGCTTACTTCTTGCCGCTTTTTTCCTTGATGCGGTTTACTCTTCCCGCCCGCCACGACCGGACAACATGCCGAGTCGCCATGCGTTTCGAGTTCACGCTCACATGCCGAGAGATGCAGTGCGAGCGTGCGACGAAAATCCTTCATAGCTGTCATCTTGCTGTCTAACTCACCTATCTTCTTACTCAACAGATCACGCACCCTCCGGCACTCTTCAGCACCACCCGTAGTCAGAAGTCCTTTGATTTCGTTCAGCGTCAGACCTAATTCTTGCGCCTGCTTAATGAACTGGACGCGCTCGACAGACTCCGGCCCAAAGAGCCGAAAGCCACCTGCGGTACGCCCGGCGCGAGGCAAAAGCTTCAGCCGTTCATAATAGCGAACGGCATCGATACTCACGCCGGCCCGGGTTGCGACTTGTCCTATGCGGAGTTCGGTTTGTTGTTCATCTGCGCTCACGGCACAAATATAGACCCTTGAGTCAGCTCCAGAGTCAAGTGATTTTGTGCGTCCTGAACCTTAAGATCCGTTTCGTCTGAGGTTGCCGCAGATACGCGGTTGCAACCCAATACCAAACGTCCATTAAGCGATTGCTATCAAATTCGCTGTCAGTTCGATAGTGAGGTAGAGTGTTTAGGATTCAACGAATTGCAGTCCAAGGCGCAATGTGGAAATGATGGTCCAGCACACGTCCATTAAGAGAGCGATAAGAGTTCGCGCGAAGTGCTCTGGCGACGCGAAACATTTGACGAATTACATTGACCCTTGGAGCTCCATAGACGAAATGCACGCGCGTCCATTAAACGTCCAATAAGCGTTCCCTTGAGTCCTTTAACTGCGGTAGAGTGCTATCCATACCGCGAAGTTTCCTTTAATTACAGTGATTCTTCTCTTTCACGGCGGCGACACGGGTTCGACTCCCGTACGGGACGCCAAGTTTCAATTCTCACTCGCACTTTCCGGCAAATAACTTAAAGGAACCCTCAAATTGAGTAGAAGATCGCGTCGAACGGAGATCTTCTGGTCCGTTGTAAAACGCGTTGCGTCGTAGACCGACGAAGACGGAAACAGGTCTTTATGTTCTCTTGCCCGGTCTAAACCAAAAGAGGATACTTACGCACCATGCTGAGGTCCCTGGCTGAACAGTACTTACGCAACTTAGAGTTCAAGCGCACGAGGTATCGCCACACTTAATCAACATCCTCGATTCATGACCATAACAAGTAGAAGCGCCTCAGCCTTGCTCGCCCGCGTTGCCGGCGCGGCCTTGATTGCAATCACCTTCATCTCGATCGCAACTAAAGCTCCGTTCGCCCCGCGCGCGGCGGCGCAGAATGCCGCGGGATATCGCGTTGACTCGAGGTCTGCCGACGGGCTTTTGGTCACAACCTTCACCACGCCGCAGGGCGTGATCAGAGTCAATCTTCCGGAGGATATGGCAGCCGGCGATGCGATCTCTGGTACGGTCTCAGCCGAACCAACGGGCCAGAATGATGCAGAGCGCGCCCAAAACCTCGCTGAACTCAAACGCCTTGTACTCGTCGTGGAGGGACAGCAGACACTGGTCGGAGCCGAGACATTCAGCTGGAGCATACCTCGTCCCCTCAACTCGAACTCAAAGAATATTTCCCTTTTGCAACGAGGTCAGAACGCAGCCACGACAACTATTCCGATATCTGCGACACCACCACCGAGTCCCTCACAATTCACCATACCCACAGGCGGTCAGCAAGGCCGATTGATTCAGATCAAGGGCCCGTGCAACGGCATCTTCTCGCCGCAGGATTTTGTGAAGATTGGCGGAACATTGCTGCCGCCCCTGGCTGAATCGCCCAGAAGTTTGACCCTGCGAAACGCGAGTGATTCTGTGGGACCAACCAATATCGAATGTCGAGAGAACGGCGTGGGAATGCAGTGCCCATTTCGAAATATTGGCATCAATTTGTCCGCACCTAAGCTGGCCTTGATTCGAGGAGAGACAACAACGCTCCACGTAGTTGTGCTCGGGCTGGCGGATATCACAGGTGATCAATCACTGGATCTGGAGAACACTTCGCCAAGCGTGATCAGAATGAGCGGCGGTGATCGACAACACATCAACATCCGCGCATCGGAAGTGCGACCGGATGGGACCTATTCCATGGATCGCACGCTGACCGGAATTATGGCGGGCAGTTTTGGCGTGACGACCACGTTCACGTGGGCAGAGGTGTGCAGGCCTGTTGACTTGGTTGTTGGGACCGTCACACAACCCACGCCTGGAAGCGGGCAAGGATCTGCCAGGGATAAGCTCGAACAGGGCCGAACCCTGCTCGCTCATTTCAAGTTTTACGCCGCGCTGGCTCCCTTGTCTGAGGCGCTCAAGTCATACAAGAGTGGCGGCGATATGAATGGAATCGGTGTTACCAGCGATGCGCTCGGCGATTTGTATTTGCAGGAAGGGCAATATGAGGTTGCTCTTGGTTACTTCCAGAGTGCGCGTCAGGCATTTCTCTCGAACAAAGAAATGCTTAATGCGAGTTTGATGATAAGCAAGATCGGCGAAACCTATTTGCTGCTGGATAACACCGCAGAGGCCAAGGCAGTTTTCGCGCAGTTCGGATCGCAAGCATCTCCAGCCTTTCCAACCGACGTGGTTCGTCACAAAACATTCTTTGCCTATTCGAGAAACAAACTCGGAGAAGGTCGAGCTGATTATTTGTTGGGCCAATACCAAGCTGCTGAAGCAGACTTCCTGGAGTTGCTGGCTGCTGCATCCTTGCCAACTGCGCGAGATCAGGAAGCTACGCGCTTGCGTGTCGCAGCCGCCACCAACCTGGGTGACGTATTATTCCGCAAAGGAGATCTTGCCGCCGCGCGCATTCGATATAACGAAGCAATTCAACTCGCCAGTCGCGATCGTCGAATTGACCTGGAGTGGGCCGCAAAAGCCGGTTTGGGTAAAACTCTTTGGGTCTTGTCTCAGCGCGCTCGGACAACGCGATTACAAACACATACGGATCCCATCGATCGACGCGCGGCTCATGCCTCCGCTCAAACACAAGAGAGCGCTGTAAAGCTACAAGCTGACGCACAAAATGCTTATCACGACGCCCTGGAAAGCATCGAAACGGTCGTTGAAGAAAGTATTCGTGGCCATGAAGCACGCACGACTTTTCTCACAACTACCAGCCAGGTTTTTGAGGAAGCTGCGGCGTTGAACGCCGAAATGGCGTTGGACGCAAAGATTAATGACCCAACGGCTTCAACAGGAAGTTCATTACGATTCACCGCTGAAGGCTTTCGAATCGCGGAACAGGGGCGAGCGCGTTCGCTACTTGACGTGTTGGCTGACGGCCACGCAGTGATTTCGGCCGGAGTGCCGCCCGACCTTATCAAGCGCCGCAGCGAAAATCTCGCGAACCAGCAACTGATCGGAGCGCAACTCACAGGTGTTTCGATTGCAGGTGAAACGCCGAGACAAACTTTCACTGAATTGGAAGCTGAACTGGAACGACTCGCCGCTGAGTTTGAGAGTCTTGAGAACCAGATAAAGACCGCCAGTCCGCGCCTTAACTCTTTGGTCCATACGCGTTCCTTAACACTCGACGAAGTTCAGCGACGAGTCCTGGATGATGAAACAGCGCTGCTCGAGTACAGCCTTGGTGAGCAGAGTTCTTACCTGTGGGTTATTACTCGCCAGAACGCTGCTCTCTTCAAGTTACCTGCTGGTTCGACCATGGACCAGTTGGCAATGGATCTTCGCGCCCAGTTGATTCCCCCGAGATTGCAAAGACGCAACGTCGGGATTGACGTGCCAACAGCCGACCAACAAAGAGGACTGGGTGTTGGCACAGCAGCCCCGGCCACCGACACTGCAGCCTTCTCCCGGGCTTCGCACGCGCTCTATAAAGTGGCTTTGGCTCCGGCCGCATCCATGATTGGCAACCGGCGCTTAGTTATCGTGGCCGATGGCGCGCTGAACTTCGTTCCGTTCGAAGCATTAGTCACAACTGATCGCGGCGGCGAATACAGCTCGCTTGATTACCTGATCAAAACGAACAAAGTAAGTTACGCGCCGTCGGCATCAGTCACAGCCGCCGTGAGAGACCAAAAACGGGCGGTTGGGCGGATTATTTTGTTGGTCGCAGATCCCGTATTCAGTGCGAACGATCCGCGAGTGCTAACTGGATCTGCCACCATTCGGGCTGAAGCAACCCGAGGCCTCGGGCTCGATAGCGCCGTGAACGATGTTAATGGTTCGGCGACCCAGTCGAGTGGTCCGCTCATGCTGCCGCGCTTAGCCGGAACCAGGATCGAAGCTGAACAGATTGGGCGATTGGCAAAAGCGTCGGGCGCGCAGGGAGACTTGTGGCTCGATCTAAATGCTAACGAGGATGATATGAAGACCCGCGACATCCAAAGCTATCGCGCACTGCACGTCGCTACTCACGGCGTACTCGATGCAACGCGACCACAGTTTAGTGGTTTGGTGTTGTCGCTGGTGGGAAACAAGAGCGACGAAGACGGCTTTCTGAGGACGGGTGAAGTCTTCAATCTCAGGCTTGGCGCCCCTCTCGTTATGCTTTCAGCATGCGAGTCGGGACTTGGTAAGGTAAAGCGTGGCGAAGGCGTGATTGGTTTAAGCCGAGCGTTTATGTACGCGGGTGCGACCACGGTCGGCGTCACCCTGTGGTCGGTCGCGGATAAACCGACGGCTGAATTGATGACGGACTTTTACCAGCGCCTGCTTGGGCCAAACCCGTCGCCTTCCGATGCGATTCGCGAAGCGCAGCTCGCAATGATCTCCGGCAAAAAATATGGCGCGCCTTTTTACTGGGCGCCGTTCGTGCTTGTGGGTGAGTGG
>Ga0137404_10000053_pt1 | contig 59707 bp, 80 predicted proteins | sample CZOMad2_1_16fung_FD_108285 | JGI IMG/M metagenome (GOLD analysis project Ga0137404, IMG submission 108285) | Vadose zone soil fungal communities from Angelo Coast Range Reserve, California, USA - CZOMad2_1_16fungal (Illumina Assembly) | ecosystem: Environmental > Terrestrial > Soil > Vadose... | reverse complement strand
GCGCCGCTGTAACCCGTGCTACCATTCATCGCTAGGCCTGTAATGCTTGGCGCGCTTGGCTGTGAGGCTTCGGCGACTAATGATCTAAAATTAACAAAAACATCGCTACTTAATTGCAGATGTAGGCGGAAGCCCGCGCCTTCAGCTACAAACGAATTATTAGTCCATCCGTTCGTTACGGCAAACGCTCTTATCTTGTCGATTAGATCATTAACGCCTGTCGTCGCGCCTGTTTCATAAATTGCCATTGTGTTACCTTATTGCTGATAGAAAGCCGTGCCAGTTCGAAGAAACCTAACAAAAGAGTATACCACATTCTGAAATTCGTAATCGCTAGGCGCGTCATCACCGTTACAGGTTATTATGACCTTTGTTTCTATCCCGTCAACCCTGCGCAGAATTGCCACACAGCTATTAGTCCTAATCGGCATCGCGCCCGTGCCCGTCTCTGCAAACCATGCTGCAATAGCGGCCTCTGACGGAATATCAGCAACCGACGCAACTAATTTCGAATCAAATATTGTATGGCCGCCGCCCTCGACAATATCAATTAATCTCTGTCTGTATTGCGCGGGTGTCATTTTATTCATCTTTTAATGCGTAAAATAGATTCGTCCTGAAAGTATCTTGAAATACTATCCAAGTATCCGCATTTTCATCTGTAATAGTATCTTCACTGGCAATACCCGGCATATTCAAGAGTGTGCGAACATTCGTAAAGATTCCATATATATCCGGGGTGTCAGAGCGCAAAACACGTAATGGCAATAGCGGGTAGTCGCCGTTCTGACTCTTTACGATATTAGCCAGCCCGACTACACTACCCGGTGTTGTTTCTGTTAGATTCTCGACAAGAGGCCATACACCAGAGTAAAGCGTATTAAATGTTGTAGGATCACCGATACCAGCCACGCTAACCGAATTATTTAATATCCGTTTCCAAACTCCCGCAGGATCACGAATCATTAATGTAGAGTCAGCCCCGGCACCCGACATACTGCAATAACAAGCTATCATCTGGCTTGACGTGTCAGAAAATCTTGGCAGGTTAAAAGACACGTCGGTAATATTGCAACCGCCGATTACCAAAGGATAAGGATACTGACCCGGTGTACCATTGATTTCCAGATAACCAAGATAGGCATGCATGTATACGGTTTGTACTTTCGCAACAATTCGTATCTCTGACCCTGTACAATAGAACCAATAGGGAATAGTATCATTTTGCAGTGGCAAGCCCGGTAATCTGGCTATGGCCGCTCCCGGCTGTAAATAAAAGCCGTCACCGTTGACATAGGCTGTGTAGCCATTAAAAACCAGCCCGTACACGTCAATCCCCGTTAAAACATTTTTGGTAATCCCGACATAGATAGCATCGGAGCCGGTACCGCTGCCAGCTAGGATCACATAGCCCGCTGTACCTGACCGGGAATCCTCTGTCAATGTCCATCCATGCGCAGTGACAAACGTAATCAGCTTGTCAAGAAAATCTGAATAGTCGGTAGCTGTACCTGTAGTCTTTGCCATTGTATTACGCCTGACTGAGCCTTGTATTGATTGCTCCCGGGTTCTGTTCAATAAAATTAAGCATTGCTTGCTTGCCGTCGCCGCTGGTAAGATAATTCGCCAAAAGATCATTAGGCAATACGTTAATAATCTTGGTATGCGTGACTTGCCCGCGTGACGAAATAGGCCCGCCTGATATGCCGCCGCCTACGTTAACATTTCGTGACGGCGCTATGTTTGCATTGATTGAATGTAGCAATGCCAAGTTTTGACTTGTAGCCTGAGCGTTGACAATGTATTCCCCGTCAGATATTGGAACAAGGTTATTATCTATGCCACCTTGACCGCGAAACAGGCCGCCTGTCGCAAAACCACCGCCGCCGGCCGTACCAAGTAAGCCCGACAGAAAACCGCCCACACCACCAGCCCCTGAGCTACCGCCAAAGGCTGCCATAGCTATTCTTGTCAGAATGATCTTTTCCAGAATGTCAGTGAATACTTTGAACACCCCGGCCCCGAAGTCGAGGAAAGCTTGCTTTGCTGTATGCGCCCCATCTGTCAATTCACTTAAAGCATTGCCGATGACACTAACAAACCCCTGATTAAACGCCTTGCCTACATTATCCGTCTGGTTACTCAACTCCGATAATGATTGACGGGCCTTGTCAACGTATTGTTGCAGGTCTGTATTGCCCGTCGCCTTCGCAATCGCTTCAAGCTGATTTAACAGAACGTTGACAGCCGCGCTGTACTCTTTGATATGCTGCATGCGTAACTCATGCGCATCTTTGTCCGACAGGGTGCCCTTGGTTACCTGTTCGGTTATCTTGGCCTCGTCAGTCTCGCGCAACGCGCCCAATGCTTCGATTTGTTTTTGCAGCGTGGCTACATTGCGCGCTACGCCCTCGACTTTCCAATTAGCCAAGCCTATTCTAACTTTTTCAATTGCGGCGACTAACGCAGGATCACCAATTTGTTTTGCGACGGCCGACATTCGATCTAACAAGGTAAACGCGGCCGCATTGGCCGTAGCCTCAAAATCAGATAATTCCTTATCCGCCTGGGTCCGGCTTTTGAGTCCCTGTAGTACCTGCGTATTTAACCGCTCTGATACGGCGCTCCGTTCGTCCTCTATAATCTTTTCCTGTTTTTGCAGGTCATTGTATTGCGCTTGAAGTTTTAACAGGCTAATAAGATTCTGCGTTTTCTTCAGGTCTGTATCGTTGCCCGTCTCTTTGGCCCGCGCCTGGGCCTGTGTTAATTGATCCTTGAATTGATCGTCAATCTTATTTTCAGCGGCCTGTAGTGTGTGACCCTGTAACGTTAAAATCTCTTCGTCAACTTGTCTTAACGTCTTTAGGTAGGCTTCGGCCGCTTTCTGTGATTCAAAAGAAGCGTTTTTAGAGATTTGCCCGCGCTGATTTTCCAATTGCGCTATCTTCGCATTGGTATTTACTATTTCACCCTGTACCCGCAACCGCGCCGGTTCGCCTTTTGTGGAATCGAGGCGCTTTTGCTCAATTTCAAGTAACTTTCGTTGTTGAGTTAATTGGACATCAATATCCGCGAGTTGCAGCGCTTCAAGATCGTGATAATACTTGGTTGCGGTAACTTTATTAAGGTCATAATGCTGTTTAAGATCGTTCTCTTGATCCTTCAATGCATCACGCTGCGCCTGTGTCGAGGCTGCCAATTGAGCCTTTTCTAAATCCTCTTGCGCCTTGGCTAATTGGTCGGCTTGACTCTTTTTGTTAGGGGCCGGCGAACCGCCCTTAAAAGTTGACGAGGGTTTTGGTTTCCCTGTCGGATTCGTGGCCGGTGTGCTAAACAATGCAAACATGGCCTCAAAACCTGTAGGCGGCGTTTGGAGTGAAGCCATAGCCCTGTTCCATTGATGCGCAAAATCATCTACCGCAACACCAGCCTGTTTAGCCGCGCTAGTTAATGAATCTATTGCACCTTTCAGGTCCCCAGTAAAGAATTTGGTAACTCCGATACCTAACTCGACAATACCCTTGCCGACATCATACACAGCCTTGTAGAAGCCTATAACAACCTCTATATAAGCCTCTGTCGCAATGCCTAATAGCTGGATCACCCCGATTAGACCAAATATCAGAGCCAGGATGTATTTAATGACTTCGCCGATGTCGGCCCCGACGTTGCTAACCTGACCGGGTGTATTCTGAATTAGATTGCTTAAATTAACTCCTAACGTAGTCAAGACAGGTAAGAGTTGCGAACCGACTTCATTCCTAACGCCTACAAGCGCGCCTTCAAGATCATCCATACTAACCTTGAAGTCATGGGCGGCCTTCGCATCGTTGTCACTGATAACAGCGCCTAAAGCCTCTGCCTTTTGTTTGAATTCTTCAAAATTACCGTTTGCCTCTTGGATAATCGGTATCAGGTCAGCGCCGCTACGGCCTGCCAGTTTCATGGCCGCATCTACCTGTTGCGCTCCCGGCGGTAACTTACTAATCGTCGTAAATAGCTGTTGCAACGCATTGTCGCTACTAGCCGCCGCTGACCTCGTATCAATGCCAAGTTGACCGAATGAATACGCAAGAGCCTTGTTACCGGCTGCGGCCTCATTAGCATTTTTGATATATCTATCGAAAGCGGGTAAAGACTTGTCAATTGTTGACCCGGCCTCTTTGGCAGCGAAAGCCAAAGTAGAAACATTACTAGCCGATAATCCTGACTTTTGAGATAGTTCATAGATTTTATCCCCGGCACCCTCAAAAGATTTAGCCACGGCCACGCCAATACCGACAATCAAACCTAAAACAACCAAAAGGCCGCCAGCCGCTACCGTCGCAGCCGTCATAGCTGTACCCGCAAGGGTTACCCCTGCGGCTTCTTCGGCTTCTGCGGCTGCGACTTCGCCTGACGTAACCGCTACCCTGCCCTGAGCTATTGCAAGAGCGTTTTCCGCGTCTACCAATGCTAAAGTCTGTTCTTCAAGGAAAAGCCTAGCCGCAGCTAATTCAAGCTCTAAAACACTGACCTCTTCAAGTGTAACGCCTTCTATTGCGTATTGAGCCTCTAAATCAGCCTCAATTGCTACGACTTCGGCGCTTGAAGCCTTTGTACTTGCCCGCGCCTCTGCCAAGGCTAATTCAGCCGCCGCTAATTCGGCTGTGGCAGCCGCCGCTGCCTGTTCCTGTACAACCATTGCCTCTAACGTAGGTAAGACGCTTGCGGTACTAGCCCCAAACAAATTCGATACTGCTATAGCTCTTTCTTCGGCATCCGGGATATTGGCAAGCTCCCGCACAAATTGACGCAACGCGACTTCAGGCGCAGCCAAGGCCGCTGACGCTTCAATACCAAAAGCCTTAATTAGTTGAGTGTTTACTAGGCCCTCTTGTGCCTTGGCGGCCTGCCCTAACACAGACGAAAAACGCTTGACAACCTGTTCGGCTCTCGCGCTTTCCACAGCGATAGCGGCGATTCCTGCGGCCGGCCCGCTGCCACTTGACACGCCGAAAGACTCCCGGAAACCATAGCTCAGGGTCCGCAGAGCGCCGAAAAGGTTACCTGACAAGGCCTGTTGTATGGCAAGCCCGAATGATCCGACATTACGCGCCAGGACCGAAAAATCCGCGCTGGCATCCTTGACATTGCCACGTACCTTAACCATTCCAGCGCTGGCCTGTGTCGAGGCTGTGCTAATACCTGTCAATGAAGTTTGCGCAGTGGTTCCTAGCGATTGTATTTCGCTTTTAACGTTGCGTATCTCTACGCCTGCGGCTTTGAATGTATTCGTGAGTTGTGTAACCGAACCGCCAATAGTCGATAGTTTCTGTATTTCGGTGGACAGGGCCTTAACTTCGGCAAGGCCCTGTACTATCGCTTTGATGTCTATTCTTACACTGTCACCGCTATCGTTTCCCATGTAGTTTTTTCGCTAACTCAGGATTGTTTTGCAGTTCTCTCGCGGCCCACTCTTTCATTTCGTTTTCATTAGCATTTTCAACTATCGGAGTCGCTAAAAAGCCACCGCCAAGTAACCGCTCTAATTCCTGGGTACTCAACATTGGTTTGTGTTCACCTAATAGGATGCTGGCTATTTCCCGTCTGTCTTTCGCTGTCCCGCCGAAGGCCACGGCGGTTACGTTCATTAATAATACCATGTTTTCCGCGCTTACATATTCGGCCGCTCTGGTAAAGGCGTCAATCTGTAAATATGTCATCCGCAGTATGTCAGCATAAGCATGGCCGACTTGTAACAGGGTATTGACCTGTTTGGCGTAATAATTTAGTTGACCGGCGCTGACATTTGTCTTGCCTGACTCATTACTTGCCCTAGCTCTTTTGATCCGGTCACGATTTTTGGTAATAGCCATTGGACAAAAAAATTGACGTTAACCTCGATTACCGCCATAATTATGTCTATAGCCTCTTCGTACACGTGACTAAAGTATGTCACAGGTTTATCAATGGCGAACGCTAAAAATTCATAGATCATCTTGCCCGAATCACCGATTAGCGCTGCCATAATCTGACCCTTGTCAATATCAATAAAACTAGAATCGCCGCCGGCCTCTGTGATCTTTGCGGCTTTTTCTTCCCATTGCTCAGGCGACATATTAAGATCAAAGCCAAGCAACGGAGCAAGACGAACAATGTAAATAAAGCCTTCGCGCCATTTCAGAAACGGCATGGCCTCTATGGTTAATACTTCGTATGGCTTATATTCCGTACCGATAAGCTTTTCAGCTACTTCGCGGGGCTGCCTTACTTTCACTTGCTTGCGCATCGGGAATAGCGCGTCAAGGTCTGAAACATTGTTAAATTTGCCGGTGTCTATGCTGGTGTCTGTCAATTTGAATGTCCTTTCGTGTCCAAAAATACTAACAAAAAAGCGCCTTGCCCACTTTCCACTTACCGCAGGCAAGACGCTGTTAGTTGTTGTTGCGCTGCGGTTAGTTGTCGATATAGATCAATTGGCCGATTGCGCCGCCTGCGGCTGTGAAACTCTTAAACGGGTCCACCAGCGCAGAGCCTTTAAGCTGGCCGTCAGCGACCGTATCACCGATAAGAGCCAGGGCCGCAGCCGGATCAAATGTAACATTGTACAAGTCGAGTACAAAGCGCTTGTATGATCCATCGGTATTGATTGCTGCGGTATTGACTGCCAGGAACCGTAACCATCGTTGCGGCGGCGGCGTAGTCAGGATGTCAACCGACTTCTGCCCGGTAGTCTTTGTGTACGCGGCTTTGATCGGGCCAGTAAACGCAGACCAATTATTTACCAGCGTAATCAAACCGTACCGCAGGTTAACGGTGTAATCCGTGCCAAGCGCTAACGTAACCGGGCTGCCCGCGCTGTCGGTTAATATTAAACTGGTGATGTCAACATTTTTCAATCCATAGCTCTGCCCGATTGCAAAACCCGTTGTTATACCGCCCCCAATCTGTTCACTTGAGACGCTACCCGCGCCAAGTGAATTAACATTGCCATGCATTAGGAGCGCGTAGTTTGTCGCTAAAAACTCCTGTACATTCATTGTCAGTTCGGCCTTTTTCTCAGTGACAAGGCGCAAATCAACAACACGAAAACCGCTTGTACTTTCCTTGTGTTCGACCGTTGTTACTGCTAACTGTAACTCAAATTGAGGTACATTGCCAAGCGCTTTGAAATCGAGGAAATTACCCGCCGCGTCTCTCTGCGCTTGGTAAACCAGACCCTGCCCGGATAAGTAAGTTGACATAGTTTATTCCTTTCGTCAGTGAATTGCTGTTACCAGCGCAAACAATTACTTGCCAATATCATCTTTGTTGCCAGCAACGCCAATTTTATTGTCAAGCGCCCATCTGTATTCGGCAGGATCAAGCGCGATTGTCTGACCGGCCTCATAATCGACACTTGCATGCGTGTGATCCTGGGATAACTTCAAGGGTAACCCCGCGCTCTGCGCGCTCTGACCCTGCGCAGCGTTGTGTTGCTGTGCCACATCGGGAACGCCCAAACTCGTAGCCGGTACACTCTTTGGTTGCTCTACCAGCGGTTCGGCTGCGGCCGCTGTCTTATTAGAATCCTGTACTTGGTCGTTTGTCTTGCTATCGGTTGTCATCGTAATAATTCCTTTCACGCCTTGGCGACATAATCAAAATTGAAAGGCAATGTAGCCGCTGCAACGTGTAACTGTCCCGCGTCACCCATTGGCACGGTTACGATTGCCTGAAACTTAACAGTCTCATGTCGAAAGTTTGACCAATCCAAATTAAGACGCGGGGATGCCGCAATTGCCCGTTTTACCGCGTCACGTTCGGCGCGGTTGTCTAATTCGCTGTTGTCCGCGTCTGTCCCGTTTTCTAGTTGCTGTATTTGGTAGACCTTAACAATACCCTCGACATGTATCTTATAATCTGTATTTGGGGCTGGATCACTACTCGATAAGCCGGGCAGCCCCATCATTTGTCTTGTCCAATCCTGCGGTACCTGTTTTTCGCCGTCTTTCGACCTGACATAGCTTTCAATCCAGCTTTGCATGGTCAACACCCAGGCATGCACCTTTTTATTGTCATTGGGAGCCTGCATCATATCTACAGCCTCACTTGGCTTAAAGCCAAGTATCCAGCGCGGTATGATCTTGGCTTTAATCGGGCCGCCGCTGACCTGTGTAGCCTGTATGACAGCCGCGCAAGCTGAAATTACGTCTGTCTCTGTAGGTACATTAATCATTAGAGGCCCGTAGTCCTAATCAGTACCTGTTCAAAGGTTTCATGTATAAACGGTCTGGTTTCAGCCAGGCCTTTTTCAAATGCATGTTTTCCCTCGATACCACGTCTGACAATCTCTTTTCCAATAGCAAAAGCCAAACTTTTAAGCGCAAACTCTTCAGTCGGTACAATACCTTTATTTTTTGCCCATGCCACTAAAACGTCAATCGGCACCCATCCGCGATTAGGCGCATTGTGGACAAACCTGACAGTCTGCGTTCGATTCCAATTGACAGCAAAAGCGAAAGAACGCAACGTCTTTTCAGGGTCCGGCCTGATACCGTGCCTTTTGATCCAATTAATAATCTTGTCACTGGGCGGCATCTTACCGCCCGGCGGCCGGCCGTGTTCGTACCAATACATATTAGGCCATGTGCTAAAAACGCTGCCTGTCACTTCATTGAAGATTGAACCATAGCCACTTTGATTGACAACCCCGACAACAGTTTGCGCAAGGTCACCGTCAGGTATATTAGCCTGTACATTCCTTACCAGAGCATCAATGACTGTTTGCATATCTCGCGCAATGTTATCCGTAACAATGTTTGTCAGGTTAAAAACATTACGAGTATCAAACGTTACGTTGTATTCAAAACTAATCATAGCGTAATCGGAATGTCTCGACTGTATTCAATCTCAAAAATCCATTGGTTAGGCGTTGACCCGTCAAAAGGGGTGTTGCCTATCTTCTTATACAAAATATTCGCAATCTGAAGCGCAACCGCATCACGGCAGATTTCCACAGTGACCGGTGGAAGAATCAGCACGTCTATGAACCGTGTCAGGCTGCCCGCCGTAGGATCAACAGGCTTGCGACCGCGCCAGCCGTTAACCAGGCCGCCAGAAACCAAGCTGACATAGCCGCCGTCATTGCCAAGCCCTAACAATCCTAATTTCGCGTTGCCAAAGAGGGCCTTGCGTTCAAGTCGGTATTGTATTGCAAAGAGCCGTGTCGTCTTGACTAAATAGCCGGTGCCCATTGTCAGTACCTTGTAATCGGAGCCAAAAACGGCTGATTATAAAAAATGCAGGTAGATAAGTGTACCCCGTAACAGCCACACGCGGCCATGCGTATCGCGGTTGCCATATCGCTTGGTTTTGTGCCCATGATCGTCAGCGGAACAGGCTCAAACATGGTAAACAAAGCGAATTCCATTTCATTCTTAAAGTTGTCTGGCATGTTCCAATTGACAGAACTATTAATAGCTGCCACGTCGGAACCGATTTCATCAAGATTAGTCAGAACGGCTTTTAGGACCGCAGCGTTAATACCTACCTGGGCCGCAATCTTCGTCTGCAAATTCGGGTAGCCGCCGCTGCGGCCTGTGTCATATAGATACTTCTTCAAATTCACAAACAAAATTGCTTGATCGTTTGTGCTCAGGCTGCCCGTGGTAGGCGGTACAAGCCCTGCGGCGGCATCCGTAATTTGCTGTGGCGTCGGCATTGTCTTTACGCTTTCAATCCAGCCAGGGAGTCGAGTAATTCATCCTTACTCATGCTACTGTAACCGACGATTTTGTTTTCCTGCGCTGCGATAATCAAGTCAGCTTTAGTAAATTCTGACATTTCAGCGCGTGACATCCTTTGAGGGTCAACTTTTCCGGTTTTATCATCCCGGCCGACAGGATTTGAGGCAAAATCCTCTAATTCCGGTTCATCCTCACGAAGTGTATCTTGTACGCCGTGGTTTCCCTTATCGTACTCTGTTACTTCGGCCGGCGTGGCTTCACGTATCGCGCCAAGCCTTGCCAGCCTGTCAAGGTTAATATTTTCCGGGAGCCTGTCGAGGGTGATTATATTCAAATGTTCAACGCCGCCCGGTATGTGATCCTGCATTAATTCATCTTCGGTAGGAGTAAACCCGCCGATGTGATGCATGACTCTATACCGCGTTGTAGAGTTTCGGTCAAGTTTTACTGTCTGTTTAACTGCCATTCTATTTATCCTTTCAATCTGTCAAATTATTTTAACGGAGCCGCCCGACACCAGCGCTAAACGGCCCCGCCTAATGACGTGCCTGTCCCTTCTACACGTTCATTAAGACCATGGCCGACGGGTAGAACAAGACCGGCCCGCCGTTGTGGCCGTCATGGACTTCGATTTCACGCGGTACCCGTTTGTCGCCGTGATCTACTATCTTTTGATATGCTCCCGGTGCGAATCCAGGGTTATTGACATTGCGGGTCATTAAGTATTCGCCAATCTGGCCGCCGTCAGTACGTATACCAGTGACGAGGACTTTGCCAGTCGCAATGAACAATTGAAAAGTATGCGAATCGTCAAGATAGCCTTCGTCATAAACGACTATCTGCGGCAAGCCTTCATTCAGCAAGATTGTGTTAATTTCACTGATAGACAGCGGCGACAGCAAGCCGGTAACGCGGCGGCCTGCGATGTCGTTAGCGTTCGTGTTACTCAACATCCGATTAAGAGTAACCCTCGACATGATAGCTTTGGAATTCGCGCCAAAGCTAACACCCTTGCCACGGCCTAATAATTGGATGTCACGAAAATTTGACAGCGGTACGGCTGTCGCAAACGTTGACCATGCGATAGCGGCCGTGTATGTCTGCAATGAATATGTATCGGTATGTAATACCGCGCCGTTAACACTCGATACCGCGAATGTTCCCGTAGTCAAGAGTATCCAGCCAAGATACTCGATTCGATCATAGCGACGGGCTAAAAGACGGTCCTGCCGTCTCATAACCAAATCGGAAATGTCAATACTCGCATCGGTCAGGTCACCCCACTTGCGGCGTACCGTCATTTCCTTTTCGTCAACTACCATGTGTTCGCCGTACACGCCCGGTTCCATTACGAACCGTTTCCCGCCTACGTGTTGCACGCGTGGCGGCTGGCCATTCAGGCCGCGAACCTGTTGTAGGCCGGTGTAATCGTCCTCTTGCTCCCATTCCAAATTATGAGAGTCTATAGTCGCAATCGGCAAGATCGTAAAGATATAGCGGCGCGCTTCCAGATTTGGCGCTTTGACAGCCGCTATTACCCTTAACGTCCGATTTGTCGGGTATACCAGAGACATTGCCATAGTGTTTTACCTTTCGTTAAGAAGTTTCTGCGATTGTCACCGCATTAAGTTAAATGCAGGATTCCGTTATCCGGGGTCCCGCTTTCCAGCCTGCCAAGAGCCGCAATGATAGCTGTGTCACCTAACACCAGCGCAGGCGCAGTATCGCTCCCGCCTGTCAAGGGTGTTGCCGCCATTGCAATAACAACACCAGCGCCGGTATCCGCGCCAGCGTTCGCCACGGTCACCAGCGCCGCCGCCTGTGGATTGGCTGCGATAGCCGCCGCGATTTGTGCGGACGTAGAAGTAATGACGCTACTGCCATCGGTTGCCAAATTGACAGTAATCGCCTGACCTGTCACGCTGATAGACAACGGAGCATTGGCCGCCGCAGGATCAACGTAACGAATCGTTGTCGAGTTGCCAGCAACGCCGCTTGACACTGACGAATACTTCAAATCATTATTCGCGCCTGCCAGGGCTGTTGTCAGCGTGGCTACGGGGATAATTCCCTTCAAATCGGTTGTCAGGAACTTGCCTTGCGTATAAGCGCTGGTGTAGAATTCGCCTACGCCAATTTCATTGGCAATCTGGCTGCCTAAAAAGATATTGCCGGTCAGGTCAACGGCGCAATCATATTCAAGCAACATTTTTGCATTGGCAGCGACAGCCAGGGACCGAAACGTACCCTTTACGGCCGTTTCTTCTAAAATCTGCCCGGACTTGTAGATACCCTGTACCAGCTTAATCGCTGACTGTTGACTACCGCCGGGTGTCGGATATATCGGGGTCAGCTTTGTCCCGGTATATGTGATGCTCTGTAACATAGATTTTTCCTTTCAGTCGAGAGTCAGCGCATAAATCAAGCTATGCGGTTATTGAATTGGTGCTACTGCAAATTGGTCCCATGCCGGTGTTGTTTTGCCAGCCTTCAACGCTGATAAAGCCTGCGCGCCTTCGGGTGTCATTCGACATAATGTTGCGATTTCAGCCGCTTCGGTTTCGGCTGTCGGCCCTTGTGCGCTGCCTTGTCCGTCATTGCTCAAAACCGAAACCCTGCCACTTGACGCAACGGTTTCACGCAACATCGGATTAACCGGCCGTGCCTGTATGCTGGCCTTGTAATTATTCAACGGCGCTTGATCCGGCAATGCCGCCATACTCATATAAGCCTGTTTCGCGCTGGCCTCTTCGGCCGGGGTGACCCTGCCTGCGGTTTTCATTTCGGAGAAAAAAGCGCTGCATTCTGCGGTTAAGGCCCGGTTTAGCATTGCTGTAATGGCCGGGTCTGTGCTGTTCGTTGTGGCCGGTGCTGTCTGTATTTGCGCGGGCTGTGCCGCAGGTTGTGCCGGTTGTGCCGCTACGGCCGGCTGTTCAGTAATGCCAAGAGCCGCTAATAATGCCTTTTTGTCATCATCTGCCAATCCGGCCACTATTTTTCCGGCTAACTCAGTGTTAATTGCCATGTTGTTTTCCCTTTCTGTGGCCGATGTGGCCAAATCTGACGATACAAAACCTGTAGTCTTTTTACGATGTTCCGCCTGTAATGTGGCTACAACACCCTCAAATGTTCCAAGCGCATCCGCCATGCCTACCGTAACGGCTTCGCCGCCAAGCATGACGCCGCCCTGTCCGAAGTCCGACATAACTTTCTCAGGAGTCACCCCGCGCATTGTGGCGACGGCATTAATAAACAAAACGCCGTATTTATCGACCTGCCCTTGTATGTATTTGCCGCCCTCGTCCGTTGTCGGGTCTACCCTCTTGTATTGCGACTGCGAAGAGATAAAAGTTACTTCATTCTTGTTTGGCGGTCTGTGTACACTGACAACACCGATACTACCAGCATAGGCGCTGTCATGCATCGTAATCTTATCTGTTGCAATTGCCAGCCAATAGGCTCCTGACGCGCCTACGCCGCCGATATACGCCTGTATAGGCTTACCCTTGCCACGCGCAGCCGTTATTTGCTGTGCAAGCTCCGATATACCGTTAGCCTCACCGCCTGGGCTGTCAACGTTGAAAAGTATCGAGTGTATTGTAGGATCGCTGAGCGCCGCCGCAAAGTCGGTAGCTAACACCTGTACGCTTGTCGCGTTACTCGACAATTCCGAAAACAGGTTAGCCCGGCGAAAAATCGGACCCTCGATAGGGATAATAGCCACACCGCCACGATTCTCAACTTTCCGCGTATTCTCTAACTTGCGGCCTAGCTGTGTAGCTACTGTTTCCGGGTTAAGATTCGACCTTTCAGCAATAGACAAAATCGTTTCAAGGTTTGCCTGCGGAATAGCCCATATTAATGACTGTACAAGCTGATAGGCTAGATTCATCTTGCTGTATCCTTCCCCGGTGCCGGTTTCTTGCCGGCCGGCGCTGGCTTGCCATTTGACGGCTTATCATTGCCCTGCGCGTCTTGGCCCATTGAATCAATAGACATCTGTTGCGTTTGTTGCCCTAAAGCTTTGGCCATTGCGCGGAAAGAACGCTCTGCATTTGTCGGGAGCGGTATACCAAGCTGCGAAGTCAGATAATCCCATTGGGATTCTGTAACCTTGTCAGCCAGGGCCGCTATAGCTGTGGCATCCGTAGCCCAATCGCGGGCCTCTGTATCGCCGTAAGAAACCTCTGGTAACAATTCGTTTGCCGCGTCGTCACCAAAGTTATAGCGAACAAGAGGCTTTAGTATGTCATACTTAACCATTTCAGCCGCAATATCACGTACCCAAAAGACAAGCAAGTCAACAATGCGGAATTGGCTCCCTGTCGAGGATTTTGTTTGGTGTTGACTGTCTTTCGTTGCCAATTGCTGTAACAGTATGGCAAGTGTGATTTCCTTGCTGAAATGATCTAACGCATGTGTAAAAGCCTGCCCTTCGCTGTTTGCCTCTAATACAGTAAATTGCGTACCGTCAGGAGCTACGGCCACTTGATGATTGCGCATTTTCGCCAGTAAATTAAGCAAAAATTGCGCAGAGCTAATTTTTAACGGTTCGCCATCCTTATATACAGGCGTAATACCGTCATCCTCATATACAACTTGTTCGTCAGTGTTCGGCGGAAGCGTTGCCAGTATCCCAGGTATGGCAGACACCATAAGAAACAACAAATATTCCGGCCACGCCCTGCGCTTCAAGTCCCATCCGTTTAGCGCGGCGTCAAGTATGGTATTGCCCCTTGGATCATCGTCTTTAGGTCGATAGGTAAAGACTACAAACTTTTCTCGCGGGATGACCTGGGACATGTCAACAATCGTTGTTGCGTTAACGATATTCGATTTGCCCGGCTCTGCCACAAGGAAACCAAGTTGATTCATGAAAGGATCAACAACAAACGCGAGTGCGTGGCGCGGCTTCGGCTTAACAGCCTTCAGGCACCACTTGTCAGCATCCGTACCGCCTATAGCAATCTCTAAAACCTGTTCGGCTACCTTATTACCATGTGTCAGGCCTTCGAAGATTAATTGAAACATCGCAGACCCGAATTTAGGTACGCGGGTCACCTGCCTATTACAAAAATCAGTTATATCCTGCGCAAGCTGTACCTGTGGATCAATCGGCGGCTTTGGCGGCTTGGCTCCCTGGGCATCGGGCTGCGTCGGATCACTGGCAGGTTTTGCAGCCCCGGCACCGGGTTTTGTAGCGGCTCTCTCGTTTTGGGCCGGTACATTGTCTTTCGGTGTCGAGGCCGTATCCTTATTACTGTTATTTGCGCTGCCCGCCTGCGGCATGGGCTGTGGCGGCGCGGCCGCTTCGTAATCTTCGGCTTCAAACTGTAGCGCAGGCTTTAATGTTAACTTTTCAGACAATGCCATAAGGACGATAAGCATGACCGCTGCAAATACGTCAGGATCATGCAACATTTCCTCGATTGTCTTTTCGTTAACGTGGTCACGTGAAAAAAACTTTTCGTCAATGGTAGGCAGGGCATGCGGCTGGTTCGTAAACCATGTGCTGCCAGTTGTAAATTCAGTATCCGGCCGGATTTTCGAATTCGGCTTGACCTGAGTAACCTTTGTCGCTGTAGCCATAAATAAAAACAACCCGCGCCAGGAGTCAAGTTATAAAGCGCCCCATTGCTCTTATATAACCCGCTACCAGCGCGGATTGCATCACGATCCGCGTAGACTCGATTTACCTATCGAGGCTCCATGCTTATGTTGTCAACTCCCACACCTTCGTACCGCACAGCCTGAGATACAGGACGTATAACACTGAGCGAAAAAGCTGTCAAGCATTTTTGACGCTACTAATAGGCTTTTTCCCGTTTTTATATCCATTAGTAGTATGCGCCCTTTCAAAATGCCAATCTCGCGTACACTGGCATGCGCCGCATTTGAGAGTCACGCAGGCGAAGGCCCCGGCCGGCAACACCTGCCCGGCAACGACAATCGTGTTTCCACAGACTGACGCGAGAACGAAGCCGCAGCTTTTACAAAGTATGTCCATTTAACTTTACAGCCTTAATATAACTCTTCGTAAGCCTGTTGCCCATCTTCGCGTAGTTCATCCATCAATTCTAAATCAGGCAAGTTACAAGGGCAATCCTGCCCGCGTATCTCGACAGCTATGTCAATCCATGTCCCGTTTTCGTCGCCGTCTAATTCCTGCCCGACAAAGCAATGTACGCTTGCCTCTTTCTGGCATTGCGGGCAGGTCAACGATATTTCCATAGCCTGTCCTAAATCGGTATGTTGTGTTAATTCTTTCGTCAAGTTATTTATACTCATAATTTCACCTTGGCCTGTAAGTGTCTAACCCTTGGCGCTTGTTTGCGACAATGGGGCCGGGCATCGTAATTGGACAGAGACGCCGGCCGAATTGTGCCAGCGCGTAGGAATCCGCGAGATCGTCAAACATCCCTTCAGGAGCTAACAGCGTAGACCCTTCAATATTGGCAACTTGATCCTGCGTCGGTTCGTCATATATTGCGCAATCCTCTGTATTGATGGTAACGGCAAGGTTGTCATACAGAATAACCTTGGTACGTGGATTAGATAGGTAGCCGTGCTTTTTATCGTCGGGATGCTTCAGTATTCTAACCTTTTTATGTTCCAGCGCTAACGCGATGATTGCATGACCGTGGTTATTCCGTTCGATAAGGGCAGGAGCGCTATTATAATAATGTGCCAGCTTTTCTATGTGCCCGGTGAAAATATTGACATCAAACTTGCCTTGTAATACGGCAACCTGCGCGCCGCTCAACAGGTCAACAATCTGCATGGCGCTGTCGTCGCTATTCGGGTTTCCTTCGGCTGGATCACCGCCGGCCACATATTTACGACCGGGCAGCGGCCGGCAGAAAATCCGCAGCCCGTTAATCGGCGGGGCCTTGATAAGTTTTACCGCGTCTGTGTCGAGTGGCGCATGTTCGACATAAATCTTTTCGATCAATTCAAAGGCTATGCGTTTATCACCCTGAGACGGGGCTAGGGCCTGTTCTGGTGTCGCCGGATAGTTTTCCCAGGTCGCGTCAACGTTGCCCGTATTATGCTTATCCGTGGCCGTAATGCGGTCGTGCCACTCTTTTGTACGGCTAGGCCGTTCGTACCACGCCAAAAAGATAGCAACCCACTCAGTCAGACCCCGGACAGCATTTTTATAGATCGTCTTAAACAAAGACATGGGCAATTCTTTGTTTGACTTGCTCAAAAGGATCAATTGCCCGCCGCCGTCAACGACGGGAGCGACGGACAGCATTAAATCGTCAAGGTCAGGGACTAAATCGGCCTCGTCAACAAATACCAGTGTCCCGGTGTAGCTATCCCCTGCGGATGTAGGAAAAGCCATGCAATTAGAATCGTTCGCCAAGGCCCATTCATGCGCGTCGTCTTTGACAAACTTTGTGCTGCATGGAATCCACTCAGGCGGCGCGCTGGCATCCTCATTAAAACGACGCATCATAAACCAAGCGGGCAGCTTGGCGTAGATGCCTTTTAATCGTTTCTTGCCTAAAAGGTACTTGGCGTCTATGTCACGCAGGGAAAATATCAGTATTGATACTGTCGGATGAAACAGCATTAACCAAAGGATATAGCACAGGACTAGCCATGTAAGGCCAAGCTGTCTAGCCTTCAGGATCACGCAGAAACGGTTATTCAAGAGCAACTTTAGAACGCGGTACTGTCCGGCCCAAAGCAAAAAGGCAATCCAGCGCTTGACCTGCGGGTTAGCGTCGTAAATCTGACAGTACGTATTTATGAAATATGCGCAGGCTTTGTAATCGTGGACCCCTGAGCCTGCGCATTTTTGCAACTCAGGAATAAAGGCAGCACGCCGCCTTCTGCGCTCTTGTTCGGCCTTGGCGCGCAATTGCGGCGACGTGTTAGTTTCCTGATAGCTGTACGCAGGCAAGCCCATTATCTTCTAATACGAAAGTAATATTTGACTAGCGCCTTAATACCGTGAAAAATTGCCATCCCAATAAGGTTAGCCATCGTCAGCAAGGCGAAGTCGGACCAGGTTTCTATGTGCATGTTTCCTCGTCGGGCATCTTTTCCGCTAACTTCGGATTAAACCGTGCCACAAGTTGTTTGCGTGTTATCTCGACAGCGCCAAGCCTTACAGCCACGGCCCGACGGCCTGCGGTCAGGTCATAATGTGGCAACCTGCCATTGTCAGGCTGAAACCATGCGCGCCGCATGCCAATACGGACAGCGAAGGCATGTAGCTCAGGGATAGTATCTGCGCATAGGTGACAATTAGGGCCTAGATTCCAGCCATTGTCTGTCAGTGGGTCAACGTAGACAGGCATTAGTCGGCCGCCTTTTTCACGTGCCAAGTCTGCATGGCACGCATGACAGATTCGGCACGGCTGCGCTTGTCCTGTGTCAACGTTTCCTCGTTTTCGTCTAACCATAGTTTAATGATACGCGCTGCGCTTGCATCCTGGGCACGCAGGACAAAGACAGGCTCATTATGGCGGGCCTTCGTGAATTCACTAGGTAGATGCTCTGTCAGGATACTATGCATGGCATCTAATGCCATGTCTAACTTTTCTGTCGGTACGACACCTAGCAACGCGTCTGCTATGTCCTCTTCGATTGTCCGTAACTTTGTACTCATGCTGACTCCTGCGGTCCCCAAAATTCATGCCACGCCGTCATGTTGCGCGCTGCGACGGTACGCCAATGCGTAAACGCCATGCTAACTTGATCCTTTGTTATTTGAAAACCGCAGGACGGACACATAAAGGCTACGTGTCGCCACTCGTCAAAGGCTGGTGGTTGTAGTTCCGAAGGGCTGCGCAGGCTGCCATTGCCATTCGCGCTGCATTGCAGACATTCACCGTCATGCATGGCCCGTATGACACGATGCAATACCCAAAACTTTTCGATACTCATGTCAACGGCATGTTGCATCGTCGCTGCGGTATAGTTAGGCGTCAATTGTTCGTGGCTGTCGGCAAGCCTGTCTGACCTGCCCAGGGCAGCGGCCGCTACATCATGTATCTGTGCCACGTGCAAAAGCATGGCATCGTAGTCAGTCGCCGATATTAAGGCCCGGCCTTCAGATGTCGCTACGTCTACGTTTTCCCTGTACAGTTCTGCCAAAGCCTCGACTATACAGGTCAACTCTGCCATGTGTTGCGTCTGGGCCTCTTCTATCTTTGACTGTACGGCCTTGCGGGACTCCCAAACCTCAATAATTTCGGCCCTGTCGCGCATAACAATATTACATGCATGTGCAGAATAGGAACTGCTGACCTCGACAGTAAATAAGATTTGATCCACCATTAAAACATAGTTGCGGCCATGCGACCCCTTAACGTCAATTGTCAGGCTCATGTTTGCTCCTGTTTATTCTCGACTTCAGACTGTGACACATGGAAAAGAGAGTTGCCACTATTCAAGGCTCCAATAACACTACGCAAGCTTGTCTGATATGTGATTCTGACGCCAAGCTGCGGGCCGTATTGGATCATAGCGGTATTGTTGTCAGGATTCGCAGAGTCCACTACCGCCATGTACATGGTCCCGTCTATCCGTGCCATTATGTTTGGCCGTTCGTTCGCAATGCGGTCAGGAGTCCAGAAAAGTTTATCGTTTTGAGGCTTGCCCACTTTAGGTTAACTTTCCTTTACCGCAGGATCATAGGCAACGCTGATAGAGTTGCCCGACTTCAGTACTATCATTCCTTCGGGCACGGCATCGTCACGAACAATACGACCGTATAGCCCCGCATGGGGCCGGCCCTGCGGCGCAGTTTGCCTACCGTCATCGGACCATGTAATATTGAGTGTCAGGCTGCCTGACCTGCCCTCTGTAAATAAAGTTTCATGGCTCCCATCATGCCTTACATCCCTGTGGCAAAGATAAACCAGAGGGCCGTGGCTGTCATCTATCGTAATTTCAGCGTTACATAGTTTAGGTTTCATTGGCCATAGCCTCTAATTCTGCGTCAGTCATTTTGGTAACATCTACGTTACTACGAAACTTTTTATCGTCGAGGCCCGTTGCCAGCCTTGCAAATTTGGATTGGATTAATAGAAACCGTGTCATGTCTGCCAAGTCCCATTCCGCAGGCTCCTGCCTGATAATGTTCTGTACAACAATACCGTCGCCGGTCAACCTTTCCTCTGTACGTTCGAACGTCTCGACAAAGAGGGGCCATGCTAACATTTCCTCGATTTGCCTGCGCAACTTAACAGAGACATCCCATTCCCATTCTTTTTGGGTGTCGGCACGTTTGGCCCACTTTGCAGCCTGCAAATCCTGGGCTTTCCTGCGGGCCTCGTCTTGCCTGCGTACCCAATAGGTGTCATAGGCACGTGACCGCTCTTGCCATTCGTATTTAGTGGCCAGGTCACGAATCTGTAGGTAGGATAGGCCTGTCTTTTTGGCAACTCTGGTATAGTTCCTACTGTTAGCAAGATAGCAGTACAAACGGAATAATCCGTAATGATAGGTAGACTCTTCGGGCCGTAGATGCCATATCTGTATTTCAACGTCGGCATCACATTCAAAGGGGCCGACAGGCAGGTCATCCTCTAATAACTGCAAAGCCTCGACAGGCTGCCCCTCTAACATGGTACTGTCAACGTCAGGCTCTATCCCTGTTAACCTTTCGGCCCTATGTAATGCCATTAGATAGATACTCCTGTACTCCGCGGCCCCGACTGTGTAGGGCCGTGATCCTATCGAGGCAAGCCTCTACATTATCGAACCATGCGACATCGGCCCCGCAGGCTGCCCAGTACCGCAGTCTATTTGCCTGCCAGCCTGTAGGCCTTTCGCCTGGGCGTTTAATCTCATAAAAGCCTGCCAAACCGCAGCAAACGACCAATAAGTCTACATCCCTATTGATACCACTAGACCATAGTTTTTTGATCCTAGTGTCGGGCAGGAGTGCAACTCTGTCCATGATGCTTTTCACAAGGTCAGATTCCAATATTGCTGTTTGCTTGTCCGGCATGGAGCCTCGATTCCACAGACGCGCTGCGAATGAATTATAAGTGATATACATGTCTGACGTAAAGAAAAAATTACAAATCAAAAATTACTGTGTCTCGCGGACACCATGTGCAAATCTGTAACTTACTAGGTTTAGGTAGGCAGACGCAAGTTTGCACGGCCACAAACATGCGTCTGTGGCCGTGCAAATCGGGCAGGAGTGTATTACAAGTATGACCGAAGTTTCACTGACTCTGTGGGGCCGGACAGGCATGGAGCCTTCGGTTTTCCTGGGTCAGGCTTTTATTCTCTTCTGTGATCCTGCCTACCATGACCCTGAGCCTATCGACTAAAATACCGGACAGGCTTGCCTCTGGTGTATCGGCTAATAAATCATTCATGGTGTCGGCCGCCACTTGCCATAGGTTAGCGGTCAATTCGTGCCTCTGGATTGTTTGTACATGTGTCTCTATTTCGCTTCGGAGCCGTTCGCTAATATCGTCAGCGTGCCTGACCTGGGCTTGCAACTCTTGTGCGATGTCGCGCAGTGTCGAGGCTGTCTTTTCCTGTTCTACCATTCGACACAGAAAAGCGCTGACTACAGGATCACTGGCCAGCCAGCATGCTATGGTTTCAAGCGTTGCTAATGTATCGGCTCCCTGGGCTTGTCTCTGCAATCCTGAGTCAGGATTGTCATTCATAAAGTTAACCATGTTAAGCGCAGCCTTGCCTATCCGTGGGCTTGCTATTGGCATACGCAAAGTTGCGCAATTATCGAGTGGTTTTGCTGGCATTTTTGTTTGGCTCCCTTGTAACGTTGAAATTTCAGGGCCAAACGGCAACGCTTACGGCGCACCGCTGCCCATCTGTGGAATCCCTAACAGTCTCTGAAAATCGGTATTGCCTTGTGATCCTGACGGTTAGCGGCTGGCCGCCACGTTGAAAACATAATATTCTCGTCTCTGTCGAGTACATACACTTTATCTTGTTCGTGTCTGCGCTCTGCTATCTTTATAGCTATCGCAATGGCGTCAGGCTGGCTCAGGCTGACCGCTTTGTCGTAACGTGGCGTAAAGTTATAATCAGATGTCGGCACGAAGTCAGTAGCAACATAACCGCATTGTAGGGTATCCCACACTGTATATGTAGGCTCAGGCTGCGGCGACAAAAAACCAGAGCCGTACATCTGTGCCAATACCCTGCGCTTTGTTTCCTGGGCTATGGCATTAATCACGTTAAATTCGCCTGTCGTTTTAATTAACTCCTGTGCTCCCGACAGGGTTTGACCCTGTTTAACCAGTTCCTGACGGACAGGCCCCGCAATCCTTTCGTATTCTGCCATAAACTTCTGATAATCGCCTGCGCAGGCTTGTATTGCTGCGTTGTAGTCACCAATACCCTGATTAATTCCTTTTATCGTTGTCATGGGTTGCTCCTGTGTTCGTGATCTAAAAATTGACATTCAAACCTGCGGCTGGATTAACCCAAATAGGCAAAGTGGGGAAATCCGTTTGATACTCCGTTGCTATCTCTACAGCCTCGTCTGACGTTCGTACTATGTCATACATTTTAACGGAGCCGTTTATAATCGCGGCCACTTGATACCCTGGCTGATTTCCTTGCGGTTTGCCGACTTCGATTCTGTTTCCTGGCATTGTATTCATTGTCGTAACTCCTGTGTGATCTAGGGTCACACATATTATCGTCGCGGGTCAAAATAACTTTACGGTTATTTTTAATTATTTTGCGGATAGAATTCTATTGTGATCCTTTGCGCATTACGGCCCTGAGCCTTGCCTAGTGTTTCGTCAGGCTTTCGATTGTGATCTATCGTCAAATAGAGGCTCCCGTCGCCATTATCTTCTAACCTGGCAGAATCATTCTCGACATCAATAGGCAGGCAATAGCCTTGCGTCAAGGCCCATTGCAGAGGGGCCTCTGTGGCCCCGTGTTTCGTGTTGCCGATATAAATGTAATAGGTCATGCTTGGCTCCCGTTAGAAACTTTCAAGTTTCTGTCGTAGTTCCTCTAACAAATCGTATTCGGCTGCCTGAAACGTGGTTTCAATTTGCGCATGGATCACAGGATAGAGGGCCGTTTGCCTTTCTGTGATAATCGCAAGCGCAGCCTGTATTCTTTTTTCTGCGTCTGTGTTCACTGTATTTGCTCCTGTGCAGCCTGCCCTATGCGCTTTTTTCGAATTTATCAAGGGCCTCGATTATTCGGCTGTCAATTTTGATTGCGGTTTGTGAATACTCGTCAGCGGATTCATGATCCTGTACCGCAAGCGCTTTCATGCCTCTGGTTCGATTCAAAGCATAGCGCGATAGCTTGCCAACTATTTCCGCCATGTCGTTTGCTTCTGCGGCCGTGCCTCGACAATCAAAGGCATGTAACAATTCGTTTATCTTCAGTGTGAAATTCTCTTTTTCCTGCGTTGTCATGTTCGTGGCTCCCTTGCTCCGATAATTCCTTACACTGGTATTATCGGAGCCTGTCAAAATAACTTTACAGTGTCGCCATTAATTTTTTGAATTTTGCTTCTGACGTAAACTTAAAGTTAACGTAAATACGGGCAGGGTACTGATTAAACAGGAGGCCCTTGCACGAACAATTGATTATCATATCCTGTTCAATCCTGACTGTCAGGCCCTTTACCGTACCGCTCAGGTCAAACCGACAATGGTTATAATCTCTAACCGTGACATCGGACAGCATACCAATCTTACTGTTTATCTTCGCTAACCAGTTATCAATAGAATCCTGAGCGAATTCAACGGCCGCAGCCTCGACTTTGGCGTCAACTAACCGATAACCTTTCGTGGCCCGAATAGCATCAATACCGGTCAGGGTTTCGTCTACAACATAGGTTTCTGTCAGTGGGCGGATAGTGTTAGCGAAAAATGAATAGTCGGGGCTATTGTATACGCTCTTGAATCCGTTGTTTGCCTCTGTCATCGTTACACCGTAGTCAGCAACCAAACGGGCCATGCCTGCGTTAACTCTATTGATAAACATTTCCTTAAATAAGGGCCTTCGTGATTCCAATGCCTCTGTAATCGTCATGTCCGTTGCTCCTGTTTCTGTAATCTCATAACCAATCATAGTAAGGTTATCGGAGCCTGTCAAAATAACTTTACACTTATTTTTAGGATCACAAAAATAATTTTATAAGAGCGGTACGCCATCGGCGCGCATGACCTGAGCAACCTTTACCAAATACGGCCCCAATACGCAGGGCCCTAATGTTCTATGCAATTCCTCGTCAGATGTATCCTTTGCACCGTCGGCACGAAGTCGGCCCCGTATAGCCTCTAAAAATTGCATACCATTAGCGCGCAAGCTATCGACTTCGCCACGGTTCAATAATTCGTTTTGTGTGACTGCAATCATATACTGCGCTTGGTTAACTTCTGCCCTGGCATTGTCGGTCAGTCTTTCGACATAACCATAGGAGTCACTTATCACGCGATTATACGACCGAATAAGGCTGCCAAGATAGGCCGTCGGCATTGCAATCATATCCTTTATTTGCTCTGCGTATGCCTGTAATCCTGCGTCAATAGGACTCAAAACAGAATTGCAAGGCTCAGGATCACATGCCGCTACTTTTCCAGTTTCTACGGCTGCGGCCGTTGCTTTGTTAATCAGGATTACAAAGGCAGGAGTTAGCACGGCCTGACCTGCCATTAATGCGCGCAATTCTTTATCGTCGCCGCTGCGCATCATGTAGTCTGCCCATTGGTTAGTTTTTGCAATTGCCTCTTTTTTGTTCGTGCCTGACGTGCCGATTTTCATACCCGTTGCAACTTCGGTTATGACCCAATAAAAATATTTAGGATTCGGGCAGGGCCGTTTGGCAATGCTCAAAAATAAGAACGGCGCGCTATTAAGAGTTACGGGCGACGATATAGCCGTAATATCGACATATCCGTCACGGCCCTGATTACTGTATACCTTTTTTGTGCGCTGATAATAGCCCAGGGATTCATAAAACGCTTTTTGTATCGGTGTCATTATCGCGTATAACATGTTTGTTGCTCCTGTTCAATCAAGATAATTCAAGCTTACATAAGTTATCGGAGCCTGTAAAGATAACTTTACAATTATTTTTCAGACTTCAAAGCTTGCCCAAAAAGAGGGAGCAAACAAACCTGCGTTGTAATCAGAGGATGTAATTTTTTCAATTATCGTGGTGTCAAACCAGTCATTAGGCAGAAGTGTCAAAACACATGTTCCCTCGCATTGCTCTGCCCGCCTACCCGCTAACTCTGCGCTGACCTGCCATGTCAGGTCAGCCTTATAGTTTGCCTGTATAATTGTTATCGGTGTACCGAATCTGTCGGCCGTTTGCTGCGCTTTGTCTATTTTTTCCGGTGTCATGTTGTTTGCTCCTGTCGTATTAAGATAATTCAAGCTTACATAAGCTATCGGAGCCTGTAAAGATAACTTTACAGTTATTTTTAATAATCATCGCGTCTATCGGCTAATAGGTGACTAAAGCGCTTGCGTGCCTCTGGTGTATCAAACGAATAGACCCGTAAGCGCTGCGTGGTAATGGCCCTGACCTGTCGGGAATCCCGCCACAAACTAGCCTGATAATCGTCGGATAGTTTACGCCACGAAGGCCGGCCCCACTTATCAGAGGGAATAGTTTGCGGTACTCGCATGTTTATCCTGGCATGTAAAGCTTTCCATGCGCCATGTTCGAATTGGCTCCTGTCTAAATATACGCCATAGGTAGGATTAATTTGCCTATAGCCTGACGCAAACGCTTTGCGGGCCGTCTTAATGTAGACAACATACTTTCCTTTGTCGGGCAGGCTTTGAATTGACTGCGGCGCGCAACGCGCTAATGACCTGACCCTGAGTTGACGGTTATTGCCAAGTCGGTAGATCATAGGTTGCACGGTGTAGGCTTTCGCGTTATTCTCTGCGCAATCATCGGCCGTCAGAATAAACTTTGCATCGTTGCGGCCCCGTACAAGTTGCGAAACAGAATAGATCATACCGTCATCACCAATAACTTTGTCGGTAATGCTCAGGTCAGCAATGCGGATTAATGCAATATTCATGGTTATGCTCCCTTTTCCTGAAACTGGAACACTCTGTCATGTGGGGCCTCTAATAATCCTGTCATGCGCAGGATCACTACAGGGTACCCTTTACCGTTGCATGCCTTACACTCGACAGGAAACATGCGCTTGCGCTTTGTATACTTTTTGCCATGGCCCTGGCATACCGGACAGGCTTGTTTGATTTGTATTTTGCTGACTTTCATGCCAGCCTCCAAAGTCAGATAATAGTTGACCGACTTTTCCAGTTCCTTTCGGGCCTCTGAAACAGTCGCCGCGCCGCTATGGATTGCAGATTCGTGCCCTGTGATCCTGCCAAAGTCAACTTCTACCGAATAACGCCATAATTCCATGTCTGTTCACTCCTGCGCTTCAAAATTCCTTACACTGGTATTATCGGAGCCTGTAAAGATAACTTTACAGTTATTATCAGTCAGATGCAAAATAATTTGCTTTAGCGCGCTGCGCATGTAAACAAACGGGGCCACAGACTCTATGCTGCAATTTCCCTGAGCAATGCCATGCGCCATGATACACTCCTGCCAATACAAGTAGGCTTGCCTCTGTTATCATGTGATCCTGGGCCTCTGGATTCCACAGACGCGCTGCGGCGCGCAATTCTCTTATTAGTTCCCACAATAGGAAATGCGCAGCCTGTTTAATTGCCATGTGTTGCGTCAGTCTATCGTCAAAACGGATAATGCGGCCCTCTGTCAACTCGACAAGTGTAGCAACTCTGACCTGACGGCCCGTGCCCGTCTTAATATTGTAAGGCCGTATGTCTTTTATTCCGGCCTGAGCCTTAAAGTCTATTAATCCCATGTCAGGCTCCTATTCTTTTAGAGTTTAGCAGATTGCAACGGTTTGCCTAGTGATCTAGCCAAGCCGCAAGTAACATGGTCAGCAGGCGACATGCCGCAGGCACGAACACACACATGGCCCCGTTTGTCCGTACGAATCCCTGCGTATGTTGCTATGGATTTGCTAATGTCGAGAATACGGCCCTGAAAAACAATAAAGAACGAACAGAATTTTGTCATGTCCGTAAAATGGTGTACCACGCAGTAAATAGTATCGTCATCGGCCAAAATGCTACGCAGATAACTTTCTGAATTCGTTTTCATTGCTGGTGTAATTTGGTTCATGTTCGTTTCCTTTCGTCGGTCAAAATAAGTTTACAGGGTTTCCTCTGGTACTACATAGGCCTCTTTTGGGTCAGGGTCACCATAAGCGGATTCTATGCGCTTGCTACACTCGTCGCAATACAGGTCATTATCTTCATAATTGACATCGGCGGCCACGATGTCAGATGTTTTACAAACGCTTGCCTCTTCTGTGTTCGCGCAGTCAGGGCAGAGTACAGAACTTCTACTGTCGAGGTAAAAAATCGGGTATCCGCCCGGCCATGCGAAACTCTGTAATTTGCCATTATCATTCCTTGGTAACTCTGGTTTGCCTGTCATGTTGTTTGCTCCTGTCGTATTAAGATAATTCAAGCTTACATAAGTTATCGGAGCCTGTCAAAATAACTTTACAGGTATTTTAATGACAGGTCAGAACTATTCCATGTTAATCCCGCGTCGTGCCTTTCTTTGGCATGTTTAATGCATTCGCGCAGAGTAGCATGGCCCCTTTCGTTATAATGGCACAGACTTGATAGGTAATGATACGGCCTGCCATCGGTCCCGCCGTATCGACTTATTCTGATACTGTCATTTTTATATCTCAAGTATCGGTCATAATGATGACTAATTGTTATGCCGTATGGGGCATGGCCTTGATAATACTGTTTTGTTAGATTCCAGTCTGTTCTATGTTTAAGCATTATCCTATTCCTTTGTAGTCTCAATGAATTACTTATATCTGGGTTATCGGAGCCTGTAAAGATAACTTTACAGTTATTTTTGACTTTCGTTAATTATTTTTCGTCTCTACGTTGTATTAATCCTGGGCTATAGGTTGCATGCCGGCCACAGTATAATCGGGCAGTACAGAGGCCCTCGTTTGTCAGACCCGAAGTTGCAAGGCAGTACCCATGCGATATATTTTCGTTTTCGTTTGCGGGCCTGCGCTTCCACTCCGTTTCATATGCCCTGAGCCTGACCGCTAATTCCTGACGATAGGCAAGGGCCGCAGGATCACATGCAAAGTTATCATCTGCGCATGGTTCGTATGACCTTGAGGGCAGAGCAAACGACATGACCCAAACGATTAATTCATTAGCCGACATACTGACCTGCCTTGCCTTTCGTTCGCCGGCCTTGCGTATGAAAAAGGTTTTGGTTGTTCGGGGCCGCGTCTGCAATGCCTCTATTGTAAATGCCTGACCATGTTCGTCGGCAACTTCTACGGCCTGACCTGCCCGAAGCCTGCCAATAATTTCCTTGGCGTCAACTTCTGTCATACGCTCAGTATACACTGTCGAGGCTCCCAGGTTAGCTATTCTTATCTGTAGTTCCTCTGAAACTAGCTTGCGGTTTGCCTCGACTTGTACAGTAATAATGATTTGGTCGTTTACATGCATGCCTGCCCAGGGCCTTGCAATTATTTTGTCGAGTACATGAGGATACATGAGTAAGTCGAAAGTGTATGACGGGGCTAATAGTTCCCTGCGTTCGACTTCTGTTAGTCTATCCCAAATAGTTTCCATGATATGCTCCTGTTAATAAATTCCTATACCTAGTTGTATTACTGCTATCGGAGCCTGTCAAGATAACTTTACAGGTATTTTTCACTGCCCGCAAGTAAACAATCGTGACAATTATTACGATTTGTATAATTATCACGATTATTATAGCTATTACAATTGTGACGATTGTTACAATTGTTATGTTTGTTATATCTATTACGATTTGGACATTTGTTACAATTCAGACTTTTTCCGATTTTTCAATTTTTTTTTATAGATTCTCTCGCACATGTTACCATGGCCCGTTTTGTGTACGAAAGTACGAACATGGCGCGGTTTGTGTACGAAAGTATGCTCCCTGGGCTATAACGCCAAGGTAATTACTCTGCCGTCGCATAATTTCCTTTGATTGTGTGCCATACCCTGCGGTCGAGGATGCGCGCAATTCTTATAGCCGCATCCGCAGGCCGTACAGTCAGGATCAAAGATTTTTTCCGGGCTGTCAGTTCCGGCCTCGTCTAACTCAGGCCCGTTTTGTGTACGGTCATCGGAATTAACGGTCGCTATGTACGATACAAGCGCATCCTTCAGCCCGCTAACACCTTTAGGTTCTTCTTCGGTCTGTACAGGGGTTTCATCAAGCCAATGTTCTCTACGCCAATCTGATAAGCGCATCCTGAGTTGTAATTCACTCTCAGGTGATAAATGTAGCTCATGCACACCCCGAAGATAAAATGCAAGCCAGCGCTCCCGGAAACGTTCGTCAGGATGCATGTAGCCAAGTATCTCAGTCGCATGCAGTAACTTCATAATGAAATGATGTGGAATGTTATCAAGATTCTTATAGAAGTCGTCAACTTCGGTTTCCCAGGCAAGATTGCCCGCGAATGATCGTAATGACATGAAATCGTCAACGTGTTCGCCGTACTCTATCATCCTGCCAAACCGGGCAGCAACTAACACCGTTGCACGATAGGCCCGTTGTACATTTTTGCAGGGATGATATTTTTGCGCGCCGTCGGGGCCGCGAGTTGCCAGCAATAGGACAGACTGTTGTTGCACGGTCAGGTATCGACACCAGACAGGCTGTACCGATACTATTGACGGTAAATTCTGTATTGGTAGGTCATCCCTGCCTTTAGTCTTTGTTGCACGTACTCCGTTAGTGCATACATCCGCAGGCCGCCAAATGTACGTACAATAATCGCAGCGGTGGCTACGATGCGGTCTGTTAATCCAATTCTGTTCCGGCTTGTCTTTGTCAATGTGTTGCCTGAAACATAACGGACAAAACAGGATCATATCAATAACTAACTCAGTGGCTGGTGTCATCTGCTAAATCCTTTCAATTTTAGTCGGGCAGAAGTGTCCAAATCTTTTCACGTAAAAGGGTGATGCCGAAACATAGTAAAGTTATCTTTATCCATACCCTTTCGATTTCGTAGTATTCATCCTCGATTTCAACCCTGAAGCCTACACTCCAATTGTACAGGTCTAAAGATTTGCCCAGTTTCCATGTACACATTTCCAGCGTGTTAGGATTGCTCAGGCCCCCGGCTTCTACGACTTCGGTCAGGGCGGGCCATATAACATCTGTGCGAGTTTCCGCGCTTCGTTTGATAATCATTCCGTGTCTTTCTTGTCGAGGCGTTCAATAGCGGTTTGGGCCTTACGGTTGTATTTTTCCTCTGGTGTTTCGTCGGCCTGTGTCGGCGGTTGCCATGACCTGTCATACCTACGGCTGTATCGTTTCTCCGGTGTCTCTTCGCCGTATGTACCTATCTCTCTGCGCAGGATGTCAGATAATACTTTCGACATACTGCCGTCGCGTGTAGCCTTGGCGCGTTTGGCTAGTTCGTCTTTCATGTACTGCGGGATGTACGCGCCCACAAATACACCCTTGCGTTTTGGTTTAGTCATAATTGCTCTATATCCAAGATAATACTAAAATTGGTCTTATGTTTTGATCCGCCAGACCGGGCCTCGACAATCAAAGGTATCTTTGCTAATCCTGGCTGCAATACAACAGGCTCCCACTTATGCGGCTGGATTAAAAACTCTGCGTACTCGGGCCTACGTGGCGGCTGCGTCAAATCAAACTTCGTCATACCGAATATACTGTAACATTCAAAGATCACGGCTGCCGCGCTAGATTCGCCTACTTGACGATGCCTGTTAAACTCGACATTCCGTACCGCTGCATCCTTGTACAGGATCAAACGGCAAGGGTAATTCATGGTAATAGAATGTAAGGCGAAGCGTAGGCCAAGGGTCGCTTCGCCTTTCCACAGCATGCCATTTGTGAGTTTTGCTGTGACTATTTCGATTTGCATCTATGCGAGTCCTGGGCCTTCGCCAAATTTATAAGTCTGCCCGTTACGCGCCCGGTATCGCGTCTCAGGATCATGCGCCTTGATCCAGTAATTAATCCATACCTTGACGGTCACGGTTTTATCATCGTCGTTGAGATTGGTTTCTATGCGCGGCGACACGGCGCTATCGAATTCAAGGCAGTACGGGCTAATACCAAAGCCTGTAGTATGCTTGGTCACATGTGACTGTGTATGTCTGCGGTTATACTCTGCCCGTTGCATTAGATGACCAAACAGACGCGCAATAGTGGCCTCTGCGGTAGGGTACCCGGTCGCGGTGTCCTCTGCGGATTCGGATATGTACAGATGCGCGCCGATATATGTTGTTGCGTCTCTATTGACCTGCATATTATTTCAATCCTAATTGCCGTTGCACGGGTCCCAATATCTTATCAGGCGTCGGTATCGTCAACGGCTGATAATTAATCGGTGAAAGCAATGTCCCGCTTATGATCCTGTCAAGGATACCCTTTGTCAGCCTGACATCGTGCATGCAATAGTCCCGCAACTCTGCGTACTTGCCAGCCTGCCAGAGCAATGGGGCGTCGGCACCGTCACCTGTCTTATCTGGAAAACTGTTAGCCCGTGCTACGTCGCCAAGTTTATGACCTTTCCAAGCCCAAAAAGGCTGACGCGATAGTCCCGCCGCTTCGATTATCTGCGGATAGATGTCGTATGACCGCTCAGGCGGGACAACGATGTCAAATGCGGCTAGTAGCTTATTATCAAACGTATGCGTATTGTACCCGATAATATAATCAGTCTGCGCAATCAAGGCCCGCAGGTCATCAAGGCCCGCGTTGACATAATCGGTGCGGCCCTGGGCGTCAGGCGGAATTATCGAAAGATCACAATCCCAAAATGAATACTTGGTTTTCGTGTCGTAATCGAATACGCATGCGATAGCTAAACCCATCCCGCGAAAGTTGCCCCATCCTTCGCAGTATTCGACATTAGGCAGTCGAGGCTTATGCTTGTCGGGTATCATGTTCTTAATTTCGGTGTCGATAACAATCATTAGATTTTTCCTTTTCTGGCCATGCTCTGCATTGCGGCCGCTGCAATAGATGCCGCTTTTAAGAATTTGTCATGTACATACTCGACAGTTAAGTCATGATCCATTGTCAGCCTGCCAAGTTGACGGATCATAATCATTTTCCAGTCGCGCCATGTATGTTCGTCGTCATGCTCAGGGCCGCCCCATTGCGCGTCTTGTCTCTCGCGTTCTGCGGTTATTTCCATGAAAATCAAGTTGAGACTGTTAGCCTCGACTTCGCTGTCGATAAACTCTCTTGCGGCCTTCGTCCTGGCTGCGTCAATCGCTTGTTGTAGCTCTAATAGGCTGTCAGTTGTTACAGCGCTTGTCGTATCGCTGAAACATAAGCGCAGCGTGCCCTCACACTCAGGAATTACCCTGACAAGGTAGCCAAGCATAAAAGCCATTTCGCGGCCGTGTTCGTCGTGATATGGCACGATAATAAACGATGTAAGCTTTTGGTCTGGTAGTTCCATGCTAATCCCCTATTGTAATCTTAATACTATGCAAGGTGTCCTCTGACACGATGAAATTTGAATAAAATGCTGGTAAGAACACTACAGGCATATCGGCTGAGCGTGCTATCTGGATTTCATCGGTCACGCCTATACTTGTATCCCATCCTTCAAGCGTTAAGACTACCAGCTTATATGACAGGTCTAAAAATACCGTATCGTACCGTTTCCAGAATTCCCAATCCCTTGACATGGTAACATGTGTTGTCATCGGATGATTATGTGAGATAGGCGAATAGACATTATAGCCAAGGTTAACCAGACGGCCCGCAGCCCTCGACAGGCAGTTAAAACGCTTGATACGTACATTCTCTAAATCATGACGATAAGGGCCGGCTAAATAGAGTAACGGTTTTGTCATCGCTAATCTTTCCTCTTTTCCAGATACAAATTAAACAGGTCAGTATACATGTCAGCCGCGTTGTCATCGGCAACCCAAAACAAAAAGTCCTGTTCGCGCATGTCATCCGTGGTAACCGGCGTCGGGCTAATCTGTTTCATGTAGCTTGCCATTTGATCCGGTCTGACTTTGCCTTTCGATACCACTAGGAAAGTCAGGGCCGTTGTCTGTTCGTCACCTATGTGCATCGGAGCCACAATAGCCTTGAAGCCGTCTCTATCGACAGGGAAAAACCAGTTCTGAAAGTCAACGACATACTGCGCAGCCGTAGCATTGTCAAAGATTATGATCCAATGCTTACCGCCTTGTAACTTTTGCCAAGTGTCCTGTGCTGACTCTTTGATATTGAAAAAGTCAGCCTTTGGTAGTGTGAAACCCATGATTAATCCTGCGGTATATTGCTATGATCCAAACCACACGTAGGGCACACGCTACCCTGTAAATAATCTCGCGGTATGGTATTGTGATGTAGGTACGGTTGAATATTTTTCGCTTTCGACTGCCGGAAAGCCTCTATACCATCTTCAGTCACATCGCCGGTGTCTATCATAAGACGCATAGCAAAAGACACGTCGCCTAACTCTTTTTCTAATTCCCCGCGATTATCCCAGGGTGTCGAGGCTACAGGATTGCGTGTACTGTAGCCGTGGCGCATAATCTTACCTATCGCCTGTTGCGCTTCCCCTAATTCTTCACTCAGGAGCGCTAGGCGTTCGTGTTCGGCTGGTGTTAACGCGCAAAACATCGACATTACTTGCTTGTTATCATATTTCATATTCCGCGCTCCTGACAGCCGCAATAAAACAAATGGCTCCCGCAAACCGGACATGGTTCGGAATTGTTACCAAAATTCGTTACGCAGCCTTTCGCAGCCTCTTTTGCCTTGTCGCATCCTTCAGGTTGCACAAACTGCCCGACATGCTTTGTTACCATCGCATCCCGGATGTGTGCTAACTCAGGCAGGTTTGGTAAGAAGTGACGCCGGTTTTCGTCCTTAAATTCCTTCCGGTACTGGTGGTACCCGCGCAGATTACCTTGTTTGCGGCAATCTTCCCTCGTATCTATAGGACAGTCGCAGGGTGTTGCCACATGTTCGAATGGTGACCAATGGCCAGAGCCTAGCAACTTATCGAACAGGTCAACATCCTTGCGCATGTCCGGGGCTGTTTGATCGTGATTCAAGTATGACACCCTGGCGCAGCGCGCCGTAGATACCTGACGCAAATCCAGCAAGTTTACGGGGTCCACATTCCACATGCCTATTTCGGCATTGGTTACGTATGGTAAATGGTATTCACCGGGTTTTAATTCCTGCGGCGTGCTGGTGTAATAAACCATCTGGATAGCATCGGCTAACGCTTTCATTTCGGGTTGTGCCGCAGGGTGACACCGTTGCCAGAAAAAGTTATCCCACTCCGTAGCCGTAAGAATCGCAGTTACCCACAACCACGGCTCAAGATAGCGATTGGCATGTTGCTTATGCAATCCCTCGACTTCGGTTAACTGCCTGACACAATGTACAGCGCTATTCTTTAGCGCTAGGATGCGAGCTAGGGCTGTCCGGGCTTTGACGGAATCTATATGTTGCGGCGCTTGCATACCGGCCACGTTAGCGCCGTACCATATTGGCGTATACGGATCATTGCTAACCATGTCAAGTATGCGCTTTGACGGTATGGCGCGGCTTGACGCTAGATTTTTTGAGATAGCGCGGTGCGTGTTTAGTTCCGCGTTAATAAGTTTCGGAAACGTAGCCTCGACCGTGACAAGTCGCTGTCCGTATGGTGATATACTATCCCGGATAATCCTGGCGCTAATTCGCGTCGGCTCAAAGTCTTTACCGCGTTTTATTTCTTGGATCATAGCTGTATACCGCCTACACCTGGGATTTCCGTTGTCGGTAACTCTGCGTCATCCGTGGCAAGCTCTATTGGCTGGCTGCGCATCATTTGACGTACCGCGCTAACTTCGGGGCCGTGCAACTCATAACAGAATTGGCAGACCCGGAATGTACCAATGCTTTTGTCACCATCTTTCAACTCGACAGAGGAAATTGAAACTTTTTCGTCGCGGCCGGGTATTTCCTGCCCTTCGTGAAATCGACAGATTTGGCAGCGCGCCGCATCTGTGGATTGCAATTGTCGCCGTTCGTCAATGTTTCCGGCGTGTTGATCTGAATTGTCAGTCATGTTTGATCCTTTCGATATGTGAGTGTTCGGGCAACCTAATTCGCCTATGTGCCCTTCGGCATAAACCGGATATGGACAATAAGGACATGCTCCTAAATATATCATTGGTTCCCTGTGATCCTGAGCCTTATTCTTGCGGCTCTGACCGGGCTAGATCAAGAGTTAGGCTCCTGATTCGGTGATTCCCCCCAGGTTTCACCATGAGCTACAAACACAAGAGCCTAGCTCCCGGTCAGGAGCTAGGCTATCGTGACTTGTTAAACAAGTCAAGTTATATTTACATAGCGTCGTATTTTTTCAGCGCCTGTACTTACGATCTTTCATGCGTTTGTTCCACTTTTTCTTTTCCATTATCCGCTCTGCCCGGTGGATTGCCTTGGCAACACCCTTTTTCACGCCTATAAACTCGACAATAAGGTAATTACCTTTCCGCTTGATGACTTTCAGGTATGCATTCTTAAAACAGATGGTATTTTCAAGTGTCACGTTTGGCGCATTGCCATCCGTGGTATCCGCAATTTCCAATACCATAAACGGGTATGTCACCCGGATCACTGCAATTAAACAGTTTCGATACTGGAAACCGTCGCCGGGATAAATCGAGATATACAACGACTGACGCTTTAACATTCCGTCAAGTTTTTCGGTGTCCACGGTTCGGACGGTTCGACCTGCGGCGGTTTGCTCTTGAATCATCGTTTCTGTTTCGTCGGGCACATCCGGGCCGTTGTAACATTCAGGACACTGGCCGTCACTGGTGTCATAAGTGTCCTGCGTGATAGATGCGCCGCAGCCTTCACAATTTACAAGTTTTTCTAAATCAGGCATTGGTTTCATCCTTTCCCGCCTTTTGCATTTTCTTCGCGCCGATCATCTTACCAAAAATGAACGGAGCATATTGACCTAGTGGAATGTTAAGAGTTTCACTGATATACCAAATGATCTTGCACATTAGTTTAATCATTTTGATCCTTTCTTTTGGCAAAGTGGGCAATATACCTTACTGTTGTGCCCGCGTTTTAATTCTTTTTCCTTGGCTTTGTTGCCGTCTTTCCAGACCCGGACAACATCAAAGTCTATGCGTTGCTGGATTGCGGCCGCTAACATTCGGGAGCCATTACCGGCCATGTGTCGTTCATACCTGCGCGCCACGTTAGACGCATAGCCCAGGTAATGACTCGCATGGCCGGCTAGTGGCTGGTATAGGTGGATCAAGTAACAGGGCATCGGTTTCCTTTAGAACGGTAATTCATCCTCGACAGTCAGCGGCGCAAAGATTTCCTGAGCCGTGACAGAAAAATTGCCTTTTGAAAAGGCCGCTATCAGCCTATCCATTGGCGCGTTGACAATGGGTACCGCCGTCGCTTCGTATTCGCGTTCAAGTCTGGCAAGCTCTGCCATAACCTCGTCAACTTCTTCGGGGCTGGTGTATTCGATTGGTTCTCGCATTGTCTTGACTCCTTATGATTCCTAGTTATACCTGAGTTATCGGCCGCTGTCAAGATAACTTTACAACTATTTTTCAGGCTCTTTCTTATTCTTTTTGGCGTGACGTGTAACGATGATAAATCTGTAGTCCCAATTCAAAGGAATCGCGTCAATCTTACAAGAGAACATCGGGTCACCCGTTAAAGAGCTTTCCTGTAACCAAGCTGTACCGATGGTTATCCATCGGCCCTTTTCGTCAGCCTGGGCCACGTTCGCCTTAATGTCATGTGGCTCTTTAGTCATAATACCTCAAACAAGAATCGTTGCGTCAGGATCACTAACAAAGGCCCACAGACATACACCGTTCTGGTACTGCGTATAATAGCGCCATTGCTCAGGTTTGCTACATTGCAGGCTTGCCGCAAGTTTCATGGCCGAAGCCTGAATAGCCATTGCGTATCCGTCGCCGGTCAGCGAAACGGCCTTGTCGGCCGTTCGTTCGTCGCGTGGTAATCCCAGGAATTCGCCTTGCGTCATTATGCTACCTGCCTTTCGCGTTGAAACTCAGGATGTACACCAGCCGCAGACCTGATATGCTTGCAAGCCATGCGGTGATACTTGTAGTTTGCGAAGTCGGGGCACGTGCAAGAGCCGATACGTTGACCACTCTTGGAAACTGTCAGAGTAACCAAATTTTCTGTAGGGCGCATGTGGCCGGTATTCTTGACAAGATATTGACCCTGGCCGACGGGTTTGACATACAATCTGTCTTTGGGTTGACGAAAACGCATACGCGGTTCGCTTAACGGGACTAACTGCGGGTTGTTTCCTTGAATCTTCATAATTTCCTAATCCTTTCGTGCCTGACTTGATAGCCACTATACAGACATTATCGGAGCCTGTCAAGAAAACTTTACAAGAAAAATCAAAAAAAAATAGCGGGCCGCGTTTAACCCGCTATTCCGATATGTTAATTTGATTGGGCCGCTGTCTCTGCGCTCTTATTTCGCGTCAGGGCCGCTACTCAGCTACGCTTTTCACGGCTTATCTGACAGCTAAACAGGCAGCGCAGAGACAGCGGCCCAAATCAAACCAGCCATTCCCACAGTCTTTTTAGCCAGCTAATTAGACTTGTTAGCCGGTCACTGTAGGGACAGGCGCATTTGGATCAACGGCCTTGACCGCGCTTGCGGTCTTGGCGTTTGCGTCTGACAGCGCCTGCGTGTCATCCTTGATTTGCTTCAGCGCAGCCAATAGGGCCGGGTCCGTATCTTCGGCGTCAATTGCGGCCTGAATTGCCGCAGCCTGCGCGCCTGCGTCATTGGTCAGGAAAGTATTCAGCGCGGTTGTCAGGCTGGCCGTGCTGTCAACCAAATCTTGAACGTTCTTACTTAATGCCATGATAATCCTTTCAACTTTCATGTCAATTGTCTCTAACTTGCGTAGTTCCCCAAACATCGGTTCCAGCATATCGAGACGGTTGTTAATACGTTTCAGGTAATCGAATATACCTAGAAACACTTCGGTTTGATTCAACTCAACAGTCATACTTTACACCTTTTCAGGATGTAGGTTTATCGAATCTACCTATATCAGAGCCGGAAACCCTAGTCAAGTTAATTATACGGCAAAAGGTCGATTACTTATGAACAATTCCTGACCCGGTACACAGGCCTTACCGCCTACATTATTCATTCCGTATCGCTTTGTCCATGGCCTGACATGCGCCCATGTGTATAAGTCTCTAATACCCTCTACATCATCGTATGTCATTAGCCAATGATGTTCGCAGGAGCGCAACAGACACGATAGGCGGCCATGGTCGAATTTTTGCAGATGTCCATTGATACCATAGATACCTGCGGCTGACATGTACGGTGGATCAAGATATATAAATACGTCGTCACCTGGGCACGTCAACAACGGTTCGTAATCATCGCAGGTAATGTGTATGTTAGGATATTTCATTGCGACAGCCAAACCATATAGCCTGCCAATACTCGACAGCGTAAACCGCTTGTCAAACGCTTGCTGACTATAGCCGCCACTCTCGATAGTCCCGGAAAAGGTAATCCGATTCAAAACGAAGAAGCGGGCAGCGCGTTCTATCTCATTCAGGGTATTTACGTCGCAATCCTTGTACATCCTAAATAACTCGCGGCCGTCTTTATACTCACGTTTGATTTCATATAATCGAGTAACTAACTGTTTCAGATGATCCATTGCAACCTGAAAATGCGTGGCAAGCTCAGGATTAATATCATTGATCCAATACCGCCCTGCGGCTTCGCTCTGAAGCAAGGATAGGAACACTGACGCGCCGCCTAGAAACGGTTCGCGGTACTCCGTCATAGTTTCCGGGATAAGAGGCAAGATGACCTTTAACGCATGCGCCTTACCACCGGGATAGCGTAACCAGCTTGGCATAGTCTTTACCATAAGTATTTATGTAACCCCTGTACGTAATAATCACTGCCCGGATTTAAAATAACAAGTGTATCCCTTGCGCGTGTCATCGCAACATAAAACTGCCTGATAACTTCGTCTCTGGTATCCTGGGCTATCCAATTATCATAGCCGCGCCTTGACAGGTCAGGTATCACGTATACAACGTCAGACTGCCCGCCCTTGACTGAATGTATCGTACCTATGGTTATTAGGGGCGGTTTCTGTAAGACTTCAGGCCGTCGTTGCTTATAGATCACTTGGCACAGGTATTCATACTTTTTGTAATTGGTTTTCTGTACATTCCGCAAGAACCAGCCGATATGACCGTTGACGCTCTGCATTACATCCCGTTCGTCTAATAACAGGTCTGCCCACTGGCCGCCTGTTATCCGCTTATCAAAATCAATATCTTCGCCTGTATCAAAGATAGCCTCAACCTTTCGCTTTGCGCCGCGCTTCAAAAATTTTGACACGGACATTTGAGAAAGCCAATTCTCTAACTCTGTATTATCCCATAGATCAAGAGACATTAACCTTTTCCAGCCGTCAAGATTATCTTCTAGTCTTGGATTGCCGCGCATCCGTGGCGCAAAGTAGGCCAGCAATGCAGCCACGCCCCGGCCCCTGCCTAGCGGATTCCAGTCGCCGCGTTTGATCCTGTATTCATTATGAAACAATAAGCCGCGCTCCCGTAGCTCAGCCTTTAGCGGGTTAAGCATATAAGCGCAGGATGCAAGGAACATAACCTTTTTGCCTTCGACTATGTATTTTTCAGCGTCGGTCAACGCCTTGCGCATATCCTGAAAGTTTGAATCGCCTAACCATTTCGCATTACCCATTACCGGCTTGCCCTCGTCGTCAACACGTGCCCGGTACTCCTGCGGACTCAACTTCGATAATCCGGCAACCCACTTGTTAGCCACATTCTGTACGGCGACTGGTACACGATACGACTGCGGTAAAACAAACCGTCTATCAGTCGGTATCTTGTCGCTAAAGAATACATCTGGATTGGCACCCTTAAAACTGTAGATACACTGTCTGTCATCCCCGGCAACGATAAGATGCGTTGCGCTGTTACCCCACTTATAGGCAAGCTTACTTTCCAGCGTTGTCAAGTCCTGGGCCTCGTCAACAAAGATTACGTCAGGTCTGCCCGGCGCATACAACACATCACGATAAGCCCGGTCAATCATATCTGTAAAGTCAATGCTATTAGTTGACTTTTTGAATTGCTCCCATAGCCTAGCGAATCCGGCAACGACGGGGTGTAATCGCACATCTTGACACCGTGCCCGGATCAATTGATAAGCCGATAACAATTCGTCACCCTGCCCGTAGTCATCAATTTCCTTCGCTATGTCATCCGCATACGGGTCATCAAGATCATTCTTTGAGCCGCCAATCGCGTACTGTGGATACTCTTCATTCCAGGCGGCCAATAGCTCTTTGTCGGTTTCCACAAGTCGAGGCTTGCCGATGCTACGGAAAGCATGGGCGTGTAGCGTGGCGACCTGTTCCGCTTCTAATGGCAAATCGCGGGTAGTCAGTTCCACAGCGGCGGCACGTGTGAAGGATGTAACCAGTACGCCAGAGCCGCCAAACTTCGCCACGGCTCTGTTAATTTGTTTTGACAGGAAAGTTGTCTTGCCGGTCCCAGGCGGGCCTACAACAACGTAAATTCCATCCGGTTTATTTTCGTAAGCGTACTCGTCACCCTTCGTCATTACATCACCTGTCAAGTTATTTGGACCGCCTATTTAGCGTAATTTCCCGAAACTGCCATTTTTCCAATTTGTCATACACGGCTCTTTTTTGTTCGGCCACAAACAGTTTGCATGCATCCTGAGAGTAATATGCATGTCTGACGGACATAAGAATTTCATTTTCAATAATTTAGTGGCTCGCGGACGTTTAGTAATGTATGCTTTTGCTGTCATACTTGTAATACGAAAAACCCTATAAAGTATGACATAAAGTATGACAAGATTTTCGCCCCGAAACTCTGTGGACATAACACTTACCTAAACTGAAACACGATTTGTAATACGGTAATACGTTTTTTAGACGGAAAATGAAATCCGTTTTTTTTTTTTTGTCCAGAGTTTCATACGTCCCGTGTTTTGTATGACAAGTATTACCAGCCCTCTTTTTCTTCGGTATCGGTTTCCGCGTTCGGATCATCTTCTTTAACGATATTTTTCGGTGTCCACTTGGCGGGCAATGACAGGACACTGACACACTTTGGATTACCGCGTTCGTCTCTGACGGTGTGAACAACTCTTTCCCCGCCGATACGATACAGGAATGTCATTAGCTCAGTCTTGGTTTTCTTGAATCCGAAGGCATGCTTGGCGTATTTCCAGAAACTCAGGGCGGAAATACATATTGCATTGTCGAGATATGCGGGCTGTGCGTGTGCCGCTGCCTGACGATGTTTCATAAGGCTTATCTCGACTGGCAAGAATTCATCAAGGTACTGTTGTAACATTTCCTTAATTTCGCCTAGCTCCGTCATAGATTCGGCTACAGGCCTATCTTCCGCAAGATTCAATAGTTTCTGTGATGTCGGCCACCAAAGATCATCCTTCATACGTGGAACAACATGATTTATGCCGTTTGCAATTTGCCGCCTAAACGCGCTCTGTTCGATAAGGCTTAACACGTCACCCAGGTTGACATACTTGTCACCCGGAAAGTACATAATGAATTGCGGCGGTTGCGTCAAATGTTTTTCTATCTTTTCAATTCGGAAACCAAGGATTGTATAAAGTTGATCTATCAGGATATTATAATCGTCAGCCGGAGCGTGTGCCGCTGTGATCCGTTCGCGGGCCTGACGGTGCACGCTAGCAGCATCAAATATTGTCCGCTGATAATAGTCGATTCTATGCGCAGGATCACCGTACTTACGCCGGTGCGCAATCATCACATTGACTGTTTCTTGATCCGTCAGCCCGTTAACTATGCAGAGATTAGCCAGAGCCATATCATAGGAGCTACGGCTTTGGTCTGGCAGGTCTGACCGCTTGCGCTCCCATGTCTTTTTGAATTTTTTGGAATTGGCTGTAAGGGCTTCGAAAATCGCGGCCCCGATGTCCGCGTTATCGTCTACGGTAATATCTACCCGTTTCCAGGGCGCGTCAATATCAGGCTTTAGCTGCGTTACATTCGAAGCCTGTACACGCGCCTGCGGGCTGGTAGCCTTTTCTTTTGGTAGTTGCGCCCTGAGCGTATCAAGTAATCCCTCAAAGTCTGCGGTCGTATAGCGCTTATCATTGTCGAGATAGCTAATAGCCGCGAGTACTGGGGATTCTGCGATTTTATAATTCAGGGTGCCCGGTATTCGTAAGACCCGTGTTAGATCGTGCACGCTGTCAACATCCCATTTGTTTTTAGCGGCACGCCACTTAAACATGCGCTGCCATACTTCTATCAGCTTGGCAGCCTCTGCCCTTTCTTCGGCCTCGTTATCCCCGGCAAAAGTCCAAAAGTCTTTGAATAGCCAATAGGCATGGATACCGTACCCGCTATGCACAATCATTGATACTGGTAATTCTATGGAATTGACTAACTCTACGGCTGCGTCAATGGTAGGCGGTAGGTTTCCCTTTTTATGTACCCGTTTGTCCGGGTGTGCAACGTCAATATCTAAATGTATACCGCCGATGCCTGCCATAGCATCATGCTTGCCGCGTCCCGAGCGCGGTTTCGTGGCGACGGTAGCCACGCCGAAATACACATCGGTACCGGCTTCTTTTTGTCGAGTGGCGAACGTGGCAGCCTGGGTAATGTCTGCGTAAAAATGTCTTGTGCTGGCCTCTTCGGGGCCTGTTTTATTAAGCTGCCAAATGCAGATTAGATCATTTACAGGTTTGTTACCGAAAATAGCCGACAGGAATTCTAACGCGCTGGTGTTGTCGTTACCATTCATGAATTGTGTCCGAAAACCCGACGCGATTTAGCGCCGTTACCAAGATTCCATGTCAAACGCGGCCGCCTTCGGTTTGATCCTGGGCGGCCGCGCTGTTCTGCTAAAACTCTGCGTATTCTTTAGCGTCACTGTTAGGGCTGGCTTGTGGCGCTTTGTTTTCGGGCTGTGGTGCTGCGGCTTCTGCGGTTGCCGGTGCCTCTTCGGTTTTGACTTCTTTATCCGCTGTCAAGGCGTCAAAGGCGTCATCCTCTTCAAGCAACGGCTGGAATTCGTTATGATATGACAGGGCTGCGACTTTTTCTTCTTCGGTCAGGGGCCGGATAGCCTTGGCTTCAATCGCGCTATACGCGATGTTTTTGTTAGGGCCGCCCATTTCCCGACGCAGGGTAAACGATGTCATGACTTGATGATACTGGAAACGGTTTGACGTAAGGCGTTTGAAGTAATCCTTCATTCCGCGTATCGAGGTTGCGGGAGCGCGCAGAACGACAGGCAGGGTACCATTTTCCAGCATGACAATAAAGAATCGCATATCTCGACAGGCTTTACCGTCGCCCTCTTCGGCTGTGCCAAACTGGTTATGCGGGCATGTCTCACAAACGATGCCGCCCTGGGCGTTACTAACGATGCGCTCTAACTTACCCTCTTCAATCAATTGCAGTTCTTTCCGATTGAAGTTTGACAACGGATCACCGTGACCAAAGATCGTATCGTTACTGCGACACTTGGGCCGCTTGTCCCCGTCAACCTCTTGCCCGAATTTGTAAGGCCACCAGCCCTTACCGTCATTCCATGCCAGAATGACCATGCGTAACTCTTTTGTAGTCGCCGCATCGTCATCAAATAGCGTCGGCAGATTCCATGATATTTGCTGGTTTGGATTCTGCGGCGGCGTCGGCACGGTGATCCTGTCAAGGTCTGCCAGCTTGATACCTTTGACCCCGAAGTTAGCCTTGATTAAATCCTTGATTTGAGCCGCGTTCTCAGGTTTGAAAGCCTCGATTGCCACGTTTGACGGCTTGACCTCTAATGCTTCAGTCGGGACAGGCGCGGCCTCTGTCGAGGCTTTGCCTGCCTTGTTTTTACTTACTGACATAATGTTTTCCTTTCGAATGTGACTTTGTAGCGTCGTGACGTTGTAACAGTGAATCGTTGTATTACGCAACTTGTGATACCGGCTGCGTGTCGGCTGGCTTCGCGTCATACCATGCGCGCCATTTGGTGTACAGAGTTGCCGTGTTAAGCCCCATCAATTTGGCAAAGACAACCATATATTTATCTTTCGGGAAGAAACTACCGCGCTCATAGTTCATGATCGTGGTTCGCGTGGTATCGGCATCGTCTGCCACGTCCTGCATTGGTTTCACCCCGTCAAACTTACTTCGCCATACGTACAGGGGATTCGCAGCAAGCCAATCGTCCTCTGTCGCATAATTTTTTAATTCAGTCTCTTTTGCCATAATCTTTTTACCTCTTCAATTTGTCCTGTCCGGCCCCCGCATTGATACTATCGGTAAGGTATCACGCGAGTTTAGGGCTGTCAAGTTATTTTTACGTAAATTTTGGCAATGCGCGGGCCTTTGTCATGAGGCTACTAATCACGTCAAGACCCTTGCGCAGGGATTCGATTATATCAATGTTAATGGTTTTCGCAGCCGCGAGATAGATATTCAGTACGCTATGCATTTGTCCGGGTCTGTCAAGGCGGCCTTGACTCTGAATGAAATTAATAAGGGAATGATCCGTATTATAATAGATAGCCACGTGTGCCACGTCCTGCAAACCGTCAACGCCTGTCCCGCCTGCGGCAATCTGACAAGCTACCAGATTCGCCTTGCCGCTCTTAAACTTTTCCTGTTCGTCAATCTTGCCGCTAATTTCGCAATACTGGTAGCCCAATTCTTTAGCAATCCTCATAATAGCATCGCTATCAGGATCAAAGGCATAGTATATCAAAAGCGGCGCATGCGGTGGAATCCCGGCCGTCTCTGGTAGCTCCTGAATGATACTTTTTAGGAATTCAGCCCGGCTATCATCAATAAATTCTATGCGTTGTTTCTTTTTGATCCTGTCCGGGCCGGTTCCACAGACGGGGCAGCCGAAGAATAGCTTTTCCTTGTCGGAGTCCGTAAAGTTTGCTTTACAGTCTCGACAGCGGAAACCATCGTCAACACCGATGTATCCGGCTGTGATTTGCTGACAGCGTAGTATCTTCGTTAGGATATTGTCAGCGCTAACCGTTACGTCATCCCTGAGCGCTGCGAAGGCGTCATTTTCCATAGCGTCATAGATGCGCTGCGCGGCCGGCGATAGATCGAAGAAGTATTTTTTGTGACGCATTGGCAGGAGTTTCAAAACAGATTTGTCAACTTCGAATATGTAAGGCGCTAACTTTGACATCATCAAATCAGGATGACGGTAGCCCAGGATTTGTTTGTTATTAAATCCGCCCATAATTAGGTACTCGTCGGAAAACTTCTTAAAGGACGTACCGAATACCCCCGGGTCAATAACTTTCATCTGTCCGAATATGTCAGCGCCTGGGCGGTTGCCCATAAACGTGGCCGTACCTGCGGTCACTTGCTGGCATACGTGTTCTGTAAAATCGGCTAGGTACTTTGATACAACGCTCCCGGAATCCTTAAACATGTGGGACTCGTCAAAGATAACCTGACCTATTGGCTGTTGCATAAGCCACGATGCGAGCGGATCACGCCATACCGATTGGTAGTTAGTCACCAATACGATTAGCTTACCCCCGCCGTGCATAGTCGCGGCCTTCGCCATTTGTAGGTTTCGTTCTGCATTGCCCGCGTTCAAGGCGACACACCAGACGGGTACCGTAGCAAATTCATCAAAGCCACGCGGAAAATTGACGATTGATTTTTTCTTGGTAACGACCAATGTTAATTTAATTTGACGCTTGCAAATCAGGTCAACATAGATTTTGGTTTTGCCGGTCGCTGTCGGCATAAACAAAACCGACGCCTGTTGAGGTAGGATAAAGCGCAAGCCTTCGCCTTGGTGATGCCACGGCGGGCAGTCAGCGCTACACCTGTGCCGCTTGATGTCCTGGGCTTGATCCTGAGCGCGCATAAGAGCCAAGAGGCTTTGGAATCCTTTGTCACCCTGGGCCTTAATATTCTCTTGATGCACGAAAAAATAGAGGGTCCGGGCTGCGCCTGTAGTCTTTGCCATCGTCCATTTTTTTGGCCCTTTTTCCCATCTACAGGACGGTAATGTTTGCAGCTTGGCTTTAAGTGGGAACGTGTCACCACCTAGTATTAAACGCTTGGCACCTGTCGAGACTGTTAGGTTGTACATTATTGTAGTTTCAGCCCTTCAGGAGTGAAACTCATAAGAGAGTGTACCTCGATATAGACATGTCCAATATTACAATCGAATTCGATAACCATAGGGTTTGGTGTACCGCCCATACCTATAGGTTTCCTCTGGTGTATGAAGTTTTCGATATTCCAAAGGTCTACGGGCTTGCCGTCCTTAATTAATAGCCCCTTGCGTGTCTTTTGGTTGACGGCTATAGCGACTTGCCCGGAAAGATTTACCTGTGTCATATTTTCGGTTGCTACCTCTTCAATCGTCGGCTGATTCATGCCAATCATACCGTTAATGTCTAACCACTCTTGCCAATTTGCAATCATAATAAATACCCTTCGCCGAATGTAATAATAGCCTGACACTGTATCACGTCAGATTCGCCTATGTGTATCTCGCGTCTGAAGTGTGTCTTTAGTTCCTGATAGACTTGTTTGCGTGTTAGGATTTCCCGTTGCCAGATAGGATCAATGGCGGCGTGTGCCTTAATGCGCCAATCGCGCAGTTCCTTATTTGCCATTGTGCCAAGGGGCCGCTGCGTGTTGCTATGGCATCCTACGTATGCGTCACAGGCTTTGCATAGCCAGCACATATAAGACTTGCCGAAGTTACGGCCGTATATTGCTTTATTCTCGCACCAGACCGCAGGAGCGCCACAGTAGGGACAATGCATGATCCGTTACCCCGTAAAACCGAAAAGCCTGTCAGGGTAATCCTAACAGGCTTTCGATTGGGCGTCAAGTTATCTTTACGATTACTTCTTGTTCGCGGGGCCGCGTTTGCGTTTGGGCTTGCCAGCGTTGCGCAGGGCGCTTGCGGCGCGGGCTGCGGCGCTGATTTGACCGGCGAACGCCTGACGATTGGCGACGGTGACAATAAACTTGTCAATTACGGCGCGTTCGTCGGTAGGCAGTTCCATGATGACCTGAGCGGTCACGGTCTGGTTTCGCGTAGCATCAAGCAACTTTCCCGCGCTTCCGATTGCCGATGATACTTCGGGTGCAATCTCGACTGGCGGCTTTGCGGCTGGCTGTGCTGCGGCTGTTTCGGTCTGCGCTCCTGCGGTCGCGCCTTTTTGTACTGGTGTTTGGGTTGACATTAGATTCGATTCCTTTCAAATTTGAAAATAGGCAATTGCCATTCATTACTGACAAGCGAAAGACTAACATGTACGCTGTGTACGTGTCAAGATATTTTCACGCTACAATTGAAACATTCCGATTTTTCTTTTCCAAGGCCTTTTTACGGCTGAAAAAGTTATCCCAGGCAATGCGCGACATCTGACGATAGCTTTCCGCGCTGGCTAGATTGCCACATTTTGTACACATCCCGGCATTTTGATCCGCGTTTAGGGCCTGAGTGTACCAGCTTTGCAAATCCTTATCGTCAGCTAATCCGTGATGCGTCATTGTTATTTATCCTCTTCAGAGCCTTCGCCGGCCTCTGTCTCTTCGTCAATCCAGCCTTGATCTATGGTGTACTGGTGTACGTCGCCAAAATTATTCGATATAGCCCGCAGCGTTGCCCGGTGTTCGTTCTCTGTATCGACATCCTCTTGCCATTGATCGTCATCCCTGAGTTTTTCAACTTCGGTTCGAACAAGATCATTTAGCACGTCAGGCGGTAATGCATCAAGCTCCCATGATTCGTGGCCGTGCAAGGCTATGTACCCATTTTCGCCGTGTGCCCGGCTGTCCGTAAGCTTTGTCGGGTTTGGCGGCGGGTTGTACGCTTCGACCTGGGCCATATTAAGGGCCATACGCTCTACCCTAACGTCGGCCATGAATACTTGCATGCGGTCTGTAATGTCGCGTGTCATATCCAGACCTGACGGGTCATGGTCACCAAAATGCAGGATCACAGGTTGTTGACCTGCCTTTAGGTATTGGCGCATACGGAGCGAAGCCCGCCACGCTTCAGACTGTGAGTTGTAACCTTTACATGCAAAGTAAGGAATAAACATTTCCTCACAGACGCGCGCAAAGACTCCCGCGAGCGCTTCTTTCTCTATCCAGACTTCAATACGTACCGGCTGTTTAGCCCACTTATCAATACGAAAAGCCTGGGCGGCCGTGTCGAGGATTGCAGATGGGTTTTTCCATGTGCTAATACTCTGTAGATTGCGTGTGCGGTCCACCAAATGATTCCAGTCAAGCAAACCGGCAAGCCGGGCCTTCGATACCAGCTTGCCAAGGTTGTCATAGCTTTCCTCTTTGTTAGGAATGATATTCTGTGTCACAAGCTGATAATAAAGTTGCCGCAGTGTCATATCATAGCCTTGACCGTGATACCGCTTTAAGATCGTGTCACACTGCTTAATTAGCTCATGACTCGCGGCCCGAAATTTAATGTTTTGATATATTATCTTTGACATTGCGTTTTCGTTTTTCCCCTTTCCAAAGTGTAGATGTCAACAATTTAGTGTTATCGGTCACGTCCCCTATCATTTCCTTGGCTGACTCAAAGTAACCGTGTTTGACATCGGTCTTTGCGCATTGAAGTACATTAATCATCCTGTCAAGACGTGCAATAACAGCGTCAGGATGTATCCTCGTTTTTCTCTCTGCCATATCCGTTACCTTTCAGGCGGCCACGCCTTCGCAGCCGCCGTTCTGTGGAAACCTAAACGTCAACGCCGCCGATGCGCTGACCCTTCGCGCCTTCGGACCTTGACAACTTCGCGTCAGGATGCGACGAATCCACAGACGCGCAAGCGGCGTTTTCGGGGTGTACATATAGCCCGTCAATAGCGTTCGGGTAATGGTGTGATAAGCCCGGCTGGATTATGTGTAACATCATTCCGCAGCTAGAACAGACCGGAATACCGGCTTTCAATTCTACGCCTTCGGGCAGGTCAACATCAGGAGCGGGGCCGCCTATAGCCGCTATGAATTCAGGGCTATCTTCGCCGCGCTTACTCTCTTCAGTTTGTTCGGCGCTGCCATCGTCAGTATGTAAGCCGATAACGATGTCTTTCTTACGATTTTCGGTCAGGGCCCCCGGATGCGCGGCCATGACATTAGGCGGGCAGCCAAGTTTTAACTGCGCTGCGGTCTGCGCATCGTTCGCGCTCAAAATCTGCGTTGTTACATCGTCAACGTATTTCCCCGGTGCATCGTCAACGCGGGTTACTGGCAGGGATTCGGTTATTACTCTCTCTGCGTCTGATATGCCGGTTTCGAAGGCCTGAGCCATAACAGGCTTGCCATGTGCCCGTAGCCAATCCCCGATAACCATGCGGCCCTCTTGCGTATCTATAAACGCATGGATAAGGTCAGCGTTTATCTGGTAGCCGTCAGGTATTCCCGTTAGGGTTTTATCCGTGTTCGCTGTCTGGCTACCGTCTACCGTCTTATCGGTCAGGTTTGATCCAAGTTTCGGCGCGGTAACCTCGATTGCAATTGACGTGTCAGCCTGTACAACCTTGGCAAGGGTTAAGGCGAATTGGAATTGCGCGTCACGGCGGCCAAGCAATGCAAATTCATAGTCAGATGTAAAAACCATAATCCGCGTTTGACTATCAATGATTGACGCCTGAAAATTGAACCGTTCAATTTCCGCGTCAGCAATCGCTTTCAGCCCTGCGATGTATCGACCGTCATTGATACGCGCCATGCGCTTGGCCTCTGTCCGCTGTTTTTCGTTCTTGTACAGCCCATTGTCCGCGATTTCCCCGATTATGGTATCTTCGATACGCTTCAGGGCTTCGCGGGCTTCGTAAACTTTCTGCGCGGCTTTCCATTCGTTAAAAAGGGCTTTGCGCAGCAAGTCCCTTTCCTCAACAATTCTAACTTTAATATCTTGCGATGTCATAGTGTTCCTTTCGGTCAAAATATTTTGACAGCCTGTAACGACTGACAGGGACATATTAACACACGTTTTCAGCGTGTCAAGAAAAAATTACAAAAAATCATCACGGCTATTTATTAATTCTTTAATAGTTCGGATCCGGGCAGACCCGGCCGGCCAGCCGAAATAAACACGTCAACATATCTGTACAATATGTCATCGTGCCTACTTTGGATTGGTGCCCCGTCAGGCGGGTAATGTTTAGGTGGTAGCTTTGCGTGTAGGGACACTCAGGTAGAGGTCGTTAGCGATAAGGCTCAGGCTTTCCCGGATGTCGAGGCCGTCAACGTCAAAGCCTGCGTGTATCCAGCCGTCAACCTGTCGGGCTGTCTCAGTCGAGAATAACTCGACACGTGGGATGTCGCCAAGCATCCGAACGATGCGGCCACGTGTTTCGTCCGGCTTGTGACTGTGATGCGAGACGGGAGCGTAGATTATCTGTTTGACATCCTTGGCTTCGCGCATCGGCGCGCCGCATTTAGCAAGGATCACAATTTCAGCGTTACCATTAGCCCAATAGCCCAGGCCTGAGAACGTGCCGCTAATCATTAATTGATTGGTTGTCGGTACGCCGGTCAGGATTTGACCCTTGGTATAGCTGTCCGATGTCAATAGAGGCTGATTACCAATCATTAATTCGGACATCTGGTAATCCGTCAACTCGACAAGCCTACCAGTCGAATTCAACTTGACCCAAACAAAAGGCACGGTCACAAAGCGCATATCCCAGGCGTCAATCAATTCCAGCGCTTCGGGCAGCTTTGGCAGCGTGGCCCAAATAAACATGGCGCAATCGCGGGATGTAATCTGTTCTACCAGTGGCCCTAAATCCTTTAGGTCTGAAAGCGACATTCGGCCATAGCCCGTGCCGCCACGGGCCGGGTCCCCGGATTGGTCGTTGTCATACTGCCAGGGCGGGTCAATGTATATAACCGGAAAGCGCATAAGCTCCTAACGCGACAGCGGCGCAGTCTTAATAGCCCTGCGCCGCGCCGTTTTACATGGATAGGTAACGGACAGAAAGAGCCTAACACGGATCAATCCCCATGTCCAGATTTTTCTACAAAATCTTTTGCCTTTAAGTGTTCGTCGGTATCATCGTCAGTGTTAGCAATGATGAATTTCGTTAGCGGTACAAAGGTTATCTCAGGAACTTCAAGACCGCCTTTAATCATTTTCTCTTGTAGGCCAAGGATCAAATGATACAGCCGCATTAACTCGTTAACCATTAAATGGTTTGTCGTTCTAACTTCAAATACTTCGGCGCGCAGTCGATCACATTGCGCCTTATAGAAAGTTTCCTTTTCTTGTGACAGCCGCTTGAATTCTTCGCGTAACTGTTCTTTATCCTTCTGTTCTAGCTCTAACACCTTGTCAGCCGTAGCATGTTCTTTTTGCTGCGATTCGCGCTGGTTCTTTCGATTCTCATACCAGACATCTAACAGTTTAATTAGCAGAGCTACCGCACCGCCAATAATACCGCCTGTTACTGCGGGATTATGGGCCACCGCTTCCGATGCTTCGCCGGCCAGCCAAGCCAGGGCAATAATCATAACAATTTTCGCACCCTCAACATGTTGTAAGACGAACGCTGGTACTACTCTATAATGCACGATATAACCTATTCTATCTTGCACATACCAGAGTAATACTGTTAGCTCCCATTTGATAACCGAATACACAGGAATCCCCGAAAAGCGCTGACGGCCAGCACAAAATAAACCGGCACACCCGGCGAGCGCCATTCACTAATCAGAGCCGTATATAACAAGAAAACCCATAAACCACCTTGAATTAATAGAGTCCATTTCCTGAGTCTTGCTGTTCCATGTTCTATGATAGCGATATGAGCGATACCAATTGACATGAATACTATTCCCCATGTGTTCTGTCGGGCCACTGACAGTAATACCATGTAGATATGCGGGCAGCTATGAAACATATCAAAAAATAAAATCCATAATCCTAGCCCTGTCATTATTAGCGCGTTTTGTGTTTCCACGCCTTGCGTACCGTGCATGTATGCACAGACAAATCTATCTAGGAATTTATAAATTTTATTCGCCATTTGAACGCTATTCGACTGAAACGGTTTCCACAGAGGCGCGAGCGCGCTGCCTCTGTGGAAAGATTACCTACTTACCAGCGTCGGTTTTTGCTTTCGCATCAAGCCGGGCTAATTCTGCATGATCGAAGTCATGGCCCTCTTTTGATAGCCTGTCGGCATCAAGCCATGCTTGCTCTGGTGATACGCCGTGGCGCATTTTCCAGTCAATGTACACCTTTTGCGCAGCGACGATGCCATTGATTAATAGCTGTTCATCCTCTGAAATTGTTTGCGCGTTGAATGTCATAGTTATTCGCCATTCCTTTCGATTAATTTCATGCGAAACTCTTCAGCCCGCATGTCAAGCCGCTGTTTGTAATAATAGTCGAATTCGGCTACGATTTTCGCTGTCACCGTTACCGGGCCTATGATTCCGGCTAACCAAGTCTGCACACCCGTCAATCCGACTTCGATTAAACCTATCGCGGTTGTCAATATAGGATCACTGACCCCGATACTGTTAAATAGATTTCCAGCGTCGGTTACGCTGCCAGCGATGAATGTAATCAATTCTTGCTTGTTATTTTGATCTACCGTGCCGAATGTCCGTGCCCGGTCCTTAAAGTGGTCAAGCGATGTCAGTATCTTGTCATGCGTGGTAAGCGCCGCGCGGTACCTGTCATCGGATAGCTTACCTGCCCGGTTCAACGTACCGCAGTACTGAATGAATTGATTCAAGCCGCTATAGGCATCGGCTGTGTATTCCGCTACTGTTTTTGGATTGCAAGCTATCTGCGCGAGCGCAAACATTAGCAATACTGTAATTTGAACAATCGCTAAAATTTTCTTTTTCATGTCTGGTGTCCTTTCAAGTTAGTGAATTAGATGCATCGTAAAAACTGGTTCCAAACCGGCGAACACGCCTTTGATAGCAAGACTACCGCCGATGTGATGAAATACATAAGCCTTTACAAAGTCGCCTGCGGTCAGGTTGTATTCTGTATAGGTATGCATGTAAGTTAGGTCAATTGTCAGCGCTACCGTTCGCCATTCTACAATCGTTGTTGTTCCGTTCAATTGCAGACCAATAATCCTAATAGTCGCGCTGGCTGCATTGTCAAACGCCGCCCTGACGGAAATAGCGTATTTCCCGGTTACGGGAGCGATAAACTTATCAGTGTTCGTTGACGTATCGTGATAAGTATTGGTGTCGTAATCTTCACTGGTAAACAACAGGAAAGTTGTTGTATTGTCAGGTATAGATTGATCCGTATTACGGCTTGCCCTGATACCGCTAAAAGCTGGTGACGTTGCCAGCAAATCCCAAAAACTAGCATTGGGCGGTACGTGATTCGTATGCGCAGCGGTACATATATAAGAATTCGTACCATCTGTAATCGCATCGTTGACGGCGTATGCGGTAGCGCTTGACCATGTGCCGCGCCATACCAGACCTGCGGGGCCGGTTGCCCCGGTTGCTCCCGTTGCACCAGCGGCCCCGGCTGCCCCTGTCGCGCCGGTTGCTCCCGTTGCACCAGCGGCCCCGGCTGCCCCGGTTGCTCCCGTAGCTCCTGTTGCACCGGCCGGCCCTGTCGCGCTGACATCTACCACGCCGCCGCCGATATTTGACACGCTGCCATTAGGAAAGCGTAATGTAGTCGCTGCCAATACCGGGCTGCCGTCAGGCTCAGTTACAGTTAGCCCGGTAAGTTGCCATGTGATCGTGCCCGTTGTCGGATCATAAACAGGCGTTGTATGCGTAGCATCCGGCGCGCCCGTTACTGTGACTCCCGCTATCGAGGTTGCGTTACCTGCGGCGGGCTGCGTATATGTACCGCTTGGTGAATAGGCCGGATTAGACGGCGTTGCGCCTGTACGCGAGACACCACGTACCTGGGCATGATAGCTTGTCAAGCCGTCTCGCGTGGCATAGAGAACAAACGTTAGCGCATTGGCAAGACTCCCATTATCGGTAGTTTCGTTTGCATTGGTGTACACATAAGATGTTGTGATTAGACCTGTCACCGTTCGGAGCAATGTACCGGCTTGATTGTATATCTTCAGTATGTAATTCGCGCCGCCTTCAGGACCTGCAATACTTGTATTAGATTGCGGGATAACTGTACCCTGTCGAGTCCTATCACGATGCGCCCAGGCTATTGTTATATCACCCGTCGCAGGTATTGTTGTCGTTGTTGCGCTGGTATTGATTGTTACGTTACCCGGCGCGTATGGCCTGAGCGCTCTTTGATTAATCGTTCTTGAAAGTAGGGTAGCTGATCCTGCATCAAGTGTTCCCTGTAATGATCTTGATAACAACTTGGCGTATGCCGTTGTACCCGCCGCGAAAGGCAGCAAGCCCCGCGCATCACCATAAGAGAAAAACCAGACTCGCGCCCCTGCGGTAAACGGCTGCGGCGTAGTATCCATAAGACCGCGCCATACATTGCTAAATTGGTAATTCCCACTAACGACGGTAACCGTTTCAAAGCCCAGGATTTCAAATACACCGCTTTGAACGATAAGCATTAGATTTTCGCCATTGCCTATCTGTGTTGACGTGGCATTGATTAATTTATCCAAATCCGTGCTACCGCTACCAGTAACGACAAGAGTACCGCTACTGTCGATAGCGCTTGTGTTCCTTGCGTATGATCCATTCAAGACGCCCGTAGGCGTAAAGGCGTTGTTACTTTGATCCGTGGTAAACTCTGAATTGTCCGGGCTATCAGAAAGATCATACGAATAATTGCCGGCCGGTCTAATTGCCATTGTCCATAGATGCGCCGTGCCGTCACCGCTCAACATGAAAGGTAGCTCCGACAATTGAGTTGTTGCGCTGTCTGCGGCTGGTGTAACTATGGCGGCCTGACCGCTAGTCGGCGGCGCGGCTATGACATTCGCGGTTGAATTAAATACATCTTCGATTCCCTCAATTTCGATAATCGGTTGATCCGTGTCGCCGTATTTGACGGACGTAGCCCGCATCACCATGCCTACGATGCCTCTACCTTGATCGTCAACAATGTCCGGCCAATTCCATTTATATACACCGCCCGGCGTCATTGTATAGCCAGTTCGATTAACCTGTATCGTGTGTTTCGCCAGGGGTGTTGACAAAGAGCGTAAGTCACGCTGCGCAATCTGGGCCGCTGTCGTACCGTTGCTAATTCCGACATGCAGTACGTTACTTGGCACGATACCGCCCTGCGTCTCGACATTCGCAAGATCGTAAGCGTAGGCAGTCTTGCCGCTAAAAGAATCCGTTCTATCTACGTAAGGCAGGGTTATCCAATTGGTCGTATCATTCCATGCGCTACGCGAATAGCCAGCCATTGACAGGATGTTATCTTGATCGAACACGGGCAGCGTACTGACATCGTAATCAGCCCGCGCCGCCTTCAAGACACAAAGCCCTGTCCGCAGGTCAGAATAAAGAATACTATCAGTCAGGGTTAGAATATTGTTAATAACTTCGGAGCATTGCTTTGACGTGTCCCAAAGGCCAGAGAATCCAAAGCCATCATTAAAATACGTATGTGCCGCGCTCAGGAAACTGGCATCATCAATTAATGTAGAATCCATACCAGCGCCGTACAGCGCGTTGCGCATGATGTCATAGATAACCTCTGCGGGATTTGCATCGCCGCTATTGATATTATGATAGGCTCCCGCGCTTGGAATGTTTGACGGTAAGGTTTCTGTTACGAATGACCATGCCGCCACGCTTGTCGAGTTGCCCAGGTAGCCGCTGCCCTTGGCTCTATGCTGTCCTTTGAATATGACATAGCTCCTGTCACGATGCGCAGAATAGTTACCGTATTCACTGACAAGATAGGCGTCTTTACTTGCGGTAGGTAATCCCACATGTACACCAAGATAACCATAGATACCGCCGTTACCGCCGCTGGCTTGATCGTCACCGCCGAATAAACTTTTCTTATCAATTAATATTTCGCTGTCAGTCGTTACGCTCCCGGTCCATGCAACCTTGTCACCGATATTAATCTGCGTCAGCCTGTCGATACGATAACCAAGAGCCATTTCGATACCACAATAGTATCGAAAGCCAATTGTCTGTTTGCCTGTCATTGTCAGTAGTAAGCTCAACTTTTCAATCAAGCCTAGCTTTCTGACAATCGGCTCCGATGAAAAATCGGTAACCGACGTGACATTAGGGGCCTTCATTAACACGGTACCATACGGCCGGGGTATGGCCCTTGACGCGTCTGCGGTAGGAAAATTAAAATCGGAAAGTGACGCGGCCTTTGACGGCGCTACCTTGGGCCTGAATAATTGACCCAATACCGTGCTAATCGAGAACAATAATAAGACTAACCAGAACGGCATAGTTACACCGGGTTTTCCAATCCAGTTTCAAACAAATTCTTAACAGGCACCTTGTCATATCCGGCAAAAGCGCCGCCTGTATCTGTGAACGCGCCAAACTTACCCGCGCAGGTCGAAAACAAGTGGTCACAGCCTGCGTACCCTCTAATAACTTCGCCGCCCTGTAGATCACTAGGAAACGGCGACAGAATTGTTAATGTCGTTGTTGTATGCGCAACAATAAAGCGCCTGTCAATCAAACCGCTTAATAGCACGCGTTCAACCATGCCAGACGTAAACCAGCCGTCAGGCTGGCCCGCCCACTCAGGCGCAGTCAACGTGAATCCGCTTGGCGCTGTGGATAGCGTACCGTCAACTCTAAAGGATGACTTCGGCACAGGACAGAAGCCGTCATATAATACCTTGCTACAGAGCGGCCCGAATGTCTCACGTAGTCCCATTCGATTCAAGAGAATCATTATAGGATCACAGTCTATTGATGTCTTTTTCCCGCCGTACTTACCGTCTCTAACAATCCCTTGCCAAAATACATAATCGTCAGTCGGCGCATCTCTGTGGATTTTGTAGACGGTAAGAAACATGGTTGTAGCCGGTACAAACGATACGAACATACGCGGAATAATCCAATCCTTACCCGCGCTGATAACAACACGCTGCGCATTGACTTCTTTTGATTGCGATGTACCGGCCATCTTTAACCCAGGCTCAGGCGCGTAATCTTCAGAAAGAAGCGTAAAAGTATCGTCAGCGTCAGTAAAGCGCCAAGAATTCGTACCAATACTGAAGCGGTATAGAAAAACCGGCTTGCCGCTTCGGGAACTAATTTCCAGTGTATTGAATGACATTAGATACCCATATCCAAAAGGTCAGCGGTAGCAAATTGAGTCAAGCTAACATTGCCGCTCTGCCATGAGATTTCCACGGCATCGGCGGCTTGGCGCGACGGGATTAGAAACGATACGCGCTGTACGGTGTTTGCCGGAATAACAACGCCAAATGTCGAATCGAGGCTTAAAGTCTCCGTTCCGTCGCCGTTGTCGCCTGCGCTTGTGATCCGTCTAAAATACAACGTGCCAGCCAGGGTTTGTAACATAATATCCCTGCGGCTTGCTATTGGCACGCCGTCAATCATGTACAGGTCTGAATAACCAATTTTATTAACAACAATCGAATTGTCTGTGTTGCCGATGTCCTGGGACACTTCGAAATCATGTGCCCATGTGGGATACCAAAAAGCGCCATAGCGACCCTTGCGCGAGTTAAGCCAGGCGAACAGGTCAGCGCTGTCTTGATGGTTTCCACAGAGCCAGGCGAATTCGTTTTGAGTGTGCGGGGCCGGGTTGACCGCATCCTGACTGAAGTAGCCTATGTTCGCGTCGTACCGTTCTACAGGTCGATTAATTTCAAAGGCATGTGTGTCATTGTAAAAATTCGGTTTCAATAACACGTGTAAGCCCCTGTACGTGGTTCGCGCTCCCGCCACAAGTCGATTAGTACTAAAGGCGTTAACCAGCAATTCAAACGTGACCGGCACGGCATCAAGGTCTATGGTATGCTTTGTGCCCTGTATCTGTGGTGTGATGTAGCCCAGGCGCGCAGGCATTACGATTGTGCGCAGGGCCGGCCAGTCATTAGCTAAATTAACCGTCGCCGTTACGGTGCCCGAATCCATGCTGTCAATCTGTAATAACTCATAGTTATCTTGATCCTGCCAAAGCATGACATAATTCCCTGGGTCATAATCAAAATAGGTTGTGGGGATTGTGATGACAGGCTGACCCGCAGCCGCTGTTACGGGTAACCGTATTGCGTCGGTCCAAATCGGCACAGCAAAAACTCGATTCTGCCAGCCTGACATAAGAGCATGAAACAACGCCCTGACGCGTGCCGCATTGGTCGTACTACTCGCAAGCAAGAAAGCGTACTGCAAAGTCCGACGCGGAACAGCCCGCATCATAATAGCTTGCTCAACACCGCTGACAGCCTCTAAAATATTGTTGCGCCATGTCAATCTCTCGACAACGGCGCTCCCGGTTGCGTCGTCCCAATTATGCGCGAACGGTACAGCCAGTACACGCTTGCCGTTAACAAATAAGAAAAAGTCGCCAAGGGTAGCGAAAGTAATCGTAAAGAAACCATCAAATGACGGCGGGCCGGCCGTGCCTACCGTCAATAGATGAAAACGCGACACATGCGCCGCGTAGACTTCGGGTGTTGTAATGTCGAGGCTGTTACCCTCTTCATCTGTGCTGGTAACACCTGTGATCGTCTGCGATGTCAGAAAACCATTCCAGATTTCAACGGAGCGTACCTGACGGCTGACAAGGTTACCCGCATTGATCTGGCTTGGTATGATATGGATTCGATTGTACCAAAGGTCTGTAAAGTCGCCTGTCAGGAATCCGTCATGATCTACAGGCGTCGGCCCTGTCGGTTCTACGTCGGTAACGGGTCCGAACAGTTCCCGCCCTGTCAGGGCAAGCCGGCCCGTAAAGTTATTAATCGTGCCAGCCTCGATTGACGGCGTGGTTGTAGTGAAATGGGTAATTGGAGTCGCTACGCTTGTATTATAGCCCGTATGTGATGCCATTAATTTTTCTTGATTGCAAAGCCCTGCCAGCCTGTAGCGCCTGTAACATTGGTCGTGCCTGACGTTGTTTTAAGGCGAAATGGAAATACTACATATTGATCCGTACTAATCGTTAAGGTTTGCCCAGGTACAAGATTTTTCATATTGCACATGAAAACATCCGTCATATAGCCTTCGATTGAAATATTAGTCGTCCGGTTCCAGTTTCCCGCACCTGCCCGGCACATATACAATTCAATCGGTATTAAGACTGCCTGACTATTAAAACCGTTCGGCGAATTCATATTACAAGCGCCGTTTTTATTGAATCCGTCAAAAAACTTCGCCGTACTAGGATTCATTGTTAATGTCGCATCTGACGCCATCCAATTAGTTATACCGTCACATTCCGCGTACATAAAGCCATTCGGGTTGCCGTCAGTATTATTTGTACCGTACTGCGAACGACCGCACATAGTCGAGTGGACAGACCCCGTGTCATTACTCTTGCAATCTCTCGCGCCAAAAACCAGTATACCGCCTGTCCATGCTCCCTTCTTCGTCGGTTTGCCGAATCCAAGCCATTGATACTGACCCGTCGTATATTCGACAACGCAGTAAATCATACTACTACGCGCAAATAAATGATAGGTAGGAAAGGCCCCGGATGCCACTAATCCGACAGCAACGCGATTAGGAGCGCCGCCACTAATGAGGGCCGCTCCCGGCTGCGCATACCATGCAGACGCGCCGCTGTAACCCGTGCTACCATTCATCGCTAGGCCTGTAATGCTTGGCGCGCTTGGCTGTGAGGCTTCGGCGACTAATGATCTAAAATTAACAAAAACATCGCTACTTAATTGCAGATGT